>Ga0187893_10005145_pt1 | contig 23829 bp, 19 predicted proteins | sample MA1701074metaG_FD_139574 | JGI IMG/M metagenome (GOLD analysis project Ga0187893, IMG submission 139574) | White microbial mat communities from a basaltic lava cave in the Kipuka Kanohina Cave System on the Island of Hawaii, USA - MA170107-4 metaG ...
CACGTCGACCGAAGGTGCTATGGAAGGCGAGAGCACGGGAGGCGCGAGCACCGAAGGTGGCACGACAGGAGAGGGCACCGAAGGTGGCACGACAGGAGAGGGCACCGAAGGTGGCACGACAGGAGAGGGCACCGAAGGTGGCACGACAGGCGAAGGCACCGAAGGTGGAAGCACTGAAGGTGGCTCGGAGGGCGAGACCACTGGCGGTGACGCGCTCACCTGTGAAAACTACTGCACGGTGTTTCTGGAAAACTGCAAAGGACCGAACAATCCGGACTACGAGGACCAACGGGACTGCATCACGCAGTGCGAGGACCAAGATTGGGACGAAGGCGTGCTCGGGGAGCCCGGGAACACGCTCGGGTGTCGCATCTATCACGCAGGCGCGGCCGGCGATTCCGGAGGGGGTGCCGCTTCGCATTGCGGCCATGCCCAGCTCGACAGCACCGACTTTTGCACGTGAGCCAAAGCTGGCGTAAGCCGCTCTTTGTGCTGGAACGAAGCCGCCTCGGCTGCCGCCGAGGCGGCTTTTCTCGTGCCGATTCCATACCGAGGTGAACCATTGCACGAAACGTTTGCTACGGCGGCAATTCGTCATACGTTGTGGGCTCGTGTTACGACCACGCCGTTGGACCTGGATCCCGGGGCTGGCTCTGCTGCTGGCTGGCACGCAAGCGCACGCCAAAGTCGACGACCGAGGGCGACCGTGGGCACGTGGCACGCTCGTGCCTGGATTGTCGTTCGCAGCCAGCTTTGCACCGCCTTACCTGACCACCATCGGATTCGGCGTGTTCGGGGGTTATTATGTCGCCAATGGGCTCGAGCTCGGCCTTTCGATCCACAACATGTTCATCGTTTGGGGCCCGCAACACCGTGCCGACTTTCCCGGTATCGAAAAACAGCTCCCGACATACATCTTTCGCGCTACACCGATGGTGCGGTTCGTGTTTTGGCGCAGCCGATGGTTCTCACCCTACATGCGAGCCGGTCTAGGGCCCGTGGTCGCGAATCACGGTGGCCACGTGCTCGGTGAATGGATCGCGGGACCAGGCGCCTACATCGGGCTCGGTCCTCGAGTGTTTCTCGATCTCGGTGTGATGTTCTCGATGATGTTTCCAGCCTCGAAGTGTCGCGATGCGTTCACATTCACCGTGCAGGGACGCCCGCCTGCAAACGTCGAGGTGCGCGGCCCTTGCGAGTTCACCTGGTCACCCATGCTCGGGCTGGTATTCGCGTTTTAGCGGGTCATACCAACGTTTCGCCCATGGTCGTCAACTCGTCCTGCGTGGCAGGCGGTGGCTCGGTGCGGACAAGCGTGTGGACGGGTACCGATGGACACGCATGCTCGAGCTGCTGGCGTGCGAGCGCGGACCGCTGGGCCTGCGCGCGCGCGCGCGCGTACGCAGCCGTCACGCGAGCTAGCGTGATTTCGGCCTGCCCTGCGTCGAGCTCAGCAAGGAGCGCCGGGCGCATCAACTCGGGCGGAGGCGCAGGAGGCAACGGGGGATCGAAACGATTCAACACGGCAGCATCGACTGCCAAACCGCGTTCCTCCAGCACGTCGAGAAACTGCGCCGCTTCGCGAATGCTGAATGCAGTTGCCGAGCTCACCAGCAACACGCCGGTCTCGGGTGATCGAAGCAATGTGGAAAAATCGCCCGCCCGTTTGTGAAACTCCTCGAGCACACTTGCGAATTCGCTCAAGAACGCACCAAGGTCCGCGAGAAACGGTCCTCCGCCCAGTGCTTGAAACGCCTTGAGTACGATGCCTCCTCCCAGGTTCAAGATCTTCATGCCGAGCTTTCCGGTTTTAGTGAGAAGACGTGCCGCTGGGTTTTCGACCACCTCGCGCACACGGTCCGGAGCTTCGAGAAAGTCGATGGCATTGGCGGTCGGCGGTGTGTCGAGCACGATGAGGTCGTACGAACGGCTGGCGTGAAGCAGCTGCAGGCGCGCCATCGCAGCGTATTCGAGCGCGCCACCGAGGCGCTGCACGGTGGCCTGGTAAATGGGATTCTGCAAAATCGCATCACATGAGGCTTGGTCCCGTGCATAAGCGCGCACGATCTCGTCGAACACGGATCTCGTCTCGAGAACAAGCGCATCGAGACTGCCGCGCTCGTGTTGAACGACTCGTACGATGTCCCCAGCGCGATGGTGCTCGAGCCCGAGTGCGGATGCCAGGCGACGCGAGGGATCGATGGTCACGACGACGACCGTACGGCCTTGCCGTGCGGCTGCCAGCGCAACGGCGGCCGCACACGTGGTCTTGCCCACCCCGCCCGGCCCGACGCACAACAGTACCGAGCGAGCGCGTAGACGCGAACGCATGGACGGACTGCCAGTCGTTGGCTTACGCTCCGCTGCCATGGGCCAGCCCCAGCGATTTCGCGTGCAAATCGATGAACGTGAGCATGACGTCCTCGTGTTCGACGACGGGACGGCCGAGGTGGAGGGCGAACGCTACGAGCTCGTCGAAGTCGTTCCGGGAGCTACGATCGTACGCATGTCCGGAGCGTCTACACAGCATACCGTGGCGCTCGATGACACGTCCCGACCTTCGCACGGGTGCGTGCGGGGGATCGCTGCGCGAATATCGGTAAAAACTGCACGCGACGCGGCGTTCGAAGCTGCGTTGCGCGGTGCGGGCAAGCGAGCAAGCGCAGGAAGCACGCTCCACGCTCCCATGCCCGGACGCGTCACCAAGGTGCTGGTGACAGATGGAGATATCGTCGAGCGTGATCGCCCAATCCTCATCATCGAGGCAATGAAGATGGAAAACGAGCTCCATGCCCCGTGTGACGGACGCGTCGAACGGCTGAGCGTGCGCGAGGGTGATACTGTCGAAGCTGGACAGAGTTTGGTTCGGATCGCGCCTCAAGGCGACACCGGCTGAGCCCGTTCGATTTCTTGTAGCATTGCGGAGGCATCGTCTGGGCCAGAGAGACCTTCCCAGCGCCACGGGATCGTGAACACATTGGCGTTGTCGCCCGCTGGTCGCGTCCGCCAAGCTCGTAGGCTCTCGCGCTGACGCGCTGCAATGCGAGCCATGGTATCGATAGTGGCGAACACGGGTGCGGTTACGCCTTCGGGATCGTGTATCGGGGCGGGAGGCGCTAGCCTTGGCAGCTCCGGCCAGAGTCCGTTCACGAATACGACGGGCACGTCGACGCCCGGTCCTTCTCGAAGATCCACGCACAGCTCCGACAATTCTGCCAACGGCCACGCCTCGGGCAGGCCCACCAGCACTGCCGAGCAGCGCTTCGGATCGCGCAATGTCTGATCCATCGCGAGCGCCTCGCGTGTGAGTGGTCCCTGTGGCACGGTGCGCAAGATCGCCGAGGGTACCCCGAGCGTGTAGCGTAGGTGGCCAGTCGCTGGCCCATCGAACACGACCATGTCGAACGTGTCCTCGCGTATGGCTTCGTGCCAGACTTTTCCGAGCAGCGCGAAGTCGTCCAACCCGGGAACGGCGGCAAGCAGTCGTCGCACCACGGCATTGTCGAACACAGCATTCGAAATACGCTCGCTGCGAAGGACGAGTGCTCCGTATTGTTTGACACACATGGCCGGATCGAGCCGCACAATCGCTAGATTGTGTGCCACCGCGGCAGGTTCGAGCTCGAGCCGGTCAGTACCCAGCATCCACGCCAGCCGATCGTCGTGTCCCGTCGTCGCAGCGAGCACGCGACGCCCGCGGCGTGCCATCGCACAAGCCAGCAATGCTGCAATCGTGGTTCGACCGACCCCTCCTTTGCCACTGACGATGAGCAGTGCTCGCGATGCGAGGCCGTCGAGCACGGCCGCTGCATTCGCCGAGCTTGTCGCCATGGGACGCGGGAGCCTGTCACAGCTCCGGAAACCCCGCCAGCTTGACCCTCGCCGCGGGGAAACCCATCCTACGGCTCGGCAGCGCATGTCTTGCGAGCGGTGGCTTCGCGCACAGTGCGCACCGCCCTTTCGACTTCAGTGGCCGTCGAGATCAAGAGCAAAGCAGAGATCGAGAAGATGCGAGCAACGTGTCGGCTCGCGGCTTCCGTGCTCGAGTACATCGAGCCGTTTGTGAAGCCAGGAGTCACGACCGGTATGCTCGACCGGCTTTGCCACGAATTCATCGTCAAACATGGCGCCTATCCCTCGCCGCTCAACTACAAGGGATCGGCACCCGTGCCGTTTCCAAAGTCGATCTGCACGTCCGTGAACGAGGTGGTATGTCACGGGATCCCCGGCCATCACACGCTGCGGGAAGGCGATATTCTCAATATCGACGTCACCACCCAGCTCGACGGATTTCATGGCGATTGTTCTGAAATGTTCGGTGTCGGAACCATCAGCGAGGATGCGCGTCGACTGATCGAGATCACGCGTCGCAGCTTGTGGCTGGGTATCTGCGAAATCGGCCCCAACAAGCGCCTGGGTGACATCGGCGCCGCGATCTACGAGTTCGCGTACAAACAACACGGCTACGGCGTCGTCGAAGCGTTTTGTGGACATGGCATCGGTCGTCAGTTCCACACCGCTCCTCAGGTTTCGCATGTCGGCAAACGAGGCACGGGTTTGCGCATGCGTCCTGGCATGACGTTCACTGTCGAACCCATGATCAATATCGGAACGTCCCAATGCGACATCCTGGAGGATGGTTGGACTGCCGTGACGCGTGATCGGCGATTGAGCGCACAGATCGAACACACGCTGCTCGTCACCGACCACGGTCACGAAGTGCTCACCATGCGGCCCGGCGCATCCGCTGCATGAGCCCGAGCGCTGCCAGAATGCGGCTATGTTTGTTCTTGATGTTCGTTTGTAGTTGCCGAGGCGACCGAGCCCCCCGCGATGACGATGCCTTCGCTTCGCTTGGTGCCGATTGTCAGGCGCTGATGAATGCGGCACGACGAGCGAGCGCTTGCGATGAGGCGCTCGAACGACTTGCAACAGCCATCATGGCAGCGCCGGACGAGCCGGCCTGTGCCCACGCAGTGCGTGCGGCCATGGCTCGCAGACCAACGTCCGGTGCTGTTCGTAGCTTGCTCGAACCTGCGGAGCCCAGCGCTCACGTACCCCTCCACGATGCCGAACGCGGCTGGATCGAGTCCATGCAGCTGCCGGCCGAAATCGTCGTCACACCGGACTTGGCTCCGGGACCGGGAGTACCGGTCACATCGGCGTGGATCGACGCTTCGCCACTCGACCCCGATTCCCATGGCCGCATGCGTGTTTGGGTCGTTCCGGGAAAACACAATCTGTCGCTCCTACACGCCGGGGAACGCGACGAATATTGCGCGCTCGTACACGCCTGTGATCGGGTGGTTGTGACTGCACACGGATCTCAGCTCGCCCAGCACCCGTCGATCCAGCATGGTGCTTGCGGACCTGAGCAGCGTCCGCAGGTTTCACGTCGGGTGGAGCGCTGATGGTCGGGAATTTCAGCCTTCCGCTTCGTCCGCCCAAATGTCGAGATTCCATAAGATGTACTGCCAATCCTGCATGACGCTTCTCGTTTCACCGAAACGGTATTCCATACGCGCAATGAACACGATGTCACGCTTGGCAAACATGTATTGCAGGATCTCGTGCGACGGTAACCCTTGTTGATCGAGCACGTGCAGCTTCGTTACGATGCCCGACTTCTTCTGATAGTCTTCGTTGAACTGGATGTCCTCGACCTTGAGACCTGCCTGCGAATATTGGCTCTTGAACCATGCAACCGAACGCTCGTCGATTGGGCGTGTCCTGTGCGTTGCGTAGATCGTCAGAGCGATCGCTTCCGCTTGGGATTCGCCTTCGGCAGCGGGGGCGTCTGAAGCACCCCCCCCCGAGGACTCACATGTGATGACCGGGATCCACTTCTTGTCGGGATCCGGCGAGTGCCCAGCCTCCGCGCAATGCTTGAACACATACAGGGTGTCGGGGACCTCGAATTTGAGGCCCAGATCGGGAATCTGGATGACGTTTCCAGTCGTCTTTCCCTGACTAGGACGATCGACCCACGCAGCGGCGGCGGTTTTCTTACGGTTACCACCCTTGCAGGACATCGTGCCGAACATGGACACGAGCAGGGCGGCGAGCAGGAGGTTTCGGGAACAGCTTGGGCGCAGCATGTGGCTCCGGGTGAGAGACATGCGAACTTACCAAAGCCTCGCGGCACCCGAAAGCCTGCCACGACGCCCGAGCAGTCTCCGCAGGCCGACCTCCGGTTGCCGACGGCCCCGAGGGTAGGGCAGGCCTGTCACGTTCGTGTGCGGGGAAACGGTCCACGCAGTGTTTTCGCCTCGGCGGACGTCACACCAGGGTCGAGCGGAAACGTGAGCTCCGCCCAAAACCCAGCTTGATGAGGATAGCTGCCCGAGCGAACGTCGCCGCCCAGCTCGGACACGAGATCCGCGGCACGCAGCAATCCCGAGCCCGGTTCTGGCGAACCACAGGTGCGGCTCAGCAGAGGGTCGAGCAGCTTTGCACCCGAGGCATTAGGATCTGCATCTTCCGCCCGCACGTCCAGCCACAGCACGTACGAGCTCGAGCTCGCACGAGTACGCACGATCACCGCGGCACGTTCCGAACCGGCACGAGCCAACGCAGCAGCAATACCATGGAGCGTTGTGACGACGATCTCGGTGAGTCGAGTGGGCTCATGAATCATCGCGTTACCCGCTTTGAGTGACAATTGCAGATTCCCCCGCCGTTCTAGGTGGCTACGTGCCAACTCGCAGCCGTTTCGCACTGCGGCGTCGGCGGTAATCACCTCGACGCGGAGGCCATTGCTGGCCGACACACGTTGGAGCTGCCCCGCGAGCGCCTCGATCTTGTGAATGCTCTCGATGCCATCCTCGATGTGTCGTTGGGATCGAGACAGCAACTCCACGCATGCGTCGAGATCTACCGGACGGCCGAACGGCAGCACCGCAGCCCCTTCCGCATGGATCTTGCGGCGCAATTTACGAACGATCGCCATATGTTTTTCGTGACAGTCCAACGCTGCTCGCAGGTTCGCTTCCAATTTGGTGCACCGCGAATTGACCTCGTAGCTGGTCGCGAACGCCGTGGCGCGCAGTGAGCTCGAACCAGATTCACGGGCAGGACGCAGCGCTTCGCGCTCGCACAAACTGACGAGCGCCAGGCTGCGTCCGTGCAGCTCGAGCGCGCGAGCGCGCACCCATACTGCCCGCTCGCGCCCGTCGATGCCCGTGAATCTGGCCTCCCGTGCTTCTCCCAGCGACAATGCAAACGGCAGCTTGTGGCCAACAATGCGCGCTTCGGAAGCGCCGAGCAACCGCTCTGCGGCGTGATTGGCCAGCACGACGACGCCATGCTCGACAATCAACGAGGGTTCGAAGTTGTTGCACAGCGTCTGTACGAGTGCAGCTTCGATTGCCGATGCATCTTGACGCGTGCGGTCGAGCGCGTTCGCGAGCCCGCGCCGTGCGATGGCTCGTTCGATTGTCCGCACGAGTAGTCCCGCATCGAGGTTCTGTTTGCTGAAATATTCCTCCGCGCCAAGCCCGACGGCCGATGCACGTAGCTCGGCATCATCACGCCCACTCAGCACGACCATGGGTATGCCGTGCGCGTCGGGTTGAAGACGTGCGATCGTGTCGACACCCGTACCATCGGGGAGGCCGAGATCCAGTAGCACGACACCCACGGTTCCGTGCGACGAGAGATGCTCTCGTGCCCCCTGCAAACTAGATACGTGAACGACACGCAGGCGATCACCTGCCAGTTCGCTGAGGGTGTCGGCGACGAGTCGTGCATCGCCGGGGTTGTCTTCGACCAACAACACTTCCGAGGCTCGAGTCTCTTCCTGTGCCAGCATTTGTGTCTCCTCGCATTCACACATCCATCGTGGTACACGGACTTTTTGGCCCGCCCATGGCTTCGAGCGTTGCGCTTGTTTCGCCGAACAAGCGAGCAAGCTCCGAAACCAGCATCCGCGCTTCTCGAAGCTTGACCGAATCGAGATCGTCCGGCTGCTCGATGCCACCCAGTAGCTCATGTAAACGCTGAACTCGCCAAGCCATCGAACGTAGCTCGGCGAACACCACCGCAACACGCTCGGGCGCGAGCGAAGCAGTTGGGTCATGTGCGACCTCCGCTCGAGCGACTTTTTGCCTCAGTATGACAATGCTGTGCCCACGATTGCCGAACTCGGCGCGCTCGACGATCCATGACGATGTCTCCGCATCCGGAAGTGAGATTGACCCAATAGCTCCTGTCTGTGTGTACGCAGCGAGACGATCGCCCTCAGCACATCCGAGGTGTGCCTTGGCAACACGGTTTGCCAGCAAGATGGTTCCGTCGGCGTCATGAACTAACACCCCTTCCGGAATCGTACCGATGATGGTCTCGAACAGGTCGGCGCTCTCCTGGGCGATCCCGGGCGTCGGGTCCAGCGGGTGCTCTTGCTTCGAGACCAGGTCCACGATGCTACGCACCAACGCGTGAGCATCGATGGTTTCCTTGACAAAGAAAGCTTGTGCACCCTGTTGCAAGGACGGTATGGCCTGATCCTCGCGATGGCCAGTCAGCACGACGATGGGGATCTGACGAGCGTGATCTCGCAGGCGGGTGACCGTGTGGGGGCCCCTGCTGTCAGGCAAAGTTAGATCGAGCAATACCGCATCGAAGTGGCCGCGCTCGATCATCAACCGTGCTTGGTCGAGACGACGAACATGTTCCACACGAAACTGCTCCGGAGCTGCGTGTTCGAGCATCGTGCAGACGAGCCGAGCATCGCCGGGATTGTCCTCCACGAGCAGGACATCAACTTGACCTCGAGACATCCAACTACACTACCCGGTGATGCAACGCAGTTCCACGTCCACACTCATGTTTACGATGTTTTTCATGCGTACCAACCACCTGTCCGAGTGGACAGGGCGGATATTCTCGGTGCCACGCATACATCCTCCAACGGTGAGTTATTGGTACGCTTCGGTTGTGCCCATGAGGCACATTGGCACGTGATTCCGAAACGCGCGTAGCGCGTTTGTGTGTCGATCGATTGCGAACGATTTCGCATGCGCCAAAGCACTACTATAACGGTGTGACCGGGCGTTCCAAGTTGGTGCTCGCGACCGCCGTTGTGGCTTCGGGCGCCGCGCTCTTGTCTTGGAGCGTGGCACGAGCCCGCAAGATCTCGCGTCGACTCGAGCGTCGCGCTCGTGAACATTCGCTCGCATTGCAGCGTTCCAACGAGGAGTTCGAGCAATTCGCCAGCGTGATTGCGCACGATCTCCAGGAACCATTGCGCATGGTCACGAGCTATACAAAGTTGCTTGCTGAGCGCTACCGCGGACAACTCGACCAAGCCGCCGACGAATACATCCACTACGCGGTCGATGGCTGCGCAAACATGCGTAAACTTCTGGACGATTTGGTTGTCTATGCGCGATCCGGGCGGCGGCGCAAGCCGCTCGAGCTCGTCGACGCGAACGCCATCGTTCAACGTGCGTTGGATGTACTACGACCGACCATCGAACAGCAGCACGCGTCGGTGACGGTCGAAACACTGCCGCACGTATGGGCAGACGCCAACCAATTGGTGGATGTGTTCCAGCATCTCGTTGGCAACGCACTCAAATATCGGAGCACCGCGCCCCCGCAGGTGCACGTGAGCTCGCGACAGGGTGAAGAGGTGTGGGTGTTTTCGGTGACTGACAATGGTCTCGGCCTCGACATGGAGGAAGCCGAACGCATCTTCGAGGTGTTCCAACGCCTGCACCCGCGAGATTCGTATCCCGGTACCGGCGTCGGGCTCGCAATCTGTCGACGTATCGTCGCACGACACGGAGGCACAATTTGGGTGGTGTCCACGCCTGGACAGGGCACGACGTTTTTTTTCACGCTACCCATCGAGCCGAACATGGACGAGCCCCCTGGGGATCCGGCTCGGTTAGAACGCCAGTAGAAAACTCGGCAGAGGAACGGACAAGACCGACTCGCGCGTGTTCCACTCGAATTTGTTTCGGGTTACCAGCACAGAGTAGCTCGGTCGAAACCTCTGGGCGAATACTCGGAGTCCTTCCAGATCGTCACGATGGATTGTCTTGCGAAATTTGACTTCGATAGGCAACACCGTGCCGTCGGCGCGCTCTGCAATGAAATCAACTTCGCGAATCGGAGTGCGACGATTGCCGGAAACCTCGTAGTCACGAAAGAAATGGACTTGCAACGCCATGTCGCGGATGACCGACTGAGTCAGTGTTTCCACGAGGGGACCGAGGATGCGCGGATCGGACTCCCACAACGACGGGGCACCGCGAAATATGGCGTTATGCACTCCAAGATCCGTCAGCGTAACCTTGGTAGGAACGCTGGCGGTGGCTTTCTTCGCAAGGGGGTAGCGTGAGAACTCCCGCACGAGCAGGGCACTGGCGAGATAGCGGAGGTATTTTCCTACCGTCGGCTGAGTGGCCGGGATGCCTAGCGCAGCAAAATGCGCAGCCATGCGGTTTTGCGCGATCTCTTGTCCGGTCGAGCGTGCGATTTCGAGATACACCGCGCGTAACAGCGTCGGACTTTCCACCGGGAACAAATCGGGGATGTCGGCGCCAAGAACATTTTCCAGGACCGTTTCGGACAGATAGTCCGCCCATCGATCGTCGTCTACCTCTCCGTTATGGAGGCGTGGATAGCCGCCCCGCAGGTAGTAACGCTCGAGTTGGCCAGCGATCTCGTTCTGGTATCGATCCGGCATTTGTGCGATTCGGCGCGCAGAATCAAATAGCGTGTCATGTCGAAATGCGTCGTGGAAACGGATTCGAGGCGGAAGTCGTTCCGCCAAGTCGAGGTGCCAAGCTTCCAAGATTTCGCGGAAGCTGAATGTAGGTAGAACAGTCGTGAAGGTACGGCCTGCCAGACTCTCCTGACCACCGCGTTTGAGAAGTACACTCGACGATCCCGTGAGCAAGATACGAACCGGGTAGAGTTCGCTGACGTGCTTGACCTCTTCGTTCCAGCGCCGAAGCTTGTGGATCTCGTCAAGGAACAAGAACGTTGGATCACCATCGTGCAATGGTCGCTTGCGGATCTCGTTCGTGTACCAATCGAGAATCCGCCGCAATCCTGCCGGTTCTTCTCTCAAAACCTCGAGATCGAACCGTATGAGCAAGATGTTCGAAGGAACAACAGCTCGAGCCAACAGGTGCTCGACGAGCTGCAACATTCCAGTTGTTTTTCCGACTTGTCGAGGTCCCAACAAGATCTCGATGAGCCCTCGTGGCGCTGTGAATCGCTGGGCCAAATCGACCACCGCCGGACGTCGATAGGCAGGAGGTGACGGGCGGACTGCGGCATCAGCGCCCCACCAGCTATTGACCGAGTGCATCACCTGAACGGCGTCGGCCGATAACATTGCACGACCTATATTTTGAAAAATAATATGTGTCAAGGCGTCTACTTATAGGTTGTCAGGTAGTGCCGCCGCAAGTCGCTGCGACTCGAGGTCAGGGTGCGGGAGCCAATAAGCTCGGAAGATACTGCGCCGGAGGCATCAACCCAAGCAGCTCCAGGCACGTTGCCGCGACGTTCCCGAGGCCAGGATTGTCGACACCCGCCAGGGTTGGTGAGCGCATTGGCAAACGCGGGTCGAACACACTAAATGGCACAGGGTTGAGGCTATGGCTCGTGCGCGGAACTTTGGTGCCACCGGGCCCCACATCGAGCATGTGATCGGCATTTCCGTGGTCGGCCGTAACTACCAATGCGCCGCGTTGCCGTGTAACGGCTTCGATGATGCGAGCGATGCAAAGATCGACGACTTCGACCGCGACGATCGTCGCTCTCAGGTCGCCTGTGTGCCCGACCATGTCACCATTGGCATAGTTGACACGTACGAAATCTACGTTGGACGTAGCAAGCTCGTCGAGCAGACGATCGGTGATCTCGGCAGCTTTCATCCACGGTCGCTCGTGAAATGGCCTGCGGTCCGACGGGATGTCGATATAGCGCTCCAATGCCTCGGAGAACTTGCCGCTACGGTTGCCGTTCCAAAAGTAGGTCACGTGGCCATATTTCTGTGTCTCGCTGATGGCGAGCTGATGTCTTCCGCTGGCAACTAATAGCTCACCCATGGTATGCGAAATCGCGGGGGGATCGACGAGAAACCGTGTCGGCAGCTCGAGATCGCCGTCATACTGCATCAAGCCTGCATAGAGCACGTTGGGAACGCGCCCTCGCTCGAATTCGAGGAATGCCGAGGCAGGTGTTTCGAATGCACGCGTGAGCTCGATTGCTCGATCGCCACGAAAATTGAAGCAGATCACGCTCGCACCGTCGCGAATCGGGCCCACGGGTTCGGCTGTCGGCCCGGAGCCGTCTGCCACGACGAAGCCAGGCAGGTTTTGGTCGTCTCGCCCCGTTTCTTCGTACAAAGTTTCGACGGCCGCTCGCGCATTGGGAAATCGTCGTCCCTCGCCGTGGACGTGGATCGCCCATCCGCGCGCGACCATGTCCCAATCCGCACCATAGCGATCCATGGTCACGACCATACGGCCACCACCGCTCGCGATGACAGCGTCGCAACCTTTCCCGCGAAGCTCGTGCAAGACACCCTCGAGCCGATCGATGTAGGCGAGCGCCGAACGGGCCGGCACGTCGCGACCGTCGAGGAGCACGTGGATCCGTATGCGCTTTACACCCTGTTCGGCCGCACGATGCAACATCGCCAAGAGATACTCGATATGGCTGTGTACGTTGCCGTCGGACAACAAACCGATGAAGTGCAGCGGTTCATGCGTGCTGAGGACATTGTCGATGAGCTCGCGCCAGACCCTCCCGCGGAACATCGCCCCGCTCGCGATCGCATGGGCAACGAGCTTCGAGCCCTGATCGACGACGCGCCCGGAACCAAGAACGTTGTGTCCGACTTCGCTGTTACCCATGTCGGTATCGCTCGGCATGCCGACCGCAGTACCGTGAGCACGCAAGCGCGTAAACGACGGCAGCGTCCGAAGATATGCCAGTGTTGGCGCATGAGCGCGCGCAACGGCATCACCTTCGTCACCTTTGCCGATCCCGACGCCATCCATGATTACGCAAACGACAGGACCGTCGGGCCGAGCTCGCCATGGATGCGGTGCAAGGGGGCCAATCACGCACCGTGGACATTAGCGTATCGTGGCCGAAGCGCTACCGTCCGTTACTGGATCGCGGTTGTCCGACCACCGGAGAGCCTCACCATGTGCGGTAGTGGCCGCTCCGATCTCGCCCTCACACCGGGCTCGGGCAACGTGTCGCCAGCACCACCGGCGTCCACGGGGCACAGCCACTCGAGCCCGTCGAGATCCATTGCGGACTCCACTGCGAGATCGATGAACGTCGCCGTCGCCGCCGTGCTGGTGGTCTTGCCGTCACTGACTTCGACGTCAGCAACTGGTAGCGTCAACACCATACCCGCTGCGGTGAGGGCACACGGTGTATCGACGCCCACGAGTACGGTCTCACCAACGAGCTCGATAGCGACACCAGAAGGTGGATCGAGCACAGCGCTCAACCTGAGAAATACGTCTGGCGTATCCGGGTGGTCGGGCAGATAGTAGAAACCACCGATACCGAACGAGCCCACGATCCAGTCACTGCTTACGACGACGCGGCGGTAGTCGGCGCTCGCGAGCGCTTCAAGCATGGGATCGATCTCCATACCGACGAGGACGTTGCGCTCGGTGACTGCCGCCTGAACGTCCATCTGTAACGCGACGTCGTCCGGTTGATCTTCCGGCGTGATGCCTTCGAGCACCTGCTCGACCGGCGTGATGCCACCTTCCTGGGCGAGCTCCCAGCCACCGACCTTGGTCTGTCGCAAGAGCAGCCCTGCGAGCACGCCGAGATCGTAGGGTTCGCGATCGGGATCGAACCCGATTCCCTGGAACCCGGCGTCGAGATGGGCGATGGCCTCGGCTACGATGACCTCCTCGCTCGCGGCGCAGCCCTCTACCGCAAGCACACTCGAGACGATCGACGCATATTCGGCTGCACCCTCCAGGACGTCGTATCTGCGCATTTCCGCCATCTGGTCCGGGAACTCGGCAAGGACACGTGACTGCCAATAGGCCGCAGCCGCCGGGTTCTCGCCGTCCTCGAGCCAGGCACGCAGGGCCGTCCGCAGGGCTGCCCGCAGATATCTCGGCTCCCACGGCTCAGGATAAGGTGACGAGCGACTGCCACTCTGGACCGTCCAGTCGTTCTGATCCGACAGAAAGTGGAACGCCTCGTGGAAGGTCAGCACGCTTGCAAAGTCACGGTACAACTCACCAAACTCGTCGAGAGTTGCGTCGTTGATGAGCGCGGTTTCGTCGAGCGAAATGCCGAGCGTGGTTGCCCCGTTGATGACCCCGACATTGAACGTCGACGACCACTCCAGCGGGAGACCATCGAGCGGCCCCGTGGTGATGCGCGGCGGATCACCGTTCCCGAGCACCTGATCGTTCCACATCCACCCCTTGTTCTCCTCCACCGAGGTAAGCAGCACCTGGCGGCTACGATAGTTGTCGATCACGTCGCCCGGCCACACGAGGTCGGGACACTCGTACATACCGATCGTGAGATCCGCGAGAATTTGCTCGACCCGCGTCAGCGGTTCGCCGTCGGTCGTCGTGCCGTCGGTTTCGCCGGTAGCATCGGCCGTCGTGCTGGTCGAGCCCTGTGCTGATTCTCCGGCATCGCTCGAGCCTTCGATTGCATCCGAGCTGCTCACGTCGCAGCCCACGGCCAATGACGTGATGAGGCCGAGTCGTGCGAGTCGAGGACGATGACGGGAAGCTGATCGGTGGCACATCGTGACCTCGGCAATGCGGCGAGCTCTCGTGGTTTACACCTCGAGCTTCGAGCTTGCTTCCACAGTGCGCCACGCTACCACATCGCGAACATGTTTTTTGCACACTAGAACCGCGCGCGCGCAAAAGCCGTTTTGCTAGACTGAAGGACCATGCGCGCGTGTTCCTGTGTTGGTGGCCAGCGCCTGCCGTTCCTGCTGGCCGGGTGGGCCATCGCCTGCCAGCAACCCTCGGCACCTTCGGAGGTCGCCTGTGCACAGGCCGAAGAGCGGCTGGGTCGTCGCGTTTGCGTCCACGACATTCCCGACACGACCACCTGGACACTGATTGGATTTCCGACCGCTGCGGTCGACCAGACGCGGGCCACCACGTACATGATCCCCGCTCGCGACGACGCCCGGCTCCCGACCGTGTTCGTGGACGCGTCTGCGTTCGACATGCCGGAGCAATCTCTGCATTTTAGGTTCCTGACCGAGTCGTTCCCCGAATTCGAAGCGCTCGAGTACGAACAATATCTCGCGCTTACCCAACAGCGTTCCATGCGGGAGTGGTTCGCGGGGAACTTGACCGAATACCTACGCGAGGCCGAAGAGCCCGTGTTCGGATTCACCGTTTGGGATCCCGGGATCGATCCAGCCGAGACGATCGCTTGCGACGAGTTCAAGACTCTCCACGGCATCATGAAGGCGCGTGTTCGCATTGGTCCAGTGATGGCGGTAGCGGCCAACCAACTCCAAAAGGATACGTTGGCCGCCTGCGACGTCCCTTCCTACGATCCTTCCACCGCTCTCGATTACGAGGCGTACACCAAAGCGGCCGGGTGTGGCACCGTTCGTCGCTATACCCTAGCGGAGCTCGCTGTAGCCGAGCGGTTCGTCGAGTTTGGCTGGCAAGACATCCTGGTGGTCGACGAGGCTCCGCTCGACGTGCAGACGATCGTCGCTGGAATCGTGACGGGAACTCGTCAGGGCGAGCTGTCTCACCTGAATGTACGCAGCGCAAACCGAGGCACACCAAACTGCTACGTGAAAAACGCCTATGACCTGCTGACTCGGTGGGACGGTCAACTCGTGCGCCTCGAGTGCAAAGCCGCCACGGCGACGATTGTCCCCATCAGTCCAGAACAGGCCGAGACTTGTTGGGCAGGGATCGTTCCGGATCCCGTGGACGTCGTCACGCCCGAGCTCGACTGGACGGATCTGGTCGGGCTCGTGGAGCTCCCGACGCAAACCGCCGCTGAGCGGGCGCAGGGTGTGTCGCGCTTCGGATCCAAGGGGACCAACTTGGCCACGCTCTATCAACGGATCGATCCAAAACTCCAGCTCGCTGGTTTTCTGATTCCGGTTCACTACTACGCAAGGTTCATGGCCGACAACGTATGGTCCGTCGATCTCGGAACCGGTCTCGAAACCCTGACGTTCACGGCGACCATCGACCGCTATCTCGAGGACCCGGTATTTCTCACGGATGGATCGCTGCGTCGCGAGCGATTGCTGGCGTTACAGGCTGCCATGCAGGCCGCACCGTGCGATGAAACCTTGATCGGGGGTCTCGAGGCTCGTTTGCTATCGACGTTCGGATCTCCTGAGGTGATGGTGCGGTTTCGCAGCAGTAGCAACGCCGAGGACGCACTCACCTTCAACGGTGCTGGCCTCTACGACTCGACCAGCGTGTGCATGGCCGATGATGCGGACGCAGACGCGCTAGGCCCGAGCCAATGCGATCCCACGCAATCAAACGAACGGGGCATCTGCCGCGGTCTCACCCGTGTGTGGGCCTCGTTGTGGAACATGAGGGCATTCGAGGAGCGAGCATGGTTCGGTATCGACCATGGAAGCACTGCCATGGGGATCTTGGTGGATACCCGCAGCGCCGGAGAGCTGGCCAACATCGTGGCGTTTTCGGGCAACCCGTTGCTCAACGGTGACGAACGCTACCTGGTCAACGCGCAGGTGGGCGAGCTGGACGTGGTGTCCGCGCTAGCGGGAGTATGGCCCGAGAAAGAGCTTCTTACCGTGACCGATGGCATGGTCGTCCTGATCGAGCGTGAGCGTGGATCGACCGAGCTGCCGGGCGGCGAGTGGGTGCTGTCCGACGCGCAGCTACGAGCGCTGGGCCGCGAGCTCGCGAACATCGTGGAAGTGTTCCCGATCGACGCGTCGGTGTCCCCTACCGACCACGTGCTGCTGGACACGGAGTGGAAGGTGCGCCCCGATGGTAGCCTCGTCGTGAAGCAAGTCCGTCCGTTCTTACAGTGACCACGATACTGTCGCTTACCATCCCATGAGCCAATGCAGCAGCTTCGAACGCAGTCCCAAAGGTTGCATTCGGGCTTCATTCACACTCAGCACCACACAGTCCTCGCCAGCGAGAGTCTGCAGCTCGTGAGCGATTTCGCGATCGGAAAGCTGCAAGTCGCCTCGTTCATATTGAGTACCGCGCGAGAGGTCGCGTAGGCCGCCGGCGAGCACGAGATCGAGCTCCATCCCGGCGTGACGATGCGGAGGCACGCGAAGTCCAGCCTTCACGCGCTTGAGCCGAACGGGTGTATTTCGCAAACGAAGCGGTAAAGCGACGGTATGGACACCTGGAAGCACCTTGCGCCAGTGCAACTGCTCGTATGGTCCCGTATAGCGAAGTAACGGTGCCGGCAATACGGTGCTCGCGGTCGTTGCCAGCCGAGTGGGAGCGACGGGCGCGTCGGAGCTCATGTCCAAAGCATCCGCCCGAGCGAGCACGGCCGCGACCCGACGCTCGATCGTGGGTTGATCGTTCACTGTTGGAGCTCGAGGATCGAGCTCCAACAATGCACCACCAACGGCTTCCAACTCGTGGATCCGCGCACGACAGCCTAGGCACAACGTCGCATGGCAGGCCAGCACCAATGCCACGGCCTGCTCGGAAGCGCCTGCGGCGTACTCCAACAGCAGCTCGTCGGGAGCATGGTGTTCAACTCGCACGTTCATCCTCTTCCGAGCGCAGCCGACGACGAAGCGCCTCCATGGCGAGCCGCATGCGTGATTTCACGGTGCCCACGGGAATATGCGATTGCTCCGCGATTTCCGGCATGCTCCTACCCTCGAAATAACTGGCGCGAATGACCCCGGCTTGATCCGCAGGTAGCACGGCGATGGCGTCCCGCAAGTCATCGACTTGCCGCTGGAGCGAGATTGCGGCATCGGGTGCCAAGGCTGAACCGGGCAAATATGCTGGATCGTTGTCCTCCACTTCCGGTCTCGCGAACTTTCGAAAGCGATCGATCGCCTTGTTGCGGGCGATGGTGAACATCCATGTGCTGACCGCAGCGACCCGCGGATCGTAAGACTCCGCTTTCATCCAGACGGTGAGCATGACCTCTTGCACCAGTTCTTCGACGTCTTCTGGTTTCGCGCTGCGGACTCTGAAGTAGTTGACAAACCTCGACGAATATCGTCGGCATAGCTCGGCGAATGCAGCACGATCTTTGCGTGCGGCCACGGCTTCGAGTAGGTCACGGTCCTGCATGACCAGAGTGCGTGGACGCTACCATGACCGGTCGGTTTCGGAACGCGCGGCAAGTGGTGGTCCTCCGGTTAGCTACGGTCGTTCTTGGTCAACGGATCAACTGCGGATTGCGCGCGCCGAACACGACCTGCCGAACTCGGGTAGGCTTGTTCGAGCGATGATATTCGGACTCGAGTTTGGCCGAGTCAGAGCGTCCGCTCTCTTGAATGTCTCGGTGACGTTCGTACTCTCGAATAGCGCGTGTTCGGGTGGCGGGGGTGCTCACACTGCCGCGGATGACGTCGGAGATATCGGGGAATCGAGCTCGGACGATACGGTCGGTACGACATCCGATGTCTCGACGGAGGAAACCGACGTTGGTCTCGCCGAGACCGCCGAAACCATTGGAACCTCGGAAACCAGCGGAACGACGACCCAGGCCGAACCCGACATCCCGCCACCCGTTGTGTGCGGGCCGACTGGCGGGGGACATCATTGGATCCTCGAGATGGAGCGGATCCAAATCGAGGCCCGATGCGCGACGGGATACGATCTGGTCGACGCTGCGTTCACCCTCGATCCCGTACCGCCAGGAGCGGTGTGGGACGCAGCCACACTGGATTGGACCCCTGGACTGGACCAAGGCGCCGTCTACGAACTGACGCTTGCCGTTCCCGAGCTGGGCGAAGTGGCGACCATCAAAATCGGCGTCGCCGATCGCTGGGACGATCCCAACAACGTTCCGATCGTGGATCCCACGCGCTATACGGAAGAATACGGGCTGCCTGTGCTGCACCTCGTGACTACGGATGGCCTGAACGACGAGACCTACTCGCCCGCTTCCATCAGATATCGCGGACACGTGTTCACCGCGCCGGAAATCAAGCTGCGTGGAGCTGCGTCGTTGGGCTATCCAAAGAACAGCTACACCTTGAAGTTCGCGAAGGACGACAAGTTTTCGGAACCTGCCTACGCGGGAGGCTTTGTCGGCAAACGCAAGGTCACGGTCATCAGCACGTTCGACGACAATTCTTACGTGCGTCAGCGGCTCGCCTACGAGTTGTGGAACCGCTTGGATCCCGATCACATTCAGGTTCAGGTGTTCAGTGCCGTGGTGTTTCTCGACAATCAATATTGGGGCCTCTACACGCTCGCAGATCATGTCGACGGTTACCTGATGGAGGATCATGGCCTGTGGCAAGACGGCAACCTTTACAAGGCACGCACGCACGACGCGAATTTCCGTGCGACATCGAGCGATGGGGGGCCCAAGCAGACACTCCACGATGGCCTCACCAAGTCCGAGGGCATGCCGATCGACGGCGAACCCGGTGCATATGACGATCTCGAGGCGTTCGTGACGTTCGTGGCGACGGCATCCTCACAGGAGTTCCTTGCTTGCATCCCAACGATGATCCGTCAACGGGACTACGAGGACTGGTGGCTGTTCGTCAGTCTCATCGAAGCGCAAGATTCCGCCGGCAAAAACAGCTATCACTATCACGATCCAATCGCCGACACTCAATGGCGCTACGTGCCGTGGGATTTCAACCATAGCTTCGGGCAGACCTGGCAGACGGAACGCATGGGCTTCGATGGCGATCCGGAAGCCTATGTATTCGTCAACGAGTTGTTCACACGATTCCTATCCGAGCCGAGTATCGGAGATCCACTGCGGGCTCGCTACGGTACGGTGTTCGACCATCAATACGAGCTCGATGAGGTGCTTTCACTCTACGATCAGATGATCGCGGAAATTGGCGCGAGCGCGCTGCGAGACGAGGGCCGGTGGGCGACGGAATACCAAAGCTACGGTGGATGGAGCTGGCGCAGCGATTTTCTCACGCATAAGCAGGAAGTCGACTACACCAGGCAATGGATAATCGATCGCTGGACCTGGGTCAATTCGCTTTATTGAGGCTCTTGCGCTGGTGACGACGATACCAGCGGGGGTCTCGAGGGATCCCTTCGAATTCGGTGGGACCGGCGGATCGGGCACGCAGGCCTTGTCGGTCTGGCCTGCCACGATCAATCAGAAAGACGGGTGCCACACGACACTAACCAGAAAGCCGCGATTGAGCTGCAAATTCGGGAGGTGGGCACGTGCCCGCTCGCGCAGACACCAAAACTGTATCGCCATCCACGCGAGATGCCGGGTCCTCGGCAAAACGTCATTTCGAAACGGTTGTGGTGTGTGTGTGTTGCGCGTGCGGCTCCGCTTCACGCGACGCTGGCGATGCGTTCACCACCACCTCCGTGTCCTCGGGTAGCTCGGGTTCGCCGGACGGGACCGCTGAAAGCGGTTCCGCCGACCCCACGTCCAACATGGATGGCTCTGCAGGGACGCCGTCCTCGGACGGCACCGACGGGGAAGGCGCGACGAGCAAGTTCGACCTCGGCGTGCCCGGACCCAGATACGACGTGGGGGGCGGCGACGATTCCGTGGGCGAGAACCCGGGGCCGTGTGGTTCGTCCCATGGTGGTGACAGTGTCGACGAGTGCGAGCATTCGGCTCCACCCGGCAGCTTCGAGCCGGAGGTGCAATGGACGTGGGATCGCGTGGGAAGCACACATACGCCTCTGGTGGCCAACCTGACCGATGACAACGGGGACGGATTGATCAATCTGTGCGACATCCCCGATGTTGTCGTGTTGGACGGGAGCGATCTAGTCGTGCTGGACGGTATGGCCGGAACACTGCATTTCCAGATCACACCGGTCATGATCGGTACGACGCCTGCGCTCGGAGACATCGACGGCGATGGCGTGTCCGAGATCCTGGTGGGGGTGGGGGATGCGTTCGACTTTCGGGTCGGAGCATTCGAACATGACGGCACGCTCAAATGGAAAAGCGCGGAGCAGTGGGACTACCTGCAGGCCACCGCCAGCGCGCTCGCGCTCGCCGATCTCGACAACGATGGTGACGTCGAGATCATCGCCGGCAATCATGTGTTCGACCATATTGGCAACCGGCTATGGATTGGCTCCATCCCGCTGGAGATGGTGAATGCCACCACCGCGGCCGATCTGGATGGCGATGGCGACCTGGAGGTGATTGTCGGCCAAGCCGCCTATCATCACGATGGGAGCACGTATTTCCACAACCCGGAGGTTTTGGGAGGTGGTGCGGGGATGTTCCCGCAGGTCGCCAACCTGGATGCCGATCCCGAGCCTGAGGTGCTCGTTGCCGCCGGTGGTGGCATGTACATCCTGGAGCACGACGGCACGATCAAGCTCAAGGTTGCGCCTGCCGGCATGACTACCGCAGGAGGATTGTTTCCGATCACCGTGCACGACTTCGACGGTGACGGGATGTCGGAATTCGCGGTCAGCTCGGGGACGCTCTACACCGTCCACAAACCCGCAGGTGCGATTGCGTGGTCCGCTCAGGTCGTGGACGCAAGCGGCGTCGCGGCCGGGACAGCGTTCGATTTTCTCGGAGACGGCGTCGCCGAAGCCATGTACGCCGACGAATACACGATGTACGCGTTCGACGGAATGACGGGCCAGGTGGTGATGCAGGTACCCCGCTCCAGTGGCACGGCCATCGAGTATCCAACTGTCGCCGACGTCGACAACGATGGCTCGGCAGAAATCATCGTGGTCTCGAACTTCAACGCCGGACCCAAGACGGCACCGTCGGTGCAGGTGATCCGCGACAAGCAGGATCGTTGGATCGCGACCAGACGGATCTGGAATCAGCACACCTATCACGTCACCAACGTGAACGAGGACGGCACGATTCCGCAGTTCGAGGCACCAAACTGGAAAACCTTGAATACGTTTCGTACCAATGCCCAGATCCAAGGTGGAGGAGTATGCAAGCCGCCGCTCCCGGAGGGATGACCCCATGAACGCGAGGCATCCGACTATCCAAGACGCCTTCCTGTTTACATTGGCACTTGCGGCCTGTGGTGACGGCGACGCCCGCGAAAGCGGCCCCATGTTCGGTTCAGACGATTCCGGTGGGCATGATTCGGGCACCGGCAGCCCCGCGGATTCCGGTGGGCACGATTCGATGACGCCTGGGACTGCGACGACGTCGATGACTTCGTCCGCATCTGGCACATCGACCGCATCCTCGGTTGGGACCATGGGTGATCCCGGTGAAGACAGTGCCGACGACGGGGTGAGGTTCGACCTCGGTGGCTCGCCCAGCAGTGGCAGTGGAGGGGACGTCGCGTGCCAGGAACAGGGTGCCGGAGAAGGAGGTGGAGGGGACACTCCGGGTTGCGAGGAGAAAGCCCCCCCGGGAAGCTTCGAGGCGGATGTGCAATGGAAGTGGACCGCGGAAGAAAAGCACAGCGTCGTGACACCGCTCGTCGCCAATTTCACCGACGACAACGGCGACGGGAGGATCGAGCCCTGCGCGGACATCCCGGACGTCGTGGTCACCACGCACACGTTGGCGGTCAGCGGTCGATATGACGGTTTCATCTACGTGCTCGATGGCGCCACGGGTGCGCTTCATTTCAAAATCGCCAATGCGATCCAGGGCACGAGCACACCCGCGCTCGGTGACATCGATCATGACGGACTGGTCGAGATCGTGGCGGGCGTTCTCAAAGACGGATCCGCGTACACCGGGGCGTTCGAGCACGACGGCACCCTCAAGTGGTTGAGCCCGACGCCGTGGCCACCCGAGGTCGAGCAGCACTATTCGTTCGGGCTTGCCGACCTGGACAACGACGGAAACGTCGAGATCCTGGTCAATAACGAGGTCTATGACCACGAAGGCAATGTCTTGTGGGCGGCTCCCCTGGGCAGCACCGCGACGGGGCATGGGAGTGCCACGGCAGCCGCCGATCTGGATGATGACGGTGACCTGGAGATCGTGCTGGGGAACGCAGCCTACCACCACGACGGCACGCCATATTATGCCACGGCGCTCAGAGCTGGATTTCCGCAGATCGCCAACCTCGATGGCGATCCCGAGCCGGAGATCCTGCTGACGAACTCAGACGGGCTGTCCATGCTCGAGCACGACGGACAAATCAAATATTCGGACCTGCGTCCCACGGGAGACCAAGGAAGCTCCACGACGTGGAACAAGCCAGCGACCGTGCATGACTTCGACGGCAACGGCATCGCCGAATTCGCCATGGGATCCGCGCTCCACTACACCGTCTACAATGGAGACGCGAGCATCGTTTGGATGGCGACGGTCAGTGACAAAAGTGGCAGTGCTGCTGGTACCGCGTTCGACTTTCTCGGCGACGGTACGGCCGAGGCCATGTATGCCGACGAGGTGAGCATCTTCGTGTTCAACGAAGTTGGAGCGCCCTATTTCGCGGTGATGCGCCAAAGCGCGACGGCCATCGAGTATCCGATTGTGGCGGATCTCGACAACGATGGATCGGCGGAAATCGCGGTAACGTCGGAGGACATTTTCGGGTTCGGGCACCCCACGGTGCAGGTGATCCGCGATAAGCTGGATCGTTGGATCCAAGCGAGAAGAATCTGGAACCAGCACGCTTATCACGTCACGAACGTGAACGAAGACGGCACGATTCCGCAGTTCGAGCGGCCGTCGTGGAAAGCACTCAACACGTATCGCACCAACGCCCAGATCAACGCC
>Ga0187893_10005146_pt1 | contig 23829 bp, 10 predicted proteins | sample MA1701074metaG_FD_139574 | JGI IMG/M metagenome (GOLD analysis project Ga0187893, IMG submission 139574) | White microbial mat communities from a basaltic lava cave in the Kipuka Kanohina Cave System on the Island of Hawaii, USA - MA170107-4 metaG ...
GGTGGCGGCATCAAAGACGGTCGTGAAGACCCGCCCGTTGATCGTCACCGTGTCGGTGAGCGTGCGCAGGCTGAGGGGATCGCCCGGATCGGCGAGCGTTACCGCCCGCTGGGTCGTTGTCGTCAGCACCTTGCCGCCGGGAGTCGTCACCGTCAGGCTCGCGGCGATGGGCGCCCGCATGCCCCAGCGCGGGTCGGGCCCGAGCACCATATCGACGCGGGTGCCGTCCGGGAGGGTGGCGCTCTGGCGGCCGTCCTGGCCGATCGTGGCCCGGACCTCGACTCGGGCGGGGTCGGTGGACGTCATGACCAGGTCTTCGTTGTAGAGGCGCTGCACAGTGTACGTGGTCGCCCGGTCGAGAGGGGTGGTCGAGGTCACGGTGTAGTTCTTGTTCGTGCCGCTGCGCTCGATCCTCTTCGTCGCTCCCGTCGGGTCGGTGGCGGCCTCGATCCGGCCCATGGCGTCATAGGCGTAGCGGGAGATACGTCCGCCCGGCCACGTCGCACGGGCGAGGAGGCCCGCGGCATCGTGGGCGATCTCAACTGCTTCGCCGGCCGGGTTGGCGACGCGAGAGAGGTAGCCATTCGGATCGACCTCGAGCTCCGTGACCTGGCCGAAGGGACCGACGATCGCCATCGGGCTGCCGGCGGCATCGCGCTCGACGGTCGTGACGTTGCCGTCGCGATCGGTGACTGATCTCAACTGGCCGGCGCCGTCGTAGGCGAACTCGTGTCGCAGCGCGCCGGTCAATGCGTCCAGCGTGCGCAGGTGGCGGCCGCCGGCCGTGAAGATATAGACTTCGCTGCCGTCGGCCGAGGGGACGATCTCCCCGGCCACGAACCGGTCGACGAGCGGCGCGATGCGCCGGACGCGCACGTTGTTGAAGGCCTGAGTGACGTAGACGGCCCCGTCCGGGCCGACGGCGAGGCCGCTGAGATCCTGCAACTGCGCCTGGCGAGCGGGGCCGGTGTCGCCGCTGGTGGCGCGTGTGCCGGTGCCGGCCAGCGTGTCGATGGCCCCGCCGGGCCGGAACCAGCGGATGCGGTGGTCGGGCTGGTCGACGACGTAGACGCTGTCGTCCGCGCCGACGGCCACCGCGACAGGGGAGCGGAAGCTTGCTTCGGTGGCGGGGGACCCGTCCCCGCTGACGCCGGAGACCCCGGTGCCGGCGATGGTGCGGATGATCCCGTCCGGTGTGATCCGGCGCACCCGCTGATTACCGGCGATGTAGAGGCTGCCATCGCTCCCGACAGCGATCCCCGTGGGGTTGCCGACCCGAGCTAATGTGGCTGGGCCGCCGTCGCCGAGGGCGTCGGCCGGATTGCCGGTGCCGGCGACGGTGGTGATGATCCCGTCTGTCCAGATCCGGCGTATGCGCCCATTGGTCGAGTCGGCGATATAGATCGCGCCGTCCGGCCCGATCGCCAAGCTCGACGGAGTATTGAGGCGCGCCAGGTGCGCGGGTCCGCCATCGCCGCTGAAGCCGGCGACGCCAGCGCCGGCGACTCTGTGAATGATCCCGTCTGGACCGAACTTGCGGACCCAGTGGGCGCTGGACTCGGCAACGTAGACGGTGTTGTCCGGGCCGACGGCGAGGCCGCGCGGTGAGAGGAGCTGGGCCTGGGTGGCCGGGCCGCCGTCGCCGCAGGCCGGGGGCGTGCAGAAGCTCCCATTACCGGCCACGGTGGTGATGATCCCTTCGGGATCCACGCGGCGGATCATGCCACTGGAGGCTCCGATGCAGCACTGCCCGCTCGCGATGTACAAGCTGCCGTCGGGACCGACCGCCAGCACCGAGGGCGAGACGAGCTGCGTCTCGGTAGCCGGAACCCCCTCGCCGGTATTGCCGGCGAGGCCAGTCCCGGCCACCGTCGTGATAGTTGGTCCTAGGGCCCGCACGTTCTCGCGCCGGCCATCGCCCCGGTAGAGTTCTTGTGTACCCCGCACGTAGGCATGGTGCGGCGAGAGCGTCCAGCCTCCCAGGCCGGCGGCGCGCGCGTCGTAGGTGCCGATCCAGCCCTCCCAAAGGCGGAAGTAGATGAGGCGGTCACGCCCACTCGACCCGGAGATCTCCGTTTTCCCGGTCTGGCCAAACCCCGCGCCCGCGTTGTATACGGGTTTGTAACAGTAGCCGATCCGCACCTTGACCAGTTGCGGCCCCTGGAGCGTCCGGCCGTAGGCGTCCTTGCCGTCCCAGGCGAAGGAGAATCGCTGGTTGGCAGATGGCCCGAACTCCTTCTGGAAGAGGCGTCCGGCGACCCCGATACTCAGGTTGATCCCTTCCAAGCTGGCCGGGACCTTGGCGCCCGAGAGCGGGATCTCGAGAGTGTAGGCGGTCTTGCGCCCGGGCACGCGGTCGCTCGAGTAGTGGAGCCCGAAGGGAGTGCCCACCACCCCGACCGACTCGCCGAGGACCTGGTTCTGGACCTCGATGATCGAGTTGCCGGCCTGCGGGCAAGACTCGCACCCCTCGTCGGCTTCTGGATCCTCGTCCGGCCCGACGGCGTCGTCGGGCGGCCCGTAGGGCCAGTTGAGGTCCCAGGGGGTGAAGTGCGGGATGCGCACTCGCCAGAGGCTCTGGCCAGGAGCGTACAGCGTGGCAAGCCGCTCTCGTTCGGCGCCGGTGATCGAGAGCGCCGCCAAGACGACGCCGCTGTCGGGGAGCCCGTCGCCGTCCGTGTCCAGGTCGGCCAGTCCGCCGGTGACGCTCAGGACCTTGATGACCTTGCCGCTCTCCGCCGGCATCCACACGCCCCGCGTGCGATCGTAGCTCCCCAGCGGCACCGTGGTCCCCACCGGGAAGCCGAGGAAGTTCTCCACGTAGAAGGGCAGCGGGGTGCTGAAGCGGACGTCGGTCGCCCCGGTGGCCATCGCTTCGTCGACGGAAAGCTCCACCGCGTAGGTGTACCCAGTGGTTGGCGGCAACGCGCCCGGCATCGCCTGCGGCCCGTTGGCACCGACGGTGAACTCGGTGGCCCGCACCTCGAGGGAGGTGAGCGGCTGGGTGGAGCCGTCGGGCAGGACCATCTCGGCCGTGGTGCCCTGCGGGAAGAGAATCGTCGCCTGGCGGGTTCCATCGGCGTCCGTGCACGGCGCGCCCTGTACAACCTGCATGGCGACCGGGGCGGCAAGGTCCACGGTGGTCATTTGCGGGTCGAGCGGGATCAGCACCACGTCGGGTGCCGCCACGGAGTCCTGCCAGGGCGTGTTCACCTGCCGCTGCGCCTCAAGGAAGCCATCAAGCCGGTAGCAGACCGTGAGCTGGCCGCCGCCGTTGACGACGAGGTCGAACATGCCGTCGGCGCGGCTCTTCGTCACCCCGAGCTCGGGGTGACCGAGAACGGTGATGGCGACGCCGGCGAGCGGCGCCCCATCGCGGTGCATGACCTTGCCCCGCAGCACCGCCACGCGTCCCGGTTCGATGGTTCCCTGGGCGACGCCGCTCTGGATGGGGTTCTCGCCGGTGTAGAGGAACTCGGTGGCGGCAAGGGTCGTCGTCGCCTCTCCGGCGTCGACGACGGGCGCGATGATCGACGGATCCCGTGGAAACTCGACCGGAAAGTCCCCCGCATTCAAGGGGTCCCTGCCGCTTGCCACTTCGGTGCCATCGCCGTAGCCGTCGCCGTCGGTGTCGCGATCCAGGGGCGAGGTCCCGTGCACCGCGACCTCGCCGCCGTCGGTCAGGCCATCGTCGTCGGAGTCCGCGTCCAGCGGCTGGGTGCCGTGGGTCTTGACTTCAACGCCGTCGCTCAGCCCGTCCCCGTCCGTGTCGCCGACACGCGGCTGGGTGAGGAATCGGTTGACCTCCTCGCCGTCATTGAGGCCATCGCCATCGGTATCTGCGGAGTCTGGATTCGTGCCTAGCTGGAGTTCGATCTCATCGGTCAATCCATCCCCATCACTGTCCGCCGGGGGCCTGACGGAGACGCTGACCTGGCAGAAAGCGGGATCGCTGTCCAGGTTGCCGTCGCTGACGATGAGCTGAACGACGTAAGTACCTTCCAGATCCGGGACGAAGGTGGGCGATACCGTGCCCTCACCAACAAGGCCGACACCGCTCCCCTGCGGCACGCTGGTGAGCGACCATCGAAAGCTGAGGGGGTCCGAATCCGCATCGCCGGATGCGGTTCCGTTCAGAGTTACCGTATCCCCGACGAACCCTTCGAGGTCCCTGCCGCAATCGGCGACCGGCCGAGAATTCGGGCAGGGGGCGAAGCTCTCGCATTCTAGATCGTCCGCCGTCGGGTCCCTGCCGCAGTCGGAGGGCGCCTCGCCGGAGGGCGGGGGGAGTGCGGGCCCTCCGAGAAAGAGGAAGAACAGCGTCCCCACCGGGTCGGTGATGTTCACCAGGCCGTCGTCGTTCGCATCGGCGGCGTCCTCGCAGGGGACCTCCTCCGGGCTCCCCTGGAAGAGATAACCGAGCGTGTGGATCGGATCCGTGAGGTTCAGGACCCCGTCCGCGTCCGAGTCGCCCCGGCGGAACCGCTCTGCCGCCTCGAGTGGCGCCCAAACGCCCGCCAAGGCCGCCAAGGTGACGAAAACAGCCGCTGCGACGGCGGATCGAGTGGTTCCAGCCATAGCCTGAAGTCCTCCTGTCGACAAACAGAGAGCCGAGAGGCTCCCGATACAGGGAGTACTTCCGTGAGGGGTGCGATGCCGACAGGAATTGTTGAGGAGAACGGGATGGAACGGGACCGCGGCGGCTCAGCGTCCGGGCTCCGCCCAGTCGAGGCCCAATTGGGTCAGCTCCCTGTGGAGGAGGGCGAGGTCCCAGTCGAAGATGCGCCCATCCTCGGCGGCGACGTAAAGGCGGCTTCCGTCGGGATGGAAGGCGATGCCTCCCGCCAGGGAGGCCGGCGCCTCGATCGTGGCGCGGTCCAGGCCGCTCGTGGGGTCGATCAACCGCACCGCCCTGCGGCCGTAGGAAATCGCCAGCAGTTTCCCATCGCCGCGGAACGTCGCGTGGCCGGGGAACCCTCCCTTGGACGGCTTTTCCATGCGCCAGACACGTTCGAGCGTGACCGCGTCGTGGAGAATGCAGGCTTCGGGGGTCATCACCGCGAGCCAGCGGCCGTCCGGGCTGAACTCGACGAAGGCGTTGTCCCGCACCGGAATCGTCAGCTCGAGCCGGCCGGTCTGCGTATCCCAGACCTTGACATCCAAGCCCAGCCACGTACCCGACGCGAGGCGCCGCCCGTCCGGACGAAGGGAGATCCGGTCGACATTGTAGTGCGGGCCGAGGAGCACTTTCCGGCGAGCTTCGCCGGCGAGCGCGAGCACGATCACCTCCGCCGACTCCCGCCGGCCGATGATCGCCAGCGTCATCCCGTCGGAGCTTTGCGCCACCCAGCGTGCGGGGTAGCCCCGCACCACTTCGAGAGTCTCCGGAGGTCCGAAGCGGATGGGGACCTTCTCGCCGCCGCCGCCATCGACCTCCGCCGCACGACCGCCCTCAGCCTCCATCAGATCGCGCTCGATGGGCCAGCGCTGGAGGCCGGATCGACCGCCGGTGAAGACCCACCGGCCGTCGGCGGAGAAGAGCGCCGAATCTCCCCCGGGAACCGGAAGGGGCAACAGGTAGCGCCTCACCTTGAGGTCGTAGAGCCAGAATCCGAACTTTCCGCCGTGTCGCCCGCAGGCAAGAAGGCGTCCATCCGGACTCACATGCATGCGGACGACGGACGCTTGCTCCCCGAAGGGCAAATCGATCGTGCGGCAGACCGCCGTCTCCGCCACCTCCGCCAGGGCAGCCTCGTAGTTCCCGAGAGCGACGGCCAGCTTCCGATCGTCCGGCGAGAACCCGTAAGGCACCCAATCGGCGGCGAGCAGCATGTCTCCGTTGGTTGTGTCCCACAGGCGCAGCATGGAGACCCACGAGTGGGTCGCCAGGAGACCGCCCCCGCGGTTGAAGCGGATCGCCTGGACCCGATCCGTGAGCCGGCGGGCCGTCCAGCGACCGCGAAGGGTTTCGCCGGCAAGCTCCCAGATCACAACGGAGCCATCGATGCCGCCCGCGGCGAGCAGCGAGCCGTCCGTGGACCAGGAGAGACAGGAGTGCCCGGCGCCGTCGTCGACGGATACGACTTCGTGGCCCGATCGCGGCTCGACGACGCGGATCTGACCGTGGCCGGGCGACGCGAGGGCGAGTCTCTCCCCCGATGGGTGAAACAAGATCGACTCTGTGCCTGCTCGGACGGGGTGCCGAGCGACTTCACGCCGCTCGGAGAGGTCGATGATGTGAGCGAAACGGTTGATCGACGCGACGGCAAGCAGCTTCGAGCTGCCATGGAAGTCGATCCCGACTCCGTAGATCTGATCCGTTGTGGTGTAGATCTTCTCCCGGGAAGGCAGGTCCACCACCGCCAGCCGGTCCCGGCCCTCTTCGAGGCGGGCGGCAAGGAACCGCCCGTCGTTCGAGAAGTGCAGGGATCCCTGTCGGGCGCCCGGCACGGCGAGGCGCGCGATCTCCGTCTGGTCGGAGACCCGTCGCAGGACGATTTCCTTCCCGTCGGGATCCGCTACCGCAAAGCTCTCCAGGTCCGGGGCGAAGGCGAACGCAAGACGGGGATCCTTCCTCCAGCGCCGAGTCACCCGCAAATCCGACAGCGAGAGGGCGGCGATCGCCTCGTCTCGAAGGGCTCGTCTTTCCTCCTCGGAGGGACCGAGCGCCACCGCGCGCCGCACCGCGTCCAGGGTGTCGAACCTGCGGCCTGGATGTCCTCCCGTGCGGCTCGCCCGAGCCTGGGCGAGATAGGCGCGCCGCAACTCCACGCGCACCTGGCCCTCGGCGCTCTTCGCCCGATCGAGGTTCGCCGTGGCGAGGCCGAGCAGCTCGCGGACCTTGAGATAGCCGAAGGAGCTCAGCGCGGCGGTCGTGACGAGGAGGACGGCGACCAGCCCCACCAGAGCGGCCAGGGTCGGCTCTCGGCGGCACCAGCGTTCCAGCCGCTCGACCGCCGAAGCGCGCCGGGCCTCGATCGGCCGTCCCGCGAGGAAGCTTCGGAGATCGTCGGCGAGTCGCGCCGCCGAGGGATAGCGCCGCGCGGGGTCCTTCGCGATCGCGGTGAGGACGATCGTCTCGAGGTCGCGCGGGATCGACCGATCGAGCGAGCGGGGAGACGGCGGCGTCTCCTCGGCGACGCGCTTCATGAGCCGCCGGCGGTTCTCGTCGGCGAAGGCCGGTTGCAGCGTCAGCAGCTCGTAGAGCGTCAAGCCGAGCGCGTAGACGTCGCTCCGCGCATCGGACTTCCCCTCGAGCCGCTCGGGCGCGAGGTACGCGATCGTGCCGACGATATCCCCCGCGTGGGTGAGCCGCGCCCCCGGCGCGAGGGGATCCGCCTCGTCGGCCTTCGCGAGGCCGAAATCGGTGATCCAGACCGTTCCCCCGGCATCGAGAAGGAGGTTAGAGGGCTTGATGTCCCGGTGTAGGATGCCCTGTGCGTGAGCGTAGGCGAGCCCCTCGGCGACCTGGAGCGCGACGCGGGCCGCGGCGCGGTGATGCCGGCGCTCGGGCAAGTTCGTCCCGCTCGAGCCGCCTCGTTCCTTCCCCGGCGGGAGGATTTCCTTGGAAGAACCGGTGAGATCCGGAAACGCCGCCGGGCCATCTCTTCGAGCGCGCCGGGCCTCTTCGAGGATGGCGTCCAGGCTCCTCCCCTCGATGAACTGCATCGCGTAGTAGTGCAGTCCCCTCTCGGCGCCGACGCCGAAGACCGGAACGATGTTCGTGTGATGGAGGCGCGCCGCCGCCCGCGCCTCGCGGCGGAAGCGCTCGATGCCCCTCTCGTCCCCCACGAACGCGGGCGGAAGGACCTTCAACGCGACGCGCCGCCCCAGGGACTCCTGGATCGCTTCGTAGACGACCCCCATGCCGCCCCGCCCGGCCTCGCGCACGATTCGGAATTCTCCGATCCGCTCGGGGGCCGGGCCATTTTCGGCGGAGGGGCTTTTGGCCTTCTCCATCGCGTCCAGCGTGGGGAAAAGGTCTCGGATATCGGCGGCCAGCTCGGGGTTCGCGGCGGCGTACTCCTCGATCGTGGGTGACTCTCCGCGCCGGAGGCGGCCGATGTATTCCTCCAGAAGGCGGTCGAGGTCGCGGTCGGAGGCACCTGAGGTAGGTCCGCCGGCTGTTCTTTCATGAGGAGACGACGCGCCGCTCCGGGCCTCCGGGGGCGGCGTCGTGCGTCCGCGATCACCCCCCACGGCGCCCCCCTGCTTCGTCGCGGAGTCCGAGGCCCGCGAGGATCCCCTTCAGCCGCCGGAGGGCCCGCACGTATCGCTTGCTCGCAGCATCGGACTCCAGCCCCAGGACGCGGGCCGCGTCGACGTTCGAGAGCTCCTCGAAGTGGCGCAGGGCGAGGACCTCGCGGTCGATCGGCTCCATGGCCTCGAGCGCCTCGGCGAGCCGCTCGCGCATTTCGGCGCGCGCCGCGGCGCGCGTGGGAGACGTCTCGCGGCCGATCAGCTCCGCCGCGAGGGAGACCGAGGTCGCCGCGGCCCCCGCAACTCCCTCGAGGGCCTCCTCGCGCCCCACGGCGCGGCCCTGCGCGCGGATATGGCGGCGGTGGAGGATCAGAACCCTCTGCGCGGCGATGAATCGAAGCCAGACGTAAAACGGAACCTTGGGGCTGCGCAGGTACTCATCCAGCCGCTGAGAAGCCTCGAGATGGACCTCCTGGATCACGTCGGAGACGCCGACGCGACCGCGCACGCGCCGGTCGAGGCGCAACCGCACCATGCGCGTCAGGCGGTCTCGGTGCCGGTCGAGAAGGATCCCCGCGGCCGCGGCGTCGCCGCCCGATGCAAGATCGAGGAGATGAGCGGTCTCCGGCTCCTCGGAGAAGGGGGTGGACATGCCCCAAAGCGTGCCACACGGCGGGGGGACGGGCAAGGGGTCCCAACGATCGCGTCATCCTGATCCGGGGACGAACAGGCGGTGCAATCCGCCACGCTCCGATACCCAGCCAGAATGCTCGTGCCATGCCGCCTCCTTGGGCCCGCGGCCGGAAGTTACTCCCCGACTCGATGCCCGCCAGAAAGTCTCTCGGATTGGGATTCTGAACGTCGATCTTCTCCGAGGCTCGGCTTGGGTCAAGAAGGCTGCACGTCATCTAGCAAGAAGACCATGCCGCCAAGGGTCGCTCGGTGGAACAACGCCCTCGCGGCGGCGTTCATCCACGAGCAAGGGGTCGGCATCGTCCTTGCACCCATCAGCGGCCTGCGTTGCCTGCGACACTGCCTGAGGCAACAAATTACCCGCGGGAGCGCTCGCTGAATTCAGCGCCTTCGATCGAAGGGCGGAGAGCCGAGCCCTCTCCGATAGAGGGAGTACTTCCGGGCGGAGAGGAAGTGGGACCGGGATTCTTGAGAACGGATGGGGTGGCTTATCGAGCCCGCCGCTTCACCGTCGCGATCCGCGGCCGGGGAGGCGGCTTCATGCCGTGGCCGAGGTAGAAGCCGGGCTGGGTCGGCTGGTTGTAGGCGACGTTCTGCCAGGCGACGCTGAGGCGGTACTGGGGGTCGTGCATGAGGGTGTAGAGCCGCGTGGCGGCGGGGATCGTCGTCGTGTAGACCCGCAGCTCCTTGGAGTCTGCCGTCCTCAGGATCACCTCCTCGCGCCAGTCGCCGAGGATGTCGGCGCAGAGGGCCGGCGTGGCCTTCGTCCCGTTGTTCGAGGAGCAGCCCTCGGCGGAAAGGAGCACCGTCTCCGAGCCTTTCTCCGCGTCCCACTTCGAGATCGTTGTCCGATCGAGCAGCTCGCGGAGCGGATCGCCGTCCCACCAGACGCCGAAGTTGCAGGAGCGGGGCTTTCGGTCCGAGATTCTCTCTCCCTTGACGTTCCAGACGCCTTCAAGGCCGGGCCCGGAAGCCCACATCTCGTAGCCGAGGTGGCGCGGATCGATGTCCATCGCGACGCCCCTCCCGACGTCGGCCGACGGCTTCCCCCAGATCACGGCCCCGGTCCTCGCATCGCGCAGCGCGGCGCCGTTCGGGTGCCGGGCGCGCTCGTGGATCCCGAACACCTCGAGGCCAGGCCGCTCGGGATCCATGTCGGAGAGGTGGAGGGCGTCGCCGTGCCCGAGGCCCGTCGTGTAGAGCCCCTTGCCGTCGTCGTCGATGCACATCGCCCCGTAGACGATCTCATCTTTCCCATCGCCGTCGACGTCGCCGGCGGCGAGGTTGTGATTCCCCTGCCCGCGATAGTCGCGATTCCCCGGCGGGCCGGCGTCCGAGTCGAAGGTCCAGACGCGGGCGAGCTTCCCTTCCCGCCAGTTCCACGCGACGAGCACCGCCCGCGTGTAGTAGCCGCGGCAGAAGACGGCGCTCGGCCGCTCGCCGTCGAGGTAGGCCACGCAGGCGAGAAAACGGTCCACGCGGTTCCCGTAGGAGTCGCCCCAGGCGGCGACGTCGCCGCGGGGCGGCTGGTAGTCGGTCGTGGCGAGCGCCTTGCCCGTCGCACCTTCGAAGACGGTGAGGAACTCAGGCCCCGAGAGGATGTAGCCGGCGTCGTTGCAGTGGTTCGCGTTCGCATCGCCGATCGCGGTCCCCTTTCCGTCGACGGTGCCGTCCGCCGTCTTGCAGAGGACCTCCGCGCGCCCGTCGCCGTCGAAGTCGTAGACCATGAACTGCGTGTAGTGGGCGCCTTCGCGGATGTTCCGCCCGACGTCGATCCGCCAGAGGAACGTCCCGTCGAGCTTGTAGGCCTCGAGCTTCGTCTCGCCCGTCGCGCCGCGCTGCGAGTTGTCGCGGCCGCGCATCTCCTGCTTGAGGACGATCTCGTACTCACCGTCGCCGTCGAGGTCCCCGGCGGACGCGTCGTTGGGCGTGTGGCCGGGTAGGGTCCTGAGCGGGATCGCGAGGTACTGCCTCGCGGGCGGATCGGCCGGGAGCTTGAACGGAGCGCTCGGCTCGCCCTCGACGCCGTTCAGGACCGAACGGACGTGGTACGCGGTCGGCTTCGTGAAGTTCGCGCCAGCATCGATGAAATCGGTCGACCGCGTGATGGGCTCCGCGTTGAGCTTGACGGGCGTCGCCCCATCGGAGGAGCGGTAGAGATTGAATGCGATCCCATCCGGATCGGTGCCGAGGAGCCGCCAGGAGACGTAGACCTTGCCGCCGCCTTGGTGGATGCCGACGACGCCGCGGCCGAGGGCTTCCATCTGCCGGAGCGGCGGCTCGGCGGCGCACAAAGCGCCCGCGGCGGAGATCGCCAAGACGGCAAGCGGCGTTCGCATCGTGATCGATTTCCGGCGGCGGGATTCGCGCGACGAGCCTAACCGATCCCGCGTCGCATTGCAGCCCCATCGACGACTTTCACGTCCGCGGGAAATCCCTTGCCAACGCCCCCTCGTTCCTGCGACGCTTCTCGGCTGAAGGAGGGTCTCATGGTCGAATCGAACATTCCGATCGAAACCGAGCGCGCGGCGAGTCGAAGTTCCACACGGCGCGAATTTCTCGGCACGGTCACGGCGGGATCCGCCCTTGCCGGCGCGATCGGCCTCGGCGCCGCTCCGCCGGCGGCGGCCGGAGCGGCGGCAGGAGCGGATGGTTCGAAGGCCGATCTGCTCCCGGCGATCCAGCTCGGCCCGCACCGCGTCACGCGCCTCATCCTGGGCGGGAACCCGATCTACGGCTATTCCCACTTCAACGGCATCTTCGACCGCCACCTCCGCGATTACCACACTCCCGAGCGCGTCGAGGGCCTCCTGCGCGCCGCGGAGGCCGCCGGGATCAACACGTGGCAGAACAGCCACGCGCCGCGCACGCTCGAGGACGTCGAGCGCTGCCGCTCGGCCGGCATCCGCTTCCACTGGCTCCTCCTCGGAAAGCCCGACTGGGACCGCCAGCCGGAGATCATCGCGGAGGCCGCGAAGAAAAAACCCATCGGCATCGCCCCCCACGGCTCGCTCGCCGAACGGCTCCACCGCGCGGGCAAGATCGACGAGCTGAAGGACCTCCTCAAGCGCATCCGCGACACGGGAGTCCTCGTCGGCCTCTCCTCCCACAACCCGGCCGTCATCGAGCTGGCCGAGGAGAAGGGTTGGGACATCGACTACCACATGTGCTGCCTCTACTACCTCACGCGGCCGCGCGAAGAGAAGGAGAAGCTCCTCGGGGAGGTCCCGATGGGCGAGATCTACCTCCCGAGCGACCGCGAGCGGGCGCTCAAGACCGTGCGCGCCGCGAAGAAGCCATGCCTCGTCTACAAGGTCTTCGCCGCCGGGCGCTCGGACCTCTCGCCCGAGGGAATCCAGCGCACGCTCAAGGCCACGCTCGCCGCGATCAAGCCGTCGGACGCCATGATCGTCGGCATGTTCCAGGAGTTCGGCGACCAGGTGAGCGCGAACGCCCGGGCGGTTCGCGAGGCCTCGGTGCGTTAACGCGCCGGGGCCTCCCGCTCAGGTCGAAGGAGACTCGATCGTCTTCGCGAGCATCTGAAGGAGTCCTCCCAGCGCGGGCGGATCGGGCAGGCGGTAGCGGGCGCAGGCAGGTGCGTCGCCTCCGATCCCGATCGAGATCCCGCCCAGATCGGCGGCAGCCTCGAGCGCCTCGGCGTCGTTCCTGTGGTCGCCCGCGTAGACGGGAAACGGATCCGGACGGAGCGCCTCGCAGATGCGCCGCACGGCGGTACCCTTCGTCCAGCCTCCCTCCGGGGAAACCTCGATCGCCATGGGCCCTTCGACGACGCGCCAGCACCCCTCGTGCTCCTTGATGATGCGCTCCACGCCGCTCCGGAGGGCCGGAGACCGCTCCGGAGCCACCCCGCGGTGGTGCACGGCGAGGGTCAGCGGCTTGCGCTCGATCCAGGCCCCCGCGAATCCACGGACGGCGCTCTCCAGCCTCGATGCCAGATTCTCCACGAGGGGGGCGGCGCCGGCCGAGCTGGGATCGACGACGACCGCTCCGTCGATCTCGACCTCGAGCCCTCCACTTCCGACGTAGAACGGCCCGGCGAGCCCGACCGCTCGCTTGAGGTCGCAGAGCGCTCTGCCGCTCAAGACACCCACGCTCACGCGGGGGCGGGCGAGGAGGTCCTCGAGGGCGGCGCGAATCCCGGGATCGAGGACGGCAAGGCGCGGATGGTCGACGATGGGAGAGAGGGTGCCGTCGAAATCGAAGAGCAACGCGAGCCGCATTCCCCTCCGGTGAGCCCCGGCCACCCGTCTCGAGATCTCCGGAGCGGCGCCGGTCAACGGATGGTCTCCGCCTCTGGGGCCGTCGAGGCCGGCGCGGAATCCGGCTGGGCTCCATCTTCCGCCTTCGACTCGGGCTCGGGGGAGGGGGCGGCCTCGATCCCGGCCGTCGCCGACAGCTCGGTCAAGAACTTCGCGGCCCAGCGATAGATGTTGTGCTCTTCGACCTGCTGGCGCAGCCGCTCCATCCGCCCCCGGCGCTCGGCCTGATCCATCTCGACGGCGGACCGGATGGCGCCGGCGAACTGTTCGGTGTCGTACGGGTTGATGATCAGAGCCTCGGCGAGCTCGCGGGCGGCTCCCGCGAACTCGGAGAGGATCAGGACTCCATCGGCCTCTTCCTTCGCCATGACGTACTCCTTGGCCACGAGGTTCATGCCGTCGTGCAGCGAGCTGACGATGCAGATCGAGGCCATCTTCATGAACGCGTGCACCTGCGACGCATCGTGATGGGCCACGAGGAAGTGGATCGGCTTCCAGTTCTCCGTCTGAAATTTCCAGTTGATCTCGTCGGCGAGCGATTCCAATTCCCCGATGAGCTCGCGGTAGCGGCGGATGTGGGTCCGGCTGGGTGCCCCCAGCTCCACGAACGTGAATTTCTCGCGATGCTGAGGGCAAGTCTCCAGGAAGCGCGCCACTGCACGGAACCGTTCGGGCAGACCTTTCGTGTAGTCGATGCGGTCCACACCGACCGCGATGGCGGCATCGCCGAGCTTGTACTGTTCCCTCAAGCCGGCGATCTGGGTCCGCAGTGCTTCCCCCGACGGAACGTGCCGCTCGTCCCAGCTCTCCACGCTGATCGGGAACGGCCGGACCTGCGACGTGTGCCCCTTCAGCTCGACGGAGAAGTGGTCCCAGTCGAGCCGCGTCTCCATCATCCGGTCCACCGTGTCGAGGAAATTGTTGCAGTATTGCTGGAGATGGAAGCCGATGAGATCCGCCCCGAGCATTCCATCGAGAATCTCGATCCGCCACGGGCAGATGCGGAACGCTTCGGGATTCGGCCAGGGGATGTGCCAGAAGATCCCCACGCGGAGGTCCGGCCGGGCGGACTTGAGGAGGCGCGGCAAGAGAGCCAGGTGATAGTCCTGAACGAGCACCGTCGCCTTTCCGCCTCCGATCTCGGCAAGAATGGCCTCCGCGAACTTTCGATTCACCCGGACGTAATGCTCCCAGTCCGCGGCGCCGAACACCGGTCGCTCGTGGGCCAGATGGCAGAGAGGCCAGAAACCCTCGTTGGAGAACCCGTAGTAGTAGCCTTGCTCCTCCTCTTTCGAGAGCCAGACGCGCCGGAGGGAGTACCGCGCATCGCCGGGAGGAACGGTCAGGCGGCCCAGAGCATCCGAAGCCTCGCGGTCCGCATTGCCGGCGCCGTGGGCGACCCAGAGCCCGCCGCAGGCCTGGAGGATCGGGTCCAGGGCCGTCACGAGGCCGCCGGCGGGCACGATCACCCTCGGCTTGCCCTCGTGGAGCTGGTGCATGTAGGGCTCGCGGTTGCTCGCGACGATAAGCTGGCCCCCGCGGAGGCAGTCGACCGCATGGGCGCGCAGCCGCTCGCGCGGCCAGACGTTGTGGTCGCGGACGGCCGAGCGGGACTCGGCCCAGCTCGTCGAGCGGGCCGCGCGGAACGATGCGGCCAGGCGGTCGGTTTCGCTGGCGAGATGCGGAAAGGGGAGCCCCGTCGGGGGCGATTCGGGCGCATTCTCGACGCGGAGCCGGCGCATCCACTCCGCGAGGTTCTTGAGCGGACGGTCGTAGGCGAGCCACGTCACTGCGACGACGAGCGTGGTCAAGAGAATCTCCAGGATGAAGATCCAGAACCCGAACTGGACGAGCCTCCAGGTCAGCCGCTCATCGAGGTGCGAAACGTCGTGGACTGTGGCGATGACTCCCTGGACGGCGCCGTCCGCGTCGCGAAGGCATCCGGCCAGGACATGTACGTGGGATCCATGGGACCGGATCTCATCCTCCACTTCCGATATTTCCTGGATCGCCCTCGTGATGGGAGCCTTCAGATCGTCGAGGAACTCCAGGACCGCCTTCCCGGATGCCACCAAGCTCCCATCCCTCCGGTAGATCGCGTAACCGAGGAGCCGCCGATAGCCTTCGAGCTTCGATCCGAGGAACGCGACGGCATCCGGGTCCCGCAGCGAGAGCGCTTGACGGGCGGAATTGGAGAGCTGATAGGCAAGGACGTGGGCGCGGCGGCCGATGTCCTCGACGTCGATCCGCCGCTCGGTCCGGATCTGAAGCCACGCGACCCCCGCGGCCGCGATGCCGACGACCCCCGAGACCAGGAGCGCCATCTGCAGGGCTCTCGATGTCCGGGTCGTCGTTTCTCTGGACATGCTTTCCTCCGGTCGTCTCTAGGTTCGATCCGCGTATAGCATCTGGAGCGCTCCCAGGAGAGGAAGCTTCAATCGGTCTCGACGTCTCGACAGATCGCTACCGATGTCGACGAGGGCCTTCTCGACCAGGAAGGCTTCGAAGAGCCACTTCATCACCTCCGGCGTCCTCGGGAGGAAGCCGGCCTGTGCGGCGGTCTCGAGATATCCCTTCAAGAACGCCGCGCTGACCCACGAGTACCAGAAAAAGGCCCATGGCTCCAGGGTTGGAACATCCTCGGGTCGGATGACGCCGAGGGGCCGGCCTTCGCCGGTCGCCGGACCGCAGAGGACGCTGTACGCCGCGTCATGGAAGGATCGGATCATGGAGACCACGTCCCGCAGGGGAGAGCGCTTCAACCTGCGGTCGGCCATGGACCGCTCGGGGTTGCCCTCGAAGTCGGTGATGACGAGATCCTTGCCGGTGTAGAGCACCTTGCTCAGACCGTAGTTGCCGTGGCAGCGGATGCGGAGGCCGTCGATGGGCCGATCGAGAACGGAACGGAAGCGGGCCATCGCTTCCCCCTCCAGCGCGAGGACCTTGACCGCTTCCGCGCGCACGGCCTCGGGTAGCGCCGGCAGCGCCTGGCGCAGCTCCTGGAACACGCGCCCGCAGAGGATTCGCATCGACTGATAGACGGACCTCTGGTAGTGCGGCGAATAGGTGTCCGGAGCGAAATCGGGATCGTGGGTCTCGGAGGCGAGGGTCGTGTGCAACTCCGCGGTCCGCTTGCCAAGGAGGCTCGCCATCTCCAGGTAGGTGTCGATCGACGCCCGCACTTCGGCGGGGGTTTCCCGTGCGGACAGTTCCAGGATGGACCCGTCCGGAGGACGAGGCGCGCCAGCGGTCGATCGCGCGGCGAGAGCTCGCTCGAAGAATCTGCCCAGGTCGTCGAGGGTGAACTGCCAGGCGTCTCCCGCGTTGGGGACGAACCGATGGAGGACGGCCAGAGTCAGCGGCGGCGACCGGCGCCGGCGGTACTCGATGGCTCCGGCGAGGGGGGCCGCGTGGGGGAAGGCCCTCGCGACGGTGAGGAATCTCCCGACCTCCAGCTCCGGGTTCACGCCGTCCCCCAGACAGCGGAAGACCTTCAGGATCCAGCGCCGTCCGATGTCGAGGATGGTGTTGTGGCGCCCCGAAGGAAGGAACGACGACGGCGGCAACGATTCCGTCTGTCGGAGGTCCCCCTCGGCTCCAGGGGCGGTCCACGCGACGAACTCTCCTTCGATTCCCGGATAGCGCTTGGATCCCTTGATCGCATCGAGTAGGGCCGCGCGGAAGCCCTCATCTTCGAGCGCATCGTGTAGGAATCCGTTCGAAACGTCTTCGAGCCGCGCCAGGAGCTTCCCGGGCTTCGCCCCGTCCGACTTCTCGTCTCGAGAGCGAACGGACCGGGCGATGGGCAGCGAGTACCTTTCCGGGATCCCCTCCCTGAACTCCACGAGAACTTGACAGAAGAAAGCCTCCGATTCACCGTAAGGGACCCGGATCGACTCCTGAATGGAGGCGGCTTGCGCCATGGCCGCGTTTTCGCCGAACCATTCGCACCGGCCGAGGTACTTCAGGAGGGGCTGTGCCAGCGCCGGTTCTCCAGGAGCCTCGAAGAGACCTTGCCACCCGCGAGAGCCCGGTTCGATCGTCTCGGGTTCTTCGAGAGTCGGCTCGCGGCGGACCTCGATCGAGGGTTTGGGCTGGAGCAGGAACCAGTAGAACCCGTGAGGCGCCAAGGTCAGGAAGTATTGCTGCTTTGTGATGGCGGGGAAGGGAGTGCGGGCGAACAGCTCGACCGGGGTCTCCCCATCGTGAGAGGAGAGATCGAGCTCGGCATACTGAACGAACCGGGAGAGGTTCGCCACGACGAGGATGGCTTCCTCCTCGTGGCGCCGCAGAAATGCGAGGACCTTGCGGTTGGCGGGGTGGAGAAACTCGAGCGTCCCGCGCCCGAAGGCTCTGTACCGCCGCCGCAGGCCGATGAACCGCTTCATCCACCAGAGGAGCGAGCTCGGGTTGCCTTGCTGGGCCTCGACGTTGACGGTCTCGTAGTGATACGCGGGGTCGATGATCAACGGAAGGTAGAGCTGCTGCGGGTTCGCCCGAGAGAACCCGGCGTTGCGGTCGGCGCTCCACTGCATGGGCGTCCGCACTCCGTTGCGGTCGCCGAGGTAGATGTTGTCGCCCATGCCGATCTCGTCGCCATAGTAGAGGACCGGAGTGCCGGGCAGGGAGAGCAGGAGGCCGTTCATCAGCTCGATCTTCCGGCGGCTGTTCCCTAGAAGAGGAGCCAGCCGGCGGCGGATCCCCGCGTTGATGCGAGCCTTCGGGTCGTTCGCGTAGGCGCGGTACATGTAGTCCCGCTCCTCGTCGGTGACCATCTCGAGGGTCAGCTCGTCGTGGTTCCTCAGGAACGTCGCCCATTGGCAGCCCCCAGGAATGGGCGGCGTCTGCTCCAGGACGTCGACGATCGGGAGGCGATCCTCGGTGTGAACGGCCATGAACATCCGGGGCATCAGCGGGAAGTGAAACGCCATGTGGGCTTCATCCCCCCCTCCGAAGTATGCGACGGCATCCTCGGGCCACTGGTTGGCCTCTGCGAGGAGCATGCGTCCCTTGAATTTCTCGTCGACGTGCTTGCGGAGGGCCTTCAGGAAGGCGTGAGTCTCCGGGAGGTTCTCGCAGGAGGTCCCCTCCCGCTCGAAGAGGTACGGAACCGCGTCGAGGCGCATGCCGTCCACGCCCATCTCGAGCCAGAAATCCACGACCGGGAAGATCGCTTTCAAGACCTCCGGGTTGTCGTAGTTCAGGTCGGGCTGGTGGGAATAGAAGCGATGCCAGTAGTACGCCCGCGCGACGGGATCCCATGTCCAGTTCGATGGCTCGAAGTCCTGGAAGATGATCCGAGCCTCGTGGTACTTGTCCGGAGTATCGCTCCAGACGTAGAAATCGCGCTCCGGGCTCCCGGGCGGGGCGTTGCGGGCCCGCTGGAACCAGGCGTGGCGGTCGGAGGTGTGGTTGAGGACCAGCTCGGTGATCACGCGCATCCCGCGGGCGTGGGCCCCCTGGAGGAAGCGCTCGAAGTCCCGCAGGGTTCCGTAATCCGGATGGACGTCCGTGTAGTCCGCGATGTCGTACCCGTCGTCCTTCAGCGGCGACGGATAGAACGGCAAGAGCCAGATCGCCGTGACTCCGAGGTCCTGGAGATAGTCAAGCTTCTCCGTGAGCCCGCGCAGGTCCCCCGTCCCGTCGCCCACCCGGTCGCGAAAGCCGCGGACGTGCAACTGGTAGACGACCGCATCTTTGTACCAGAGGGGTTGATCGGCGAGCACGTATCGGTCCTCTCTGTCGGTTGAGGTATCCGCGTCCGACGAAGTGCGGACGCAGAATCAGTTCTTTATCATTAGATAGGCCGCGAGGCGCTCGACTTCAAGGATGTCTTTCCCTCCTTGCCTGCTAATCGCGATCAGCGTATATTCCCCGCTGATTGGGGAATGACTCGCTCCTCACGAACTCCGGGGCCCCCATTCTACTGTGAGGCAGCGAATTGCCTGGTGCGGTCCGGCTGGATAGCAGGAGGAGTCGGCCATGACGTGGCGCGCGCTGGCACGGCTGGTCTCGGGATTCCTCCTCTTCCATTGTTTCGGCTGCCGCAGCGGGCCAACCGAGGGCCATGCGCCTCAGCCGCGCATGGATACCAAGGATCCTCTGGGTCGTCTCGAGAAGCTCCTGTTCGAGGCCCGGAGCGTCCAGTGGCGAGCCGACCTTGAAGTCCTCGAGGGGAAGGAAATCCCCGGCCTGGCGGAAGGCTCAACTTCCTATTACTTCCAGGTGCAAGGGCCGTCGCGGGTCCATTGGAAGATCACGCGCGCGGCGGACGGTCCATCGAGCGAGTCCTGGTATCAGGGGCTCGTCGTCTACACGCGAGGATCGACGCCAGGGGATTCGCTCGTGAGCCGCGAGGTCGGGCAGGGCGAGGGGGGCTGCTTCCTGGGCTGCCTCATCCATGGAGGCATGGTGGGATGGACGGCCGCCCACCATTGGAACATTCCGCTCGCGCCCCCCGAGGTGACCGCCGTGCGGAGAGAAACGATCGATGGGCGGGACGCGATCCTCGTCGAACACAACCTGAAGCTCGGCGGAATCTGCGGCGTCTACCAGAAGTTCGCCCCCGTGAAGCTCTGGCTCGACCCGGAGACGGGGCTGCCGCTTCGGCGCGAGTACGCGCTCACCTTCCGCCAGGGGGAGGAGAGCGTGATCCCCTTTCGGGCGCGCGAGGTCTACTCCGGGTGGAAACTGGACGAAGCGCTTCCGGAGTCTGCGTTCCGCACCGAGGGGATGAAGCCGCCCGAGGTGGCCGCCGATCTGCCGCGCGACCCCGACCGCTACGAGGAGGTACAGACTCAACGGCCTCTACCACGTCCAGTGGACGCCCGCAGGCTTCGGCCGAAAAATCCGCGTAGCCCGCACTTCTTCCTCCCATGAATTCGACTTCGCCGTGGACGAAGAGACGGGAAGGATGATCATCGCCTATCACGACTCCATCGACGGTCGTTCGAAACTCTACGTTGTTTCTCGCTCTCTCGGCGGCGCATGGTCGCCTCCCCGCATGCTCGCCGACAACACGAGTGGTTCGTTCACTCTCGAACGCGCCGGACGCGGTTCGTTTCTCCTCCGCTTTCTGGAGTTCGGCGAAAACAGGAAAGGCCCCCTCAAGCTGCGGGAGCTGGTCTTGAAGTGCGGTGAACCGTGAGAGCGGCGGCCGGCCGTCATTTCTCGCCGAGGGAAAATTGGACAGCCTCGCCACCGGGACCCCACTCGAATCGCCGCTCGACGCCGGCGCCGTCGTACTCGCGGGAGACCTTGACCCGATACTCTCCCGGAGGGAGCCGCGGGAAGGTGTGCGCGCCGGAGGAGTCCGTGCGGACTTCGAGGCGCAGGAACGAATTCTCGACGCCCCGCAGCCCGAGGAAGACGCCCGCAGCGGGCGCGCCGTCCTTCAGCTTCACGTGCACCGGGCAGTCGGCGCCGCCGGCCGGCGTCACGACAACGCCTTCGATAGCGCCGTCCTCCGGAATGGCGATTTCCTGCGAGCGGGCGAAGGAGAAGCCCGGAGCCTGGGCGACGACGACGACCGATTTCGTATCCAAGATACCGGGGAGGAAGAATGTCCCTTCACGGTCGGTGATGGCCGTGTACCCGGCCCCTCGGCCCATGTCCTCCCCGACGATCCAGGGCCACACACGGGCGCCTTCGATGGGCTTGCCGTTTTCAAGGACGACGCCCGCGATCCGCGGCCGCGGCGATTCGACGAGACGGATCTCCAGCGGTGGACCGCCGGGCGCAACCCCCTCGATGGGCTCGGGGAGACGCAGCCCGTCCGCAGCGAAGGTCAACGCGTAGCTCCCCGGCTCCGCGAAAACGGTGAAGCGGCCCTGGGCGTCGGTGTACGCAGCAGGCCGGTAGATGTTCCGGCGGCCGTGGTGTCCTGGTGCTTCGCTCCCATGGATGCCGATCCGCGCCTCGGCGGGAGGCTTCCCGTCGGGGCCGAGGACCCTGCCCCGGATCATGCGCTCCGCGGACAGTCGGACGACGAGGGGCTCCGCGGATACGCCCAGCTCGACGCGCACGTTCTCCAGGCGGGCCGCCCAGTGCCCCCGCTGCGGCGTGTTCACTTCGAGCATGTATTCGCCGCCCGGTGCCCGCAGCTCGAACCTCCCATCGCGCTCGGTGAATCCGCTCGCGGCTTCACCCTTGGATCCGACGAGGGCAACGCGAAAGCCGTGGCAAGGTTTCCCCTCCACGTCGATGACCTTGCCCGCGATGTTCCCGAGCGGCTCGAGGCGGACGACGATCGGCCCTTCAAGCCCCGCCAGAGAGGCCTTGATCCGACCGCGGCCGAGGTCTCCGCCATCGGCATAGACCTCGATGGTGCCCGTGCGCGGGAGGCCGCTCAGGGCCCGCCAGCCTTGCTCGTTCGTCACAACTTGGGACCTGGAGCTACTGACGTGCTCGCCACGATAGTCGGTGTCCAGCTTGACGCCCGATGCGGCGCGGCCGAAGGAGTCTTCCACCCGCACGATGATCGGCTCCGGGGCATCGAAGACGACGTCGAGTGCATGGCGGTTTTCGTCCGTGACGAGGACTTCGATCATCGAGCGCGGCTTGCGCAGCGCTCCGTCGAGGGTGACTCGAAAGGTCCCGAAATCGGCTGCCGGAAGCGTGAAATCTCCCGAGGAATCCGCCTCGCACTCCAGGTACGCCCCGGAGGGCTCTCCCCCCAGGCTCCAGGTGGTCCGCGCGTGCGGGAGCGGCTGACCCGCTGGGTTTCGCATGCGCCCCCGGAGCGTGAGCCCATCGATGAAGATGACCTCGAGGTCCTCGGCGGGTTCGGCCTCCGTCAGGTGGAGGGTGCGGCTGACCGGCCGGAAATTGCCGTAGCGGAAGGTCAGGATGTGCTCTCCGGACGCCATCGGCGACCAAACGAATTCGCCGCGCGGCCCCGTGGGAAACGTGTTTCCTCCCCTGCCGTTGCCTTCGGGGTTGCTCTTCCAGATGAAGATCTCGTTCGACGCGATAGGATGGCCGCGTTCGCGCAGGAACGCCCGGCCGGCCACGAAGGCCGCGGGCTTGAGTCGAAATTCGAGGACCGGACCGCCGGGAACATCGAGCCGTTTCTGTTCGGCCCAGTAACCTCGCGGGCGGGCTTCGACCTCGAATCGCCCCTCCGGAAGCGCCGGAAGGTTGAACTTGCCCTCGGCATCGGCGGCGAACGCCAGGTTCTCTTCGGGGAAGTCCTCCGGGAGAGGTTGGAGGGGACGGACGATCAACTCCGCATTCGGCACCGGGAGGTCCGTCCTTGCGTCGAGGACCACGCCACCTGCGGACGGAGCCGTCCTCGCATCCGGGGCGCCGTCTGCCGAGGCGAGCGCGGACACGGCGGGGGCGGCGGGCTCCGTGGCGGCTGCGCCGCCTCCCTCCTGAATTCCGCCGCCGGATGGTGCCGGGGATACGACGGCGCGCGCGGCGAGCGGCGGCTCGCTCGATCCATCCGTGCGACTCGTGGAGTAGCGGAGGAGGCCGTACCAGGCTCCTCCCGAGGCGGCGGCGAGGACCGAGGCGAGGACCGCGAGCCTCCGAGCCCTTCCTGGAGTCCTCACCCACGATCGAGAGAGGCCATCCGCGCGGAGGTGCGCCGCGCCCCCGCCCGTCGAAGCTCCTTCGGGCTTCCCGGGCAGCGAAGCGGCGGCAACCGCCGCGAGGATCATCCCCTTCACCTTGGGCGAGGGCCCCACGCTCCCGATGGCACCCTCGAAGTGCACGAGGAGTCGGTCCCGCAGCCGGTCGCGCGCGAGCTGGAGCCGCTTTCGCGCCGCGGCGGCCTGGATTCCCAACCGCTCGGCCACGCGGTCCGCCGACTGGTCCTCGAAGTAGTAGAGGACGAGCGGGAGCCTCAGATGCTCCGGCAGCGCCGCCAGCTCCTCGCGCAGAATGCGCGCCTCTTCCCCGCGCTCGGCGCTCGCCGCCTCCACGGAGCGCTCGCGGACCTCCGCGGCGCGCCGGGCGACGTCGGCGGCTGCACGAGCCTCGACCTTCCGGCCGCGGAAGACATCGACGGCCAGGTTCCGGGCGATCCCCGCCACCCAGGCGCCGAAACGGGCCTTCCGCAAGGTCCCGAGGTCCCTGTACGCGCGGAGGAACGCCTCCTGGACGACGTCCTCGCTGTCGGGGACGGAGGTCGTGATCGCATAGGCGATGCCGAAGACCGGCCGCAGATGCCGGTCGAGGAGGGGCTCGAAGGCCGAGCGGTCGCCGCCGAGGACGGCCTCGATCAGTGAGTTGTCATCTCCCGCTCGATCCATGGGACATCAGCATCGACGCGCGAAGCACCGTTTCGTGAACGCACCAGCCTCCGTACGCGCGACTTATTACCTCAAACAATCCGCCGCGCGGGAGCGTCGCAGGGCCTTGGGGGCCGCTCGCAAGGCCATGGCGGAAATCCGCATCGCCGTAGCAAGAATCCGCATCGCCATGGCGCCGGTCCGCATCGCCACGGCGGGAATCCGCATCGCCATGGCGCCGGTCCGCATCCCCACGGCGGGAATCCGCATCGCCATGGCGCCGGTCCGCATCGCCACGGCGGGAATCCGCATCGCCGTGGCTCCGGTCCGCATCGCCACGGCGGGAATCCGCATCGCCATGGCGCCGGTCCGCATCGCCACGGCGGGAATCCGCATCGCCACGGCTCCGGTCCGCATCCCCA
>Ga0187893_10005147_pt1 | contig 23827 bp, 16 predicted proteins | sample MA1701074metaG_FD_139574 | JGI IMG/M metagenome (GOLD analysis project Ga0187893, IMG submission 139574) | White microbial mat communities from a basaltic lava cave in the Kipuka Kanohina Cave System on the Island of Hawaii, USA - MA170107-4 metaG ...
CGGCCGGCTCGGGCGCGCACTCCTGCGCGGGCTCCGCCCGGAACGCGCCGATCAGGTCGGTGACGCGCGCGTGGCCGTGCGCGGCGAGCCACTCGCGCATCTCGGCGAGCACGCGTGTGGCGGCCTCGGGTTCGATGAACGTGGTGGTGCCCACCTGGACGGCGGTGGCGCCGGCGGCGACGAACTCGAGCGCGTCGCGGCCCGAGGCGATGCCGCCCGAGCCGAGCACCGGGATGCGCACCGCCTGCGCGGCCTCCCAGCAGCGGGCGAGCGCCAGCGGCTTCACGGCGGGGCCCGAGAGCCCGCCCGTGGCCTTGCCGAGCCGGCTCCGCAGCGCGTCCAGGTCGATGGCCATGCCTACGAACGTGTTGACCGCGGTCAAGGCGTCGGCGCCGCCCCGCTCGCAGGCGCGCGCCGTCTCGCGGATGTCGGTCACGTCGGGCGAGAGCTTGGCGATCAACGGCCGGTCGGTGAGCGGCTTCAGCCCCGCGATGGTCCGCTCGAGTCGCGCGGGATCGGCCCAGTAGCGGGCTCCGCCTGCCGCCACGTTCGGGCACGAGAAGTTGAGCTCGAAGCCGCCCACGCCCGGCTCGCGGCCGAGCGCGCGCAGGAGCGTCTCCAGCTCGTCCGCGGTCTCGCCGCCCACGCTGGCGATGACCGTGGCGGAGAGTGTCCGGAGCCGCGGCAGCTTCTCGTCGCGGAAGCGCTCGAGGCCCACGTTCTCGAGCCCGATGCTGTTGAGCATGCCGGCCGCGGTCTCGGCCACGCGCGCGGGGGCGTTGCCGGCGCGCGGCTCGACCGTGACGGTCTTCGTCACCACGCCGCCGAGCGTCGAGAGGTCCACGACGTGCGCGTACTCGTCGCCATAGCCGAACGTGCCCGAGGCGGTGAGGATCGGGTTCCGGAGCGTGAGCGAGCCCACGCGCACGGAGAGATCCACGCTCTCGGCGCGGAGCGCGCGCTTCGCCGGCGCGGCTCGGCTCATTCCACCCGCTCCCAGTCCAGCTCGCGCGCCTCGAACACCGGGCCGTCCGTGCAGCACATGGCCCACTCGGGGTTCCCGCGGAGCGCCGCCACACCCGCGAGCGAGTGCCCGGCGCCCTCGGCCCGCACGCGCGCGCGCGCCGACTCCGAGCGCGGGAGCGGGCAGCCGCGGCAGACGCCGGTGCCGCACGCCATCACGCTCTCCATGGCGAGGTGCGCGCGCGCGCCGTTCGCCATGGCCCAGCGGGCGACCGCCGCGAGCATCGCGTGCGGTCCGCAGGCGTGCAGCACGAGCGGCCGCTCGAGCCGGGGCGCGATCCGGTCGAGCAGTCCGAGCACGTTGCCGCGGTAGCCGCGCGAGCCGTCGTCGGTGGCGATGTGGAGCCGGCTCCTGTGCCGCGTGAGCCGCTCGCGCGCCTCGTCGAGCCCCACGAGCAACGACGCGGTGCGCGCGCCGAAGACGAACTCGCAGCGCCGGCGCCGGTGCGCGAGCTCGCCGGCGGCCATCAGGAGCGGCGCCACGCCCCGGCCGCCCGCCACGAGCAGCGGCGTGCCGGGCTCCTCGAGCGGATAGCCGCGGCCGAGCGGGCCGGTCACGTGCACCGTGGCGCCCCGCGCGAGACGGGCGAGCGCGCGTGTGCCGGCGCCGACCGGGCCATAGAGGAAGCCCACCGTGAGCCGCTTGACGCGCTTCTCGACGCTGGCCACGCTCATCGGGCGCGGCAGCAGCACGGGCGAGGGGAAGTCGAGGAGGAGCTGGACGAATTGCCCCGGCACGGGGCTCGTGAAGTCCGCCGGCAGGTCGAGCGAGAGCCAGTGGTGGCCGGCACCGTAGTCGCGCTGCTCGCGCACGCGCGATGCGACCTGGCGCCAGGTGCGCGTGGGGGCGGGCGCGGCCGGGCGGGTGTGGCTGAGCGTGCCGCTCACCGCTTCTCCCCCGACGTGGTGTCCGCGCGGGCACTGTCCGGCCGTGCCGGCGGGATGGCCGGCGGGACGGCCGGCGGGACGGCCGGCGGGACGCCGGGCGGGCGGCCCTTCGCCTGCTTCGCCGCTCTCTCGGCCTCCTTCGCCGCCTTCTCGGCCGCCTTCGCGGCCGCCTTCCCGGCGCGCTTAGCATTGCGGACCGAGTCCCGCTCCGCCTTCGCGCGCTCCTTCTCGGCCTTCGCCCGCGCGGCGGCGGCCGGGTCCTTGGGCTTCCGCTCGAACGAGGTGATGCTCCGGTAGCGGTTCGTCTCGGGCTCGGGCTCCTGCTCGGCCGGCCTGGACGCCGCCGCGCCCCCGCCCGGCGAGCTCGTCCCTCCCGGCGGTGGCGCGGAAGGAGCGGGTGCGCTCCCCGCCCGCCCCGGCGCGAGACTGTCCGCGCCGGCGGCGCGTCGCAGGCTGTCGGCCCGGCCCGCGCCGAGCAGCACCCGGTCCACGCCCCGCTCCTCGGGGAGCCGCTGGCCCGCGGCCGGCGGCACGCGCGGCGGCGTCGCCCGCTCGGCACCCGGCTCGGGACGCAGCACCGGCGCCGTGCCGCCGCCCGGGGCCACCTGCACGCTCCCGGGGCGCAGGGTCGCGCGCTCGAGCGCGGCCCGCTCCGCCGCGCGGCCGGTCGTGTCGGGAACGAAGAACGACCGGCGTATCGAGTCGAGCCGGGCGCGGCCGGCGGCACTCGTGTCCCGGCGCGCGGCCGAGGTGACGGAGTCCCGGTACATGAGCACGCGGAGGAGCGAGTCCGAGACCGAGGGGTCGCGCATGGAGGCGGCAGGCTCGGCCGGCCGGAGCGGCTCGGGCTCGGCTCGCGGCCGGCCGAGCCGCGGCGTGCCGCCCGGGAACGGCGTCAGCGTGGGCTCGGGCTCGAGGATGGGCCTCGTCACCACGGCCGGCGCGACGATCAGCCCGGCGGGGACGGTGGCGCCCGAGGACTCCAGGTAGTCGCGCGCGGCGAGCTGCGCCTCGGTGCCGGGGTAACCGCGCACGACGCGCCAGAACAGCGACTCGGCCTCGGCGCCGCGCTCCATCTCGCGCGACAGCACCCAGGCCTGCGCGGTCAGCGCGCGCGCGGCCACCGAGGAGTCGCGGGTCGAGTCGGCGATGGCCCGGTACTCCTCGAGCGCGCGCTCGGGCCGCTCGAGGTTGAACAGGTAGTGCTCGGCCGTGAGGAAGCGTGACTCGGCTTGTCGGGCGGTCGAGTCCGCGCCGCTGGCGGTGCGGAAGCGCTCGATGCGGTCGAGGTTGTCCATGCGCTGCTGCGCCTGCTGCGAGAACTGCGACGTGCCCGCCTGCTCCTTGACCTTCTGGTACTCGACGCGCGCGCGCGCGAAGTCGTCGGCGCCGGTCTCCCAGGCGTAGCCGATCCGGAACTGCGCCTCGCCGGCGAGCTGCGAGCGCGGGTAGTCCTGGATGACGCTCTCGTAGAGCTGGATCGCCTCCTCGACGCGCCCGTCGAGCAGCTCGACGCTCCCCATGCGCAGCGTGATCCGGCCGTGGCGGTCCTGGCCCGGCACGGCGACGGCGGGCCGCGGGATCGGCTGGGGTGCCGCCGTGCCGCCGGCGGTGGGGCCGACGCGCGTGACGGTGGGCGGCGGCGGCGGCTGCGGCACGTGCGCGCGGGCGTCGCGCAGCAGGTCGCGCGCCTCGTCGTAGCGCCGGTCGGCCTCGAGGCAGTCCACCTCCCGCAGCAGGTAGCGGAGCCGGTCCTCGTCGGTGAGCGCGCGCCCGCCGATGCTCGCGAAGTCCGCGCGCGCGCCCGCCCAGTCGCGCTGCTGGAAGCGTGCCTCGGCGCGCTGCCGGAGCGCCCGGTCGGTGAGCGGGTGGCGCGGGAAGCCCTGCAGGATCTGCCCGGCCGACTCCGCCGCGTCGCGGTAGCGCCGGAGCGAGAGCAGCGCCTTCGAGCGCTCGTACCAGGCGTAGGGCACGAGCTTGTCCTTCGGCGCCTGGACGATGAAGTTGTCGAAGCGGTCCACGGCCAGCTCGTGGCGGCGGGCCGAGCGGTAGGCGAGCCCGAGGAAGAACTCGGCCTCGGGGCGCAGCTCGCTCCTCGGGAAGCGCGTCTCGAACTCCTGCAGCATGGCCACGGCCTTGAGCGGGTCGTCGGTGCCCACGAGCGTGCGCGCCCACATCAGCCAGGCGTCGTCCACCCATTTGGATCGCGGGTGCACGCCCAGCACCTTCTTGCTGTAGTCCGCGGCCTTGTTGTAGTTGGCGCGCTGCGCGGTGCCCTCGCGGTCCACCTCGTAGGGCTGGCCGTCGGTGGCCTTGAGGTAGTACTTCCGCGCCAGGTAGAACGTGTTGTAGTAGGCGCAAGAGCCCGCCGCCGCGGCGAGGACCGCGAGCAGCGCGAGCCGCGCGAGCCGCGCGAGCCGCGCGAGCCGCGCGAGCCGCGTGCGGGTCACGGCCGCCCCCTCACGCCCGGCCCCTCACAGGGCCTCCTGCAGGCTCACGGCCTCGAGCGGTCCGCGCGTGAGCGCCTCGAGCCCGGCCACCGTGACCTGGGCGCCGGCGAGCGTGGTGACCACCGGCACGCCCATGGCCACGGCGCGCTCGCGGATGGCCTGCTCGTCGTACTCCGACGCCCGCCCGAGCGGGGTGTTCACCACCAGCTGGATCTCCCCGTTGTCGATCAGGTCGGCCACGTGCGGCCGGCCCTCGTGCACCTTGAACACCTCGCGCACCGGGATGCCGTTGCGGCCGAGGAAGCGCGCGGTGCCCCGCGTCGCCACCAGTCCATACCCCAGCTCCACGAGTTTCTTCGCCATGAACGTGATGGCGCGCTTGTCGTCGTCGCGCACCGAGAGCAGCACGTTGCCCGAGGCGGGCAGGACCTCGCCCGCGCCCAGGTGCGCCTTGGCGAGCGCCCGGCCGAAGTCCAGGTCGCGGCCCATGACCTCGCCCGTGGACTTCATCTCGGGCCCCAGCAGCGCGTCCTCGCCAGGGAAGCGGCTGAACGGCAGCACCGGCTTCTTGACGCTGATCATGCGCGGCTCGGTCTCGGGCGGCCGGATATCGGCGAGCCGCTCGCCGGCCATGACGCGGGCGGCGAGCCGGGCGAGCGGGATGCCCACGGCCTTGCTCACGAACGGCACCGTGCGCGAGGCGCGCGGGTTGGCCTCGAGCACGTAGATCTCGCCCAGGCGCACCGCGTACTGCACGTTCAGGAGCCCGCGCACCCCGAGCGCCCGTGCGAGCCGGGCGGTGATGGCGCGCACCTCGGCCACGGTGGACTCGCCCAACGTGAACGGCGGGATGACGCAGGTCGAGTCGCCCGAGTGGATGCCCGCCTCCTCGATGTGCTCCATGACCGCGCCCACGAGCACGGTCTCGCCATCCGCCACCGCGTCCACGTCCACCTCGAGCGCGCCCTCGAGGAACTTGTCCAGCAGCACCGGCTCCTCCGCCGAGACGAGCGCTTCGCGCCGCAGCCACTCCTCGAGCTCGGCGCCGTCGTAGACGATGCGCATGCCGCGCCCGCCCAGCACGTAGGAGGGCCGCACGAGCACCGGGTAGCCGAGCTCGCCGGCGGCGGCCAGCGCCTCGTCGCGGGTGGCCGCGATGCGCGACTCGGGCTGCTTCAAGTCGAGCCCGCGCACGAGGTCGCGCCAGCGCGAGCGGTTCTCGGCGAGGTCCAGCCCGTCGAACGACGTGCCGAGCAGCGGCACGCCCGCCTCGTGCAGCGTGCGCGCGAGCTTCAGGGGCGTCTGGCCGCCGAGCTGGACGATGACGCCGATCGGCTGCTCCTTGTCCACGATGTTCAGCACGTCCTCGGCGGTGAGCGGCTCGAAGTAGAGCCGGCTCGAGATGTCGTAGTCGGTGCTCACCGTCTCCGGGTTGGAGTTGGCGAGCAGCACGTCGAAGCCGCGCTCCTTCAGCTCGAGCGCGGCCTGGACGCAGCAGTAGTCGAACTCGAGCCCCTGCCCGATGCGGTTGGGCCCCGAGCCGATGATGAGCACCCGCGGCCGCGTGGGCGCGGGCACCTCGCACTCCTCCTCGTAGGTCGAGTAGAAGTAGGGCGTCTCGGCCTCGAACTCGGCGCCACAGGTGTCCACGGCCTTCATCACCGGCACGATGCCGGCGGCGATGCGGCGGCGGCGGACCTCGACCTCGGCGAGATCGAACCGGGTCGCGAGATGGCGGTCCGAGATCCCCAGCCGCTTGGCCGCGCGCACGAGCGCGTCGTCCCAGGCCGCGCCGTGCAGCGTGCGGTCCAGGTCGGTGATCCGCCGCATCTGGCGCAGGAACCACGGATCGATGCCGGAGAGCTCGGCGAGCGATTCGGGCGCCTGGCCGACGGCGAGCATGCGGAACAGGTCGCGCAGGCGCTCGGGCGAGGGCTCGCCGAGCGAGAGCTGGAGGGCTTCCCGCTCGTCGTCCGCGGCCGGCTCGGGCAGCACGTCGCCGCCCGTCTCGAGCGCGCGCCAGCCCTTGAGCAGCGCCTCGGGGAACGTGCGGCCGATGGCCATCACCTCGCCCACCGACTTCATGCGGGTGCCCAGCCGTCGGTCGGTGACGCGGAACTTCTCGAACGCCCAGCGCGGGATCTTGACCACGCAGTAGTCCAGCGACGGCTCGAAGCAGGCCGGGGTCTTCTTCGTGATGTCGTTCGGGATCTCGTCCAGCGTCAGGCCCGCCGCGAGCATGGCGCTGATCTTGGCGATCGGGAACCCGGTGGCCTTGCTCGCGAGCGCCGAGCTGCGCGAGACGCGCGGATTCATCTCGATGACGCGCATCTCGCCGTTCCCGGGATGGACGGCGAACTGGATGTTGCAGCCGCCGGCCTCGATCCTTATGGCGCGGATGATGCGGATCGCCGCGTCGCGCATGTCCTGGTAGCAGCGGTCCGAGAGCGTCTGCGCCGGCGCCACGGTGATGGAGTCACCCGTATGCACGCCCATCGGGTCGAAGTTCTCGATGGAGCAGACGATCACCACGTTGTCGTGGCCGTCGCGCATGACCTCCAGCTCGAACTCCTTCCAGCCGACCAGGCACTCCTCGATGAGGATGCTGCCGTTGGGGCTCGCGGCGATCCCCATGCGCGCCGCCTCGCGCAGGCGGCGGTGGTCGTGCACGAGCCCGGAGCCCTGGCCGCCGAGCGTGAACGACGAGCGTATGACGAGCGGGTAGCCGAGCTGCTCGCCGAGCGCCACGGCGTCCGCCACGGTCGTCGCGTAGCCGCTCTTCGGGAGCTGGAGCCCGGCCTTCTCCATGGCGCGCTTGAAGCGGTCGCGGTCCTCGGCCGTCTCGATGGCCTCGAGCGAGGCGCCGATGAGCCGGACGCCGTGCTTCTCGAGCACGCCGGCGTGCGCCAACGCGACGGCCAGGTTCAGCGCGGTCTGGCCGCCGAGCGTGGGGAGCAGCGCTTCGGGCCGCTCCTTCTCGATGATCCGCTCGGCGATGGAGGGGAGCAGCGGCTCGACGTACGTGCGGTCGGCGAACTCCGGGTCGGTCATGATCGTGGCCGGGTTGGAGTTCAGGAGCACGACCTCGTAGCCGAGCGCCTTCAACGCCCGGCAGCCCTGAGTCCCAGAATAATCGAACTCGCACGCCTGCCCGATCACGATCGGCCCGGCGCCGAGCACCATGATCTTGCGGATGTCGTCGCGGCGTGGCATCAGCGGCTCCCCGCCGGCGCCGGCCGCGGCGCGTGCCGGCCGCGGTGCGCGACCAGCTCGGCGAACGCCTTGAACCACGGGCGCGAGTCGTGCGGGCCCGGGCCGGCCTCGGGGTGGTACTGGCACGAGAGGACCGCGAGCGAGCGGTGGACCATGCCCTCGAGCGTGCCGTCGTTCCCGCTCCAGTGCGTGAGCTCGAACTCGCCGGGGGGCAGCGTCTCCGCGTCCACCATGAAGCCGTGGTTCTGGCTCGTCACCTCGACCACGCCGGAGCGCCGGTCGATCACGGGGTGGTTCGCGCCGCGATGGCCGAACCGGAGCTTGCTCGTCCTGGCGCCGAAGGCGAGCCCCAGGAGCTGGTGCCCGAGGCAGATCCCGAACGTGGGCACGCGGGTGGAGAGCTCGCGTGCGGCGGCGATGGCGAAGTCGAGCGGCTCGGGGTCGCCGGGTCCGTTCGAGAGCAGCACGCCGTCGGGCTCGAGCGCCAGCACGTCGCCGGCGCCCGTGCGCGCCGGCACCACGAGCACGCGGAAGCCCTCGGCGCGAAGCCGGCGCAGGATGCTGTATTTGACGCCGTAGTCGCACACCACGACCAGCGGCCGGCCGCGGTCGGCCGCGGGCTCCGCCGCGACGGGCCCCGAGGCACCCCACCAGTAGGGCTCCACGCAGGTCACCACGTCCGCGAGTGCCAGGCCCTCCATGCGCGGGCTCTTGCGCGCCTTGTCCACCAGCTCGTCCGCGTTCGTGCTCGCGGTCGAGAGGCAGCCGCGCATGGTGCCCCGCTCGCGCAGGTGGCGGGTGAGCGCGCGCGTGTCCACGCCGGCGATGCCCGGCAGGCCGTGCGCGGCGAGCAGCTCGCCGAGCGCGCCGGTCGCGCGCCAGTTGGACGGCTGCTCGCAGAGGTCGCGGCACACCATGCCCTGGGCGCGCGGTCCCGAGCTCTCCCAGTCCTCAGCGTTCACGCCGTAGTTGCCCAGCAGCGGATAGGTGAACGTCACGATCTGGCCGCAGTAGGACGGGTCGGAGAGCACCTCCTGGTAGCCGGTCATGGCGGTGTTGAACACCACCTCGCCGGTCGCCTCGGCCTCGGCGCCGAAGCCCTCGCCCCGGAACACCCGGCCATCCTCGAGCGCGAGCACCGCCTCGCGCAGGCTCATCGCGCGGCCTCCGCGGTGAGCGGCCGCTCGAAGCCCACGCGCTCGTCGGCGTGCGTGACGCGGCCCCCGAGCATCGTGACGAGCACGCGGCCCTTGAGCCGCCAGCCCGCGAACGGCGTGTTGCGGCCCCGGGAGTGGAACGCCTCCGGGTCCACGGTCCACGCCGCCTCCGGGTCGAACAGCACGAGGTCGGCCTGCGAGCCGGGCTCGAGCGAGACCTCGGGGAGCCCGAACACCCGGCGCGGGGCGTCGGTCCACAGCTCCACGGCGCGCTCGAGCGGCAGGTGCCCGGGCCCGACCAGGTGGGTGAGCGTGAGCGCGAGCGCGGTCTCGAGCCCGACGATGCCGAACGGCGCCTCGGCGAACGGCCGCGACTTCTCGTCACGCGTGTGCGGAGCGTGGTCGGTGGCGAAGCAGTCCACGGTGCCGTCGGCGATGGCCGTGAGGCAGGCTTCGCGGTCGGCCTCGGAGCGGAGCGGCGGGTTCATCTTGGCGTTCGTGTCGTAGTCCCCCACCGCCTCGTCGGAGAGCACCCAGTAGTGCGGGCAGGTCTCGCCCGTCACGGCGAGGCCGCGGCGCTTGGCGTCCCGCAGCGCGTCGAACGAGCGCGCCGCCGAGACGTGCGCGAAGTGGACGCGCCCGCCCGTCAGCTCGGCGAGGTCGGCGTCGCGGCGGCACATGACGCTCTCGGCCGCACCCGGGATGCCGCCGAGGCCGAGCCGCGTGGCGGTGAAGCCCTCGTGCATGACGCCGTCCGCCTTCAAGCCCGGGTCCTCCTCGTGGCAGACGATGGGGAGCCCGGTGGGCTTCGCGGTCTCGAGCGCGCGCCGCATCATGCCGGCGTTCACGATGGGCCGGCCGTCGTCGCTGAACGCCACCGCGCCGGCGCGCGCGAGCGCCTCGAGCGGGGCGAGCTGCTCGCCCCGCTGCCCGAGCGTGACCGCGGCGATCGGCAGCACCCGGCAGTGGCCCGCGGCCTCGCCGCGGCGGCGCAGCCACTCGACCCACGTCGGCGTGTCCACGACCGGGTCGGTGTTCGGCATGCAGGCGACCGCCGTGAACCCGCCGGCCGCGGCCGCGCGGGTGCCGGACTCGATCGTCTCCTTGGCGGCCTGCCCCGGCTCGCGCAGGTGGACGTGCAGGTCCACGAGCCCGGGGGCGACGACCGCGCCGTTCGCGTGGATCACGCGCGCGTGCGCGCCGGGACTGCGCGGCGCCGGCACCACCACGCCGTCCTCCACCGCGAGCGTGATGCGCTCGCCGGTGCGCCAGTGGGTGGCGTCGCGGAAGAGCGTGAGCGCGCTCATCGCTCCGCCAGCGCGGCGGTGAAGCCGTGCGGGCGGCGCACCGCGTCGGCACAGCGCCGGAGCAGCACGCAGCGCACCGCGACGCCGTTCGCCACCTGGGCCAGGATGCGCGAGCGCGGCCCGTCGGCCACCTCGTGCGTCATCTCCACGCCGCGGTTGACCGGGCCCGGGTGGAGCACGACCGCGTGCGGCGCCATGAGCCCGACCCGCTCCGGCGTGAGCCCCCACACGCGCGCGTACTCGGCCAGCGAGGGCAGGAGCCCCTTCGCCATGCGCTCGTGCTGGATGCGGAGCGCCATCACGCCGTCGGCGCCCGCGAGTGCCTCCTCGAGCGTGGGCGCGACCTCGCAGCCGAGCTGCTCGACGTCGGCGGGCAGCAGCGTGGCCGGCCCGCACACGCTGACGCGCGCGCCGAGCGTCGTGAGCCCGGCGATCGCCGAGCGGGCCACGCGCGAGTGCGCGATGTCGCCGACGATCGCGAGCCGGCGACCCTCGAAGCGGCCCTCCCAGGCATCGTGGAGCGTGAGCAGGTCGAGCAGCCCCTGGGTCGGGTGCTCGTGCGTGCCGTCGCCGGCGTTCAGGACGCCCATCGTCGTGAGCTGGCGGGCGAGCCATGCCGGCGCCCCCGAGGCCGGGTGGCGCACCACCACGAGCGCCGCGCCCATGGCCTCGAACAGCCGCACCGTGTCGAGCAGCGACTCGCCCTTGTTGAGCGAGCTGGCCGTGCTCGAGAACACGACCACGTTCGCGCCCAGGCGCTTCGCCGCGATCTCGAAGCTGGTGCGGGTGCGGGTCGAGTCCTCGATGAACGCGAGCACCACGGTGACGCCCGCGAGGTCGGAGCGGTCGGGCTCACCGAGCGCCAGCCACGAGCGATCGCGCGCCGAGGCGGCGATGAGCGCGAGGAGCTGCTCGCGCGAGAGGCCCTCGAGCGCCAGGAAGTGGCGGCCGTCGGCGGCGGGCGCGGCGCCGGGCGCGCCGGGCGAAGGTGCGCCCGCCGGGGCGGCCGGCCGGGCTGGCTCGGGCTCCGGCGCGGGTGCGCGCCCTGCGGACGAGGAAGAAAAAATCCCGGCGCCGGGCGGCGTCGGGGCAGCGACAGGCGTGTCGGCAGTCATGGCACCGGTCTCCTGGCGGCCTCTCGGGACCGCCTTAAGGGATGGAGTTCTGGCACGGACCGGCGGGGACTATAGGGGGTGGGCGGAAGTGATTCAAGCTCATGCCGGAGGCGGTGCGGATCGCAGCCCTGCCCTCGTACTGGTCGGCGCTGAGCAACCTGGCCCCGCGGCCGGGGCAGCCCGGCCCGCGGGGCCGCTCGAGCGTCAGCGAAGCACCACGAACCGGCGCGCCGCCGAATACGGACCGATTCGGATCCGAACCCAGTAGACGCCCGACTCCAGCACCCCCACATCCCAAGCCAAAGTCGTGCCCGCTGGTGCAACGGTACCCACGTTTCGCGATCGGATCTCCCTGCCGGCGGCGTCGAGAACCGAAAGCGTCGCGTCCGAGCCTGCGGAACCGACGATCCGGACGCTCAGGGGAGACCCCGAGCGAACGATGTTCGGAACGAGCTGAAGGGGGTTCCGGGACACGGCGGTCGGTGGCGCCGCGTCCAGCGCAGGTGGCACCGGACCGTCGAGGACGGCATAGCGAAGCTGCATGCCGTCGGTGCCGCCGACGCTGTTGTCGCGGACCTGATAGACCACATGCACGCGATTCGGGGCGCCGACGGCGATCCAGGTGCTGCCGTTCATCGCGATCGCGTTCGACACGTCGATCGTGGACCACTGCTCCGTCGCGAGCGTCGAGCTGGCCGACAGAAGGGCGCCCCCGCCGACACCGCCCGTCCCCCTCGAGCTCAGGATCCAGGGCGTCCAGCCTCCGGGCGCCGAGGCCATCCGCAGGCGTCCAAAGGTCGGAATGACGGGGCCGGGGTCGTCCGCGGTGACGAGGGTCCGCCACTCACCGTTCACGCGCGTCCTCAGGGCGACCCGGCCCGCGCGGGCCTGGAAGCAGAGGTAGAGGTCGTCGCCGCTGGAGCCGTGTCGCGCCAGGCGACCGTCGGGATTGGTGTTGATGTTGGAGTCCCCCGCCAGCACGACGCTCCAGACTTCGGATTGCAGGCGACCCACCCGCACGTCCCCGGTCGAGTTGCCGTCGTTGCTGCTGATCCACGCGGCGCCGTCCGGGGTGACCACCAGATCCTGGAGCTGACCGGTGTGGGGAAAGGCCGGGGAGAACGGGGCGCTCCACAGCCCTCCGACTCTCTCCTGGTAGATGACGGGCGGAAAGCTCCCGGCGGCATTCGTGACGACGTGTGCGCGCGTGCCATCAGGGCTCACGCCGAGCGAGAGCTCGACCCCGAGGTTCAAGAAACCGATGCCGGGATGCGTGGACTCCCTGGTCGCCCACGGCACGCCGAAGCCGGCTGCGGTCTGGCTGCGGTAGTGGATCTGCTTCCAGGCGCTCGAGGGGACGTCCACGGGCTTGTATCGCTTCTGGACGTAGGCGACGTGCGCCCTGTCCAGGCCGTCGAATGCGATGCGACAATGGGTCCCGAACTCGAGAGAGGTGTCCTGGCCCGCCGCCACTGCCACCGCGGAGTCCACGTACTCCAGCTGCCAACCGGACTCGGTGCGCCTGGCGTGGTAGACGGCACGTCGCGGGACGTGGAACACGAGGTGGGGCCGACCGTTCGCATCGAGCGCCATGGCCACGTCACTCGGCTCATTGACCGCTCCCCCCGCCCAGCCCCGCGCGACGGCAAGGACATCCTCCTCGACGAACACCGGAGGCGGCGCGGCCACGCTCGAAGAAGCAGTGAGGAATCCAAGCCAGATGCTGACAAGACATGCTCCTGCGCTTGACATGCGCGGCCTCCGAACTGGGAAAGACAGCCCATCGGCTCAGGGCAGAACTCGCCCGGATCTCGCGAGCACGAGCATCACCCTACGGTAGAGGCGAAAAAGCTGGCTGCGACCGGAACCGGTTTCGTGAGACATCCGATCCGTCGGGCTAGCCGGGAGAGCGGGGCGGCGGAAACGGGGCGGCCAGCGGGTGGACCGTCGGAACCTACAACAACCTCCCCCGCAGCATCAGGCTCGCGATCGTGAAGTAGATGACGATGCCGGTCACGTCCACGAGCGTGGCGACGAACGGCGCCGAGGCGCTCGCGGGGTCGAGGCGCACGCGCTTCAAGATGAACGGCAGCATCGAGCCGGAGAGCGTGCCGAACAACACCACGCCGGCCACGCTCGCGGCCACCGTCACGCCCAACTCGAACGTGTGCGGGCCGTACGACTGGAACAGCGCTTCCCACAGGTAGACGCGCCCCATGCCCACGAGCCCGAGCACGAGCCCGATGGTGGCGCCCTGCGTGAGCTCGCGCAGGAACACGCGCCACCAGTCGGCCAGCGTCACCTCGCCCAGCGCCATCGCGCGGATCACCAGCGTCGAGGTCTGCGAGCCCGAGTTGCCGCCGCTCGAGATGATGAGCGGGATGAACACCGACAGCACCACCGCCTTCGCGATCTCGTGCTCGAACCGCCCCATCGCGGTGGCGGTCAGGAGCTCGCCCAGGAACAACACCATGAGCCACACGACCCGCTTCGAGAACATCGAGCGGAAGCCCACCTGGAGGTAGGGCGCCTCGAGCGCCTGGGTGCCGCCGATCTTCTGGATGTCCTCCGTGGCCTCCTCCTGGATGACGTCCACGATGTCGTCCACGGTGACGATGCCGCGCATGCGGCCGTCCTCGTCCACGACCGGGATGGCCTGGAGGTCGTGCTCGGCGAAGAGCTTCCCCAGCTCCTCCTGGTCCTGCTCGGGGCGCGCGGTGACGAGCGCGGTGGACATGACGTCCCGCACCGAGCGCTCGCTCGTGGCGGCGAACAGCTCGCGCAGCGAGACCACGCCCACGAGCCGGCCGTCGGCGCCGTTCACGTACACGTAGTACACGTGCTCCAGGTGCTCGCGCGCCTGCTTGCGCAGGTAGCTGATGGCCTCGTCCACGCCGAGGTCGGCCCGCACGCTCGCGTAGCGCGGGTTCATGAGGCCGCCGGCGTGGTCCTCGGCGTAGGCGAGCAGCGCCAGCACCTCGCGCCGCGTCTGCTCGTCGAGCAGCGCGAGCAGCGCCGTGCGCTCGTCCTCGTCCGCCTCCTGCACGAGGTCGGCGGCGTCGTCGGGCGGCAGCAGCCGCATCCACGAGCGGCGCCCCTCGGGCGGGATGGCGTGCACCATCTCGTACTGGTCGCGCGCGGAGAGCCCGAGGAAGAAATCCTCGGCCTCGGAGCGCGGCAGGTCGAGGAACGCGTCGAGGCGGTCCTCGGGCGTGAGCAGCCGCCAGGTCTCGCGCAGGTCGTCGGCGGCGAGCCCGAATTCGCTCTCGGCTTCGCGGCGGAGGGTCATGCGCTGACTCCGAAGTGCATGGACCGCGCGGGACGTGGGGTGGTCGAGGCGGCGCCGCAACGTACCGTGCGGCGCAAGCGAGCGTCCAGCACGGAACGCGGATCGGGCGGGTGCGGCCCGGTCGCGCGGGGCGGCGCGCCGGGTGCCGCCGGGTCAACGGCCGCGCGCGCGGCCTTCCGCGGGCGCGAAGAACACCGCGATCGCCAGCTCCTCGGCGATGTCGTGGAAGCGGTGCTCCGCCCCCGCCGGGACATAGACGACCGAGCCCGGCTCCACCGGGCGGTCCTCGCCGTCCACGCGGATGCGGCCGCGGCCGCGGAGCACCAGGTAGACCTCGTCCTCGCCGTGCGGCCGCTGCGGGTCGGTCCCGCCCGCGGGCAGCACGTAGAGCCCCACGCTCAGGGACGGCTCGCGGACGAACTCCTCGTAGAGCCGGCCGTGCGCGCGGCGCCGCAGCTCGATGTCGGCGATCTCGAACGCCTGCATGGGATCTCCTCACCCTTCGGGGCCGGAACGCCCTCCCGGGTCCGCCCCGCGCGCCGGTCCGGCCGGGCGCGAGGCGGTCACTGCTGGCGGACGGGCATCGCTCCCGGCTCGGCGCGGACACCGGCCCCGCGCGCCACGGGCGCCTTGGCGGCCGCACCCGCGCGGGTGATGAGCCACACCGCCGCGAGCACGACGGCCGCGGCGAGCAGCGTGCGGGGCGTGAGCGTCTCGCCGCCGAAGACGAAGCCGAGGAACATGGCCACGATCGGGTTCACGAACGCGTACGTGGCCACCTTGGCCGGCGCCACGCGGCCGAGCAGGTAGATGTAGGCGGTGAACGCCAGCACCGAGCCGAACACCGAGAGGTAGGCGAGCGAGGCCCATGCGGTCGGGCCCACGTCGGCGGCCCGCCAGCGGGCGAGGTCGCCGACGGCGGCCGAGATCAGGAGCAGGCCGAGGCCCGAGGCCAGGAGCCCCACGCCGGTGGAGACGAGCGGCGAGCGCGGCAGCGGCACGCGCCGCGACCACAGCGAGCCCCACGACCACGACAGCGAGCCTGCGATCGGGACCAGCGCCCAGAACGGCGACAGCGTCGCGTCGCGTCCGGTCAGGAGCCCCGGACCGATGAGCAGCACGATACCCGCGAAGCCGAGCACGAGGCCCACCGTGACCCGCCGCCCCGGCGGCTCCGCGTGCGGCCCGAGCGAGACGAGCAGCCCCATCCACAGCGGGATGGTGGAGACGAGCAGCGCCACCAGGCCCGAGGGCACGTGACCGATGGCGAGCGTGACCGCGGTGTTGCCGATGCCGGGCAGGAGCACGCCCACGAGCGAGGCATTCCACAACTCTCGGCCGCGCGGCCAGGCTTCGCCGCGCAGGCGCGCCCACGCCAGCAGCAGCGCGCCGGCCGCGGCGAGCCGGAGCCCGCACATGAGCACGGGCGGGATGTCGGCGATCGCGTAGCGGATGACGAGGAACGTGCTGCCCCACACGAACCAGATGCTCGCGAACGCGAGCAGGATGAGCGCGCGCGGGGAGGCCGGCGGCGGGGCCGGGACCCGGGCGTCAGGCACGGAGCCGCTCGCGGTCGGGCAGAGGGAGCGGCTCGAGCGGCAGCGCCCAGCTCTCCTTGAGCGTCTCGAGCGCGATCGTGCTCAGGGTGGAGCGCACGCCGGGGATGGCGCCGAAGCGCTCCCGCAGCAGCCGGCCGAGCGACTCGGGGTCGCGCACGCGCACCTTCACGAGGTAGCTGTCCTGGCCGGCCACGTGGTGCACCTCGAGCACCTCGGGCACGGCGGTGAGCCCGGCACCGGTCGTCTGCTCGCCGGTGCGCTCGTCGGTCCGCACGAGCACGAACGCGAGCAGCGAGCGCTCGAGCGCGCGCGGGTCGAGGTGGGCGCCATAGCCGCGGATGACGCCGTCGCGCTCCAGGCGCCGGACGCGCTCGAACACGGCGCTCGGCGCCATCTTCACGGCCCGCGCGAGGTCGGCGTTGGAGACGCGGCCGTCCTTCTGGAGGAGTTCGAGCAGCCTGCGGTCGATGGCGTCGAGATCTTCGAGCATGGCCTCACCTCCGGGTCATGCCTAATGATGCTTCTGCGAAAAGCTGGATTCAAGAGAATAATCGACTTGCTGCTGGCGATTCTTTGGAAGAATCTTCGTCGTTCTATCCGGCACAAGCCGGGCCGGCAGCTTCACCGTATTCGCGTTGGGTCGGAACGACTTGCGCGACCCGCGGGCGCCGGAGCCGGTCGCTCGAGACGGCGCCAGGGGCGAACGGCGTTCGCCCGGGACGAAGGCTAGTCGTCCATCTCCTTGATGACGACGCTGTCCACGCCGTCGATCTCCTGGAGCTTGACCCCGATCACTTCCTTGCGGGAGGTGGGCACGTTCTTCCCGACGTAGTCGGCGCGGATGGGGAGCTCCCGGTGCCCGCGGTCGATGACCACCGCGAGCTGGATGGCCCGGGGCCGGCCGAAATCGATGAGCGCGTCCATCGCGGCCCGCACCGTGCGGCCCGTGTACAGCACGTCGTCGATCAGCACCGCGACCTTGCCGTTGATGTCCACCGGGATCTCGGTGGAGCCCACGACCGGGTGGCTCGCCACGGTCGAGAGGTCGTCGCGGTAGAGCGTGATGTCCAGGCTCCCCTCGGCCGGCGAGCGGCCCTCGAACTCCTTGATCTTCTGCGCGATCCGGGCGGCGATCGGCACCCCCCGGCGGCGGATGCCCACCAGGACCAGCTCGTCCACCCCCTTGTTGCGCTCCACGATCTCGTGGGCGATGCGGGTCACGATCCGGCGGAGCCCGTCGGCGTCCACGATCTCGGCCTTCTCGCGCAGCGCCATGGGACTCCTCCGGCGGACCTCGGGGGGGCTGGGGAACGGAGCGGCCGGCACCATAGCCGCGGCCGCGCCGGCCGGGCAAGCCCGGGCCGTGCAAGCGGCTCGGGCCCCCGCGCCGCCCGCGGCGGGAAAGGTTTGAGACCCGACTCTCCGCTGGAGTCCGACCCTGCGAGCCGGCAGAATGCTTCGCTGGAGGCCATCGCCCGTGCGACGCACGCTGCTCCTCGCCCTTGCCCTCGCCCTCGCGTCCCCGTCCCGCCCGGCGGCCCAGATCGCCACGCCGGAGGGCGTGGCGCTCTCGCCCTTCCCGGTGCTCGAGTCGCCGCCTTCCTACCCCATGTTCCCGGACGGCTGGGGCGGCGTCTGGGCGGTCTTCCTCGGGGCCCAGCCGGGCACGCCGCTCGTCGCGAATCACATCCACGGCGACGGCTCCTACCAGCCGGGCTACAGCGCCGCGGGCCTCGCGCTCGCCGCCGGCGGCACGCAGGCCAACGGCCTCTCCGCCGCCTGGGACGGGCTCGACGGGGCCGTGGTGTCGTGGTTCGGCGTGAACCCCGCGGACTCCACCTCGCCGTTCGTGGCGCTCCGCTTCCTGCACCTGCCGGGTCAAGGTGCACCGTACCCGCAGTTCAACGACACCGGCATCGTGGTCTCGAAGATCGCCAGCGAGGCGATGATCGTGGGCGACGCCGCCGGGGGCGCGTACGTGGTCTGGGAGGAGCTCAAGGGGACCGCGAACCCCGACCTCTTCGCCCAGCACTACGACGCCTGGGGCACGCCGCAGTGGGCGCCGCTCGGCTCGCCCTCGGGGCGGCCTGTGTGCGCCGTGGTCGGCATCCAGCGCCTGCGCGCGCTCCATCGCGACGGCTCGGGCGGGGCCTACGTGGTGTGGTCCGACCAGCGCGGCGGGACGACCACGCCGCTCTACGTGGCCCACTTGAGCCACGCCGGCGTGGACGAGGGCAACTGGACCACGAACGGCATCCGCGTCTCGCCCGTCACCACCGGGATCCGCATCGCGGGCTCGGCCACCACCCCGGACGGCGAGCTGTGGCTCGCCTGGCGCGACCTCGCGGTGCCGAACCAGGTATGGGGCCAGCGCGTGGCCGTGAACGGCGCGTTCCGCTGGGTGTCCACCGGCGCGACGATCGCGACGGTCTCACCTCCGAGCCTCGAGTTCGTGCCCGCGAACGGCGGCCACGTGCTCGCCACCTGGGGCGGTCCGGACATCCGCTGCTCGCGGCTGGACAGCACCGGCGTGCGCCTGTGGATGAGCGAGAACTCCGGGCGGGTCATCGTGACACCCCCCGGGGGCGCGCTCACGACCCGCGCCGGCCCCGACGGCGCGGGCGGCCAGTGGATCGCCTGGTCCCAGGACGCCGCCGGCCAGACCGACGTGCGCACGCTGCGCGTGGACGGCGCGGCCGCGATCCTGCCCGGGCAGCCGACGGACGGCGAGGTGTTCGCGGCCACGGCCGCGGACGAGGAGCCCGTGGGCTGGGTCCGGCTGCCCTCGGGCGGCGAGCCGCTGCTCGCCTGGCTCGATGCCGGCGTGCTGCGCATCCGCCAGCTCCCGAGCGCGAGTCTGGGGCTCGGGCCGCGTACGCCCGGCGGCGCTCTCTCGCTCGCGACACCCGCGCCGCACCCGCTCCGCGGCGCGCGCGCCACGCTGCGCTTCGCGGCGCCGGCCGGCGCGGGGCGGCTCGAGGTCTTCGATCTCGCGGGCCGGCGAGTGGCCGCCCGCGACGTCATCTCGCTCGGGGGTGCGCAGTCCGTGGAGCTCGACGAGGCGGCGAGCCTGCCGGCGGGCGTCTACACGCTGCGGCTCACGCTCGGCGCCCGGTCGGTGTCGCGCCGCGTCGTCCGGCTCGACTAGGCTCTGTCTAAGAACGCCACGCGCTCGCGTGGCGTTCTCAGACAGAGCCTAGGCCCGCCTCACGCCGCCCGCTCGCCCTCGACCACCGCGCGCGAGAGGTCCCAGCCGCGCAGGAACAGCTCGCGGATCTCGGCGAGCAGCCGCAGCCGGTTCCCGCGCACGGCGGCGTTCTCGACGTTCACCATGACGTGGTCGAAGAAACCGTGGATGGCCTCGCCCATGGCGAGCAGCTCGGGCAGGATCGCGGCGTACTCGCGCTTCTCCCACAGGCTCGCGGTGCGCCCGCGCGCGAGCTCGGTGGCGGCCAGGAGCGCGTGCTCGTGCGCCTCGGCGAGGAGCGCGGGGTCGAGCCCCGGCGGCAGCGGCTCGGTCGCGGCCTTGAGGATGTTCGCCACGCGCTTGAACAGCACGACGAGCGGGGCGAAGCGCGGGTCGTCCCGGAACGCGGCGAGCGCGCGGGCGCGCGCCAGCGCGTCGGCGGGATCGCACCAGCCGGGTCGCGCGGCGCCGTCCATCACGATGCGCGCCTCGAGCGCCGCCTCGCGGATGTCGTGCGCGAGGCCGCGGTCCTCGAGCGCGGTGTCCACGCGCGAGCGCAGGAACTCGCCCAGCTTCCGCATGATCTCCGCCTGCGGCAGCTCGGGGTCGGCGGCGTAGAACGGCCGCGTCATCTCCATCGCCGCCGCGCGCAGGTCCAGCGGCCAGCCGCGCTCGAGCAGGATGCGCAGCGCGCCGTTCGCGGCCCGCCGCACGCCGTAGGGGTCCTCCGAGCCGCTCGGGACCCGGTCGGCCACGAACGCGCCGGCGACGTGGTCGAGCTTGTCGGCGAGCGCGAGCAGCGCGCCCGCGGTGGAGAACGGCGGCGCGTCGCCGGGCCCGCGCGGCAGGTAGTGCTCGGCGATCGCCGCCGCCACCGCCTCGCTCTCGCCGGCGCGGCGCGCGTAGTGGCCGCCCATCACGCCCTCGAGGCTCGTGTACTCCTTGCCGCTGCCGATCATCTCGCCGAGGAGGTCGGTCTTGCAGAGGAGGGCGGCGCGCCGCGCCGTGTCGCGCTCGGCGGGCGCCAGCCGCCCGGCGAGCCAGCCGGCGAGCGATTCCAACCGCGCGGCCTTGTCGCGCAGGCTGCCGAGGCTCTCCATCCACACCACGCCCGCGAGCTTCTCCACCTGGTCGGCCGGCCGCTGGCGGAGGTCCGAGTCCCAGTAGAAGCGCGCGTCCTCGAGCCGCGCCACGAGCACGTCCTCGTTGCCCTTGCGCACCGTGTCGAGGCCGCGCGCATCGCCGTTCCGCACCGTGACGAAGCACGGGAGCAGCGTGCCGTCCGCGCGCTCCACGGCGAAGAAGCGCTGGTGCTCGCGCAGCGCGGTCACGATCACCTCGCGCGGCAGGTCCAGGTAGCGCTCGTCGAAGCCGCCGGCCACCGCCGTGGGCCACTCCACCAGGTGGTTCACGATGTCCGCCAGCTCGTCGTCCGCGACCACGCGGCCGCCGCGCTCGCCGGCCGCCGCGGTCACCTGTTCCAGCACCATGCGGCGGCGCTCGTGCGGGTCGGCGACGACCTTGGCCTTGCGCAGCGAGCCCAGATAGTCGGCCGGGCCCTTCACCCCCACCGTGCCGGGATGCAGGAAGCGGTGCCCGTGGCTCCGGTTCCCGGCCACGAGCCCGAACGCCCGCACGTCCAGCACGTCGCCGCCGAGGAGCGCCACGAGCCAGCGGACCGGGCGGCCGAAGCGGTACTCGCCCGCGTCCCAGCGCATGACCTTGGGGAACTGGAGTCGCGCGGCCACGTCGGCGAGGAGCGCGGGCAGCACCTCGGCCGCCGCCCGCCCGGCATGGTGCACGGTGACGGCCACGTACTCGCCCTTCGGGGTCTCCACGCGGCGCACCGCCGAGGGCTCGACCCCCTTGCCGGCGCAGAAGCCGAGCAGCGCGCGCGTCGGGCGGCCGGCCTCGTCGAACGCCACCCGCGCCGCCGGACCCATGACCTCCTCCTGGAAGTCCGACTGGCGCTCGGAGACCCGGTGTGCGACCACCGCGAGCCGGCGCGGCGTGCCGTGTGTCTCGACGCCGCCCACCGCGAGCCGCAGCGCCTCGATGCCCGCGCGCACGCCCTCGCCGAGCTGGGCGAGCGCGGGCGGGACGTAGCCCGCGGGCAGCTCCTCGACGCCGATCTCGAACAGGAGGTCCTTGCTCACCGCCCGCGCTCCCCCGCGTCCGCGGCCTGGGGCTCGGAGCCCGTCCCCGGCGGCCCGCCCACCTCCGGCGCCGGGTGCGAAGGCGGCGCGGCGGAAGTCCGCGCCGGGGCGCCGCCCGCCGCGGCCGCCGCGGCCGGACCCTGCTCGGCGCGGCGCGCCTCGCGCGGCGCACCGGCGCGCGCCTTCGTCTCCTCGTGGAGCGCGAGCCAGCGCCGGCGCTCGGCCTCGTCCGGGATCAGCGGGTAGCCCAGCTCGGCGCGCAGCTCCGACCAGGCCTGCGCGGCGCGGCGCGCCAGCTTCCGCACGCGCGCGATGTAGCCCACGCGCTCGCTCACCGAGATCGCGCCGCGCGCGTCCAGCAGGTTGAAGACGTGCGAGCACTTGATCACCGCGTCGTAGCCCGGGTTCACGAGCTTCAGGTCCAGCAGCCGGAGCGCTTCCGCCTCCCACACCTTGAACATCTCGAACAGCTCCGGGACCGGCGCCTGCTGGAAGTTGTAGTGCGACCACTCCCACTCGTTCCGGAGCCACAGGTCACCCCAGGTGATGCCCGGCGCCCACTCGAGGTCCTGCACGCGGTCCTTCGCCTGGAGCATCATGCCGATGCGGTCGAGCCCGTACGTGAGCTCGGCCGAGACCACCGGCAGCTCCAGTCCGCCGCACTGCTGGAAGTAGGTGAACTGCGAGATCTCGGTGCCGTCGCACCACACCTGCCAGCCCAGGCCCGCGGCCCCGAGCGTGGGGCTCTCCCAGTCGTCCTCGACCAGCCGCAGGTCGTGCTCCAGCGGGTCGAGTCCCATGGCGGCGAGCGACTGGAAGTAGGCGTCCACCACGTCGCTCGGCGCGGGTTTCAGGAGCACCTGGTACTGGAAGAACTGCTGGAAGCGGTTGGGATTCTCGCCGTAGCGGCCGTCTTTCGGACGGCGTGACGGCTCGACGTGGGCCACCCGCCACGGCTCGGGCCCGAGCGAACGCAGGAACGTGGCCGGGTTGAACGTGCCCGCGCCCACCTCGGAGGGGTAGGGCTGCTGGAGCACGCAGCCCCGCTCGGCCCAGAAGCTCTCGAGCGCGAGCATCATCTGCTGGAGCGGGCGGGGCGCGGCGGCAGCGGGCATGGCGGTGGCTCCGGGGGCCGGGGAGGTGAGCGAGCGCGCGAGTGTAGGGGCGCTCAAGCGGGCTCGCCAGTGGGGCGCGGGGTACCGGCCGGGCCCTCCGCCGCGCCGCCCGGGTCCGCAGGCCCCGGCTCGGACGCCTCGAGCCCGCGCAGCACCTCGAGCGAGCGCAGGCCCGTGAAGCGTTGGAAGTGGGTGCGGAAGAAGTCCTCCACCACGCGCAGCAGCTCGCCGGCGCGCGGCAGCTCCAGGTACTCGCCGGCTTCGAGCACCGGGCGCGAGAGCAGCAGGGCGAGCGATGCGAGCGCCTCGGCCGAGAGCAGCACGAAGCCGCCCTCGCGCCCGGCACAGGCATCGCACAGGAGCCCACCCCGGGCCGGCGAGAACGCGCGCCGTGGCGAGACCGGCCGTCCGTCCACCGCGCACTGGTCGAGCCGCGGACGGTAGCCCAGCTCGCTCGCGAGCTGGAGCTGGAACGCGAGCGTCACGGCCGGCAGCGCATCCGCCGATGCGCGCACGCAGCCCTCGAGCGCCTGGGTGAGGAGCGCGTAGAGGCGCGGGTGCGGCTCCTCGCCCCACACCAGGCGGTCCACCAGCTCGAGCGCCGCCTGCGCGTGCGCGAGCCGGCGGAGGTCGGCGAGGCGCGGGCCGATAGGGTCGAGCACCTCGGCCTTGGAGAGCAGGTGCAGGTCGCGGTCGGCCTTCTCGTAGTAGACGAACCGCGAGCGCGACAGCGGCTCGAGCGCGTAGCCGAACCGGCTCGGCGTCTTGCGTGCGCCCTTGGCGACGAACTTCCGCAGGCCCGCGTCGCGCGTGTACACGACCACGATCCGGCTCGTGTCGCCGAGGGCGTGGGCCTTGAGGACGATGCCTTCGGTCGTGACCAGGGCCATTGGCCTTCTCCCCCCGGGCGCGGGGCCAGGGCCCCGCGTGTCAGTCGCGCGGGACCTGCGCCGGGGGCTCCATGCCGGGCTGCACCACGCCGCCCGAGACGATCACCTTGAGGCCGTCCTCCACCGCCCAGTCCAGCTCGATCAGGTCCTTCTTGGGTACGTAGTGCACGAACCCCGAGGCCGGGTTCGGCGTGTGCGGCACGAACACGCACGAGACGTCCTGGCCGATCCGGTCCTTGAGTGCGGGAGCGACGTGGCCGGTGAGGAAGCCCACACGCCACACGCCCGGGTGCGGCCACTGGACCAGCACGACCTTGCGGAACGTCTCCTCCTTCTGGTTCAGGAACGCCTCGCCCAGCGACTTGGTGGACCCGTAGACGATGCCGATGCCGGGGATGCGGAGCAGCAGCCGGTCCCAGACGCGCGCGAGCGGCCCCTGCCCCACGCGCGCCGCGACGAAGCCGACGACGAGCAGCAG
>Ga0187893_10005148_pt1 | contig 23826 bp, 24 predicted proteins | sample MA1701074metaG_FD_139574 | JGI IMG/M metagenome (GOLD analysis project Ga0187893, IMG submission 139574) | White microbial mat communities from a basaltic lava cave in the Kipuka Kanohina Cave System on the Island of Hawaii, USA - MA170107-4 metaG ...
AGCCACCGAGAAGCCCGCCGCTGCCTCAAGCGCTACGTCGCCCGGCACCTCTACCGCCTCCTCGAAGCAGGCCCGACAACAACCCAGGAACGAACCCCTTGACAGACATAGGAGATTCGAGCGCCGTCATCCGGCCGGCGAAACGTCCGAGTAGTTCCCGTACGAGCCCTAAACGCTGGCCGCTGGCCGCTGGCCGCTGGCCGCTGGCTCATTCGGCGTCGGCGGTCAGGACGTGGTCACCGGGCCTTGGAGGATGGCCTCGACCGTGTAGCCGCCGTCCACCGGGGTCAGGGTGATCTCGAAGGGCGCACTGGCGAAGTCGACCCTGGCGGCCTCGACCGTGGCGCTGGCGTCCTGCACGGTGAGCGCACCCTCGAGCACCACCGCGCCAGGACCGCGTAGCGCGAGCGGTTGGGGGGCCAGGGTGGTGGTGGTACCGCCCCGGAACGTGACGGTGGCGGCCTCGGACGCTTCGAAGGCGACCGAGTCGAGCGGTTCGGCCAGGCCGACGGTGCCCACCGCAACCGGCGTCACGATGTCATAGCGGCCCTGGGCGACGCCCTGCGTGCCGTCGAGGCTCACCACGATCCCGTCCGGCCCGATGTCCACGATGGCCGGATCGAGCAGGAGTGCTCCCCCTTCGCCCTCGATGCGCAGTGGTTGCCCCGCGTCCCACACGATCGACCCGGGCTCGCCGCCGATCGTGACGCCTTCGAAGTTGGCCCCGCCGCTGCCCCGCTCGGGCGTGACCACCTCGAGCGGTACGGGCACGGGGTCGAGCGCGCCGGGTTCGGCGTGGACGAGGGTCACCGTCCCGGTGACCCGGGTCGATCCACGAGGCCGTGATGACCCGCCGGGGTCGTCGGGCGGCGTGCCGGTCCCACCGTCGATCGCAACGGTGCCGCCGTTGTCGGCCGTCTGGGAGTCGAGGAGCACGAACCCGCCGGCGGTGAGGCCGGCGACGACGAGGACGGTGATCAGCATGGCGATGAACAGGCGCATTGGCGACGCATGTTGGCAACCGCCGGGGTGGAAGGAAAATCGTACCCCGGGCTCGGTTCCTGATCATCCCCAGCTCAGCCGTGGTTCTCCACAGGATTTCCCGAACCTTCGTGGCCTTGTGTTCCACAGCCGATTCATCGGATGGTTGCACCGAAGAAACCTGCCCTCTTGCGCGATCGCGCTCCACCGGCGAGAATCACATCGTTGTAACTACACCCGTGCTATGGCTCGGTACCCGAGGGTGGAAGGCGTTCCAGGGCGGGAACCAACCGGGCATGAGGAGGCGATCCATGCGAAGCGTGACCATCGGTGAGGCCGAACCCCGGAGCTGGCAGGACCACGCCAACTGCCTCGGTGTCGACCCCGACCTGTTCTTTCCGGAGCGGGGCGCCTCCACCCGCGAGGCGAAGGAGGTGTGCCGCGGCTGTGTCGTGCGCGAGGACTGCCTCGAGTACGCGCTGGCCCAGGGCGAGAAGTTCGGCATATGGGGGGGCATGAGCGAGCGTGAGCGCCGCCGGGTCCGCCGCCAGCGGGCCCTGGCCCGCCGCGTCGCCGTCGGCTGACAGTGAGGCCGAACCCCCGGCCCCCGCCTGCGGGATCGTCGGTGAACGGTACCGGTCAGGGCCGGCGATGCCCTCTGGCCTCCAGTCGTGCCTCGATGGTGCGCTCCTCGTCGAGATCGAGCTGGGCCCAACGGCTGGCCTTTACGGCGCCGAGCACGCTGGCCGGCATGAGCCCCACGAGCTCGGCCCGAGCCACCCGGGCGCGCGCGGCCACCGCGTCATAGATCGCCGCCGGGCCGACCGAGTGCGGGTCGATCAGGTTGGTCGACACCTGGGCGTGACCACCTACGTCCAGGCCGAGGGCGCGCACCGCCGGGCCGCGTAGCGATCGTGCGACCGATCGAGCGAGGTCGAGGTCGGCGAGGCCGAGCCAGAGGTTGTAGGCGACGAGCACCGGCCTGGCCCCCACCGCGCAGGCGCCGGCGGTCGGGTGCGGAACGTCCGGGCCGGTATCGGGGGCGAGCCCGCGAAACGCGGCGCGGCGGACGTCGGGCAGCGATCGTTGCGGCCCGTAGGCGAAGCACGGAAGACCGAGCGTGCCGGCGGCCCAGCGGGCGAAGCGATCTCGGGCGGCGAGGCTGGCCTCGAACGGTGTCACCCCGAGCGCGACGAAGGGCACCACGTCGACCACGCCGAAACGGGGATGGGCGCCGACGTGGGCCCGGAGGTCGATGGCAGCCACCGCCGCGGTGGCGACGGCTCGGGCGGCGCCCTCCCCGACCACGGTGAGCACGGCGCGATGGTGGTTGGGATCGTGGTGCAGGTCGAGCAGGTCGGCGCCGGCGGCATCGGCCAACCGGTCGAGCACCACCGGGTCGCGCCCCTCGCTCACGTTGAGGACGCACTCGATCATGCCGTCACCTTCGCGCACCGGTCGATCTCGGGTTCGGGGGTGGTGCCGGGCCGAAGCGCCGGTACGGGTACGCTGTCGGCGTGAACCTGGGGCCCACCGAGCTGATCGTCATCCTGCTCATCGTGCTCGTGCTGTTCGGCGGGGCGAAGCTGCCCAAGCTCGCCCGTTCTCTCGGTCAGGCCCAGAAGGAGTTCAAGCAGGGCGTGCACGACGGTGGCGAGACCGCAGCCGGTGACGAACCGACCAGTACGGCCTCCGACAAGCCTCGCGACAAGCCTCGCGACAAGCCTGACGACCAGCCCGCCACCTGAGGCGAGGCGCAGGCGAGCGAACCATGAGCAGGCCTTGCCTCGGCCCTTCGGTCGCGTGAGCGTCGGCGGTCCCGGGTCGGGGAACCGGAGCGCCGCTGGCGGCGTTCCAACGATGAGCCCTCAGTCGTCCATTCGAGCTGCAGGGGGACCTGTACCCACGTGGGAACAGGTGGCGTCCGAGCAAGGCGCCTTCCTCTACACCGTGGCGTACCGGCTCGCTGGCAACCACGCCGACACGCAGGACCTGGTGCAGGAGGTACTCGTACGAGTGCAGCGAGGACTCGAGACCTACGAACCCGGATCGATGCACGGTTGGTTGAGCCGCATCACCACCAACGCCTTTCTCGACGAGGTGCGGCGCCGCCGCCGGCGCCCGGTCGAGGCCCTGTCCACCGAGATCGCCGACACCGCGCCGGGGGCGCCGCCGGTCGACGAGGCTCTGGCCGCCGAATCGCTGCCCGACCACGTGCAAACCGCGTTGCGCTCGCTGCCGGAGGACTTTCGCGTCGCGGTCGTGCTGTGCGACGTGGTGGGACAGTCCTACCGGGACATCGCAGACACGCTCGCCATTCCCGTCGGCACCGTCCGCAGCCGCATCCACCGGGGTCGCTCGATGCTACGCGAGGCGTTGTCGTGACCGACGTCTCCGACACCACGGCACCGTTCGACGGTGGTCACCTCGAGGAGTCGCTCAGCGCCTTCCTCGACGGTGAGCTCGACGAGGCGGCCCAACGCGCCGCCTACCACCACCTGGCCGTCTGCCTCCTGTGCCAGGGCCAACTCGACTCGGTGCAGCGGGTGCGTACCGCCTTACGTGGCGCCCCCCCGGTCGAGCCGCCCGGCGGGTTCATCGACGCCGTCGTCGAGCATCGTCCCCGGCCACGCCACTCGGGCGCCACGCCCGACCCCACGCCCGACCCCACGCCCGACGCCACGACCTAGGACCAGCCCCCCGGCCCGTTACGCCTGTACCTGCACCTTCTCGGATCGACGGCGCTTGAGGATCCGGCGGCGCTCCCGCTCGGAGCAGCCACCCCACACGCCGTGGTCGATCCGATTGGCCAGGGCGTACTCGAGGCAGGGTCCCTTGACGGGGCAGGTGGCGCAGATCCGTCGGGCGATCTCGACGCCGACGCCATCGCTGGGGAAGAACCGGGCAGGCGGCTCGCTCCGGCAGAGGCCCTTGCGCATCCATGAGGTGTTCATCTGTCCTCCGTTCCATCAGGTCTACGTTGCCGTGGGCCGGTTTGGTTCCCGGGGCGGAGCAGCAGGCCCTGCGATGGCTTGATCAGAGTACCGGGGCGGGGAGTGGGTCAGATCGGTCGACCTACTGACGTACCCGACGCTGGATCGGTTGACTGCGTTCCTTTCCGCGATGCTCGAGCGAGAATTTTCTGGAACTGCCCGGGTAGGGTCGGGATCTTCCATGGCCGATGACCGCCGCGACGACGAACCCCGGACAGCGCGCCGCCGCGCCCGGCCGCTCATCGGCCGGCTCGGCCGCGACGAGATCCTGCCGAGCGTGCCCCCGCCCCACCCCGGGCCCCAGTGGCTCCCGTCGGGCTCTCGGTCCCCCACACCGCCACCGTCGGGGTGGACGGCGTCGTCGATTGCGGTGACCACCGAGCACGAGCTCGGGCCACCGATGCACCCATGGGGTACCGCGTTCCAGCGCCAGAACGAGGGCGAGCGTGAGCGCGAGAGCGAGATCGAACGCGGGGGCGGGGGCTACTGGGCCCCGCCCCCGGTGCCGCAACTAGGGCCTCCCCGGCCAGGACCGCCCTCCGCCTGGCCAATCGGCGCTCCCTCCCCTCCGGCGCCCCGGGGCGACCGGCCAACCGACGCGCGAGGGACCCGGAGTGCCCTGCTCGGCGCCCTGATCGGTGCGGTCGTCGGCGCGCTCGTCGCCGGTGGTTTGGTGGTGGTGCTCGACTCCGATGACCAGCCCGCTCCGTCCAGCAGCCGTCCTGCGCTCGAGCTGGCCGGCGAGGGCATGGACATCGCCGGCGTCCTTGACGTGGTGCAGGCGTCGGTGGTGTCGATCGAGATCAACGACACCGGCCAGCAGGGGCTGTTCGGTGGGGCCGGGTCGGGGGTCGTGATCTCCGAAGACGGCCTCGTCCTCACGAACGCCCATGTGGTCGACGGGGCCCGCTCCATCGATGCCGTGTTCTTCGACGGGTCCCGTCGTGACGCCGAGCTCGTCGGCAGCCTCCCGGCGGACGACATCGCCCTGATCAGGGTGGTCGACACCGCAGGCTTGGACCCGGCCGAGCTCGGCTCCTCGGCCGATCTCCAGGTCGGGGACGAGGTTGTGGCCATCGGCAACGCCCTCAACCTCGGCGGACGGCCATCGGTGACCCGTGGCATCGTGTCGGCCAAGGACCGCACCATCAGCGACGCCACCATCTCTCTCGACGAGCTGATCCAGACCGACGCCGCCATCAACCCCGGCAACTCAGGGGGGCCTCTCGTCAACGCGCTCGGCGAGGTGGTGGGCATCAACACGGCCATCATCTCCGACGCCCAGAACGTGGGGTTCGCCATCGCCATCGACGCGGTGAAGCCGCGGATCGACGACATCAGGCAGGGCCGGGCCGAGGTCACGCCCGACACCGCGCTGCTCGGGGTGGGCACGAACGATCTCGACCAGATCGCTCCGCCGGTGTTGGAGGAGTTCGGTGTCGACGTTGACGAGGGCGCCTTCGTGGTGAACGTCGTGCCCGGGTCCGGTGCCGACGGAGCCGGCCTTCGACCGGGCGACGTGATCGTCGGTTTCGCCGGAGAGCCCGTCACCTCGTCCAACGAAGTGCGCGAGCAGGTGCGGTCGCGCAGTCCGGGCGACGAGGTCGAGATCGCGATCCGGCGCGACGGCGAGGAACAGACCGTCATCGCGGAGCTCGGGTCCATCGCTGACTGAGGACCGACCGGTAGACCGGACCGGGTGGGTAGGATCGCAGGTTCCTATGTCGCTGTCCTCTGATATCCCGGTCCACGCCGAACCACCCCGCGGCCACATCCGTGTTGTCTACATGGGCCCGGTCGCGCCGCATTGGGAGGTGCACTCCGACTTTGGCGATCGCATGATGATCGAGGAGATCCGAGCGCGAATCCTGGCCCGCCTCGAGCTGTTGCCGCCGCACGATCCGCAGTTCCGGCGCAACCGCGAGCGCGTTGCGCGCGATGCGGAGCGCGAGAACCTGTTGCTGCAGTGGGACCTGGGCGTACCCGAGGAGGACGAGCCGGCGCGGGTTTGACCAGCGCCCGGGTCGCGGGGCGGCGAGCGTCGACAGGGCGCCGATGGCCGCGGGCTTGCCCTGTCGGGGCCAGGGGGCAGGGCCGCCGAAGGCGGCTGCATGACCTCGTCGGCGAGCTCCGAGCCTGTCTAGCCTGTCGCGCGTGACCACGTCCTCGGTCGTGCCCGATGTCGAGCAGGTGCTCAACCGCGAGCTGTCCTGGCTCGCCTTCAACGAAAGGGTGCTGGCGCTCGCCGCGGACGGGGCGGTCCCGGTGCTCGAGCGGGCCAAGTTCCTGGCCATCTTCAGCCAGAACCTCGACGAGTTCTTCCAGGTCCGAGTAGCGGGGCTGAAGGACCAGGTTGCGGCGGGGATCAGCGCGCCCACCCCTGACGGGCGCCCGCCCGTCCAGCAGCTGCTGGAGATCCGCGACAAGGTCGAGTCGGTCGTCCGGACGGCCGAGCGCACGTTCCTCGACGAGGTCGTCCCGGACCTGGCGGGCGCCGGCGTCATCTTCTCGTCGTACGCCGACCTCGACGACGACGACGTGAAGTTCCTCGACACCGTGTTCGTCGAGCGGATCTTCCCCGTGCTCACGCCCCTCGCCGTCGATCCCGGCCACCCGTTCCCCTACATCTCCCACCTCTCGTTGAACCTCGCCGTCATGGTCCGTGACCCGGTCACCGAGGAGCGCCGGTTCGCCCGGGTGAAGGTGCCCTCCCTGCTGCCGCGCTTCGTCGTGCTCCCCGACGGCGAACGCTTCGTGCCCCTCGAGCAGGTCATGGCGGCCTATCTCGACCAGCTCTTCCCCGGCATGGCGATCGAGAGCCACGTCAGCTTCCGGGTCACCCGCAACGCCGATCTCACCCTCGAGGAGGACGAAGCGGACGACCTGTTGGAAGCGGTGGAGTTCGAGCTCCGACGGCGCCGTTTCCGTCGGGCGGTGCGCCTCGAGCTCGACTTCGGCGCCAGCGATGTGGTGCGCGAACTGCTGGTGCGGGAACTGGACCTCGACGACGACGACGTCTACCTCCAGGCCGGGCCCCTCGATCTTGGCGGCCTGTGGGCCGTGCACGACCTCGATCGTCCCGACCTGAAGGACCCCACCTTCATTCCGCTCACCCCGGCCCGACTGGCGACGATCGGCGAGGACGGCACCGACTGGTTCTCGGTGATCCGCGAGGGTGACGTGCTCGTGCACCACCCCTACGACTCGTTTGCCTCGACGGTGGAGAGCTTCATTCGCCAGGCCGCGACCGATCCCAGCGTGCTTGCCATCAAGCTTTCGCTGTACCGAACCTCTGGGGACAGCCCGATCGTGCACTCCCTGATCCGAGCCGCCGAGACGGGCAAGCAGGTGGCCGCCTTGGTCGAGCTCAAGGCGCGTGGCGACGAGCTGGCCAACATCGAGTGGGCCAGGGCGCTGGAAGAGGCCGGCGTGCACGTGGTGTACGGCCTGGTCGGGCTGAAGACCCATTCCAAGACCGCGCTGGTGGTGCGGGAGGAGGCCGACGGCATCCGCCGCTACTGCCACATCGGCACGGGCAACTACAACCCCAAGACGGCGCGGCTCTACGAGGACATCGGCCTGCTCACCGCCGACGCGGAGATGGGAGCGGACCTCACCAACCTGTTCAATTTCCTCACCGGCTATGGCCGCGACGTCCGCTACACCAAGCTGCTGGTGGCCCCCAGCTCGTTGCGCACCCGCCTGGCTGCGCTCATCGACGACGAGGCCAAGGTCGGATCGGCCGGTCGGATCATCATGAAGATGAACAGCCTGGTCGACGACTCGCTCATCGGCTCGCTGTGCGCCGCCTCCCAGGCGGGAGTGGAGATCGACCTGATTGTCCGCGGCATCTGCTGCCTGCGACCGGGGGTAGCCGGACTGTCGGAGTCGATCCGGGTTCGTTCGATCGTCGGGCGCTACCTGGAGCACTCGCGGATCTACTACTTCGCCAACGGCGCCGGCGCCGGCCAGGCCGCTTACTACATGGGATCGGCCGACCTCATGCCGCGCAACCTCGACCGGCGTATCGAAGCGTTGGCTCCCGTCGGCGCGCCGGCCTTGCAGGCCAGGTTGCGCGAGATCCTCGACGTGAACCTCGCCGACGACACGCTGGCCTGGGTGCTCGGCAACGACGGGGGATGGTCGAGGGTGCCAGGTCCTGTCGGCCGCCCCGCCGGCTCCGGGACCGGCGGGGACACCGGAGACCCCGAGGGCGCCGGTCCCGAGGGCGCCGGCCCCCCGGTTGAGGCCGCCGGTCGCGTCGACACTCACCTCAGGCTGCAGGAACTGGCCGGGGAACGGGCACGGCGCAAGGGCTCGTCGTGACCACCCGCCCGACCGAGTACGTCGAGCGAGAGGTCAAGCTGGCCGCGGGCCCGAACTTCGAGCTGCCCGACCTCGCCGGGGTGCTCGCGGGGTGCGAGATCGGCGCGCCGGTCCTCAGCGAGCTCGAAGCCGTCTACTTCGACACCGCCGACGTTCGTCTCATCCGAGCCGGCATCACCGTGCGGCACCGCCGCGACGCCAGCCGCGACGCCAGCCACGACGCCAACCACGACGCCAGCCGGGCGGAGTGGACCGTGAAGTTGCCCGAGGGTGCGGCGACCGGCCCGGCCTTGCTGCGGCGCGAGCACACGGTACGCGCCGGTCCGGGCCGATCGCAGACCGACGATGGCGCGGGGCCCGTCGGGACCGAGCCGCTGGGCCCGGGGCCGGCCGGGGGCGAGCCGCTGGGCCCGGTGCCTGCCTCCCTCGATGCGCTGGTGCGAGCCGTGGCCCGCACGGCCGCCCTCCTACCGGTGGCGCGGCTGCGCACGACACGGCGCCGCCGGGCGCTGCGGGGGCCCGGCGGCCAGGCCTGGGGTGAGCTCGACGACGACGAGGTGATCGTCGACATCCCCGGCGCCCCGCCCGAGGGCACCGCCGATCGCCACGAGAGCCACTTCCGGGAGATCGAGGTGGAGCTCACCGAGAGCGCCCCGCCCGAGTTGCTCGACGCGCTGGTCGCCCGCCTGCGGGCGGCCGGGGCGGGTGCGCACGATCCGAGCCCCAAGCTGGCCAGGGCCCTGGGGCCGCGAGCATCGGCTCCGCCCGAGCTGGGCCCACCGGTGTTGCACGACGGGGCGAGTGCCGCCGAGGTCGTCGGCGCAGCCCTCATCGCATCGGTGGCTCGGATCATCGAGCACGATCGGGTGATCCGCGTCGACGCCGATCCCGAGGGAGTGCATCAGGCCCGCGTAGGGGCCCGTCGCCTGCGCTCGGACCTGCGCACCTTCGGGCCGTTGCTCGACCGCTCGTGGTCGGAGCCGTTGCGCGACGAGCTGCGCTGGATCGCGGCTGAGCTGGGGACAGCGCGTGATGCCGACGTGTTGGCGGCCCGGGTCCAGCGCCAGATCGACGGCCTTGGCGTCGAGGACCGCGTGGCCGCGGCGCCACTCCTCGACGCCTTGCGCCACCAACGCGCCGAGGCTCATCGCGCCCTGGCCGCGGCGCTCGAGGATCGGCGCTACCTCGAACTGCTGGACCGCCTGGTGGACGGGGCCAACGAGCCGCGGCTCACGATCGAGGCTGCCGCCCCCGCCGTTGACGTCTTGCCCCGGCTCGTGTCGTCACCGTGGCGCAAGCTCCGCCGGGCGGTGGACGACCTCGACGAAGGGCCGACCGACGACCAGCTGCACCAGGTGCGCATCCGGGCCAAGCGGGCCCGGTACGCGGCCGACGTGGCTCGGCCGGTGGCCGCCAAGTCGGCCGCCAAGCTGGCTCGGTCCCTGTCGGAGCTGCAGGACGTGCTCGGCGAGGTGCACGATGCGGCGGTGACCGAGACATGGCTGCGCAACGCTTCGAGGTCTTCGACCCCGGCTGCGGCCCTGGCCGCAGGACTGTTGGTGGCCGGCCAGCGTGCCGATGCGGCGCAGTCCCGAGACCTGTGGCCCGCGGCCTGGAGGTCGGCCCGCGCCAAGAAGCGGACTGGATGGCTGACCTGACGCCGGCTGCGCCGGGGCGGGCCGCGGAGACGGTGCAGGCCGCGGGAGGAGTGGTCTGGCGTCGGCGCCCCGACGGCACCGTCGAGGTCGCGGTCGTCCACCGTCCGAAGTACGACGACTGGAGCCTGCCCAAGGGCAAGCTCGACGGGGGCGAGTCCCACGAGGATGCGGCCCGGCGCGAGGTGCTCGAGGAGACGGGGCTGCTGTGCGAGCTGGGCGCGGAGCTCGCCTCCACGTCCTATGTCGACGGCAAGGGTCGTCCCAAGGTCGTGCGCTACTGGTCCATGACCGTGCTCGACGGCGCCTTCCGGCCCAGCGAAGAGGTCGACGAGCTCCGCTGGCTCACCCCCGACGCCGCGGCGGCGTTGGTGTCGAACCGCCTCGACGCGGAAGTCCTGGCGTCGTTCGAACGCTCCTGAGCGGCCCCCGCCCGGTGGCGCCCTTTCCCTGGTCGTGCGCGAGCGGCTTTCCGAACCTTCCAGCGCCCACGCGGGCAGTTGCGGAGGGCTTACGAGGTGCTGTCCATCCTCGTTGGGGTAGGTCGCGTTGGGGAGATCGCTTCGGCGAAGCATCCAGACAGTCCTGGCGGGGACCCGAAGCGTGGGATGGGTCGCCGGTTCGCGTGGTGATCGCGAGTTCACCAGGGGTTCAGCGCGCCGACGGCTGACCATCACGGCGGCGTCATGGCGCCTGCCTACGGTCGCCCGTCATCACCCCGCCGACGGCGCGCCGCCCCCGGCGCCCCTCGCCCGATCTCACCGGAGGACGCCCATGACCCTCATCGATCGCCGATCGTTCCTAGGACGCGGCACCGTGTTCGCAGGCGCCAGCCTCGTCGGCACGACCGCCCTGGCCCGCCTCGGCGCTCACGCCGCGCTGGCCCAGGAGGGCGGCGTCGACGTCGCCGCCTCCAGCAGCGGCTACGGGCCGCTGTTCCGCCAGACGGCGCTCAACGAGCCCGGCGGGCCCGAGTACCTGGCCCTGCCCCGCGACTTCAGCTACGTGGTGTTCGGCAAGATCGGCGACGTCATGTCCGACGGCACGCCCACCCCGCAGAACCACGACGGCATGGCCGCCTTCTCGGCCGGCGCTGGCCGGGTACGCCTGATCCGCAACGAGGAGGTCCGCAACGACCCCGGCGACTTCACCCTGGCCGTCCGGGTGGGGACCGAGCCCAACCCGGCCAAGTACGACCCGCTGGCGGTCGGTGGCACCACGACGCTCGACTTCAACGTCGTCACCGTGTCGCTGACCCGGGATTTCGTGAGCCACGCCGGTTCGATCGTGAACTGCGCCGGCGGGATCATGTACCGCAAGGCTGGCTGGATCACCTCCGAGGAGACCACCGCCGGTCCCGACGACGGATGGGGCGCCAAGCACGGCTACAACTTCATCGTCCCCCTCAACGCCAACAAGCCGGTGCTGAACCAGCCCCTCACCGCCATGGGCCGCTTCGCCCACGAGGCGGCGGCCGTCGACCCGGGCACCGGGATCGTCTACGAGACCGAGGACTCGGGCGACGACAGCGGCTTCTACCGGTTCCTGCCCAACAGCCCGAGCCGCCTCGCCGCCGGGGGGGCCCTGGAGATGCTCGCTGTCGAGGGCCAGGACGGCTACTACGCCCTCACCGGGCAGAGCGTCGGCCTGCCCTTGCCGGTGCGCTGGGTGCCGATCCCCGACCCCGATCCTGATCTCGAGGGCGGCGCCACCGAGGTGGCGTTGCAGGGCATCGGCGGTGGCGCCGCGGTCTTCAATCGCCTGGAGGGCATCTGGTGGGCGGGTGACCGCTGCGTGTTCAACTCCACCTCGGGCGGTGACGCCCAGTTCGGCCAGGTGTGGGAGTTCGTGCCCGACGGTGACACCGGCACCCTGACGCTGCTCTACGAGTCACCCGGCGTGCTCCCCAGCATCGGCCGGACCCCGCTCGACTCGCCCGACAACATCACGGTGACGCCCAGGGGCGGCATCCTGCTGTGCGAGGACGACTCCAACGCCGCGCCCGACGCCAGCGAGGACACCCACCCGCTGGCGCCGGGGATCCTCGACGTCAACCGCCTCATCGGTCTCGACGACGACGGCGCGGTGTTCGAGTTCGCGGTCAACACGCTCAACGCGGCGGAGTTCGCCGGCGCCTGCTTCGCCCCCAACGCGCCCGACGTGCTCTTCGTCAACAACTTCGGTCTCAACGAGGCCGGCTCGGGGATGACCTTCGCCATCACCGGGCCCTGGAACCGCGGCGCCCTCTGACCGCTCCGGCTGAGGGCGATTCCTTCATAGGTGGCGGATGCGGCTGCCGTCCTGCCGGCGGGCAGGCGGCAGGCCGCGGTTGATCACCTCGAATTCCTAGCTCGTTCACCTCCCGTTCATCGAAAGCCTTCCTCGGCGCAACCCGGCATTTCTAGGTTTCGCCCCACAGCAGCAACCAAGCAGCGAATCCCAGCCCAAGGAGGGCACAACCTTGCATTCGAAGCGCGGACTGGTACGGCTCCTGGCGATGTTCGCCGCGTTCACCCTCGTGGTCGCGGCCTGTGGTGACGACGACGACGATGAGACCACCGACACGACCGAAGCCGACGCCGGCGGGTCGCCCGAGACGACCGACGGCGATGGCGCCGGCGGCGAGGAGGTCTCCGGTGAGGTGAACATCTCCGGCTCCTCCACGGTCGAACCCATCTCCACACGGGTCGCCGAGCTCTTCGAGGATGTGTCCCCCGACGTGGTGGTCAACGTCGACGGCCCCGGCACCGGCGACGGCTTCGTCCTGTTCTGTGATGGCGAGACCGACATCTCCGACGCCTCGCGGGCCATCGCGGAAGACGAGGTCCTGGCCTGCGAGGAGAACGGTGTCGAGTTCATCGAGCTCAAGGTCGGGGTCGACGGCCTTTCGGTGCTCACCAACCCGGCCAACGAGAGCGTCGAGTGCCTGAGCTTCGCCGACCTGTACGCCCTGTCCGGGCCGGAGTCCCAGGGCTTCGGGAACTGGACCGATGCCCAGCCCATCGCCGCCGAGCTCGAGTCCACCACCGAGTTCCCCGACGCGCCGCTCGACATTACCGCTCCGGGCGAGGAGTCGGGGACCTATGACAGCTACGTCGAGCTCGTCCTCGAGGACATCGCCGAGGAGCGCAGCCAGGAGCTCGAGACCCGGCCCGACTACCAGTCCTCGGGTGACGACAACATCATCATCCAGGGCATCGAAGGGTCCGACAGCAGCTTCGGGTGGGTCGGCTTCGCCTTCGCCCAGGGCGCGGGGGACGCGGTGAAGCAGATCGCCGTCAGTGCAGAACCGGGGGGCGAGTGCGTGTCGCCGACCCCGGAGACCATCGCCGACAACAGCTACCCGATCTCGCGTCCCCTGTTCATCTACGTGAACGCGGCCAACGTCGAGGACAACCCCGCACTGGGGGCATACGTCGACTACTACGTCGGCGACGGCATCGCCGCCGTCGAGGATGTCGGGTACGTGGCCCTCGCCGACGACGAGCTGGGCGAAACCCAGTCGGCGTGGGCAGCCAAGGAGACCGGCACGCGCCAGGGCTGACGGACGGACGGCGGGACCGGGATTCCTCCCATCCGGCCCCGCCGTCGTACCGTTCCCCGCCAGCGATCGACAAACCACAGCTCGTTGTCGACCCTCGGGCCAACGGAAGGGGTCCCATGGCCAACCTGACCTTGCAGGACCTGCGGGGGAGCCCCGCTCGGCTGCGCAAGGAGGCGCTCATACGGGCGATGTTCTTCGCGGCGGCGGCGCTGTCGATCGTGGTCAGCACGCTGATCGTGTACTCACTGGTCCGCGAGGCGTGGACGTTCGTCAGCCAGGTCGAATGGAAGACCGTGTGGAGCGACGGCTGGTTCCCCCGCCGGGGCGACTACGACATCAAGACCCTGATGGTGGGCAGCTTCCTGGTCACCTTCATCGCGCTCCTGGTGGCCTGGCCGGTCGGCTTCGGTGCCGCCATCTACCTCTCCGAGTACGCCAGCCCCCGGGTGCGCCGCGTGCTCAAGCCCACCATCGAGGTGCTGGCCGGGGTGCCCAGCGTGGTGATCGGCTTCTTCGCCCTCACCTTCATCGCCCCCGAGCTCATCCAGCGCGTGTTCGACACCACACCGCAACAGACCATGCTGGCCGCCGGCCTCGGCGTCGGCATCCTGACCATCCCGCTGATCGCCTCCATCTCCGAGGACGCCATGCGCTCGGTGCCCAACGCCCTGCGGGAGGCGTCCTACGCCATGGGGGCTCGCAAGGTGACCACTTCGCTGCGGGTGGTGGTACCGGCCGCCGTGTCGGGCCTGGTGGCCGCGCTCATCATCGCCGTCTCCCGGGGCATCGGCGAGACCATGGTGGTGTTCATCGCCGCCGGCAAGAGCGGCGGCTCGCTGTTCGAGACCAACCCGCTCGAGCCCGGTCTGACCATGACCGCCGGCATGGCCTCCATCGCATCGGGCACCGACTCGGTGGTGGGCGAGGCCCTGACGTTCCAGAGCCTGTTCTTCGTCGGGATCCTGTTGTTCGTCTTCACCCTCGGCCTCAACCTCGTGGCCGACCGCTTCGTGCGCCGCGTCCGTCAGCGCTACTAGAGGACGACTGCCATGGCCATTACCGCTCCGCTCAGCACCGGTACCGCCGCCGAGGTGGTGCGTCGCCGCCTGGAGGGTGGCGGGCCCGACGTCTCGGGGTGGATGTTCCGTCTCTCCCTGCTCGGCGCCCTGTCGTTCTCGATCCTCGTGCTCGGCATCCTGCTCGTCGACGTGTTCACCGGCGGGTGGAGCGTGCTCAGTTCGCGCCTGGGCGACTTCCTGTCGGGCACCCTGCGCTCCCAGGCCGCCGACGCGGGCATCTTCCAGGGCCTGCGGGGCTCGTTCTGGATCGGCGTCTTCGTGGTCGTTCTGGCCTTTCCGCTGGGGGTGGGGGCGGCCGTCTACCTCGAGGAGTACGCGTCCGACAACCGCTTGACCCGGTTCATCAACATCAACATCCGCAACCTGGCCGGTGTGCCCTCGATCGTCTACGGGATCCTGGGGCTGGCCATCTTCGTCAAGAGCCTGGGGGACTTCACCGGGGGCCGGAGCGTGATCGCCGGCGGGGTCACCCTCGCCATCCTGTCGCTGCCCATCATCATCATCACCTCGGCCGAGGCCATCCGGGCGGTACCCAACGGGCTGCGCGAAGCTGGCTTCGGCGTGGGCAGCACCCGCTGGGAGGTCATCCGCCACCACGTGCTCCCGTACGCCGCGCCGGGCATCCTCACCGGCTCGGTCCTGTCGCTGGCCCGCGCCCTGGGCGAGGCCGCGCCGCTGATCCTGGTGGGGGCGGTGACGGGTCGGCTCGGATCGAGCGAGGGCCTGTTCGACGTGGGGGCGCTGGACGAGCGCTTCACCGCCATGCCCAACATCATCACCTTCTGGGCCGGTCTCCCGGACCCGGACTTCCGCGCGCTGACCGCCGCGGCCATCGCGGTCATGTTGGTGTTCGTGGTGCTGGCCAACAGCGGCGCCATCCTGCTTCGCAACCACTTCGACAAGAAGAGATAGTCCTTTGCCTGAGACCAAGACCACCCAGGACGTGACCGAGACCGTGGACGAGAGCGTCGACCTCACCCCCACCGTTCGAGACCGGCCGCAGGACACGGGCCCGGCGGTGTTCGACGTCACCGACCTGAGCGTCTACTACGGCGCCTTCCGAGCCGTGCGCAACGTGGACATGAAGGTCCGTGAGCACGAGGTCACCGCCTTCATCGGCCCGTCGGGCTGCGGCAAGACCACGATGCTGCGCTGTTTCAACCGCATGAACGATCTCATCGACATCGCCCGGGTCGAGGGTCTGATCACCTACCACGGCGTCGATCTCTACGACCAGGCCGTGAACCCGGTCGAGGTGCGCCGGCGCATCGGCATGGTGTTCCAGAAGCCCAACCCCTTCCCCAAGTCGATCTTCGACAACGTGGCCTACGGGCCGCGCATCGCCGGCGCGAAGGGCGACATGAGCGAGATCGTCGAGCGGTCCTTGCAGCGGGCGGCCTTGTGGGACGAGGTGAAGGACCGGCTCCGCGCCTCGGCCATGGGCCTCTCCGGTGGGCAGCAACAGCGACTGTGCATCGCCCGGGCCATCGCCTGTGACCCGGAGGTGATCCTCATGGACGAGCCGTGCTCGGCGCTGGACCCCATCGCCACCGGGCGCATCGAGGACCTGATGAACGAGATCAAGAGCGACTACACCATCGTCATCGTCACGCACAACATGCAGCAGGCGGCCCGGATCAGCGATCGCTGCGCCTTCTTCACCGCCGAGGTGAACGAGACCAGCGACACCCGCACCGGCGTGCTGGTCGAGTACGACCGGACCGAGACGATCTTTTCCAACCCCGCCGACGCCCGGACGGAGAACTACGTGACGGGCCGGTTCGGCTAGTGCTGGGCAAGCACTGATGCCCGCCCATCCGCTGCGGGCCGGTTTCAGCGCCGAGCTCGAACAGCTCCGGCTGCAGGTGGAGCTGATGGCGGTGCGGGTCGACCAGAACCTCGAGCGGATGCGCGAGGTCCTGTCCTCGGGCGACAGCTCCCTCGCCGACCGGGCGCTGAACGCCGACGACGACATCGACGACATGAACGTCTCGCTGACCGAGCGTTGCTACGACCTGCTGCGGCGCGAGGCTCCGGTGGCCTCGGACCTGCGCTTCGTGGTGTCGGTTCTGCGGGTCCTCGGCGAGCTCGAGCGGGTCGGCGACCTGGCCCTGCGAGTCGTCAAGCTGGCCCCTCACCACGCGGCCATGGCGTCCAACCCTCCCACCTACGACATCCTTGCGGCCATGGCCGACGAGTCGGTCGAGCGCTACCGCAGCGCGTTGCGGGCCTGGGCCACGATGGACCTGGCCGCGGCCACCGACCTGGCCACCGTGAGCCGGTCCATGGACTTGTTCTACGAACGCCTGATGTTCGAGCTGCTCCGCCTCGAGGGCCCCGATGCGGTCAGGATCGCCATCGTCACCTTCGCCGCCGGCCGCTCGCTCGAGCGCATCGGCGACCACGCCGCGATCATCGGCGCTCGCCTGCGCTACCTCATCACCGGCGACCCGAACCACCTGGTGGCGGAGGTGCAGTGAGCACCGGGCACACGCCGTGACTCGGCGGTCGTTCCACAACCAGCTCGACGAGGTGCGCAATGGCCTCGTGCGCCTGGCCGCCTACGTGACCGAGAGCCTCCCCCGGGCCACCGAGGCGCTGCTCAGCGGTGACGCGACGTTGTGCGCGGAGCTCATCGCCGCCGACGACGTGGTCGATGAGCTCGCCGCCTCGATCGAGGACCACTGCTACCACCTGCTGGCCCTGCAGCAACCGATGGCCGGCGACATGCGCGCGATCGTCACCGCCATCCGGCTGGCGTCGGAGATCGAGCGGTCCGGCGACCTGGTGGTGAACGTGGCCAAGGCCGCGAACCGGATCCGGATGTTGCCGATCGATCATGTCACGCGCGGGCTGGTCGACCGGATGAGCGAGGAGGCGCTCGGGTTGTTCCTGTTCGCCGTTGACGCCTACGTCGACCACGACTTCGCCCACGCGGCCGCCCTCGACGAGATGGACGACTGCCTCGACGCCGTGCACCGGGAGTTCATCGGCCAGGTGCTCCAGTCCTGCCGTAACGGGCACCTCGAGGTCCAAGCTGCCGTGCAGCTCGCCCTGGTCGGGCGCTACTACGAACGCATCGGTGACCACGCCGTGAACATGGGCGAGCGCTTGTGCTACATGGTGAACGGCTGGCGCCCCGGGGCGCCGGCCCCGGCGCTGATGCGAGGGTTGGACGGGCCCGAGACGGCCCCGCGAGGCCCGGCTGTCACCGACGGTGCCCGCCATCGGTGAGCGACGCGCCGCTACCCTCGGAGCCATGGTCGAACTCGACCGGGACGTGCTCACGCTGGTGTTGGCGGGCACCGCAGCCGCACTTCTGCTCGTCGCGGCGGTGGCCTGGCGGGCACGGCGCGCCCTGGTGCGCCGGATCGTCACCGTCGCTCTGCGCCTGGAGGAGCACGCGCCCGGGGTGGAGCCGCGCGGCCTCGAACCGAACCTGGCCCGGCTCGAGCGCGCCGTGGACCGGGCCGTGCTCCGGGACGGGGAGGCGACGTTGGCCGAGCAGCGACTGGCCCGGGCGCTCGAGGCCATTCCCCAGGGCATGGTGCTCAGCGACGAAGGGGGCAGGGTCCTGTTCCGCAACGGCCCAGCCCGGGTGTTCAGCGCGGCCCGCCACGGCGAGGTGCTGGTGACGGCCGCGGTCGGGGAGATGCTCGACGAGGCCCTCGGGGGACGGGCGGGGCAGCGCACGCTCGACCTGTTCGGCCCGCCCCGCCGCACCCTGGTCGTCTCCGCGGTCCCGCTCGACGACGAGCGCCGGACCGTGGGCGCGCTGGCGGTGATCGACGACGTGTCCGACCGTCGCCGGCTGGAGGCCATGCGCCGCGACTTCGTGGCCAACATCAGCCACGAGCTCAAGACGCCCGTCGGCGCCCTCAGCCTGCTGGCCGAGACGCTGTTGGCCGAGGACGACCCGGCCGTCGCCGAACGCCTGGCCGGGCGCATGCTGGCCGAGGCGTTCCGGGTCGGGCGCACGATCGACGACCTGTTGGAGCTCAGCCGCATCGAGGCCGAGGAAGCGCCCTTGCGAGAGCCGGTGGCGGCCCACCTGGTGGTGGCCGAGGCCGTCGAGCGAGTTCGACCCTCGGCCGACCTGCACGAGATCCGCCTCGTGATCGACGAGCCCGCAGCCGCGCTGTCGATCCGGGGCGACCGGCGCCAGCTCGTCTCGGCCCTCTACAACCTGCTGGAGAACGCGGTGAAGTACTCCGACGGCGGTTCGACCGTCGACGTTCGGAGCGCGGTCGTCGGGACCAGAATCGAGATCACCGTGCAGGACCATGGCATCGGCATCCCCAGCCGTGACCTGGAGCGGATCTTCGAGCGCTTCTACCGGGTCGACCGGGCCCGCAGCCGCGAGACCGGTGGGACCGGACTGGGCCTGGCCATCGTGCGCCACGTCGCCGGCAACCACCGGGGCGAGGTCCGCGTCTCCTCCCGGGAGGGCGAGGGTTCGACCTTCGCGCTGGTCCTGCCGGCCGGGCCACCCCTGGTTTCATCCACCGATGCGGAGGTTGGCTGACCGTGAACACCGAACCGAACCTGACCGTGCTGGTGGTGGAGGACGAGGACTCCTTCATCGAGGCCCTCACGGTCGGGCTCAAACGGGAGGGCTTCCGGGTGCAGGTGGCCCGGGACGGGGCGCAGGCGCTGGAGCTCTTCGACATCGTGCAGCCCGACCTGGTGCTCCTGGACGTGATGCTCCCGAAGGTGTCCGGCATCGACGTCTGCCGGGAGTTGCGCAGCCGCTCCAAGGTCCCCATCATCATGGTGACGGCCAAAGGGTCCGAGATCGACACCGTGGTCGGGCTCGAGGTCGGCGCCGACGACTACGTGACCAAGCCCTACCGGCTCCGGGAGCTGGTGGCGCGCATCCGGGCCGTGCTGCGGCGCACCCCCGCCGACGACCAGGTGCCGGGGCTGTCGGGGGAGGCCATCGTCGTCGGTGACGTCTCGCTCGACCCCGATCGCCACGAGGTGATGGTGCGGGGGGCGCTCGTCGAACTGCCGCTCAAGGAGTTCGAGCTGCTCGGCCTGCTGCTCGAGAACGCGGGCAGGGTCCTGACCCGCGAGACGCTCATCGACCGGGTGTGGGGCGCCGACTACGTGGGCGACACCAAGACCCTCGATGTGCACATCAAGCGCCTGCGGGCCAAGGTCGAGGCCGAGCCTTCGACGCCGACGCGCATCGTCACCATCCGCGGCCTGGGCTACAAGTTCGTTCGGCCCCGCGCCGGGCCCGTCGACCCTCCGGTCGCGGCGGTGCCGGCCTCGGCCTAGAGGGCTTTTGCGCGCGGAAAGCTTCGCCCAGCGACGGCCAGCGCGCGCAAAGCCGGCTCGGCGCGTCGGGTGGCGAGCGGCCGTACCATGACCGGGTGACGCAGCCCGGCTGGCGACCATTTCGGCCGCCGGTGACGGGCTCTGGCGCCGCGGGGCTGACCGCCTCGTCGTTCACTCGCCTGGCGCGGGTTCACGCCCTGCACGCCACCGCCGACGCCCTGATCGCCACGGCGCTGGCCGGGTCGCTGTTCTTCTCCATCCCCACCGGCGAAGCCAGGGGGCGCGTCGCGCTCTACCTGCTGCTGACGATGGCTCCCTTCGCCATCATCGCCCCCCTGATCGGCCCCTACCTCGACCGGGCCCGAGGTGGGCGCCGGGCCATGGTGATCGGCACCGCGGCCCTGCGCAGCGTCGTGTGCGCCTTCATGATCGGCCACGTCGACAGCCTGTTGCTGTTCCCGGAGGCCTTCCTCGTCCTGGTGTTGTCGAAGGCCTACGCCGTGGCCAAGAGCGCGTTGGTGCCCACCGTGGTGGCGGGCGACGCCGAGCTGGTCGAAGCCAACTCCAAGCTGTCGCTGCTGAGCGGCATCATGGGCTTCGCCGGGGCCGTCCCCGGGCTCATCGCGCTACAGGTGGGGGGCCCGGGGGCGTCCGTGGCGCTCGCCGCGTTGGTCTCCGCGGCGGCGGCTGTGGCCGCCATGCAGCTCCCCGCTTCCCTGGTGGCCAACGTCGGTCCCGATGCCGTCGAGGAAGCGGAGCTGCACGGCCACAAGATCCTGCTGGCCGCGTCCGCGATGGGCCTGATGCGGGGCATCGTCGGCTTCTTGACCTTCCTGCTGGCGTTCGACCTGCGCGGCGGGGGCGACGACGCTCCGGTGCCGTTGGGAATGGCGGTCGGCCAGGCCGTGCGCCAGGCCGCCGGGTTCGAGACGACGGGCGAGGGCGTGCCCGCCGGTGCTCCCACGTGGCACTTCGGCGTCGTGCTCGGCGTCAGCGTGCTCGGCTCGCTGGCCGGCGCGCTGGTCGCACCCCTGCTGCGCCGCCGCGTCAGCGAGGAGCGGATCCTGTTCGGCGTCCTGGTGGGGACAGCCGCGGGCGGGGCGTTGGCGGTGTTCCAGGGCGGGCTGGCCGGCGCCGCGGTCATCGCGGGTGCCGTGGGCGTCGCCGCCAGCGCGGGCAAGCTGGCCTTCGACGCCCTCGTCCAGCGCGATGCGCCCGACGCCAACCGGGGCCGGTCCTTTGCCGCCTTCGAGACCCGGTTCCAGCTCATCTGGGTGGTCGGCGCCTTCATCCCGGTGATCGTCCCCATCCCCGCCCGGGTCGGCTTCGTGGTGGTGCTGGCCGCGGCGGGGTTCGCCGCCTTTTCCTTCCTGGCCGGGTCGCGCGGCAGCACCGCGGCCGAAATGGCGTCCAGGTGGCCCACATACGGGCAATCGGGACGCCAGAAGCGCGGTTTTCGGGTCGGCTGACGCGGAGCTGACGCGGGCCCCCCTCGGCATCTCGCGACAAACGGTGGGGCCCCAGCCCCACTTCTTGTCGCGGGATCGCCACCCGGCGGCATCTCGCGACAAACGGTGGGGTCCCAGCCCCACTTCTTGTCGCGGAATCGCCGAGCCGTCGGCCCGATTCGATTCGTCAACCGTCAGGTCGGGAGGTCGATGCGGGCCAGCCACAGGCCCGGAGCGTCGACCTCGGCCGGGGTGGGGAGCTCGCCCTCGGACCGCCAGATCCGGTCGAGCCCGTCCCGTCCGGCGCGCTCGACGACGCCGTCGACGAAGCGCGCGCCCCGGTCGTACTGGGCCTGGGTCAGCTCCAGCCCGAGAAGCCGCTCCACGAAGCGGTCGGAGGGGTCGGCCTGGGCCCGGCGGCGCCGGAGCGCCTCGGTGAGCATCCCGTAGGAGCCGATGAGGTGCTCGCCGACCTGGTCCATGACGTGGTCCACGTAGCCGGCGATCACGGCCACCAGTGCCTCGAGCTGCGGCAGCAGTTCCCGCTGGGCTGGGGACTGGATGGCCCCGAGGAGCACCTCGGGGTCCCCCAGGGCCTGCTGCAAGCCGGCCATGGACGACGGGTCGTCCAGGGACAGGTCGCCCAGGCGGTGCTCGAGGGCGGCGGGGTCGGGCTGGAACCCGGCCGCGTAGCGGCGCAGGAGGTCGTCGAGCCTGGCCCGCACGTGGGGAACGCCCAGCACGGCGTGATGAGCGACCTCGTGCACGCATACCCACAGGAACAGATCGTCGACGGGAAGGCTCCACTGCTCGCCGAACTCGTGCACGCTGGCCGCCACGACGAGTAGCTCGTCGCTGGTGGGACGGGGGACGGGCAGGTCGTACTGGCCGAAGGACCGACGAGCCAGATGTCCGAGCATGCTTCCGGCGGTCATGCCGAGCATCATCGGGCCGATCATCCGCATCAGCCCCCCCATCCACGCCGCCATCGGGTCGCCGGTGTCGTCGCTCGCGCCCGAGGTGGCCGTGGTGCCGCCGGCCAGGGAGCCGGCAAGATGCTCGAACAGGTGGCGATAGGACTCGGCGCTGCGCTGGACCCACTGGCCTCGGGTGACCGGAAGAATGGTGATGCCCCTGCCGGTCACGGAAGTGGCTAGACCGGTGGTGTCGGCCACGTGGAGCTCGGCCACCCGGGCGAGCTGCTCCAGCTTGATCCGTTCGGTCGGCTCGACGTTGGCCTCGGGCCGCCCGCCGGTGGCGATCGACATGGCCAACTGGCGCGCCGCGTCCCAGCTCACCGGTCCCTGTTGGCCCACCATTCGCATCAGATCGTTGAGAAACGACATCCCTTTGAACGGGTCGTTGCCGGCTTCGTCGCCGGGCCCGAAGAAGTCGGGTGGACCAGGGGGGGTCACGTTGGGCATGGTAGGCGGGTGGCAAGCGTCGTACTCACCGGCTCGGCCGACCTCCTCGGCACCCGCGTGCGTGCCCTGCTCGAGGCGGGCGGAGCTGTCTTGGCGCTCGACGATCTCGAGCTGACCTCGCCCGACCTCAAGCGGTCACTGGAGGGCGCTACGACGGTCGTGCACCTCGCGGAGGACCTTGTCGGGACGAGGGCGTTGCTCGAGGCGTGCTCGTCGGTCGGTGTCTCCACCTTCGTGTTGTTGTCCAGCGCCACGGTGTACGGGGCCTGGTCGAACAACCCGGTGCCCCTGACCGAGGACGCGACCGTGCGGCCGAACCCGGGCCTGACCTTCGCGTCCGACGCGGCCGAACGGGAGCGCCTGGTTGGCGAGTGGCGGCTTCGGCACCCCGACGCCACGGCGGCCGTCCTACGACCAGCGGTACCCGTGGTCGAGGAGGGCTCCGGCTGGCTGTCGCGCGCCCTGCGCGCCACCGCGCGGATCCGCTGCGACCGCGACGACCCGCCGGGCCAGTTCCTCCACCTCGACGATCTCGCCGGCGCCATCGACCTGGCCCGACGATCGCGTCTCGACGGCGCCTACAACGTGGCGCCCGACGGCTGGATCACCGGCGAGGACCTTCGCGCCCTTACCGGCGGCCCACCGGTCCGACTGCCCGAACGATTGGCCAACCGGCTGGCGAGGTGGCGCTGCCGACTGGGTCTCGGCTCGGCGCCGAACGGGATCGCGCCCTACGCTCGCTTGTCCTGGGTGGTAGCCAACGATCGGCTGCGGGCGGCGGGCTGGTCGGCGACGCACACCAACGAGGAGGCGTTCGTCGCCGGCCATCGGCCTGCGCCCTGGTCGCTGATCAGCCCTCGTCGCCGTCAGGAGCTGGCGTTGGGTGCCATGGTGGTCGCCGGGCTGGCTGTCGTCGCCGGCGCAGGTGTCGGGCTGCGCCGCTGGACGAGGAGGGTGCGGGCGCAACGAGCCCTTAGTGCTCTGGCACGGAAGTTCGATCACGTATCCGCGGGTCCAGATCAGGCGGCGGCTTGGTAGTCGGGCTTGTCGGCGATGCGTTCCATGAGCTTGGCGAGATCGGCGCGGGTGAACT
>Ga0187893_10005149_pt1 | contig 23824 bp, 24 predicted proteins | sample MA1701074metaG_FD_139574 | JGI IMG/M metagenome (GOLD analysis project Ga0187893, IMG submission 139574) | White microbial mat communities from a basaltic lava cave in the Kipuka Kanohina Cave System on the Island of Hawaii, USA - MA170107-4 metaG ...
CATTCCCCATTTTGATTCAGAAGATTGACGCAGAGCGAGTTGGAGGGTCACGCTCCGTCGTGACCGTCCCGCGAAGCGGGAGACGCGACAGAGCGCGTCCCTCCAATTTGGGGAATTTCTGAGCGTCTGACAGAACGTTCACGGAACGCTTACGCGTTCGGCTCCGAAGGGCGTGCGGAGCGGGAACCCCGACAGCGGATGTCGGGGGGCACGGCAACGATTCCGTCCGTTTTGCTGGCGCATTTGGAACGCGCCAAAAAGTTCGACACGGCATATCGCCCCATGGAAACTCTCCGAGCATGATCCTTGTCGTCAGCCTTTCGCCCGCGTGGCAACGCACGCGGGAGTGTCCGCGTCTTGCGCTGGGCGCAGTCAACCGCGCGGTTCGCGTCACGAAAACCGCGTCGGACAAAGGCGTCAACGTCGCGCGCCCTGGGTCGTGGTGGGCGACGGCGCGGGCGATGTCGTGGTCGTTTCCTGCGAAGGGCGCTGGACAATCCAACCGCCCGCGATTCGCGCGGTGAATTCCAACGGTTCAGGCGATTTGATGCTGGCGGGAATCGCGCGGCGCGCGTTTCGCGGCTGAAATTTTTCAAAAGTCTGTGATAGACAATGCCCCCGCATTTGTTTATGAATATGCGCTTGCCCGACGGGGCGCAGGCGTGCCGCGCTTTTGCGGCGTCGCATCACGGCTCATCAATGCGCCGTCACCCGCGTCGGGACTGAATCTCAGAAAGGATTGCAGCATGGCAGCAACAATTCGATTGAAGCGGGTTGGCACGAGGAACCTTCCCATTTACCGCGTCGTGGTCGCCCCCAGCAGGGGCAAGCGCGATGGGCGGTTCATTGAGGAGATCGGCACCTATGCGCCGCGCCAAGCCGCCGACAATTTCAAGGTCAAGCCCGACCGCATCCAATACTGGCTCGGCGTCGGCGCGCAACCGACCAACACTGTGCGCACGTTGTTGAAGCGCGCGCAAAAAGCCGCCGCGAAGGCGTGAGTAACGCGCCTTGTGCGCGGAAAATTTGTTTGAAACTGGGAAAGGCACGCGATGAAGCCGTTTGTTGAATATGTCGTCAAGGCGCTCGTGGATCACCCCGACGAAGTCACGGTGACCGAGGTCGAAACCGAACGCGCCGTCATTTTTGAACTGCGACTCAACCAGACCGACATCGGAAAGGTCATCGGCAAAAGCGGGCGCACCATCAACGCCATCCGCTCGCTGTTGATGAGCGCCGCCGCCAAGCACGGCAAACGCGTGATGGTCGAGATCATCGAGCCTGAGGGACGCGGACGGCGTCCTGCCGAGTTCACGCCCGCTGAGGAACCCGCGCCGATCAGCGAGGGCAACGGCAACGAAAACAATCCGCCGACGGCGCAGTGATCTTTTTTCGCAGGACGACAATCACGTCCGCGACTTTGTTCGCATAGCGAAAGCAGACAATTTTACAGGAGCGCCACCGAGCGTCAGCAAAAAATGATTGTGGATGTCCTGACGCTGTTCCCCGCGATGTTCCGAGGTCCGCTCGATGAGAGCATCCTCAAGCGCGCGCAGGAAAACGGACTGCTGAAGATCAGCGTCCACAACCTCCGCGATTTCACGCACGACAAACACCGCGTGGTGGACGACAAGCCGTATGGCGGCGGGCAGGGGATGCTGATGAAGCCCGAGCCGATTTTCGAGGGCGTCGAGAAGTTGCGCCGCGAAAATTCGCGCGTGGCGCTGATGACGCCGCAGGGCAAGCCGTTGACGCACAGCGTCGCCAAGGAGTTGTCAGGCGCGGCGCATTTGATCGTGATTTGCGGGCATTACGAGGGCGTGGACGAACGGGTGAGGCAAGCCCTCGTGACGGAGGAGATTTCCATCGGCGATTACGTGCTGACCAACGGCGCGCTCGCCGCGATGGTGTTGGTTGACGCGGTTGCGCGGTTCATCTCTGGCGTGCTGGGTGATGAGCAATCGCCGCACGAGGAATCGTTCGCGTCGGGATTGCTGGAATACCCGCAATACACCCGACCGCCCGAGTTTCGCGGGATGAAGGTTCCCGACGTGTTATTGTCGGGCAATCACGAGGAAATCGCCCGCTGGCGCAAAGAGCAGTCACAACGACGCACGAAGGAACGACGACCCGATTTGTTGAAATAAAATGATGGCATAGGCGTCCCGCCTGTGCTCGTCGAAAAAATGGACAGGCGAGACGCCTATCCCACCATCCAGAAATTTCAGGAGACCACAACATGAGAAGCCGAATCCTCGACAAGATCGAATCCGAACAATTCAAGAAACATCCCGCGTTCAAGGTCGGCGACGCCGTGCGCGTTCACACCCGCATCCGCGAAGGCGAAAAGGAGCGCATCCAGATTTTCTCGGGCATCGTCATCGCGCGCAAGGGCGCGGGGCTGAACGAGACCTTCACCGTGCGCCGCATCGCCAGCGGCGTCGGCGTCGAGCGCGTGTTCCCGATGCACACGCCGTTCATCGAGAAAATCGAGATTGAGCGACCTGGCGACGTGCGCCGCGCCAAGCTTTATTACCTCCGCGACCGCATCGGCAAACAGGCGATGCGCGTGACCGAAGCCGAAGGCGCGGTGACGGGCGGAACTGCCGCGCCGTCGAAGGAAACTTCGCGCGAGCCAGCCGCTGCCGCCGCGGAAAAATAGTTGGAGCGGCGCTTCTGTGAAGCCCCGTTGAAGGTCAAGGAAGGTCTGCGTTTCACGAAACGCAGTCACACTATGGGCGGGAACGTGCCAAAGCGCGTTATAATTCCAAACGCTCCGCGCTCTGCGCTTCCGCGCACCCCTGTCTCTCCCGACCTCTGGCATTATGAAAAACTCACCGCGCGCAACGGTTTTCGTTGCGTTGCGGGTGTTGACGAAGCGGGGCGCGGCCCTCTGGCGGGTCCCGTCGTTGCGGCTGCGGTGATTCTCGCGCCGCCGCTCCACAAATCCCTGCGCGGCCTCAACGATTCCAAACTACTCACGGAAGCCGCGCGCGACCAGTTTTTTGCCGCGTTGACAGAGCAATTGAAAGTCCCCTTTGGCATCGGCGTCGTTTCGCACGAGATGATTGACCAGATTAACATTCATCAGGCGACCCATCTCGCGGTGCAACAGGCGCTTGACGCGTTGCCCATCCCCCCCGATCACGTGCTGGTGGACGGTCTGCGTGGGCGAACGCTGAAAATTCCATACACGGTCATCGTGGGCGGCGACGGGCTGAGTTATTCCATTGCCGCCGCCAGCGTCATCGCCAAGGTCACGCGCGACCGATTGATGCGGGAGTTGCACAAAGAATTTCCGCAGTATAATTTCGCCCAGCACAAGGGCTACGGCACCGTCGAGCACATCGCGCTTTTGAAGCAGCATGGCTACAGCCCCGTTCACCGCCGCAGTTTCAAGCCATCTGCGCTCGCGTGAAATTATGTTTGTCTCGGTGCGGGTGTTTTCCCTATTGTCACTCTGAGCGGAGCGAAGAGTCTCAGTGGTCGCCCAACAGATGCTTCTCCCGCTTCGCGGGATCAGCATGACAAGCATGGGGAGTTACCACTAAAAAATGAGCAACCTCATCAAGATCGCCGAACTCGCCGAACTGAAGCCTGGAGAGTGCAAGACCGTTTCGGCCAACGGATGCGAACTGGCGCTTTGCAACGTGGACGGGAAATTTTTCGCCCTCGACAACACCTGCCCGCACCACGGCGGCCCGTTGGGCGAGGGTTTTCTCAACGGCAACACCGTCACCTGTCCCTGGCACGGCTGGAGCTTCAACGTCACCACGGGTGAATCGCCCGTGATGTCGGGACTCAAACAGAAAACCCACGAGTGCGTCGTCGAAGGCAACGACGTAAAGGTGAAACTCGAATGAAGTTGGAAGCACGGGCCTTCGTGCCTGTGTCTTTTAACCTCTTTAACCCTTTTAACTTATTTTGACCATTCCCATGGCCATCAAATCCGCCTACGAACTCGCGATGGAACGCATGGCGAAACAATCGCCCAGGTCGTCACGCAAGTTGACCGCGAAGGACAAGGAAAAACTCGCTGAACTCGACCGCATCTACGCCGCCAAAATCGCTGAAGAGGAACTCGCGTTGAAACCGAAGATCGCCGCCGCCCGCGCCAGCGGCGATTTGGATGGCGCGCAGAAATTGGAGGAAACGTTGCGCGCGGAAATCTCGAAGCTGCGCGAAAAGTTGGAGACGGAAAAAGACAAGGTGCGGCGCGGTTGATGTAGTCGCAGTTTTTACGCCTGCGTTCTGAAATCTACAAGTCACGCAGGCATACAGCCTGCGGCTGCATTTCTAAATTCGCTTCCCGCTCTCCGCGCTCCTGTGTTATCACTTTACACATGGCTTACGATTCTTTGCGGGATTTCGTGAATCGGCTCGAAGGTGCGGACGAATTGAAACGCATCCGCGTCGAGGTTGACCCCATTCTGGAAATCACGGAAATCGCCGACCGCGAGATGAAATCTCCGAATGGCGGCAAGGCGCTGCTCTTCGAGAAATGCAAAGGCGCAACGTTCCCGTTGCTCATCAACGCTTACGGCTCGAAGAAGCGCATGGCGCTGGCGTTGAGCGTGGACAACGTGGAGGACATTGCGCGCGAGTTGGAAAGCCTGCTCAAGGCAAAGCCGCCGACTTCGCTGAAGGAAGCCATCTCATTGCTCGGCACGGCGATGGAGTTGCGTCACGCCAAACCGAAAATCGTCAGGAACGCTCCCTGCAAGGAAATGGTTTCTGAAATGCCGCCGCGCAGCGACAAGTCGCGCGAAGTGAACGTTATCGGCACAATTCTGGTTGAGAAAGGCGTGACGACTGATTCGCCATCGCACTGGCCCACGCCGCCGCTCGAGCTCGATGGGATTCCCATCCCAAAATGCTGGCCGCAGGACGCGGGGCGTTTCATCTGCCTGCCGATCGTCATCACGCGCGACCCCGACACGGGCGCGCGCAACGTCGGTTGTTATCGGATGCAGGTGATTGACGGGCGCACGACGTTCATGCACTGGCAACTGCACAAGACGGGCGCGCGTCATTGGCGGCGTTACATGGAGAAAAAACAGCGCATGCCCGTCGCCGTCGCGCTCGGCGGCGACCCCGTGTATGCGTTTGCCGCAACCGCGCCGATGCCCGACGGTCTCGACGAATTCATGCTCGCGGGTTTTCTGCGGAAAAAATCCGTCGAGTTGGTGAAATGCGACACAAACGATTTGGAAGTGCCCGCCGATTGCGATTTCGTGTTGGAAGGTTACGTCGAGCCAGAGGAAAAACTCGCGCTCGAAGGCCCCTTCGGCGACCACACGGGTTATTACACGCTGCCCGAACCGTATCCGAAATTTCACATCGAACGCATCACGCATCGGCGCGACGCGATTTATCCGAGCACCATCGTCGGCATCCCGCCGATGGAAGACTTTTACATGGGCACTGCGAGCGTCCGAATTTTCCTGCCCGTGTTCAAAATGAATTTCCCCGAACTGGTGGACATGGCGCTGCCCGCCGAGGGCGTGTTTCACAACCTCGTCTTCGTCTCCATCAAAAAAACTTTTCCCTATCAAGCGATGCGCGTGATGCACGGCTTGTGGGGGATGGGGCAGATGATGTTCGCCAAAATCATCGTGGTCGTGGACGACGATTGCGACGTGCAAAACACCAGCGAAGTCCTCTTCCGACTCTGCGCCAACATTGACCCCGCGCGCGACATCCTCACCACCAAAGGTCCCGCCGACGTGCTCGACCACGCCACGCCCGAATTCGGTCTCGGCAGCAAAATCGGCATAGACGCCACGCACAAAATCAAAGGCGAAGCCCACTGCCGCGAGTGGCCGCCGATTATCAAGATGGACGACGCGGTGAAGCAGCGCGTGGACGAGTTGTTGAGGGATTTGGGAAGCCACTAATCCACACGAAACGGTACGATTTTTTTTTGGTTTGTGCGTATTCGCGGTTGAAGAAGTCTTCTTGAAGTTACTTGCCCGTTTGTTCTCGAACGAATGTGTTCACGCGCTGCAAGGTGCTCGCTAGGTCTTTCTCGATAAGAAAAGTATTCTGAAAAGTTGTTCCCCTGGAACGCCCGAACACTCTCACCTCCGCCGCTGCTGGATCGTAAATGATTTTTACGGCAGACCCTCTGCCTTCGTTTGGCCATTTCTTCTCCCAGGCTTCCAGTTCGCTCGCGGTGGAGAAGTTTTGAACGGGATTACCCTTCGACATTTCTTGGAGGAGTGCCGCCTCATTCGGGCCTGTGCCGCGAGTGCCGCCCGTCGTGTCCAGCATCGCCACTTGAATCACAGTTTCATTCGGCGTGTGGAAGACCGTTAGCACCACCACGATTACCGCTGCCACCGCCGCCAAACGCAACGCCCATCGCCAACCCAACGCAAGGCTTCGCCTTGGTTCTTTCTCCGTCGCTGGACGACCGAGGGTTTGTCCCACTTTCGTTTGCAACCGACCTTGTGCGTAGGCAGGCAAGTCGCCCGTTTCCGACTGCGTCGCGTCCACGAGTGGCAACACATTTTTCGCGACTCGGGCGTCCTCTTGAAGCCGAGCAAACTCCGCGCGCAATTTGGGGTCGTGCGTCAACAACGCGTCCAGTTCTGCGCGTTCGGCTTCTGTCGCCTGACGACCAATGACTTTCATTGCTAGGTTCAAAAAGTGCTCGTTATTCATTGAGTTCATCGCAAAATATCGCTTGGTTCTTTCAACTATTTTTTCTCTCCCAAATCCGCCTTAACGTCTCCAGTCCGCGTTTCAAGTAAACGCCTACCGAGCCGACAGCAACGCCGTGCTTCTTGGCAATCTCCTCGTAACGCATTTCGTGAAGAAAGAAATCCGAAAGGATCTCACCTAACGGCGGTTTGAGTTCCGCAAGCGACTGGCGAAGACGTTGCGCTAATTCTTTTTGCTCCAAGTCCGCCAGTGGTGAATCTCCCGATGCTGGTTCGTGCTGATTGCCTTCCTCATCAGATCGCGCGTTCAGTGAGTCCGTTTTTCCTTCACCGCGCTTCTTGGCAAAACGCTCCCGCAACAAACTTACCGCCCGATGATGCGCGATGCTCGCCGCCAACGGTTTCAATTCCTCCACTGACTTGACGACTTGCACCTTTTCCACCAACTCCTCCAACGCCTCAATCGCCACGTCTTCAATCTCACTTGGAAAATACGGTTGGAGTTTCAGTCGCGCCACGGCAAAGACTGTCGGCCACAACCACCGAAACGCCTCATCCCAAGCGGCGGCATCGCCAGCTTGAAGTTTGCGTAAGTCAGGCAGATTCACGCGGCGATTTTACTGAAGACCAGTCGACAAGCCAAGCCAGTCGCAAAGGCAGACAAAAAAGTTGTAAGAAAGTATTTCGGGTTTGCGATGTCAGAGGTGAAGACGATTCGAGTGGATAAACAAAACTGGTGGCGAACGCCGCCGACACTTACGAGCCGCTTCTACAAGGAATGAAAATGAAAACCTTCGCCAAACTCCTCCTCGTCGCCGCCGTGATGTTCACCTCTGCTCTGTCAGCCAATGCGCAAGACCTCGTCAACGGCTACTTTCGTCGAGACGGCACATATGTCGCTCCGTATTACCGCTCCAGCAGTGGTTGTTCGGGTTACTCCAGCCGCGATTACGTGTATCGCAATCCTTACGCCGCCACTCCCTCGGTGCGAGTGAACGATTACTTCAAAACCAATGGCACGTATGTCGCGCCGCACGTCCGCACCGCGCCGAACTGGACGCCAACCGACAACCTCAGCTATCGCGGTTACGGGACTATCCGCATTCCGCGCGGTTACGGCTGGTGAGATCATCAGACAGAGCAGCTTGGATGGAGCATCGGGAATCAATTTCTCGGTGCTCCACTGAGTTTTCCAGGACTCAAGTTGCTTTGACCAACGCGACAATCATTGGCAATATCAAATATGTGCAAACTCGATTCCCAATTTTCGACACATGGAGTTGGTCGTTGTTGGTCTGCATTTTGATCATGTTCTCCAGACTTTCAGCGTTCGCAGGCGAACCCAAAGGCCAAGAACCAAGCGAAGAACTTGCGAGATTTATCAGTGAGGCGAACCAATTATGGCAGAAAGGGGATGCGGCGAACGGGATTCCAAAATATGAGCGATTGCTCGGCAAAATCGAAAAGGTTTATGGAACAAATTCTTCGATGGCGGGACTCATTCTTTTCCGAATCGGTTTTTTGCATTCCATGACAGGCGATTTTGAAAAGGCGCTGCCGTATCTTGAGCGAAGCCTCAAACTCATTGAGCCGTTGCCCGACGACAAAGAGAATCTGGTGACGAAGTCAAATCTCTACTGGGGTTTGGGTATGTGCTACAAAGACTTGCTCAAGCACGAGCAGGCAATTCAGTCTTTCCAACAGTCACTGCACTTCAAGGAAAAGCTGCTTGGCGCTAATGACCCAAGTCTGGTGGACATTTTGATGACGGTTGCCGATTTCCATTCGGCCAATTATCGTCCTCTCGACGCAACTCCAGCACTTGAGCGCGCACTCACAATCAGTGAAAAGGCATTCGGAAAGGAAAGCATCGAAGTCGCAAGAATCCTAGCCTCGCTCGGAAATACGAAAGAACAGGCAGGACAATTTGAATCTGCTCTCGGTTATCTCGAACGAAGCCTAAAACTCCGAGAAAAGATTCTCCCAGCGACAGACTCAGAGGTCGGAATTGCGTTGCACAACATTGGTTCGCTGTATGGGGCGCGCAGTGATTATGCGAAGGCTATTCCTTTTCTTGAACGCGGCGTGGCGGTATTGGAGAAAAACTACAAACGCGAAGATTTACAATCGGCGTTTCAGTTGGCTGGCGCACTGAACAATCTAGGCACAGCGCGAATTGCGAACGGAGACTACGACAAAGGCGTAGCCGATTTACAGCGAGCTTTGGCAGTCACGGAATCTTCATTCGGAAGCACTTCGATAAATCTCGTCAGCACTCTGAATTCGCTGGCCGTAGCTCACCGCCGTAAAAGTAATTTTGACCGCGCTCAACGACTTTATGAACGAGCGTTGCGCATATTGGAAGGCGCGCCTATCTATAAGACTCGTGAACGCGTTGATACATTAAACAACCTCGCGCAAATGCTTCTCGACACTGGCAACGAGGACGCTGCTCTTAAATTATTCAGTCAAAGCCAAGAACTCGGTGAAAAATATCTTGGGACAGAAGACGTTTCCGTGGCTCATGGATTGAATGGTCTGGCGATGATCTATCAGAAACGAGGGGACGCAAAAAAGGCACTGAGTTTCTTTCAACGCTCACTGGCTATTTTAGAAGGCAAGCAAAGTCCAGACGCTGCTGGTGTCATGAACAATGTCGCTGTTCTTCTTGCTGAAAGCGGTGAGACAAAGAGTGCGAGGGAAATGCTCGAAAAGGCATTGGCACTTGAGGAAAAGATTTTTCCGAAACAGCATCCCACAGTCGCTACGACGATGCACAATCTTGGCGGAATGTTGGCAGCAAGCGGTGATGAGAAGGGTGCGTTGATTCTATTCCGCAAAAGTATCGCTGCGACTGATGCTACGCTTGGCAAAGACAATCCCGATAGCTGGACACGTTTGGAAACTTTGGCTGCTTTCGAGGTTGGCAACGGCGAGTGGGCAAAAGGGTTGAGCAATCTTGTTGACGCTGCAAGACGGCGGCGCCGTTACTTGGCGGCACAAATGTTCTCCCGAAGTTTCGCGTCAGTCCGAGCGGACGAAACCCGTTTCATGTCTGACGGATTTCATTCGCTTTTTCGCTTGGCACTCGGCTCGTTGTCGGCATCGGCAGCAGCCACGGGTGCGGAGCAACTCGCTCTCGGCAAAGCACTCATTGAAGAAGTCGAAACCATTGCCGCTCGGCTCGCAACCGATGGCCAACCTCGGATTCAAGAATTGTTGGCGCAATCAGAGAACATTAGAAACCGAATCAGTGCGCTGACTCGCTCTCCCGATGTGACAGCGTGGTTACAGGAAAGAATGGCATGGCAAAATTCTGAAAGAGACAAGCTGGAAAAGGAATTGAGTGACGTTGAGCAGAAATTGACTACAGCCAACGAATCAGTTGCTCAAGTAGTTCGCGAACAGTCGCTTTCCCTTCGTGACATCGCACAGAGTGTTCCGCAAGACTCTGTGTTCATAGATTTCATCCAGTATCGCCTTTACGATCCAACGGCGAAAACGAACCAGTGGAAAGAGCAACGCTACGCCGCATATCTGACTTTCCCGTCAGCAAAAGATTCCGCAGAAGTTGTCGTCGAGCATGTGGATTTGGGTGACGCCGCTCCCATTAACGAAGCCGTAGAACTTATCTGCAAGCGGATGTCTGCGGGACAATTTGCCGCCAAAGATTTGCCGCCCGCTTTCAAACGCTTGAGCGATTTGGTTTATACCCCGCTCTCCAAACATCTCACTAACGTCACGCACCTTATCATCTGTCCCGATGGCCAGTTGAGCCGCATCCCATTTGAGGCGTTGCCTGTCGGCAACAAATTCTTGCTGGAAGAAAAGACCATCAGCTACGTCACGAGCGGACGTGAAGTCGTTCGGCTGGCAGCGAAAACAACAAAAACGGAAAACTCAAAATCTCTTGTGATGGGAAATCCCGACTTCGATTTTGACCTCGCCAAAGCGCGCCCTTCAAATTCAGCCACTCTTGCCACAGAGACAGCGCAACTTCGCTCATTGAGCCGTGATTATCGCGGTTTGAAATTCAAACAGTTGTCGGGTGCAGAAGCTGAAGCGCGGGGAGTGGCGAAACTTCTTGGCAATGATGGGTTGTTACGCTTGGGAGCGGCGGCGCGAGAATCTGAATTAAAAACCGCGAAATCTCCGCGCGTGCTGCATCTAGCCACGCACGGTTTCTTTCTTTCCGACCAAGAATTTAAGCAGGCGAACTCACCTGCGTTCAATTTTTTGCAATCCGCCAAGGCCGAAACTCAAAATGATTGGGAAAATCCAATGGTGCGCTGCGGCATCGCGTTGGCAGGCGCAAATCGCGTGCAAAAAATCACCAACGCCGCAGAGGAAGATGGTGTGCTTACGGGATTGGAAGCGTCACTCTTAAATTTGCATGGAACTGAGCTCGTCATCCTAAGTGCGTGTGATAGCGGCAAAGGCGAAGTGAAGATTGGCGAGGGAGTAATGTCGCTGCGGCGTGCATTCAGAATTGCGGGAGCGCAATCAGTGCTTGCGAGTCATTGGCAAGTAAGCGACAAAGCCACTAATCAGTTAATGACCGAGTTCATGCGCCGTTGGCAGGCAGGTGAACCACGCGCAAAGGCTTGGCGTGAAGCGCAGTTGTCACTTCTCCGCTCAAAAAATTTTTCCAACCCGTATTTTTGCGCCGCCTTCACGCTGACTGGTCAGTGGCGTTGAAGTTACGGCGAAGTCGGCTTGTCTGTCGACTTCAGGTGTCTGCGGCAACGAAGAATGACGCCGCGTTTGAAAGTTCGCAGGTCGGGCTTGGGAATAGCCAAACTGTCGTAGAGGCGCGCCACTTCTTGATCGAAAAGCATTTCGGCTTGGTCGCGTTCTTCGGAAAAGGGGTCAAGAGCATTGGCAAAACGGTCGTAGAGAACCGCCAATTGCGGGATGACTTCGGCTGGAACAATGCCTAGCTGTGCATCTTCTGGAGACGGAGACATTTGGTGCGCAATTCCAGAACGCGGTCGTAATAATGCTCCGCGCCACAATCAGGATGCGCTATGACCAGAGCGCTTAGACGCTTCGCGAAATCATCGCAGATTTGAACCATCGTGCCCCACCAGTTGCTCACGCGGTCCAAGTCCTCTTCGCGTTTCGTGCACATGACGACAACTCGATAAACCGTGAGCAGCTCGGCCTCGAGTTTCCCTGCCGCCTCAAAGAAAGGTGCGCAAAGGTCTTGTGGAATCCCGGCCACCTGTTGCTCGAAGGAATCCAATGAACCTTGCGATAACTCAAGCAAATCTGAGTGTGTGAGGCATTCTTTCATGTCCAAAGATTACGGCAAAATTCATTCGAAGCCAAGTTGCAAATCGGTACTCCTTACAACAATTCCTTCTGCGCCGCCGTCATCACTACTCCGAGTTTCTTGTACGCCGTTTCCGTCGGGACGCGGCGCTGCGGGGTGCGTTTGAGATAGCCCTCCTGAATCAGATACGGCTCATAGACTTCTTCGATGGTGTCCGCTTCTTCGCCGACGGCGACGGCGAGGGAATTGATGCCGACAGGTTTGCCGCTGAAGCGATGCGCGAGCGTTTCCAGAATCCGTTGGTCCATCTCATCCAACCCGTGCTCATCAATGTCAATTTTCCCGAGCGCGGCATCCGCCACTTCCTTGGTGATGCGGTTGTTGGCGCGCACTTGCGCGGAATCGCGCACCCATTTTCAGCAAATTGTTCGCGATGCGCGGCGTGCCGCGCGACCGTTGCGCAATTTCCATCGCCTCCGCGCCGTCAATCTCCTGTTTCCAGATCCTCGCCGAACGCAGCACGATGAATTTCAAATCGTCGGCGGAATAATAGTCCACACGGTTCGTCATCCTGTATCGCGAGCGCAGTGGCGCGCTCAACAACCCCTGCCGCGTCGGCGCGCCGATCACCGAGCGCGGCGTGGAAAACATGAAAATCGAACGCAAGACGTTCGGCTCGGAAAAAACGCGCAACAACATTGACACGATCCATTTCAATTACGCGGCGCGCTGCTGGGTGCGCGGCGTGGAAGGGGTACATTGCTTCGGCGCGCACGTGACTGCGACGGGCAGCGCGCAAATCAGCGTGACGGGGGGTTGTTATTTCCATCACGCGGCGGATTACGACGGCAGCGGTTCGGGCTGGCGGGCAGGGAGCATTTCGAGCACGCCAACAACACCGCCGACGGATTGCGTCCGCCCAACACCAACTCGCTCAAGGATGTTTCGTATTGCCTCGGCAAGGACCCGCAACAGGCGGTCAAACCGAAGTTCTGGGACATCAACGATGAGTTCCCGACCATCGGCGTCCCGCGCGAATGGAAGCCCGAGAAAAACATCCCCGCCCGCGCCCGTTTTCTCTCAGGAAAAAATTTCACCGCGGGGAAGTGACAAGGCGCATCTGGGGTTGGTGTTCCACGATTTTCCTGAGAAGGTGGACAAACCGAAATTCCTCGGCATCGTGCAACGCTTCGGGCTGATGGCGAAGTGGAGGCGGTTTGCGGAGTTTCATGGGATTTCTTTTTAGCGACGGATGGACGCGGATTTTCACGGATGTAGCTACGAGCGTGAGCGAGTGGAAGAATTTTCACCGCAGAGGCGCGGAGGGCGCGGAGACTGGACAGAATTTATTCGGAGATTTTTGGAGACAGGATTAACAGGACTGGAAGAATTTTTGGGAGCGAGGTCACTTGTTGTGCCAATACAAAGGGCTGTCCCCTTTCCGATGGTGCTTATTACGAAATTATTGGTGGCGGAATCGGTGAAGTTGGCGAGCGTGGTGACATCGCACGGTGCACGGCTTCAATAAATTTTGGAAAGCGATGATTAATAACTGTGTTTGTAGCGGCCTGACGGAAAAGAAGCCACACCATCATAATAATTCCTGGCACACAGAAACAAGCATAGGAAATGATCGTCAGGACCCAAACAAGTGCGGGCGTGTGGGCCGAGATCGAGACGGTAACACCGTCTGCTGTCTTTGCAGCTACACATTTAGCCGACGTTCGGCTCGTGTAACGGAACGTCCACTCTGCATGTGAATCGCTTTTAATTGACTGTCTGAGATAAGTGCGTCTGTATTGCTCAATCAAAGCTGCCTCAATATGCTGAATAGTCGCAGCAGGGATGGTTTGAGTTGCCATGATATTTGTGGAATGCGCGATGAGGCTTATTTCCGCTCTTCGACTTTATCTTCGATGGTTTTGTCGACAAAGATTTGTTTGTCAACGGCTTCCCAGACCATTTTTGTAATATGTTTCGACTTCTGCGGGGTAATACACGTCTGAAAAACGCAATTTTACCTTGGTCTGGTTGTCCCCCCATTTTGACGAGTTGAAAGGTGAGGCTCCTTTGCATTTTATCGTATTTCGCCATCATCTCGCTCATATCCAAGGCGGCACCTGACTGTTGCTGCATCGTTCTGGACGTGAATTTTTGGTCAAGAATCTTCGCGTCGAAGCCGTTTTGGTTGCACCAATCTGTCACAGATTCACGCCGCATCGTCCTTGCATCGCTTGGCGGCAACGTGACCCCTGATGCAGCGATGTAACCCGATGGGCGCTCCATATTGTTAACTTTGAGTTCCATCGAGGAAATTGCCAAAACAAGTGAATCGAAAACGCGGGCGAAATCTTTATCAAACACTCGGTCGCCTTTCGCCTGCATCATTTTTTGCCGTTGGTCATACCAAGCGTCTGTGTCAGGGTTGCTGTTAAACTTGGTTGTGATTTTCAATTGCTGCTGCATCACAGCGCTATCTTTGTTCACTTTGTTAATTTCGACCAGTTGAGATATTCCTGTCGGATCCATCGACGCACAGCCCACAAATCCCGTCACGATCAGGATACTTAAGGTAATGACAATGTATTTTTTCATAATTTTGAATGATGGGTGTTTAATGGTTTGTGTTGGAAATATTGCACTGCATCACCAACTAATACTTCGATTGGCGGATAGCGTACTCCTTTACGGTTTTGTCTTCGTTGAATTTGATAATGAAAGTAATCGTCTTAGACGAGCGCGTGACAGTATTCGCTCCCTGTGTTTCTTGTGTCCCCTGCGATTGCGTGGTCGCCTTTCCACCCCCAACGCCTGCAATAAAGGGAATGCCTAGAAATCCTGCCATTACGCTCGCTTGGCTTTTGTCGGCTTGAGAACTACTTGATGACTGGTTTCCCGATACTGTGCTGGTGCTTTTGTCATACATCCAGACCTCGACGCCGTCCTTATCGGTTGTCATGGTGTCTGGCCCACCGAACAGATCCAAAATTTCCTGTTGTGTGGTTTTGCCTTTTACTACGCGCCCTTTCATCCCGTAGGAAAGCGCGCTTTGCTGTGCCTCTCCTGTCTGAGGAGGAAGTGAGGAAATATCAGGACCTTTTGGCGTGTCCGCCGAACTGGTCTTCGGTTGGAGCATGGCATTCAAGATTTTCTCGCTCACGCCTTTCTTGTTGAGTTCGATGATGGCATCCGTTGAAGTGTCGAACTTCACTTCGCTGGTTTGGATTTTGGAGATTATGACGCTCTCAGGAATTTTATTTTCGAGCATCTTGACCACTTCCGTGTTCGTTAGCGGTTTGCCCTTTTCTTGGGCGGTTGCGGTTGCGGTGATAAGTGCTGCCGCGAATCCGCAAAGGAGAAATGTGGCAAATCGATGATTTCTAAATTTAACCGTGCTCATTTTACCTCCGTCACTTGGTTGAAGATCCCGTATTGAGCGATATGTGTAACTATAGTGGCATCACGTGTCAAGACCCTTTTCCATTAATGGTAAGGCGTGTCACGAGATAAGCTACGACAAGCTATATCATCCGAGTTGGCTCGTATCCTGCGCGAGGAGCGTGTGAAGCGCGGTCTCTCTCTGAATGTCTTGTCTGAGCGCTCGGGCTTGTCACGCCAGATGGTAAGTTATATAGAGCAAGAGGAACGAAATCCGAGCGTGGACACCTTGCTGCGGATTGCGGATGTTTTTGAGACGCCTCTCGATGTCATCATTCGCCGTGCAAGGATTGCTGCATCCAAGCGCGTGGAGCACTCGTGACTAAGAAATTTATCCGCTCGGTTGCTCTGCTTCGCATGGAGTCCCGCAGACTCGGCGAGTGGTCGCGCCTTACCGATTAGAGATTTAGTTTTTTGACGCTTTCGCGGACGTGGTTGGCGCTGGCTTGGAGTTGGGCTAGCTCAGTGTCGTTGAGTTTGAGTTCGATGATTCAGAAAAGTTTTCGCGACTGTTCCAAAATCCGTGCGACTGTTGGAAGCGGCATCGCGCCTATCTTTCGGCGGATGATGGCTTGATGGAGGGTGACGAGTTTGCTGGCTTTCACGACGGATGGCTTGGGAAGTCCGCAAGCCGCGAGTTCGTTTGCCGCAATCGCCAATTCGTATTCTGAAAGTTTCGCGGGCACGTGCGATGTGATGGCGGCGAGAACAGCATCGGAGTTGTTTGCGTTGAATGCGTCGGGAGAGAGCACGACGGCAGGGCGTTGTTTGACGGCGCTCAAGTCGGTGAACGGAAACGGCACGAGAACCACGTCGCCGCGTTTATAGCTTGTCGTAGATGGCATCTTCGGGGTTGTCCCAAAAGCCGAATGCAGACTCGGCGAGTTTCAGCCACGCAACATCGTCGGGAGAAATCTTCAAATGCGCGGGCAACTCCTGCAAGAGCTTGAGTTGCTCTTTCACATCCAGTTTCTCGATGGCTTTTTCGATTTCTTCGACGGTGCTCATGGCGGAAAGATAACCTTTTCCGTGGTTTTTCCAAGTTAGGAATTCGCAAGCGGGACGCTCGCGCTACCTTCACAGGGACGGAAGCCTGTGCCACCATTTTTATCTCTTCAACCCATCAACCCATCAACGCATCAACCCATCAACGCATCACAGGTTGAGCTTCTTGACGCTCTCGCGGACGTGGTTGGCGCTGGCTTGGAGTTGGCTTAGCTCGGAGTCGTTGAGGTCGAGTTCGATGATTTTCTCGACGCCGTTTTTGCCGAGGACGCAGGGGACGCCGACGAACATGTCTTTGACGCCGTATTGTCCTGTGCACCAGGCAGCGCAGGGGAGGACGCGTTTTTGGTCTTGGAGGATGCTGGCGACCATTTCGGCGACGCTGGAGGAGGGGGCGTAGTAGGCGCTGCCTGTTTTGAGGAGGGAGACGATTTCGGCGCCGCCGTTGCGGGTGCGGGTGACGAGGGCGTCGAGTTTTTCTTTGGGGAGGAGGGCTTCGACGGCGATGCCGTTGACGGTGGCGTAGCGGACGAGGGGGACCATGTCGTCGCCGTGGCCGCCGAGGACCATGGCGTCGACGTCGCGGTGGGAGACGCCGAGTTCGAGGGCGAGGAAGCAGCGGAAGCGGGCGGAGTCGAGGACGCCTGCCATGCCGAGGACGCGGTTTTTGGGGAAGGCGGTTTTGGCGCCCGCAAGGTAGGTCATGACGTCGAGGGGGTTGGAGACGACGATGACGGTGGCGTTGGGGGCGTGTTTTTTGATGTTGTCGGAGATGCCGCCGACGATGCCTGCGTTGATGTTGAGGAGGTCGTCGCGGCTCATGCCTGGTTTGCGGGCGACGCCTGCGGTGATGACGATGAGGGCGGAGTTGGCGCAGGCGGCGGGGTCGGTGCTGCCTTCGATGGTGACGTCGAAGCCTTCGAGGCAGGCGGATTCCATCATGTCGAGGGCTTTGCCTTTGGGCATGTTTTCGGTCATGGGGGCGTCGATGAGGGTGACATCGGCGAGTTCGCGTTCGGCGATGCGTTGGGCGGTGGTGGCGCCGACGAAGCCTGCGCCGAAGACGGTGACTTTGGGTCTCATGGGATGGTTAATGGGTTGAAGGGTTGATGGGTTTATGGGGTGATGGGGTGATGGGCGAGCGGGTTGTCCTCTTTAACCTCTCAACCCATCAACTCTTTAACCCGTCTGAGTGGGCGGGCATCATAAAAGTTTTGGGCGGTTTGCCAAATGAATTTTTAACCGCGAATGAACGCGAATAGACGCGAATGGGGAGGGCGCTTCACGGAAGCGCCGCTACAACGCTTGTTTGCATTCTGCCACTCTGATAGTTTGAAATGCACACAGGCGGGGACGCCTGTGCCACTTTTGGATTTATGACTTGGGCGGAATTACAACGGCAGGATTTGCGGAAGATTCAGGCGGAGCAACTGTATCGGTTTCTCAACGAGACGGTGTATCCATTTCATCCGTTTTATCGGCGGATGTTCGATGAGCAGAAAATTGACGTTCGCAAAATCAAGTCGGTCGCGGATTTGAAGGCGATTCCGTTCACGTCAAAGAAGGACTTGCTGCCGACGGATGAGAATCCGCAGAAATTCCGCGAGTTTGTCATCACGCCCGACCCTGCGGCGTTGCGTAAACGGGCGCGAACGATTGTGCGGGCGGTGTTGCATGGACGGGAGTTTGTGCGGCGGGAATTGGAGAAGGAGTTCCGCCCGATTTTCATGACGGCGACGACGGGACGGTCGTCGGCTCCCGTGGCGTTTTTTTACAGCGATTATGATTTGAAAAATCTGCGCACAGCAGGCGAGCGGTTGATTGAGACGTTTGAAGTGGCGACGGAACAACGCGGGGTGAACATGTTCCCGTTCGCGCCGCACCTGGCGTTCTGGCAGGTGGCGCTCGGCGCGATGGAGTACGGGGTTCTCATTGTGAGCACGGGCGGCGGGAAGGTGATGGGGACGGAAGGCAACATTGCCATCATTGACCGCATCAAGCCGCACGCCATCGTCGGCATCCCGTCGTTTGTGTATCACGTGTTGCGGCTCGCGTCAGAGGAGGGGAAACAGTGGCCGCACATTTCCAAAATCATCCTCGGCGGCGAAAAAGCGCCGCAGGGGATGCGCCGCAAACTGGTCGAGCTTTGCCAGAAGATGGGCGCGGGCGACGTGTCGGTGTTGAGCACTTACGGGTTCACCGAGGCGCGGATGGCGTGGGGCGAATGTCCCGCGTCGCTGCGCAAGGGCGAAAACGGCGCGATTCATTCGAGCGGGTTTCACCTGTATCCCGACAAGGAAATTTTCGAGGTGGTGAACCCAGAGACGGGCGAGTGCGTTGGCGAAGGCGAATCGGGCGAACTGGTTTACACGTGCATTGACGGGCGCGGGAGCGTGGTGTTGCGGTATCGCACGGGGGATTTTGTGGACGGCGGCGTGACGTGGGGGCCGTGCCCGTTTTGCCAACGCACGGTGCCGCGCATCATCGGCGGGATTTCGCGCGCGTCGAACGTCAAGGGACTGAACCTGTCGAAGGTCAAGGGGACGCTGGTGAATTTCAACGATCTGCAATCGCTGCTCGATGACGTTGCCGAAATCGCGGAATGGCAGTTGGAAATCCGCAAACGCAACGACGACCCGTTGGACGTGGACGAACTGGTCCTGCATTTCGCGCCGAGCGACAGCGCGAACGCGAAGGCGTTGGAGCAGCGGATTCGCACCCTGTTCGCGCAACGTTCCGAGGTGACGCCGAACCGCATCGAGACGCACACGGTCGGCGACATGGTGAAGCGCATCGGCGTCGAGACGCAGTTGAAGGAAAAACGCATCGTGGACAATCGCCCGAAGGAGTGAGGATCGGTTTTCTTGTTTAATCTTGTTTCACCCTCTCGCGTCGAGTAAAAGGGCGCACGATGCTCGGTCGAAAAATTGCCGCCTTATTTTTGCTGTCGCTGCTCGCGGTCTTCGCCACGGGATGCCTCGAATACCATCAGGAGGTGACGATTGCGCGCGACGGGTCGGGCGAGGTGAAGGTGCATCTGGTCGTGACGAAGGCGTTCATTGAGATGCGCGACAAGGTGCGACGCGAAGGGTTGCGATTGTCGCCGCGCGCGGATTTGCCGATGAGCGAAGAGGAAGTGCGCAAGCAGTTCGAGTCCGAAACGGAGATCACCGTCAAGGAAGTGAAAATCGCCGCGGCGGACGGCAAACATCACGTCCTGTTCACGCTGGGATCGAAGAATCTCGCGCGGCTGTTTCAGGTCTGCGAGTTGCCGCACATGAATCTTGAGAAGGATTCGCAGGGCAATTACATGCTCTGGACGAAACGCAAGATCGCGGAGAAACGGAAGCTCACACCCGAGGAACAAGTGGAAGAGGATGAAATGCGACGGCAAGCGCAACGAATGCTGCAAGGTTTGAAGGCGTCCCTGAAAATCAACCTGCCCGCCGAGATTCTCGAGACGACGGCGCACGCGAAGACGACGAACGCGGCGCAATGGAGTTTCGACATCGAGCGGGACGCCGCGTTTCTCGACGAGGAACCAGAAATCCGCGTGAAGTTTCGCGGGCTGGGATTGCAGTTGCGCGAAATTCGCAGCCTCGCGCCCGATGAAGCGGCGGAGTAGAATCGCGCGTTCATTTCGCAGAACACTAGGGAGCCACGGAATGTTAGCCGACCTCAAGAAAATCCAATTCCACGAAAACATCCTGTCCACCATCGGGCACACGCCGCTGGTGCGCATCAACAAGATCAACAAGGGACTCAAACCGCTGATTCTGGCGAAGGTGGAATATTTCAATCCAGGCGGCTCGGTCAAAGACCGCATCGGGTTGGACATCATTGAGGAGGCGGAAAAATCGGGACGGCTCAAACCAGGCGGCACGATTGTCGAGTCCACTTCAGGCAACACGGGGATGGGGCTTGCGATTGCGGCGGCGGTCAAAGGTTATCGCGCCGTCTTCACGATGCCCGACAAGATGAGTCAGGAAAAAATTCGGCTGCTCAAAGCGTTTAAAGCCGAAGTCATCATCACCCCTACCGCCGTGCCGCACGATTCACCTGAGAGTTACACCGAAGTCGCCAAACGCATCGTGCGCGAAACGCCGAACTCGATTCTCGCGAACCAGTACTTCAACCCCAAAAATCCTGAAGCGCATTACAAGACGACGGGTCCTGAAATCTGGGAGCAGACGGGCGGACAGATTGATTATTGCGTCCTCTCGGTCGGCACAGGCGGCACGGTCAGCGGTATCGGAAAATTCCTGAAGGAGAAAAATCCCAAGATAAAAATCATCGGCGTTGACCCGAAGGGGTCGGTGCTGCGTGAATATTTCTACACGAAGGTGATGCCGCACACATTCAAGACCTACAAAGTCGAAGGCATCGGTCAGGACTGGCTGCCAGGCACGCTCGATTTTTCCGTCATAGACGAAATGGTCGAAGTAAGTGACAAGGAATCCTTCGCGATGGCGCGGCAGATGACGCGAGAAGAAGGAATTTTTTGCGGCGGTTCGGCGGGTTCGACGATGGCGGGCGCACTGCGCGTTGCGGAAAATCTCACCGAGAAACACGTGATGGTCGTGTTGCTGCCCGACACGGGCGAGCGTTATCTGAGCAAGATATATAATGATGATTGGATGCGCGAAAACGGCTTCCTCACGCCCGAACGCATCACGCTGCGTTGGGTGTTGCAAAGCAAGACGGGCAAAATCCCGCCGTTGGTCACCATTGACCCGCTCACGACCGCGCGCCTCGCGCTCGACCTCATCAAGAAACACGACGTCTCGCAGTTGCCCGTGCTCGACAACGGCAAATGCGTCGGCAGCGTCAGCGAATCAGGTTTGATGGGCGCGGTGTTGAGCAACCCCGCGCAGTTTGACAAGCCGCTTAAAGAAATCATGGAGCGCCCATTCCCCACGCTGCAACTCGATGATGAACTGCAAAGCGCGATTGATTTGATGGCGAAGAAAAATCCCGCCATCCTCGTCGAGGACAACAACAAAGTCGCAGGCATCGTCACGCGCCACGATGTCATCGAATACGTCACGCGGTAAAAATCCGAAGCACCAAAATACGAAACCGAGCGAAGCGAGATGCAGCGTCCCGCGCTTGCGGGACGACCCGCAAGGGCGAGCCGAGTCCGACGAGCGAGTGCAATCCGAAGGAAATCCCAATGCGGCAAAACGGAAAAATTCAAACCTCTGTAGCGGCGGTCTGTGACCGCCGATGGTTTGTAGTCCAAACTTTAGTTTGTGGAAAGGAGTCACGATGAAAAAACTAGACGGAATTTTAGTAGCGGTGACGCTGCTGGCGTGGAGTGGTTTCGCGTTTTGTGGCGAAATTCACGAGGCGGCAGAAAAAGGCGACCTAGAAACGGTTTTGGGCTTGCTTCAAGCTCACCCTGACTTGGTGGAAAGCAAAGATAGCAAAGGCAAAACGCCGCTTCTTTGGGCGGCTGAAAAGGGAAGGACCGATGTGGTCGAAGCGTTGCTGGCGCATAAAGCGGATGTTAACGCAAAGAATGTTTTTGGGCGCACACCGCTACACCTGGCTGCCCCTGTCAGCAAGGAAGTCGTGCGATTGCTTTTGGCCAACAAGGCTGATGTCAACGCCAAAGATAATGACGGGAAAACGCCATTGCATCTTGTTGCGGGGAACATTGAGGTTGCAAAATTGCTACTCGCAAACAAGGCCGATGTTAACGCCAAAAACAATGTTGGCGTCACGCCACTGCAGGAAGCTGCGGTAAGCGGGGCTACGGAAGTGGCTGAACTGTTGCTTGCCAACAAGGCAGATGTGAACGCTGAAGGTGGCGGAACGACCGCTTTACATTTGGCTATAACTTTTAGCCGAAAGGAAATGGTAGAATTACTTCTAACCAATAAAACTGAAGTCAACGCAAAGGACGGGCTCGGTAAAACTCCGTTGAAGACAGCGCTAACAATGAAGAAGAGAATCAGCGATGGCACTGATCCGAGTAGCTGGGATGCGCTTTTAAAAAGATGCTCTGAAATTATTGACCTCCTGCTCCAGCACGGCGCGAAGGAATGACGAAGCAAGCTGAAGCTTTAACTCCAAACAACCACGAACCACAAACTACGAACTACTGACTAAAATGAAATTCTCCACCAGAGCCATCCACGCAGGACAACAACCCGACCCCGCCACGGGCGCAATCATGCCGCCCGTTTATCTGACGAGCACTTATGTGCAAGCCGCGCCAGGCGACCACAAAGGGTTCGATTACTCGCGCAGCAATCATCCGACGCGGCTGGCGTTGGAGAAAAATATCGCGGCGCTTGAGGACGGAAAATACGGGCTTTGTTTTTCCAGCGGACTCGGCGCGGAAAATACGGTGCTCAATCTCCTGCAATCGGGTGACCACGTCGTCAGCGCGCGCGACATTTACGGCGGGACGTATCGGCTGTTCGAGCGCGTCTGGCGCAAGATGGGCGTGGATTTTACGTATGTGGACGCGAGCGACTCGAAGCAAATCAGCGCGGCGTTACGCCCGAACACGCGGCTCGTCTGGCTGGAAACGCCAGGCAACCCGTTGCTCTCCATTTCCGACATCACCGCCGTCGCGGTCGTCGTGCGGGAATTCGAGCACAAGGCGGGAGTGGGAAGCGGAAAGCTGAAAGGGAAGCGAGGAAACGCCCAACGTTCAACGTCCAACGCTCAACGCTCAACGCCTAACGGGAAAATTCTGCTCGCGGTGGACAACACGTTTGCCTCGCCGTATCTGCAACGACCGTTGCGACTGGGCGCGGACATCGTTGTTCACAGCACCACAAAATATCTCGGCGGGCATAGCGACGTGGTGGGCGGAGCGATTGTGGTGAATGACGAGGAACTCTACAAACAACTGAAATTTTTCCAGAACGCGGTCGGCGCGGTGCCAGGCCCGATGGATTGTTTTCTTGTGATGCGGGGAACAAAGACGCTCGCGCTGCGGATGGAACGGCATTGCTTCAATGCGATGGCGATTGCCGAGCGGATGTGCAAACACCCCGAAGTGCCGCGGGTCATTTATCCAGGGCTGATTGATTTTCCTGGTCACGCCGTGGCGAAACGCCAGATGCGCGGGTTTGGCGGGATGCTTTCGCTGGAATTGAAAGGCGGGCTGCCGCGCGCGTTGAAGTTCCTAAAGAAGCTGCAAATTTTTTCTCTTGCTGAATCGCTAGGCGGCGTCGAATCACTCGTCGGTCATCCTGCGACGATGACGCACGCCTCCATCCCGCGCGAAGAACGCATCAAGGCGGGCCTCACCGACGGCTTGATCCGTCTCTCCGTCGGCTGCGAAGATGTGGAAGATTTAATTGAGGATTTGGAGAATGCGATTGAGAAATCAAAGTAGGAGCTTAGAGCCTCTCCTAAAACCCAATCCTAACAATCGGTGGCACGGGCGTCCCTGCCCGTGTCAGCCACAGGCACGGAGTCC
>Ga0187893_10005150_pt1 | contig 23820 bp, 16 predicted proteins | sample MA1701074metaG_FD_139574 | JGI IMG/M metagenome (GOLD analysis project Ga0187893, IMG submission 139574) | White microbial mat communities from a basaltic lava cave in the Kipuka Kanohina Cave System on the Island of Hawaii, USA - MA170107-4 metaG ...
AGGAACGGTGGCGATGGCACAGGTCGAACAATCCGCCGCTCCTTCCAGCAACTGGCAGCGCGCCCCGGAGGCATCCTGCTCAATCCGGCCGATCCGCTGGGTGACGACTCTCTCGATCTCCGCGTTGTCGGCCTTGCCGATAGTGGCCACGGAGATCGAGCGCTGCGCGCGGTCGAACTTTACCGCTTCAAGCGCCGGCTCTTCCGCGAAGGCTTCGGCCACGGTCTGTACCAGGCAGTGGGCGCTGTCCGGCAGGGAAGATTCAGGAACGTCCGCGCTTCGCTTCATCGCGGATCAGCATAGGAGGCCGGCGTGGCTTTGCAATTCCGGCGATGTACGGCGACACCTTAGTTGTGGGCGCTTCTGCGGCGTGGCGTTTTGATCACGCCGATGGAAAACGGGCCGACGTCCCCGGGCACACGGTCCCGGCCGGATCAACTGAGTTCGAATAGGTGTTTAGCCAGACGCCCCGCCGTCGTCGGCACTATGGCGCGGCCAAGCTTGCCAGGAGAAATTAAGACGGCCCGCCGGGGCGTAGCCTGGCGAAGCATGCCACATCTGCGAAGGCCCGCTACCGGCTACGAAAAAACGGAAGGTCGTGAGTTTAATCCGCGACGACGCTGACATTGGCGTCTTGTTTGGTTGATTACCCCTCCACATAAATCGGTTCCTTGATGCCGCTGAGATCGGCAAAATTGTGCAGTTTTTCCATCACCACCTGGGAAACTTCAGTTCCAGCCGTGACGATTAACATCCCGTCTTTTGTCATTAGATTTGCTTTGAGAACCTGTCCAACGCGTAGATCTTTGAAGACAATCTCCTTCGTGGGAGGTTCATCCGCTGGTTTGGTGGCAAGAAACACATCAAATGCAGCGGCGATGGCTTCCAGCACTTTGGGATCGTATCGCCCCGGACATTGCCTCATTTTCGTCAAGGCTTTGAATCTCGGGATATCTTTGGATTCAATCAGCAAAAGGTCCCCCAGAACTCTAAGGATGCGTGAGCCGATCGGAATCTCTTCACCCGCGAGTTTGTCGTTCGGGAATCCAGAACCGTCGAAGTTTTTGTTCTGAAAGCGGATGATCCTGGCCACGGACTCCAGACGCGGAATATTATTAAGCAGGCCAGCTCCGATCTCTGGAACACGCGCCAGCATGTCCTTCTCTTCACCTGACAACCCCTGCTCGGCGCGCGACTTCTTCAGAACCGTTGGGGGAATGGTGACAAAGCCAACCTGCGAAAGCATCGCCGCAAGTTCCAAATCCCAGGTCTGTTTTAGATTGAGAGATTCAGCGAACAGCCGGATGTATTCCCGCATCCTCTGGCCAATGCCAAACGACTGGGGGTCCAGGATGGACAGAATGTCCGTTAACATCTTGATGCTGCCGTTGAGAGTCTTGCTGAGTAATTCGCGCTCGGCAGTGATAAGCCGGTATTGTTCGAGGCCTGTCTTGAGCACCGATGCCAGTTCCTCGGGAGAGCAGGGCTTGGTGAGGAAGCGAAAAACGTGGCCTTGGTTGACTGCGTCCATTGCCGTCTTTTGATCCGCATTGCCAGTCAACATGACGCGTACGGTATCAGGCGACTGCTCTTGCGCCTTCATCAGGAACTGAATCCCATTCATGACCGGCATTTGCATGTCGGCCACGACCACGGCGTATGGACCTTGCTTCCTGATCGCCGCCAGGCCCTCGTCCGGGCCAAGTGCAATGTCTATCGAGAACTGTTTGCGCAGCGATCGTTGATAGCCCTCGAGGATGTTGGCGTCGTCGTCAACGCAGAGGATCTTGGTGCTCATATTTTGTATTCGGTGGATGAAAACTATGCCGCTTTCCGCCAAGTGTTCAGATGTTCGATCAGTCCAAGGTCGGTCAGATATTCGGAGTCGATTCGCGTGAATGAGGGGGGATCGTTCGCCGCTTCGCGTTCATGACTGATACCATTGGCGGCGTGGACCGCCGTGAGCGGACTAAAGCGTTTCTGGATGGACTTTCCGGGCGAGTGATGGAGCGCGATGGCTTCCACGACGGACACGGGCAACCCCCAAAGGCCCAGCAAGTATCCGCCAACGTCGGCATGACTGGCTCCGAAGACCTCCTGCTCGGCCACACTGAGATCTATCTTGTTGTCCGATGCCAGCCGCAAGCTTTGATCGAATTGCTTGGTGTAATTAGCTGCCAACACCAGTTTGCCGACGTCATGCAGCATCCCGGCGATGAACGCTTCATCGGCCAGTTTCGGGTTGTCATCGTGTGTCAGCGCGATGGCTTTGGCGATTGCGGCAGTGTTAAGGCTGTGGTTCCACAGCCCTTCAATGGAGAATTCCCCCAGTGGTAACGCCTCGAACTGCGAGAAGGCGTTCAGGGAAAGCACCAGTGAACGGATGGTGTCCAAACCAAGGTAGTTTGCCGCCTCGGACGGAGAGGAGACCTGGCGGCGTAGCCCAAAGAACGCGGAGTTGACCAGCTTGAGGATTTTGGCCGTCATGGCCATATCCTTGGCAATGATCTCTCCCACTTGGTCCAGCGTGACTTCAGGATTCTGGAATGCCTCCACAATCTGCACGTACAACGACGGAATACTCGGCAACCGATCCATCCTGGCGACCAGTTCCTTCAATTTCTCGTCTCGAAGGGAGTTCTCCGTGGAAGCGGCCCGAAGCACCGTGGCTTTCAATGAGTCCGCGTCACAGGGTTTGGCGAGGTACTGATGGGTGGAACCAACGCACTTCAATATTAGATCCTTGTCTGCGTGTCCGGAAAGGATGATACGAACGGTCTTGGGATGACGCTTCATCACTTCGCCCAATAACTCCGCTCCATTCATCCCGGGCATGCGCATGTCCGATACCACGACATCGACGGGCGTCTGCGCCATGCGTTCAAGCGCCTTGGCGCCGCTATCAACAAATTCCATCTCCCATTCGTCCCGCAACGGCCGGAGCATCCGCTGGAGTCCTTGAAGGACAAGTGCCTCGTCGTCCACGAAAATGATTCTCTTCTTGTTCATGCCGCTTTTTTCACGTGGGCCGGCGCCGTTAGCGGGAGGCGGATGATGAAAGTGGTTCCCTTGCCCGTCTCAGTCTCGAATGAGATGGCTCCACCATGCTTCTCCACAACGACAGCGTGAGCGATGGCCAGTCCCTGACCGGTACCCTTGCCCACTGCCTTGGTGGTAAAGAACGGATCAAATATCTTGGCCCGCGCCTTCTCGGGTATGCCTGTGCCTGTATCGCGTACTCGAATCTCGACCCACTCTCCATCGCGCCGCGTGCTGACATGGATATTTCCCTTGCCTTTGCTGCCGTCGCCCACCACGTCGGAGATGGCGTGGGCGGCGTTGACAATCAGGTTCAAAATGACCTGATTGAATTCGGCCGGCAGGCAAGGCACCGGCGGCAGGCCCGGATCGAAGTCAGTCACCAACTCGGCAACATATTTCCATTCGTTACGCGCGACGGTAATGGTGCTGTCGATTGCTTTATTGAGATCAAGCGGCGTCTTTTCATCGCTGCCCGGATGAGAGAAATCCTTCATGGCGCGAACAATCTTCGTCACGCGTTCGACGCCTTGCAGCGATTGAGCGATGGCTTTGGGAATCTCTTCCGTCAGATAGCTCAGATCGGCTTTTGCGATGGCCGCTTCGACTTCAGCGACCAGTTCTGTTGACACTGCTCCGGCTTTGTTGGCCGCCAACAGTTTCTCGTAATGTTCCAGCAGACCCAACAGGTCCTTAAAGGCATCCTGGACGAAGCGAGTGTTGTCGCCGATGTATTGCGTGGGGGTGTTAATTTCGTGCGCGATACCGGCGGCGAGCTGCCCGATAGATTCCAGCTTGAGCGCCTGCCGCAACTGAACTTCCATGAGGCTGCGCTCCTTTTCGAGCCGCTTTTGCTGCGTAATATCCCGAGCAATCGTCGAATAATAATCCACGGAGCCGCCAGCGTCTGTTTTGTGCGCCAAGAGTACTTGAGAGACCGGAATCTCCCGGCCGGCACGGTTCAGGAATGCGGTCTCACCAGTCCAAACACCTTCCTTAATCGCTCTGGGAATAGCCTCGCGGTTGATGATTTCGAACGCCCAGGCCGGGTGAAAATCTTGGACCCGCAAGGCCCGGACATCTTCTGATTTGGAAATACCAAAAATGTGCTGACCAGCGCTGTTTAGATAGAGGATGCCCTGCGTTTTCGCGTCAACAATGGCAACCAGGTCCGTCGTCGCCTCCAGAATCGCGACCAGTCGCGCCTTGGTCTGCTCTTCGTGTTCTCGTTGGGCCTTTTGTTTTTTGAATCGCGCGTCCACGGCCCCCAGGAGGGCTTCCGGGGTAAAAGGTTTTAGCAGATAATCATCGGCCCCCAATTCCATGCCGCGGCGCATGCCGTCCGTAACGTCCATCCCCGTCATCAAGATCAATGGGATGGCCGCTGTAATTGGATCCTTGCGCAAAGCATCAAGCACGGCGTACCCGTCGCCCTCATCCATGTTCACGTCGCAGATGACCAAATCGGGGAGCTCAAGACGAGCCGAGCGAATTCCTTCCGTGCCACTGCGTGCAAGAAGCGTATTATGCCCCCTGGACTGAAGGAGAGTTTGTATCCGCGCGCGGAACACGTCGTCATCATCAACGATCAGTATCTTTGGCATGGCGTATCGCTGGCTGGCGCAGTGTTGCGGTTGGCCGGGTCGGCCGGATTGGATTCCTGACCGGGTTCATACGGTCTATCCGGGCTATCCGAAGGATTGAATGGTTCGCGCAAGGGAAGATGGATTCTGATCGTCGTGCCGGAGCCGACTGCACTGGAAATCGAGATGTTCCCACCGTGCAACTCCACGAGCCTTTTCACGACGGCAAGACCCAGTCCGGCGCCTTGCTGTTCGTAGGTGGCGCGGTCGAATTGCACGAAGGCGCCGATGCTGGCGATTTGTTCCGATGTCATGCCACGGCCGGTATCGGTAATCTCAACGAGAAAACACCCGTCTGTGATTCCCGACTGAATCTGGACCATGGACTCTGGATTGGAAAACTTGAAGGCATTGTCCAGCAACTCTTCGACAATCTTGGCCAAGTACCCCGGGGCGACGGCAACGGAGCCTTCGCTTGAGTGACAGTTGACATCAATCGCTCGCCGCCGCGCGTGAGCAAAACTTCGCGCGACAGACGCGATGAATTGCGCGCCGTTTTCGGTATTGGCACTCCCAATGTCTGGCCGGCGAGGGTCAGTCGCTTTGAGGAACAACTGGGAGCAAAGAATGTTGTTCTCAATCAATTGGCGCAGACGCAGTCCCGCCCCATGAATGTGCTGTAGCATCTCCACGGCTTTCTCTTGTGACAGCGACCCCCACTGGCCAAGCAGAATATCCGTGAACTCCAGGATGCTGGTCAGTGGTGTCTTCAATTCGTGGGGAACAATCGAACTGATTGTGGCGCGCAATTCGGCCAGTTTCTGTTCTGAGTTGTGGGAAATGGAAAAGCTCTTATTCAATCGAGCCTCAACCGAAGCCAGTAATGCCTCCATGGTAAACGGCTTCGCCAGGTAATCATCCGCTCCCAGATCCATGCCCTGTCTCATCCCGGAATAATCCGCTTGCCCGGTCATTAGAATGAAAGGGATCGCAGCCGTCACTGGATCATGACGCAGTGCCTTTAGAGCGGCGTATCCGTCACCCTCATCCATGTTCACATCGCAGACGATCAAACTGGGAAGATGGCAGCGGGCCAAATCGACCCCGCATTTGCCACTGGTCGCAGTCAACGTCTCGAACCCTTTGAGACGAAACATCGCCTGCACCCGTTCCAGGAGCACGACGTCATCGTCGATGATCAATATCTTTTGCATGTGCAAAAAGCCGATCGCGAATGATAGGCCACATCATCCATGAAGGTTGATATACTTGGCCCTTTTCATTCCGTATCATCAACCTACCGGTCAGCACAAAAAGATCGGCGTGGTGCTTCGCCTCCTTTAGCTCTTTTTAGCCGACGGAAAGCCGGCTATGGCCTGCGCAATGCCTGTTGAAGGGCGTGCAGCAAGGTGTCCGCCCCGTACGGCTTGGTCAAAAGGGTTTGCACTCCCAATACCTTGAGTTGGTCCATTCTCTCTTCCAATCCCTGTGCAGTACCGATGCCGCTGGAAGCGATTACTTGAACATTCGGATCCAATTTCCTGATTGCCCGGACCAAGGCAACGCCATCCATGAGTGGCATTTCCAAATCCGTCAGAACCGCGTTTATCTCGTCCCGCCGCTGTGTAAATAAAACAAGCGCATCGACGCCGTCGTGGGCGAGGACGGTTCGATACCCGTTCCTTTCCAGGTTTTGCTCAGTAATCTTCAATATTTCCGGTTCGTCATCGACCACCAAAACCATCTCTCCGTCACCCTTGGCGATCGCCACCGTGGCAGGCACATCGACCAGAGGGGTCGAATTGTTTGGGGTTGCCGGAAAATAGACTGAGAAAGTGGTTCCCTTGCCGACTTCGCTTCGAACGTCTAGAAATCCACCGTGACTCTTCACAATCCCCAGCACCGTGGAAAGCCCCAAGCCTGTGCCGCGTCCCTGCTCCTTTGTGGTAAAGAATGGATCGAATATTCTGTCAATGATGGCCGCGGGAATTCCCTCCCCGGTGTCGACAACCCTGAGCAACACGTAGGGTCCGGGCCTGGCTTCTGCAACCATGCTGGCAAAGTGCTCGTCGAGCTGGATGTTTTCCGCTGTCAGCGAGAGTTTGCCGCCAGAGGGCATGGCGTCCCGGGCGTTTACACAGAGATTCAGCAGCACTTGATGCAATTGTGTCGCGTCTCCGGTAAGCAACCAGAGATCGGCCGCGGTTTTCGATTCTACGGTGATGGCTTTGGGGAAGGTTTCGCGAACCATCCTGACGATATCTTTGATCAGGTGCTTGGGTTGTAGCACGGTTCGATTGCCTTCCACGCCGCGCCCAAAGAGAAGCAATTGCTTGACGAGGTCGGCCCCCCTTTGGGCGCTGGTTTCAATCGAAACCAGCGTCTTCTCTATCTCGTCTGGCTTCAATCCCCACCGCAACATCGGAGCCGACATCATGATCGGAGCTAGAATGTTGTTGAGGTCGTGAGCGATGCCGCTGGCCAGCGCTCCAATGCTCTCCAGCCTTTGGGCGCGCAGAAGGCGGACTTCGGCCTCTTTCAACTCCGCCTTTTTGCGCGCGTCTTCGAGTGCACGCCGCACGGCAGGAACAAGGCGGGTGAGCCGGTTCTTTATGATGTAATCCGTCGCCCCCGTCTTGAGGCTTTCCACGGCCTCTTCCTCGCCCAGCGTTCCCGAGATCAGAATAAACGGTACGTCCGGCTGCGTTTTTTGGGCGAGTTCCAACGCAGACAAGCCGTCATAATCGGCAAGCCCGTAATCGGAGAGGATCAGATCGAATCGCCCGTCGGTGACCGCTTTCGTGAATTCACTCTTGTTTTCGGTCATGACGAAATCACACTCCAAACCGCCGCACTCCAGGGTTGAATGGATCAGTTCCGCGTCACGCGGGCTGTCCTCCAGATGCAATATCCGCAGTCTCGGTTTCATTCCGACTTCCCCTGGCTCGCGATTCAAGTTGCTCGGCCCGATTCGCCCCGGCCTGCCGCGCCTGGCGGGGGTTCATTCATTAACGCCCAGTAAACACTCAACTGTTTGACCGACTCTACAAATTGCTGAAATTTGACGGGCTTGACCAGGTAGGAATTGACGCCCAATTGGTAGCTTTGTACCAGGTCCTGCTCTTCGCGCGACGATGTCATCATTACGACCGGAGTGACCTTCAGCTTGGAGTCGCTTTTGATCTGGCGCAGAACCTCCAGCCCATCCACCTTCGGCATCTTCAAATCGAGCAGAACCACGACGGGCAGATTGTCCTCGCGCGCGCCGTATTTTCCACGACGGTACAGGTAGTCCAATGCCTCGGCTCCGTCACGGACGACGATGACTTCGTTGGCCAGACGATGTTCTTCCAGTGCGTCGAGAACGAGTTCTATATCCCGCTCGTTGTCTTCAGCCAGCAGAATGCGTTTGAGGTTTCCCATTGTTTGGTCCTTTGTTTAGTTTGTTCAGCGTAAAGTAAAAGGTCGCGCCGGCGTTGACCGCGCCTTCGGCCCAAATTCGCCCGCCGTGACGGTTGATGATGCGGCGGACGTTGGCCAAGCCAACGCCCGTCCCTTCAAATTCTTCCGCGCGATGCAGTCGCTGGAAGACACCAAATAGCTTGTGGACATATTTCATGTCAAACCCGGCGCCGTTGTCGCGTACGAACACAACTATCTCATCGGCTGTCTCACCAGTACAGCCAATTTCAATTTCGGCGGGCTCTCTACCCCTGGTGTATTTAACCGCGTTGGAGAGCAGGTTTACGAAGACCTGTTTCAACATTGACGGATCTCCCTCCACGATTGGCAAATTGCCCTTCTTCCAGAGAATCTTGCGTTCCGTCGTTTCGGCCTGCAACTTCGAAATGAGTTCGCTCGTCAACGGTTCCAGATCGACGGTCATCCGTTGCCTCTCCGCGCGCCCCATGCGCGAAAAGGCCAGCAAATCATCAATGAGTTGTCCCATCTGACCGGCAGATTCAGACACAATCTTCAGGTAGCGGCGCGACTTGTCGCTCAGGGTATCGCCCGCGTGCTTCGTCAGCATCTCAACATATCCATCAATGTGTCGCAGTGGCGCCCGCAGGTCGTGCGATACTGAGTAGGAGAAGGACTCCAGTTCCTTGTTTGCGTCTTCAAGTCGGGCTGTGCGCTCACGCACCCGCTGTTCCAAGTCGGCGTTTAGCGCGCGGATTTCCTGTTCCGCCTGCTTGCGTTCGGTGATGTCACTGATGGTCACAACTGCCATCAGCGACTGGCCGCCTGCGTCGTGGACCAGAGTGCCGCCATAGCTGAAGATCCGCTGCCAGTCGGCATTGATGCGCCGGACGCGCGCTTCCAGGTCGCGCAGGTTCTCGCCGCGTAAGATGCGTGCCAATGGCCATTGATCAACGGACCAGACGGTACCGTCCAAAGCTGACAGTTCAAACGTATCGGCAAATTCGGGCAGACGCCGGCGGCATTCCTCCAGGCTGGCAAATCCGTGCATGTCCAATGCAGCCCGGTTGAAATGCAGCAACTGGCCTGAGAGGTCCGAAACCGCCACGCCCTCGCCGAGGTTTTCGACTATCGTCTGCATCTGGGCCTCGCTCTTCCGCAGCGCCTCTTCCGCCCGCTGGCGTTCCGCGTTTTCAGCGCGCAAAGCGTTCTCTCGCTCCTGAATGCTCGAAAGCATTTGATTGAACCCATCGGTAAGTTGGCCAATTTCGTCCTGGCCAAGTTTGGTGGCTCGGACGGAATAATCCCGCCGGGCGGTGATGGCATTGGCAGTCTCGGCCAGGGATAGAATCGGTTGTGAAATCTGTCGCTGGAGCGTCCGGGAAATCAAATATGCGACCAGCAGGGAGGCGATGATTACCAGCAGGGCTATTGCTCCGTAGAGTCGAAATCGTTCATACATGGCTCCCATGTCGGCTCTGAGGTAGAGCGTGCCCAGTGGCTTGCCGTTATGCACCACTGGCTGAAAGCCCGCCAGGTGCGAGTGCTCGAATCGATAACCCTCTTTTCCCGGGGCAACGGGAAAGGAGTCAGCGGGGATGTTGGAGGGGTATTGTGAGAATAGGTTGCCTTGCTTGTCGTAAAGACTGGCCCCCACGATATGTCGTTCGGCCCGGAGGGCGGACAGGATTTCTTTCGCGTCATCTTGATTGTCAAAAGCCAGTGCGGCGGTGCTGTTGGCGGCGACGATTTCTCCCAGGGTGGATAGTTGCCGAACCGTGCTCTGTCGAAAGGTCAGAAACTCATAGGCAAAAAACGCCGCGCAGGTCAGCAATAGCACCGCTCCGCTGGTCAGCAGGAGAATCGTCATCAGCTTTCGCTGGATTGGTGTGTCTTTGAACAGCATTGGCTAATCTTTTCCGGGGGTGATGATCTCGGCGGGCCGGAGCAGCTTGGAGCTGATCGTCATGTTGGCGGCTTTGGCAGTCTCCAAGCCGATTCTCAGCCGGATCTTGTTCTTCTCGGTGACGAATCGGATCATTCCTCCGCGCCGGGCAAAGCCGTCAAAGTCGCCCACCGTGAGAATGCTCCGTCCTTTCAAGGCGGCCAGGATTTGCTCCAGTCGATCCGCCTCCGACCGGCTGATAAACAAAACATGGCAGGTTTTGATCTCCGCGACTCGCTGATAGCGTTGCACGATCACGGGGCGGTTGTTCACCTTTTCACCGCGCACGGTCTCGTCCAGATAGGCGTCAAAGGGGTCCTCGCCCAGGACGCCAATGACCAGCGGCGCTTGTGCTTCGGAAAAGGCGTTGCTGGGCCAATCGACAAACTGGGCAAAGTTGAACAGGAAGACGGCCTTGATCTGGTACTCTGCGGGCGTCGCCGTTTGCGCGGGCAAATACCATCGTCCGCCAAGCAGTAACGCGGATATGATCGACCAAACTCCGACGAAGTCTTTCAATCCGAGATTCTTCCGTGGGCGCGCGAAGAAGGTCAAAAACTCCATGCAACCTTTCCGTACACGCCACGTTCAATTTCCTGGCGCGTCGTTGGCGCGCCAAATTCAGCGTGTTGCTCGTGCAAGAGGTTTTGGCCAACAATGGAAATCTCCAGCTTGGGAACCGGCCGCCAGGCCAGACGCGCATCCAGTTCCCCGTATTCCGGAACTCTCTGATTGGCGATGTGAGTCACAAAGCGAAACGTCGCGTCGAATTCAAGATGACCGGGGAGATCCAGTGACGAGCGCAGCGAAAACCAACGGTTCGGGTCATGCGACTCGGAGCCACCCCGTGTCGCGTCCGTGCTGCCTGACCTGGGCCGGATGCTGATTTGCAGTTCGGTGTAGCCCGCCCGGAGTCGCCACCAATCCGTGGCCAGATAGTCCGCCGCCAATTCTGCGCCGTAAGACTCGCCCTTCTGCCCATTGGCGATCCTGATAGGCAGCGGTGCCGGGGGATTAACCTGTTCCACACTGCGGACATCATCGTAGTCGTTGTAGAAACCGGCCAGCGACAAAGAGAGCCGCTTGTTGGGTTGAACGCGATATCCCAGTTCGTAGGCCAACAGCTTTTCGGATTCGAAACTTCGACTGCTGGAGAGGAGGAATGGCGGACTGCTGGGAGCGAAGAATTCAGTGTCAATTCGGGAAGGCGTTCGGACCGCACGCGAAATGGCTGCCCACACCGTTTGGCGCGGTGTGATTTTCCACGCAAGGCGCCCGCTCGGTTGATACTCAAAACCAGTATAATCGTTGTGCTCGAGCTTGGTACCAAGCGTCAGGTGCAACCGGTCTTTGACCACCGTTATCTCGTCCTGCACAAACCCACTGTACCACCGGCGTGAGACGCGAGGCGGAAGAAAAGCCAGCGTTGGGGGATTGCCCACATCGTCCTCGATCAATCGGTATCCGAGCCCCCAAACGATGTCCTGCCGCTGGCCTAAAGGAAAGCGATGCTGGAAATCAACATCGTAAGTGTCGAGGTCTTCGGTAATCGACCCGGGGATACGCCGGCGGGTGTAATCGTAATAGAGTTGCAGCTTGAGGTCTGAATTCTCATGGAACGTGTGTGACCATCGACCGATTAGATTGCCGCCATCCACAGCGATGTCATTGGCACCCGGCTGGGCAATCCGGCCATCGTAGAAATCTCCTTGGAACGTCAAGAGATTTACCTCGTGCGCTTGCCAATCCAATCGCAATCCTCCCTGGCCCATATGCCAGTCATTGGTCGCATCCTGCCCGTTGGGCAGCACGGCGCCGTCGCGATCAAAGAATTTGCCATAGACCCGATAGTGGAGGTTGGAGGCCAGCGCGCCGCCGTAACGAACACCGCCGAAACCGCGCAACTCTGTGCCCCCGCCGCCCAGCAAGAGAAGCCCTTGGGTGTCCTTCGCGTTCTTGGTGGTGATGTTAATCACGCCGTTGACCGCATTGGCGCCCCACAAAGTGGCACCCGGGCCGCTGATGACTTCGATCCGATCGACGTCCTCCATGAACGTATCCTGCACGTCCCAGAACACTCCGGAAAAGAGGGGGGTATAGACCGTGCGCCCATCGATCAACACCAACATCTTATTGGCGGTTGTGTTGTTGAATCCGCGCGCACTGATCGCCCACTGGCGCGAATCAACCCGGGCCACTTCCAGATTCGAGGCCAGCCGCAACGCTTCAGGCAGACTTGATGCACCCGAGCGACGGATGTCATCCTGTGTGACGACCTGGACAGCCGACGCGGCCTCCGACAGTTTTTCGACCCGCTTTGAAACCGAAGTCACCTCGATGTCCATCAACTCTTCCACGCTCAGTTTTTTATATTCGCTCGGCGGCACGTAAAGTTCGGACGTTTGGGCGAAGAGCGGATTCGAGAAAACGGCGGCTCCAAGAATCAAGCAGATGAACCATGTACGTTCCATCCTTTGCCTTGAAGTCACTGTCGTCATCATGGCCTTCAGCACCCGGCGAATAGCACCGGGAAATCCTTACCGATGCAAGCCGTGATAATACGGAGGGACCGTCAATCCAGCGACATGGACTGGTAAAGTGGTTCAATTCGGTCGGCGCCCCGAGAGGCTCGGGCAGATTTAAGTGCTCTCTTGCATGCTTACGGTTGTGCGCCCGAGGACGGGCGCACTCCGTCGTCAGAGAGTCTTCGCCCTACCGCTTCGACTGCTGGTGAGCGGACGTCTTTTTTGCGGATCGGGTCTGGGCGCGCTTGAGCTTTTGCAATTCGGCCTCGGCTTCGGCGAGTTCTGTCTCGGAATTGTGCGTCATGCGCAGTTCTTCCAGTTTGGCCTTCGATGCGGAGAGCTGTTGCGAGAGTGTCGCGACCGTGTTAGTCGCGTGGGTTCGCGCTGCGCGCGCTTTTTCGCGCATAGCTCGCGCCGAGGCGAGTTGCGCTTCGATGTCAGTCGGTGGGTTGGCTTTGGCCGCGAGTTCTTTCAAGCGGACCACCTCCTGTGCTCCGGCGGCGAATTCGGCCTGCACCTTGTCGGCCTGGCGCCGAGCGCCGGTCAGTTCCGTATCGAGCCTGGCCAACGACTGCTCCGCTTCGCCCAGTGCGGGGGGAGGCTTGTTACCGCGCGCCTTCAGTTCGGCGATCCGCATTTGCAGCGCGGCAATGCGTTCGTTCAGCGGGCGCGGGTTTGCGTCGATCTGACCGAGGCGCTTCGCCGATTTGGCATCCCAGACGGCGACGTTGCCGGCGAAGTCGCTCGCGATGACGCGGGATTGGTCGTCCGACCACGCGCAGCGCAGAGCCATCTCGCCCGTGAACTCGAATGATTTCTGCTTCGCACCTTCCGCGTTCCAGGTGGCCACGCTGCCGTCGCGTCCACAGGAGAGAAGTTTCCCATCGCGCGAGTAGGTGACGCAGAGCGCGCCACCGTTGTGCGCGTTCCAGGTCCTGGCCTGTTTGCCTTCAGCAGCTTCCCAAAGTTTCACCGTGCCATCTTCGCTGCTGGAGGCAATGAGCTTCGAGTCGCTTCGCCAACTGAGTGAAGTGACGGCGCCCTTGTGTCCAGCCGTAGTGAAGAGCTCCTGTCCATTGTCGGGGTCCCAGGCGGTCAGGCCGCCATTGCGGTCGGCGCTGGCGAGCATTTCGCCGTTGGGGCTGAAGGCCAGCGCCGTGACCCAGTCGGTATGCTTCTTGATCTTGTGCTCCAGTTCGCCGGTCTTGATGGAGTAAATCTTCACCAACCGGTCCGGGCCGCCGAGCGCAACGCGGGTTTGATCCGGACTGATGTCCGTGGCGAGGACGATGTCGTATTCCTTGCCGATGGTGGTGATGCGTTCCCCGGTTTCCACGTTCCAAAGAACGGCGCTGCCGGACTGGGCGCTGTGTCCGCCTCCGGCCAGCAGCAACTTGCCGGAACGCGAGAACTTCAAGTCCCAGGGCTGGCCGTCGGCAAAAGGCAGAACACCGAGCAGTTCGAAGTTCGCCGTGTGGTAGAGCAGAATTTGTTTCTGTCCGGCAATCGTGACGAGCGGCGCCCACGGGCTCGCCGCCACTCCGTTGATGGCATAGCCGCGCGAAGTGTGGACAACCGGCTCAATTGGCAATTCCCCCGGCATCGGCGGCGGACCGTCGGGCTTGCCGGCATCGGAAATCTTGAGGGTGAGGTCCATCGAGGGCTTTGCGGCGGCGATGGCTTTCGAGCCGGAAGTTTCAAGCAAGCCGCCAGTGATCCAGTTCTTGAAGACTTTGAGTTCCTTTTCCGGCAGCGGCGGTTTGTTGGGCGGCATCGCCGGCTCCTCGGCATGTGTGAGCGCTTTGATAAGCTTGCTCGAATCGGGGTTGCCCGAGACTACTACCACGCCGGAGCCACCGCCCTTGAGCGCGCCGGAATAGGACGTTAGATCAAGGTCGCCCTTCCTCTTATCCGGGTTGTGGCACTTGGCACAATGCTGCTCGACTAGAGGCAAAACGTGGTCCGCGTAAGTGGTTTTTTCCTGGGCGATGACCCGCCCGGTAAAACCGACAAGAGTCGCCGCCAGCGCGAGCCAGCGCCAGAGCGGTTCTTGAAACAACGCAGTCATGTTCTTAACGGCACAAATCAGACGCAGTTTGGTTCCCAAAGCCTCAATAATTCAACTCTCATTCAATTCTCCGCCTCGCGGTAGGCAACCTTCATCACGGGAACAAAATGGTTGACAGAGCAAGGCTGGAAGAGTAATCGCATCACCATCAAGATTGAGGGTTTCGTTCTGGGAGATGTTCCAATCTTTAGGGGTCTGCCGTTTCGACTCTTGGCCAAGGAGGGCAATCAAGCCACATGAAGCGACACAAACAAACCGAACCCAGGCGCAGTGCCTGAGAACCAGGAAAGGAAGAACATGAGCACCAATCTGCTACCCATCAACCCCCAAGCGTTAAGGCGTGTCTGGGCCGTGGTCTGCTCCAGCGCGTTGCTGTTGACACTGGCCTTGCCGGCCCCGGCTGGCGGCGATAAGGATCGCCCCACACCTGGCAAGCACCGGCCGATCATCTATCCCATCAAATCCAGGCCGTTCGGCAAGAGCTACGGCAACTGGGGCGCGGCCTGGTGGAACTGGGTGCTGGGGATTCCAAAAGCCCAAAACCCGAACTTCGATCCCACCGGCGAATTCGCTCACGTCGGCCAGGATGGACCGGTCTTTTTTCTCGCGGGCAACTTTGGCGGCGTCAACCAACGCAGCGCCACCGTCCCGGCGGGCAAGGCCATCTTCTTCCCCATCCTCAACAACGTGTATTGGGCGCCGGAGGACCTTGCCTTCGTCAAGGATGTCATCGCGCCGTCCCAAGGATGGAATGTCACCGGGTTATCGGATACGGAAATCCTGCGCATGGGAGTGAATTGGGCCACCGATCATGCCACATCGCTGTCGGTAACCATCGACGGCGTGCCGGTGAAAGACCCATGGCAATACCGAGCCGATTCGGATCCTTTCACGCTCGAACTGTCTGATGCGCTGGCTGATTTTGGCTATCCGGCGGGCCCGCGCACGCCGAGTGTGTCCGACGGTTACTGGATCATGCTGCGGCCGCTGTCCCCAGGCAAACACACCATCCGCTTCACCAGCACGGGCCGCTACAGCGTGGCTGACGGCGATCCTTTCGACCAGGACTTCTCGCTGGACGTGACATATCACCTCAAGGTGGTGCGCCCGGCGCACATCGCCCGGCCTAACTCCCGGCCATACGGGAAAAGTTATGCCAGATGGAGCGCCGAATTTTGGAAGACGGGCATCGAGCTGCCCGTCGCAGGCAATCCATTGGTCGAAGGCGGATGTGGAGAACTGTCTGGCCGCGTCATGTTCCTTGCCGCGCCGATCACCAGCAGCACGATTTCCTGCACCGTCCCCGCTGGAACGGCCTTGTTTGTCCCCGCGCTCACGGTGGAGTGCTCGAGCCTGGAACCGCCGGAGTCAGGCTTTCATGGTGACACCGAAGAGGAACAGGCCGAGTGCGCGACGTATTGGTCCGATCACATCGTGAACCCGTCGGTCGATATTGACGGCCTGCCCGTTCCAAACATCGCCTCCTACCGCGTCGTCTCGCCACAGTTCGAGTTCACAGCGCCCGATCCGAACATCCTGCTGGTGCCCGGAGGCGGCCCCGGCACGGCAGTGGCCGACGGCTACTACCTGATGGTCTCGCCGCTGTCCAGGGGCACGCATACGATCCGTGTGCGCGGCGCCCTGCGGTTTTCCGTGGCCGCAGGCGATCCGTTCGACCTGGATCTAAGCAACGACGTGCTCTTCAACATCACGGTGGAGTAACTCCGGCCTGCACGACCTCTCCCCGCGGCTTCGCGAGGAGAGGATTCTTCGAATCGAGCGCCACAACCCCTCCGATCTCCAACGTTGGAGCCGCATTGAGAAGCATAAACCACAGTGACGGACCGCGATCGGTCCCCGGTCGCAGCGACTCGAATCGGCGAGTAGAGCGCGAAGATTCCAACGAGCGTTCTGCGGCCCACCCGCTGCGAGCCGGGACGGCTCGCGGTCCGCAGGTTCATGGAAAGCTGCCCGACCACCCTCTCCAATCTGCCGCTAAGGCTTCTCCTGTCTTCAATGATTGAACACAAACTCCTTCGCGTTGAGCAGCGCCCAGAAGAGATCGTTCAGGACTTGCTCGTCGGTCTTGGGATCGCTGAAGAAGCTCGTCAGCTTCACGCGCTCGGCGTTGCTGGGCGGGCGGCCCTGCGCACGGAGGTAAAGATCGTCGAGGACGGCTTCGCGGGATTTGCCTGACTTCAGCAGCGCTTTCACCACGCCGCCTTCCTTGATCTTGCCTTCTGCGGTGGTGCCGTTCAGCAGGTGTAGCGCCTGGGAGAGGTTCGGCTCCATCTTCACTTCGCAGGAACAGACCGTTTCGCGCGTGGCACGGCCGAAGGTTGTCAGGAAATAGCCGCTCGTGTTGCCATCGGGGATTTGCACAGCGCGCGCTCCTTTGGGGATGCCGGCGAACTTGTCCTTCGTCTCCGTGACCTGGCTGATGCAGTCGAGCAACACCTCGGCGCGCAGGCGGCGGACGCTGGCCCGGGCGAAGTTGCGGTCGTCGGCCGCGTTCGAGTCGTTCGCCCGCGTGCTGAGTTGGTAGGTGCGCGAGTTGCAGATGTCGCGCACGAGCTTGCGGAAGTCGTAGCCGTATTCGGTGAACTTCGCCCCGAGCGTGTCGAGCAGTTCGGGGTTGCTGGCCGGGTTGCTGATGCGCACGTCGTCCACCGGATCAATGATGCCTTTGCCGAGGAAATGCGCCCACACGATATTCGCCAGGTTCTTCGCGAACCACGGATTTTCCGGCGACGCCAGCCACTTCGCCAGGACTTCGCGGCGTGATTCGCCCTTCTTGATCTCGGGCTGCTGCGCGCCGAGGAACTTTGGCGGGAGCGGCTTGCCGGTTACGAGATGCCTCACGTCGCCTTCACTGCGGTCGAACACGACGTATTCGCGGGGATCCTCGCCCTGCTTGCGGCCGATCTGCGGGAAGAAATTCGCGAAGCTGTAGTAGTCGTTCATCGTCCAGCGGTCGAACGGATGGTTGTGGCATTGCGCGCACTGGATGCGCATGCCCATGAACGCCTGCGCCGTGTTCTCCGCGACCTTCAGCGTGTCGGTGGTGACCTGGTAGTAGTTGGCCGGCGGATGGTGCAGCGTGCTGCCGCTGGCGGTGAGCAGTTCGCGCACAATGTCGTCGATGGGCACGTTGGCCAGCATCTTCTCGCGCAGCCAGTCGAAGTAGGCGAGCGCCGCCTTCTGGCTGAACTGGTCCTGCCGCGAACGAATCTGGAGCAGCTCCGCAAACTTCATCACCCACAGGTCCGCGAACTCAGGGCGGTTCAACAGCGACTCGACGAGATGCTCGCGCTTGGCTGAACTGGCATCGGCGAGAAATTTCTTCAACTCGTCCGGCGTCGGCAGCGTGCCGGTGATGTCGAGCGTGGCGCGGCGGATGAACGTGGCGTCGTCGCACGGGTCGCTGGGTGTGATGCGCAGCCTCCTGAGCTTCGCGTAAACCAGGTCGTCGATATAGTTGTTCCGCGCGAGATGCTTCGGGAACTCGAACGACTGCCCTTTCGGCACAACGATGACCTGGGCGCCAACGGTGAAGGCGTCGAACCGCGCCATCACGAATGCTTCGCCGCGCTGGCCCGCCGTGATGACGCCGCTCTCGGAGACCTTTGCCGCAGGCTCGTTGTTACTCATGAACACGGCAAGCGAAGTCACGTCGCGGTCAGAGCCGTCGGAATACTTTGCTCGCACCACCAGCCGTTGTGTGGCGTTCGAGCCTTCCAACACGGCCTGCTTCGGCGCGATGTCGATGCTGACGACGTGCGCGATGTTCGTTGGATCCTTGAGGGCCCCATCCTGAATCCATTGGAGCAACGTGCGGTAAAGCTCGCTGTCCTTCTTGAAACGTTCACCGCCCGTGTGAGTGACGATGCCAAGTCCTTTTTCGAGAACGAGGCTCTCTTCCGGAATGGCAAGATTGATACGCCGTCCAATCTGCTCGCGGGTGATCTTGGTATAATCGCCGTCGGGATCGTAGCCAAAGAGCGACAGGCGGAAACCATCCTTGCCGCGGGAAGCCCCGTGGCAGCCGCCGCTGTTGCACCCTGCCTTGGTGAGCACCGGGATGACGTCGAGCTTGAAGCTGGTCGCACGTCCCGTCTTCGCCTGCTCGATCACGACAGGTACCTTCAGGCTGCGGCCCTCAAACTTCACGGTCAGTTCCGTTTTGCCATCCGCGACCGGGTGCAACGTGGCCCCCTCGAGTCGGGCCAGGGATTTGTCCGCCAGCGCGAGCCTGGCCTTATCCGTGACATCGCGCGTTACGCCATCCGCATATGTCGCCTGCACGACCAGTGATTGGCGCGAGTTCTTCGTGGCTAGGCGCACTTCGGACGGAGAAACGGTGAGGTCGGTAAGGGCCGGGGCGGCAGAAGCAGGCCATGCAAAGACCAGTGCGGCAAGCAGCAGCGAACAGGGCTGAAAGCCCGCAAGATGATAGCCCGGGGCAACGCCCTGGGTTACACGCCCTAAAAGATCGGATAAGCCCTGTAAGGGCGACACACAGGATGGGACCATCAAACGGGGCGATCGATGATTGTGTGCCGCCCTTACAGGGCTGGGATGGATTCGTTGGACATCTACCCAGGGCGCCGCTCGCTGCGCTGCGCTCTGCCCTGGGCTATCATCTTGCGCCCCTTCAAGGCTTGTTTGAGTGTGCTGCATGCGAGATTACTTGCTTGCCACTTTCTTCGCATCGGGCGCGGCCACGACAGCCTTCTTCGGCGGCACCACCCGGAACGAACCGCCCTGGCCAACGTTGTGCGGGATGACTTCCCCGCCTTTCTTCACCGCGACCGTGCAGAAGAGATTACGCTGTGAGCCGGGTGAACAATCCGCAGCCACGCTGACAGGAAAGATAACTTCCTTGTCGTCCCTGGTGATTTGCTTTTCCGTGATGGAAATCTTGTCGGACAGGCCGACAAGCTTGATGGTCGCCGGGCCATCGAAGGGAATCTTCTGCTCCAGCTTCACGACGATGTTCGTGCTCCTGCCGGCCTCGCAGGCAATCTTTTCGATGGTCGCGGTCAGAAACGGCTCACCGATGGTGAGCGGAGCGAGTTGCGTCGAGACGAACAGATCGCCCTCCTTGACTTTGGCAGAGCCGAGTATCGCGATCTTCCACTCGTTAAGTCCGGCGTCAGACTTCGCGTTCAACGGGAAGGAAACGTCCTTCGAGCCTTTCGGGATGGTGATGTCCGGCTGAGATGAGACGCCGGGTGGGTTCCAGACCATCTTCAGGTTGATGGCTTCACCGAAGCCGGCGTCGCGTTCAACTTCGACCTTCAAATCCATCGTGCCACCCTGCACCAGCGGGACCTTCGGCTCCACAATGCGAAGCTTGAACGGCGCGGCCTCAGTGACAGCCACAAGCATTTTGCCCACGCGCGTGCCGTAGTAACTCGTGTTGTTCGGGCCTTCCACGAGGCTGATGTCGTTGCGGTAATGGCCAGTGACGTCGTTCGTCGCCACCGCCGAGAGATCGAGTAGCTTTCCTTCGATGGGCGCATCGGCCGATGCCTCGAAGACAAGAGGAAACTGGTCAGTCTTGGCGGGGAGTATTTCAGCGAGCAATTTCACACCCTTTGGCAAACCGTCGGTTTGGAACTTCAGTTCGCTGGTGAGATTCGCGCGCCGGACAGAGATAAGTGTAGCGAAGCGGTTGCCACGCGGGACGGCAATGTATTGACGGCTCTGCGTGTCATTGCGGGCGACTTCGGGAATCTTCACCGTGATGCTCGGCTCGACGGGGGCTACCTCGATGCAATAAACAAAGTCCGGCCCGCCGCGCTTGAGATGGTCGCGCACGAGCACCGTGTATTCGCCGTCCTCGTCAGGCTTGAAGTTCACCGAACTGTCGGGGCCGGCGGCGTCATCGTTGTCAGCGACGGGCGAGCCTTTGGCGTTCACGATTTGAATGGCGGAATCGAGCGGCGAGCGGAGCCGGCGGGCGAAGACGGTGACCTGAAGGTTCTGTCCCTGCTTCGCGCGAAAGCGGAACCAGTCGTGATCGCCGGGCTTGCTGAGGACCCCGTTGAAAACAATCGGCAACGCGCGCGCTTCCTTGGCCTGTTCACGCGAATCATTTGGCTCGGCTTCCAGCGAAGTAGGAAATGAGGTGACGCGCATCCAGTTGGGGGAAGGAGCAACTCCCTCTCCTCCAGCCGATGGAGGAGAGGGCCGGGGAGAGGAGGATTCTCGATCGAGACTGCCCCTCTCTCCGTCTCTCTCCCCACTCGTTCCTCGCGGGGAGAGAGGGTCAGCAAACACCCCAAACTTCTCCTGTGGCTCGCGTGGCAGTTTGATCTCCTGCTCGAATTCGCCCTTCACGTCGCCAAGAAACTTCACCTTCAACTTCTCACCGACACGGCCTGCGACTGGATACACGGCGCTGGGGCGCGGGAAGGTGCCGACGTGGAGCCGGTAATGATAATCATCGCGCCCGCCGAAGGCGGTTTCGCGGACCTGCACGAGATAGTCACCGGTTTCCGGTGCAATGATCGAAGCGATGCCGTCCTGCAAATTCAACGCTGAATCCTTGGCCTCGCTCAACAAGCGGCCAGTCTGGTCCTGAATGGCGATGCAGGGATCGAACACGCCGCGCCCGAGACGTATGCCTTCGATCTCCGCGGTCAATCGCTGGCCCTTTTCCGCAGCGACGATGAAGAAGTCCATGTCCTCGGACGTGACGGTTCCGTTCACCGTGCAATTGAGGGAGAGGCGCTGGCCTTTGGCGGGCTCGTTGTTCGGCTCGGCTTCGGCGATATTGGTCAGCGCGCTGATCCAGAACGTGCGCACCTCGGAGACGCCGGTGGCCGTGCGCAAGCGCATCTGATGTTCGCCGAGCCGGCAGTCCGGCGCGACGCGGAGCGTGGCTTTGACACGGTCGTTGCCCGCCTCCATCGAAACAACCGAGATGCCTGGGGTGTAGAAAACGATTTCCTTCGTGTCATCGAGCCGCTGGCCGGTGAAGCGGACTTCGACTTCCGTGCCGCGTTGCGCGCCGGGCGGGAGGATGTTCGTCAGGCGCGGCGCAACAGCTCTGGCGTTGAAAGCCAGACAAAGAATTGAAAGCAAGGCAAGGCAACGCATGATTTCTCAGGGACGAATTTCGAAGACCCCCGGCCCGGGATTCGCGTTTAGTTTCTCCACGACCTTCGGCATCAGGGGTCGGAGTGTGGCGTATTGGTTGTCCTTCGCGTTCAGCAACAGAACGGTGATAGGATACTTCGAGAAGTTTTGCTGGTATTGGAGGTTCTTGTCGAACGTGAGCAAGGCTTGAAAGCCCTCCGCGAGCATGGCACGAATCAAGTCGCCATTTTCGCGACCCTGCCAGCCTTTCTCTCTCACTGTCGTTACTTCAAACATACTCAAGTCCGCTTTCAGCCGTTTCGGCAGGTTCTCGTCAAGCAGCACTTTCATGAAGCAGCTTGAGATTGGATTGCAGCACCGACTCCGCCAGCGCCAGAACCTTCGCGGCCTGTTCGCGACTCACCGAAGGGAAGTCTTCAAGAAACTCGTCCAGGCTCGCGCCGCCTTCTAAGTGGTCGAACAAGCTTTCGATAGGAACGCGCGTGCCCTTGAAAACCGGCGTTCCCGCCAGGACAGCCGGCGAAATGGTGATAAGTTCGTTTGTCATACGCTTGTCCACGTTACTGGTTTAGCGTTTGAAAGGCCAACGCCGACCACGCGATATTTTGAGCCTCCTCACGTCAGCTCCTACGAGATTCAGGTTAACAACCCCTTCTGCACCTCGCCATCCTTCACGATGGCGATGGGGCGGTTGCCGGGGGCTATCAACGTTTTCTCGTGCTGGATGCCGAGTTGATGATAGACGGTCGCCGCCAGATCCTCGACTTTGAGCGGATCGCTCTCCGGTTCGCCGCCGGTGGGATCGCTAGCCCCATGGATGTGGCCGCGCTTGATGCCACCACCGGCGAGGGCAATAGAGAAGACTTTCGGATAATGGTCGCGTCCGGCGGTGCCGTTGATTTTCGGCGTGCGGCCAAATTCGGTCGTCACCATCACCATCGTCGAGTCGAGCAGGCCGCGCTGGTCGAGGTCGCGGATGAGCGCGGCGAAGGCCTGGTCGAAGCGCGGCAACTGGCTGTTCATCGCGTTCCGGATGTTGTCGTGATGATCCCAGCCACCGTAGGTGAGCGAGACGAAGCGCACGCCGGCTTCGACCAGGCGGCGGGCGAGGAGCATCCTCATGCCGGCCTGGTTGGAGCCGTATTCCTCGCGGAGTTTTTCCGGCTCGTCATTCATCGAAAATGCGGCGCGGGCTTTGTCGGAAGAAATCATCGAGTAGGCGCGCTGGTAGAAGGAGTCCATACCGTCGAGCGAGTCGGATTTTTCCAGGGCGCTGAAATGGGCATCGACGGCGGCGCGCATTTCGCGGCGAGTGGCGAAGCGGGCTTCGTCCACACCACCGGGCAGCGAGAGGTCGCGCACTTTGAAATCCCGGCGCGTTGGGTCGTTGCCGAGGCTGAATGCGCCGTAGGCCGAGCCAAGGTAGCCGGTGCCGGCAAAGGTGTTCGGGACGGACGGGATGCAAACGTATGGCGGTAGTTCGTTCTTCGACCCGAGTTCGTGCGACACGATGCTGCCAAAGCTGGGATACTGGATGGCCGGGCTGGGGCGGTAGCCGGTGAACATGTTGTGCGTGCCGCGGTCATGGTCAGCCTCCCCGTGGGTCATGGAGCGGACGACCGTGATCTTGTCAGCGATGCCTGCGGTCTTCACCATGAGTTCGGAGAAGTGGACGCCATCGAGCTTGGTCTTCACCGTGCCGAGCGGCCCGCGATATTCAATCGGTGCGAGCAGCTTGGGATCGAAGGTCTCCTGCGCCGCCATACCGCCGGGCAGGTAAATCTGAATGACGGATTGGGCAATGGCTTTGGGGGCGTGGCCACTGGCGGCGGCTGCGGCCTGGAGTTTGAAGAGGTTGCCCATCGTCAGGCCTAGCGTGCCGATAACGCCGGTGAAGAGGAATTCGCGGCGGCTCGGACGGCAGAGATGATCGGGGCTGTTGCACCAGGAAGGAACGAACGGCTTGCTCATAGGTTCAGATTGTTACTGCTACGGCTTACTGGCTCACATTAACGCAGTTCTGACGTTCGGAGACGAGCTTTTATGCGAAAGAAATTAGGGCAGACGGCCTGCCTGCTCCGGGCGGCAAAGCCGCCCGGTTTGGCTTGCGCTGAAGTGCTGGCTGGGCGGGCA
>Ga0187893_10005152_pt1 | contig 23813 bp, 30 predicted proteins | sample MA1701074metaG_FD_139574 | JGI IMG/M metagenome (GOLD analysis project Ga0187893, IMG submission 139574) | White microbial mat communities from a basaltic lava cave in the Kipuka Kanohina Cave System on the Island of Hawaii, USA - MA170107-4 metaG ...
ACGTCGTGGGTCAGGGCGAACGCTGGCCCCGGTGCCCGCGTCTCGTCCTCATACTGGGTCACGGTGTACATCACTGTTCCTCCACATGCAGGGCTATGATGATCGCGCTGACCGTCATCGGGAAGGGCTCGGTCTGCTCGATACTCACGCGCCCGTTCCGGTCGACCCCGTACTCACTGACCCGGGTGAGACCGGTGAAGGGGAAGGACACCTCCGGGTCGAAGGTCTGGATCTCGCTGTTCACCAGGATGCCCTGGGGCGTCGCGTCCGACCCGCGGGTATTGTACCAGAGGATACCGACCTCCCCGATGCGCAGGAGACGCGCGAGAGACGGGGCACCGTCCAGGGACTGAACCACAGGCCGAAGGCTCGTGACCTTCGACCCGTAGTACAAGCCAGCCTCGATGGTCGTCGCTGCTGTCAGGATGGTGACTGCGCCGTTCGTGACCGTCACCGTGTACCCGGTCGTGCCTGCGCCGATCGCGCGGACCTGCGCACCGTTGATGTACCCGAACCCTCGAACCGTCGTCACCGCGCTGCCGGAGTAGTAGCGCGCAGCGTCCGTGTTCAGCGCGCCGTCGAAGACCTCGATGAAGCGGTGAGTCACCGAGCTGATCACGCGCTTGACCGAGACCCAGACCTCCTCACCCGTCCCGCACGCATTCGGCATCGCGTCGATGGACTCGAACACCCCGTCCGTGTAGTCCTGTGTCGGCCCTGTGACGAAGTCGGACCAGGCGCGGATCTCTTCGCGGGGCTCGAACGCGCAGGCCAGGAGGGCACCGTCGCTCCGGACCGCGAGTAGGAAGGGGTCGGGAGAGCCAACGTAGGTCGTGTACCGCACCGTCCCCGTGCTGAACAGGTTGTCCGCGATCAGGCTCAGGTCGCCGGACGCATGCTTGTTCGTGTTTAGGTCAAAGATCATCTCCCGGAGGCGGCGATCGCCTGCCTGGAGGTACACGACCCGGTCCCCGGTCTTCACGGCATCCACGGTGTCCGACGAGCCGAAGGTAGCCTGCTCCTTCGCCCGGACGCTGGTCGGGGTGATCGGGCTATCATCACCCCCACCCTGTACGGCAAACTCGGCCCCGAGCGTCCCGAGCAGGAGGGTCTCGGACATCGCCCCCCAGCGGATCATGTTTACCTTCCCGGATGCCACCCGGTAGGCGACCGAGTCGTCCGCGTTCGGTCCGGGCGTGTGGTCCTCGTAGTCCCCGACGACCGAGAGCCAGAACTTGTCCGGGTCCGTCGCCGTCCCGGCCCAGCCGAGCCTCTGGTCGGTGAAGAACACGACGCCCGGGTAGCCTCGCGTGGACGACCAGGCATCAGCCTCCAGCGTCCAGGTCCCGGACGGGATCCGCCACGGGCCGCGGTCGGGGTAGCCGTCTTGCACGGCGTTCAGGTTGTTCTGGACTACATTCTTGAACCCGCGCAGGATCTTGGCGTGGACGAGCCGGGCGTTCTGAAACGAGATGATCTTCGCGACCCCACCGGCGCCGACAATGAGCTTCCCAACGTCGCCCGAACGGAAAGCGTCTTCCGTCGGCCATCCGACGTCGGATGGGAACGACGTGATTCCGACCTCGTTTCCGGACGAAATGTTCACCGGCACGACGGCGACGACAGCGCCTTCCTGGTCTTTCGACAAGCCGAAGACGAGCGCGCTCGTGGGTGAGAGACCAATAGTCAGCGTCCCGGTCGTCAGGGACGTGCCGGAGAACGCGGTCGTAATGTCCACGGTCGCACTGGTCGGCCCCGCCACGGCCGTGATGTTCGCGACGCCTGCGCTGTGCTTGATCGTCCGCCCGACGTCCCCGGCCAGGAGCACGCCCGAGGCGAACGTCAGCGTCCGGCTCGAGCCCACCGTCGCGGCCGAGAGCGTCACGTTGTTCGTCGACGTGTCGACCAGGATGCCCTGCTCCGACGAGGGCGCCGGGTCGAAGGCGATGTCCGAGAGCGTGAACGAGGTCGCCGTCACGCGTGAGAGCTTGGCCGGAGCATGATCCCGGTGCGCGATGTACACGACGTCGTTGGACTGGGCGAAGCGCAGGTACGGTAGCTCGGCCTCAGTGTAGGTGGTCGTCACCTCCACCGGCGTCCCGGTCACCGTCCAGGCGCCCGAGCCGTGTGAGGTCCCGGAGAAGTCGACCAGCAGCTCGACCACCGCGACCGTGGTGCTGGTGACCGACAGCACGCGCGCGACGCCTGCGCCGACCGTGATCTCCCGGCCCCGGTCGGTGTTCGTGTTAGTCCAGTAGGGCGCCGAGGTCGTCGCGGTCGCCGCCACGGTCGGCCCCGATGCGGTCGAGAGGGTCAGCGTCAGGGCGGGCGTGCTGGACGCGGCCCGGAGCAGTGCGCGGCTGGTCCAGAAACGGATGTACTCGTGCCCGAACTCCATCATGTAGGTGATCGAGTTCGAGAACTCAAAGCGCTTGAGCCGGACCTTGCGCGTCGGGTCCTTCGACCATCCGCACCAGAGCAAGCCAGCGCGCCGAGTCGCCCCGCCCTGTGGCTGGACGACCATGTTCCGGAGGCACAACGCCCCGGTCGCGTACTTCTTCAGGTCCGCGCGTCCCTCCAGCTTCTGCGTGAAGGTGCCGCCGACGAAATTGTACTGGATGTTGTGGAGGGCCATTACAGCGCCCCGAAGTCGCGCGTCAGGCTGGACGAGACACCAGTCCCCCCGTACCGGACGTCGAGCAGAATGTTGCTCTCGAACTCCTCGGGCGTGCCTTCCTGGTCGGTCGCGGCCCGAGCCTCATCAAGCACCGTCTTGTACATATCGGCCATGACCTTGACTTTGGCCGCACTCTTCAGCAGAGGCTCCCCGATCGTGGCGGCCAGATGGTAGGCCATCGCGCGTGCGAGCAAAGGCGTCCAGTTCGTCACCGCCAGGTCGTAGGTGTACTCGACCTGGAGCGCGTCGGAGTTCGAGTAGAACTTGTCCCCTACGCGCGCGTACCGCTCGCCGAGGCTCTCGGAGATCCGGCGGACGCGGAGCGAGTCGGACGGCAGGGCGATGATGAAGCCCCACTCACGCGTGAGGCCGTCAGGCTCCCCGGTGTAGAGGCGCCAGGCGCCCGAGGCGACTGTGTTCGGCGTCACGTCGTCGGACGAGAATGCCTCGTCGATCGTGCAGGACACCGTGTTGGTGTCCGTGAAACCCGTGATGGTCGCCTTCCCCGGGCCACTGTCTCGCCAGATTCGGTACTCGGGCGTCGTTGCCATGGCCGAGGTGAAGGGCGTAACAGTCGCGACGTCGAACACGACACCCGTGGCGCCGACCGTGACACCGGACGCACCAATCGTCAGGGCACCAGCGGGCTCGGTGTAGGCGTACAGGGTTGTGATCTTCGTCGCCTCGCGCCACGGGTGCGCCTGGAGCGTAGCCGTCCGGAGCGTCTCGAACCACTCGTTCGCGATCTGCGCACGCCGCGTAGACTCACCCGCCGAGGCGATCGGGTCGTCGCCCAGGAGGCGGAGGGCCATGTTCGTGATCGAGAGCTGCGTGTAGGACGGGAGCGCCATCAGGACCTCCTCAGCACTGGCTGCCGGTCGCCGGGTTGTTCATCAGCGAGTGCCCGCATGTCGAAGTGGCCCCGGTGTAGGACTGGCTCACAATGGAGTATACCGTGGATGCGACCACCGGGACAGTGATCCCGCACGACTGGCTGGGACCCTGGGGCACGAGGCCGACGCAGGACGCGGGCACGTCCGCGTAGGGCAGCTCGACGTCCCCGCCCACGATGAAGTCGTCGAAGCCGAAGACGTCGAACCCGCCCAACGTGTTACCGAAGACGACCTCGTCGAACTGGACTGTGGTCGTCACCCCGACGTAGGCCATCGACCCACCCTCGGGTGCGGCACCGCCACCACCCACGCTGTGAGGCACGGTCAGGAAGTCGACCTGCGCCCCGTTGCGCTTGAACTCAAGCGTCAGAGACCCGCCGAAGTCACCGAGGTCGATCGCATAGAAGCCGATCGCTGTCAGGGTACGGGAGAAGGTGATCGAGAACAGCGACGCTGTATCGAAGTACCGTCCGCCTGAGACTGCGTGCGCGTAGCGCCCCACCAAGTTCGTCGCGCCGCCTGCGAATCCATCAACGAAGCCGATCCCATTGAGGGTCGCGGTCCCGAAGGCTCCAAAGTTCAGCGCGATCGGGGTGAGCGTACCGATCGTGATGCTCTCGAACGATTCGGTAGACGAAACCTGCGCACCGAGCACAGCGCGAAAGGCAGCTTCCCGAGCCTCGGAGTTGGCGAACGAAGCGGCACGCACAAGGGAGGCATCCCCGGTGCCTGCGTCGAAGGCGTAGTAGACAGTCGCCATGAAGGAAGGAGTGGTAGGGGGCTTTCACCCCCCACCACTGTTGGGGGTTAGTTCGGAGTGCCGCCGAGGAAGCCGATCCAGCCGAAGAAGACGTCGCCTGCGTTGGCATCCGCCACCGCAACCGTGATGGTGACGTTGATACCCGACTGAGAGTTGAGCAGAATCGGAGCCGTCACGTCCGTGATGGGCGTGCCCGGCTGCGAAATGATCGTGGTGCCGGTCAGAGACGCGAAGCCGTTGATTGCCGTCGGTCCGGCACCGACGACGACGTCCTTGATGAAGGCGTCGATGTCAGCATTGACCGTGGTGCCCGCCTCGTCGACGTGCGCCGCGTACCCCATGCTGAACGTGGCACTGGCGTCGGTGTCCGCGATGTACGCTCCACAGAACTGCGGCAGGATGACGAGAGAGCCTGCCGGGAGCGTGACGACCGCCCGAGCGGCGACCGTACCCGCGCCATCTGCCGTCGCTTTCCAGAATGCCACCCGTAGCGCGGAGAGGTGCTGTGGGGACATCTTCTCCTGGACCAGAGCGACTTGCTGGTCGTATCCGATGTTGACGGTGAAAGTCGTGGCTGCCATGTGTCTCTCCTCCCTTACGCCGAGACCGAAATCTCTACAATTTTTTCGTCCTCGATCCGGGTGGCGCCGAACGAAGCCGAGGCGTAGACCTGAGTCGCGTAGCTCTTCCCAGGCAGCACATCGATCTGGGTCTTGATCTCCGAGCCCATCGCCAGGCCCGCAGCGTCACGCAGCCAGGCCATGACGGCCTTGGACGACCCGTCCGTCGCGGTGATGACTCGGTTGCTGACCGTGAACATGAAGCCGACGAAAGTGTCGACCTTGCCCTGGACCAGAGCCTTCACGGTGTTGTAGTCCGCGCTCTTTACCTCAGTGGTGTTGAGCAGAGTGGTGATGTCCTTCGGACGGCACACGATGTACCGGGGCTCGTCCGGGTCGACGTCGTTCCCGTCGAGGACTTCCTTCGCCGAGAGCAGCTTCGCGAGCGTCAGGCCAGTCGCGGCGACGGCGACCTTCTGGCCCGAGGGGAAGGACGACGTGGTCGTACCGTCCACGCCGGTGTAGGCCGTCCCGATCATCTCGGTGAGGACCTCGTCGTCGATCGCACGACCGATCGCCCAGACAGCGTTGGTCGCGTACTCCGAGGTCGGGTCGATGAGCATGCGGATCTTGTCTTCCTTGTCGATCAGATCCGCCCACTCGTAGTCTTCCATCGTGACCCGGCGCCTGCTGTGCTGGCTGTTCACCAGCGGCGTGTCGCCGTGCCGGACGGTCTTCTTCACGGCCGCGGTCTTCGCGAGCCGCTCGAAGAAGTACTGTTCCGCCTGGACGTTCTCGAAGCGGACCTTGTCGCGCAGCCGCGAGCCCTTCTGCTGCGCAAGCATGATGACGTTGGCCGTGTAGGCCCTGACTCTGGCTTGTGTGATGGTGTCGGACATTGACGTACTCCCTGTCACTGCGTTGCAGCCGTGACGGCGGGTTGCCCGACACCGGACCCTACCTTGCCACTACGCGGGCTCTGCGGCTGGCTGGCACCAGCGGCCTGTGGAGCGGCGTTGCACCGCTTACCCACAGGCCGATGGTACCGTGGACTGGTGGGAGTGTCAACCCCTCTCGCGCAGGGGTACGGCAGCCTGCTCCAGGCGGAAGACTTCCTGGACCGCAGCATCGTGCTGCGGGTGGCCCTTGATGTGGAACGGGTGCGTCTTGTCCTTCCTGATGGCGTCGATCTGGGCCTGGACCTGTGCCCCGCCCTGAACGCCCACGTCAGCCCGGACGAACCCGGCGTCCGACAGGTCGGCCCCGAGCGCGGCGAGGGCCTTGATGAAGCCGACGTGGTTCCCGGCAGGCGTCGAGCCCAGCCACTGGATGGTCTCGGCGTCGAAGTACTCGGTCAGGGCGACACGGAAGTGGCCCATGTTGCGCTCGTACCCGGCACCCCAGTCCTTCTTCAGCGTGTCCACGGTCGTCATCGCGCCCTTGGCGAGCGACTCGCCTTCCTTCTGCATCAGGCCGACGTGGAGGTCGATCATGTTCTGGGCCTGAGCGGGCGTCAGGCCAGCCTCCAGGAACTTCGCCCGGGCCTCGGCCTCTACGGTCTTCGACCAGCCGTCTTCCTCGGACGGGGTCTTCAGCTCGTACCCCTCGGCCTTCTCGGGCACGCCCAGCTTGGAGAGGAACGCGCGCCGCTCCTCGGGCTTGGCGTCGGCGGCCGGGATGTTCACCGAGTTGCCCAGCTTCTTCTCCAGGGCAAGGTATGCCTTGCCTGCGTCGTGGGCGGTCTTGAACTTCTCCAGGCCCCGGATCTCTTCGGCCCCGAGCCCGTGGTGCCAGGCCGGGAGGATGCCCGTCTCACCGCTCGCGGGCGCGGGGGGAGTTACGGGCGGGGTAGCCGGGGCAGCGCCTGGAGCCGGAGCAGCCCCCGGGGCGGGTACCGGAGCGGGGGTCGGATCGGGCGTGGGAGCTGCCGGGGGAGCTGCGTTCTGTGCGACGACCGTCGTAGCTGGCATTACTCGGCCTCCAGGAACTTGTCGATCATTTCAACCATACCGGCCTTGCCGCAGTTGAACGACATGACCATCGCGTTGATGTCAAACGGGTTGCGGCCTGCCCACTCCCGAAAGTCAGCGAGCACGCGCTGACCTTCCTTTGAGTTGAACACGAACTTGTAGTCCGCCACGAGCTGCGCGTCGGGGTCCTTACGCCTCGCCACTGGGTCCTGCCTCCTGCGGGGGTTGGATCATCCCCGCTGCCTGTAGTTCGCGCACCGCGCCCGCGGCCGGGGCAGCCTTGCCCGCAGCCTCGGCCGTCTCCATCTGGCGCACGCGCTCGGCTTCCTGCTGCTGGGCCTGAGCACGCGCTTCCCGCTTGTCGGCGACCTCGCCGTCCGAGCGGATCATCTTGCTGGGCGTGCCGGCGGCTTCCCAGATGCCCTTCACGACTTCGTCCAGGACGATCCGGTCCATGACCTCTGACTGAGGCGCCTTGCCCTCGGCCTCGATCAGCGGTGCGGTCATGGCCCAGGCCCGACCGATGCCCTCCAGGGCAGACGCGCGCTGCGCCCGCTCCAACGGCCCCTCGTACATCACCATCGTCTCGGGCATCTGCTGGCTCTTGCGGCTCAGCTCGACCAGCTCTGCTGGGGCCTCGGTCAGCATGCGCCGCCGGGCCATGAGGCGGAAGGCGTTCTCGATCAGCGGCCGGTGGAGTTCGGTCTTCAGTCGCCCCAGGGTCGGGCCGAGCAAGCGCTGCATGAGCTGCCAGCGTCGCTCGACCTCAGTCGCGCTCATGTAGGTGTTCTGGGCCGAGTCGCCCGCACCGCCGCCGGGGAGCTGGATCTGGTCGTAGAAGAAGATCTCTCGGATCTTCCGCTCGTAGCGCTCGGCGCGGATCTGGGTCGGCTGGTACGACGCGATCCGGGCCTTGTCGAACAGCGGGGCGATGGAGTCCATGTCGCGGACGACGTTCATGGCCGCCGGGCTGGTCCGGACGCGGGAGACGACACCTCGGTCCCGGACCTTCATCGGCGGGTCGAGGTCCTTTGCCCAGGACTTCATGTCCAGCTCGATCGCGGCGTTGAGCGTCAGGGTGGGGGGTAGCGCCGTGATGCCGGGGCCACGGCCATAGACCTCGGACCCGTTCTTCGACCAGCGCGGGACGAGGAAGGGGAACCAGTCGAAGCCGCCCTCTTCCAACTGAACCTTGAGATCAGAGAGCCAGTAGACGGACGAGAAGGGCTTGAGCCGCCCGACCCGCCGCCTCTCGGTCTTCGGGACGCCGGGCCGCGGGGCTACCGCGTGCGTCACGCCGGTCAGGCCGTAGGGGTCCTTGTCGGCCTTGACCTTGAACGACTCCCAGGCCCGGCTCGGGGTGTCGGTGACCAGCCTGTCCCACCGCTCGACGATCGAGGAGTTCGACGTCCAGAACTCGCGGTGCAGGACGTTCACGTTCCCGTGTGCGTCCTCGTCGATCGCGTAGTCCCCGATCTGGAGGGTCTCGAACCGGAAGCCAGACCACTCGCGCGCGGTAGCGTCGGTCTCTTCCATGAACATCGCGCCGACACCGAACACACCGAGGTCGAAGTACAGCTCCTGGATCTCCTCGTTGAAGTTCGAGTCCTGGAGCGCGTCGTAGATCGACTTCGTCACTACTTCCAGCCAGTCCTGGAGGGTGACTTGATTCCGGAGGAGCTGGTCCTTCATCACCAGGCTGAACCACTTCATGGAAGGGCTCGTGAGCGACCCCTGCATGGTCGCCGCCAGCTTCTGGGCCGCGTCGACGGCAGTCTCGTCCCGCATGCGCTCGGTCTGGCGGCGAGGTCCCCAGAGGGTCTTGTACTGGACCTGGGCCTTGCGCGGGATCATGAAGTCGGCAAGGTCCTGCCAGATCGGGCGCCACGGATGCATGCGCTCCCGAAGCCGCTGGTCGCGGTTCACCAGCTTGGCAAACGCCTGTGCGTCGAGCATCAGGCGACCCCGAGCTTGTCCGTCGGGTTCTCGAACTGGCCCGCGATCACGGTTGAGGAAGCACCCTGGCGACGGCGGGTCTCTAGGGTCGACTTCGCGGCTTCCTTCTCGACGGCCGGGGCTTGCGGAGTCGGGCGAGTGGGTTTCGGCGGGCCTCCCATGTCAGTTCCTCCAGGGGTCGAAGTCAACCTCGGCCTCACTGTTCAGGCCGCTGTTGCGTTCATGATACGTGAACGGGTCGAAGTCTGCGTCGGCAAATTCCTGCCGAGCGCCTGTGATGCGCGTGTACCCAGCGTCGACGAAGCCCAGGATGCCGTTGCGGACCGCGTCAGCCCCGTGGCTGTACTGGCTGTGCTCCGGTTCACGCTTATACATCTGAAGCTCTTCGTCCAGCTTCCGCTTGTAGTTCGCCAGGCAATCTACTAGGCGATTGACGCCTTGGCCCGGGGGGCAACCCTTGGTGTTGAACGTGAAGCGGTGGAACTTCTCCCGGACCTGCTGGACGCCGTCGATCAGGTCGATCTTCGGGCTGACGTGGAAGTTCAGGCCGAGCTGGGCAGCGGTCTCGACGCGGCGCTTGTCGCTGTATTCCTTGACGCGCAGGTCGTGGGGGCCGACGTGGATGTCCGCGTAGGCGTACCCGCGGCGCTGCATCTCCGCGATATACCAGGGGAAACCCTCACCCCGGTGCTCCATGTAGTCGATGAAGCGGATCTCGTGGCCGATGTATTGGACGTAGACAATGGCCATCTTGTCGTCGATGCCGAGGTCCCACCAGGTCTGGACTGGGAACTGGGGGTCGTACGGGAAGTGCCCGAGGCGACGCTCCGCGTCAGCCTTCGCGAGCTGGGCGGTGTAGAAGGCGCCCTGGACGGAGCCGGTGAAGGAGCAGTAGAACTCCTGCTGGACCAGCTCTTCCTCCATCCCAGCCTTCCGCTCGGCCTCGATGTCTTCCTCGGAGATGACAGGCGAGCCGTCCGGGCGCTTCGTGTCCCGGACCGTGAGCAGGGACGTGTACCAGGACTGGTCTGCCTTCGCTCCCTGCCAGAGGTCGTAGAAGTGATTCTTCCCCCGGGGCGTCGAGACGAACATGGCCCAGCCGCCGTTCTCCATCAGGATCGGACGCGCGAAGTCCCAGGCGTCCTTCTTCTGGAGGGCGAACTCGCTGTAGAGACACCCGACTGGGTTCGTCCCCACCACGCGGGCCATCTTGTCGGTCCCGACGATCTGGAAGATCGACCCGTTGATGAGGGTGACCTGCATGTCGGTCTCGTCCTTGGCCTTCACGAGCCCCGTGCCGGGCCGGTCGAAGCCGGGGAAGTGGTGCATGAAGCGGAAGCCGTCCCCACCCATCCCGTCCCAGAGGATCTTCTTCCCCTGGTTGTACGTCGGGACGAAGTAGTAGTACGTCCCCACGCGCTGAGTCATCGCCATGATGGCGAGGTTGAGGAAGTTCTTATCCTTCCCCGCGCGGCGATGCCAGACCGCGGCGAACCGCTTGCACCCGTCCTGATACGCACGCCACGAGGGCCGCTGGTAGTCGCGGGGCGTGTAGTTGAACGGTAGGGACAGCTCGAGCTGGCTCACCGGCGGTCCCTCCGCTGCTGCGGGTCGATCATTCCGAGTACCTCGACGGCGATGTAGAGGTAGGTGCTCGCACCCGTCCACGAGACGCCCCACGTCGTGTCCGCCCCAGCTCGGGCGCTGGAGACGAAGGAACGGTCGGGCGAGGCATGGGTGCTCGGTGTAAGAAGCCGCGACCAGGCCCCGTCCTCGACGATCGTAACTGCGGCCCCGGCGATGCAGAGGAAGCCGAGAGTGTGTGAGCGAACCGAATCGAGGAACGTGGGGATCACATCGCTCGCGTGCACCGACGTCTGACTCGTCTGGGTCGCCGCGACGGCTGAGCCGAGTCCTCGCGTGTTCCGGATGTAGCCGATCTGCCACGCGGCCCCGGTGTGGGTCGTGGAGCCGAACCCAAACGCGACGGTCCCGGTCACCGCTGCTGCGCCTACGCGCGCCGTGTAGAGCGTCACCCGTGCCCCACCCGCAACCGTGATGATCGTGGAGTGCCGAGTCCACGTCAGACCGGCGGTCGTGACGGTAGTCGGGATCTCGGCCGCGGTACCGTGGCTGGCCTGGATGAAGGCGTACGCGAGGCTGCCAGCGGGGAAAGTAACAGAAGCCGACGTGTAGGACGTCGCGTTCGTGGTCGTCACTGAGTTCGTGAGCCCCTGGATGGCAGGCCGACCGGGCGCGAGGCCGAAGACGTCCTGGATGTAGTCCGTGTAGGCATTCAGCTTCGCTTCCCACGCAGCACGGACCGTGGTGTTCGAGAGATCCATCCTGTAGAACTCGACGAAGCGCGGCGAGTAGGTGAGCGCCGAGTTCACCGCGTCGAGAAGGATCGCATCGTCATCGTCGGGCGTAGTCCACGGCGTCCCGCTGTTCATCCTGTACTGGTTCGCGACGGCACCCTGGTCCGGGTTCGTCACGCGCCACAGGGTCTGGAACCCGATCCCGTACTTCTTGTAGTCGTCGATGAGCTGGAACTGGTCGTTCCCACCCGCTGCCCCGGAGTCCGGCGAGGTGGCCGACAGTGCGTTCCGCTGGATCATAAAGCGCCGCGGGAAGGCTTTGTACCCCCAGTCAGCGACCTCGCGGGCGATGTAGGTCGAGACCCCGTCCATCGTCCCCGAGCCAGCGATAGAGAGCATCAGCGCGACGTTGGCCGGGAAGTGTGCCCCGACGTGGGTGATCCATTCCTTCCCGAGGTCGATCACCCGCTGGGCCGTGTACCCGTAGGTGGCCGAGAGCCAGCGTGCATGCTCGGTGAGCGACGGGGACCCGTAGGCCGTCACGTTGTCGTACGGGATGTTCCAGTCGTCCGTGTTGGCCGAGACGAAGGAGACACTGATACCCCGGAGAGCCGCGTGCGAGCCGAAGGCCGTCGCGGCAGCAGCGAAGAGCTGCTTCTTGCGCTCCAGGTACGTCGTGTCCCAGAACACCAGGATGTTATCACCCGCCAGGCGCGGGAAGGTCGCGACGCCCGACTGCGCCCAGGAAGCGACCTTGGTCGTGGCCCGGCCGATGTTCGTCACGATCCGAACGGTCCCGAACTTCCCGGCCGACGCGAGGCGGTCCAGCTCCGCGATCAGAGCCGTGAAACTGGGCGCCGCGCTCGTCGGCTGCACGGTTGCCCAAGTCGTCCGGAGCGAGACGCCGTGGATCGAAGCGTCGCTCAGGTAGTTCGCGCCGATCGCGACGTCTTCCTTCCCCATTGCGATGATGCCGAACGGCGAGGAATCGTGCGAGACGGCAGCAGCGGCACCCTGGGCCACGTTCGGCGTCACCAGCGGGAGGATCACGGCGATAGCGAAGCGGTTCGAGGCATCCGCCGTCCATTGCCAGGTTGCGCTCGACGACTCGGACGTGCTGTCGTCGTCGTTCTCGATCACGGTCAGAATGTCCGCGTCGATCTGGGCATCGGTGTTCGCGGTGCCCGAATTGATTTCCGTGGCGCCGATGGCTGACTGAGCGAGGCCAGAGCTGGCCGGGTCTGTGGCGCTGTTCCGCTTCCCGAGCACCGCGATGGCACGGGAGTAGCCCGTGGAGACGGTGCCCGTGATCGTCTTGGCCGTCGCGCTGGTCGACGAGAGGGCGGTGGTCTCGGTGGGAGTCGTCTGGTCCACGTCCGTCATGCCCCAGCCTACGCACGCAGCACGGCCAGACGTGAAGGACGCGATGAAGTTCTTCTCCGCCCCGGTAGTCGGGTTGACGAGGACGTAGATGTAGACGCGGAACTGGTCCTCCTGGCCGGTGACCACAACGTCAGCGACCTTCGTCAGAGCCGCTGAGTCGAACGTCACCCCGCTGACCACCTCGTTCGAGTTCGGCGTGCGGAGGACGATCGCGGCGAACACAGCGGGTCGGTCGCCACCCGGGTGCGTGAACGCCCAGGTACGAGACGTCTCCGCCGAGGTAGACGCTGAGACAGCGGGCGTGCCCGCGAGGACTGGGTCACCGACAGCCATGCTAGATCCGGCAGCGGACGATGATCGTGATGGCGTCCGAGGAGCCCGAGGCGACCACGGGCCGGACCTTGACTGGATTCTCCTTCACGACCTTCATCCCGGCCGCGGTGAAAGAGATCGGGTTCCCGTCGATGTCATTGAGCGCGATCCGAGACGTCGGCGTTCCTTCCTGGTTCGAGCCTTGGAGCGTCACGGTCGTCCCACCGTTGAACGTCCCGAAGACGTGGATCGTGTCGAGCACCCCGGGGCACGGCATGTCCACACACGTATCGCCCGTGACGACCCCGGACCATGTGATCGTGAACGTCCGCGTCGCTTCGGGGGACGCATCGGGATTGTCGTAGGTGCCGGTCACAGTTGCCATCGAACTACCTCCTGGATGATGTAGAGTACCACGGGCCAAGAGCTGTATCGACGCCTTCGACGTCCAGTCGCTCGGCTGAGCAGGTTCCCGGTAGGCGCACCCGCGCTGTACCCGTGGCGGGGGATGAAGTAGACCCCTGAGCCGGAGCCGATATACCCGCGCGTGACGACGTGCTTAATCGCCAAGAGATAGCTCGATCGCGAGCGAGATCACCCGGCGCCGGACGTCGGGGAATTCCTTCACGAGCCGCGCGTAGACCTGGTGTCGACGAGACTCTCCACTAACGCTCCACTTGTACTCGGACAGCCCCGCGTAGCGCTCGGTCTGCTCCGCCACGAGCACACGCGCTCGGGCCTCCAGCGGGGCAGGGACGTCGAAGGGGAGGCCCTGTGGTGGGACCCAACCCGCCAGGCGTGCGAGCCACAACGCGAATCGGATCGTCTGCTTCCTCATGTCGCCCTCGTGATGCTGGTCGGGTTCGTTGCGTCATCGAGCGTGAAGGTCGCGGCAGTCGTGCTGCCGTCCAGCTTCTTCGCGGTCAGCGTTGTGGTGCTGATGGAGAACTCACTCAACAGCGCCAGGATGAGGTACAGGAGCTGGGCGGGAGTCGCCGCCGCCCCATCGGCCGCATAGGACTCAGTCAGCGCCGTGCCCTGCCAGATGTCAGTGATGACGTCGGAGTTCAACTCCGAAGCCCCGATCGCGTTCGCCGCGATGGCATCCGCGTCGATGGCTGCTGTTGCGATGGCCGCAGCGTCGATCGCCCCGGCTGCGAACTTCGCTGCCGTGATCGTGCCCGTGGCGAGGGTCGCCGCGTCGATGGCCCCATCCGCGACGGCCGCGGAGTCGATGGCGCCTGCCGCGAACGTGGCTGCATCAATCGCACCGTCTGCGATGGCAGCCGCGTCAATCGCTCCAGCCGCGAACGTTGCAGCGTCGATAGCTCCGTTCGCAATGGCGGTAGCGGTGACCGTGTTGGCGGCCATCGCACCCACCGAAGCGTCGATGCGACCGGACACGAGGGCCGCGGGGAGCCGGGACTGGATGTCCGCGGTGTCCGTCTCCACGTCGGTCGCCGTCTTCACGGTCGTCCCGGAGAGCCCGACTGTCGTGGTCGGGGAGCCGACATTCGCCCAATCCACACCCGCCTCACCGCCTGCGCTGACGTCGAGCGAGCGACCGGAGACCGTCGGATAGGCTAGATCGTTGATCGATCGCGCGGCGGTGTAAAGAACGTTCACGGCCGTCTTCGCGCCAGTCGTCGAGGTCTTCGTCTGGACGACCACGGTGTCGGCATTCATCTCGTCGGAGGTGAGATCGAGGTAGTAGATTCCCGTGCTCTGAATCTCGGTGGCCTCGCTCGAACAGTCCGCGAAGTTGCCCGCGTCCTTGCTGACCTCGGAGTCGAGCGAGGCTGCACCCGACACCAGATCACCGTCCGCGTCGAAGATCGGGAACGTGATCCGATAGGCAGCGTTCTTTACTGGGATCGCCTTCGCGTCAGTCGAGGCCATCAGTACCTCCGGATACCGAGGTTAGACTGCGGGGCGCCACGGCCCATGAATGGGATGCCGCCGAGCCGCTTGCTGTAGGGCTGCCCCGACGCCGCCGCTGCTGCGCCATACTGCATCGCGTACCAAGTTGCAGGACGATAAACACGCGGGTGAGCTGCCGCTGCGGTGGCGTTGGTCTCGTTCCACAGCGTGCCGTTTCGCGTGTCGCGTAAGTAGTCCGGCGGGCCGATCATCGGCAGGTAGAAGATGAGACCGCGTGGAATACACAGGGGCACTACCTTGGCCGCACCGAGCATCGTCACCTCGGTCGTCGTGAGCGCGCGGTTCCACACGGCGAACTCGCCCATCAGTCCGTCCCAGCCACGGAGTGTGTCCGTGGTGCGCCCGCCGATCACATTCGTGCCGCCCATCGTCGTTTCGGTACCCGTGACGCTCGTATTAACGGCGTACGAGACCTCGACACCATCTTTGTAAATATGCATCGCCGTGGTGACGTCGGAAGTCGTGCCGTCGTCCGTGTAACAAACGTGCGCCCAAGTACCCGTAGAGAACGTTGCAGCAGCCGAGTCTCGACCGAGGTATATCCCGGACAGTGTGTTGACACGTCGCATCGAATTACCGCCGTTGTTTACCTGGGAGAACGAGAAGATGTACGCGAACCCCGTAAGGTTAACGGTGTCCTGGATGTTGAACAGGTACATCGGCGTCGCCGTCGACAGCGTCTCGGGGTTGATCCAAGCCGCCACCGAGATCGCACCGCCCGCCGATGGGTCGTACACGGACGCATGCGTCAGTTCGTCTGCGTCTCCGTTCTCGAAGTCGCGGGCCAATTACGTCTCCCTGATCTCGATCATGTGCAAGTAGGCATCCGTCGCCTCGGTGTCCCCTGCGTCCCCCGAGTCGCGCATCACACGGAAGATAAAGTACTCGCCCGCCGCTAGGGAATCCATGTCGGCGCCGTCGGTGAACGTGATCGGCACATAGTCCACATGCCCCTGCGTGGCGGGAACCGTCGTCGCCGCCGCCAGGTTGTAGGCGTAGGCGTGGTCGGTGGTATCGAGATCCTCGCCCTGGTCGTTCACGCGTCGGATCGCGGCCTGCCACACGACGTCGCCGTCGGTGCTCGAAGAGGACCAGTAGAACGTACACGTCAGCCCGCCACCCGCGTAGTTGCGCGGGAGCACGCAGTACCAGTCGCAGGTCTCGTCTGCACCCGCGCCGTCGAAGGCGAGCACAGGGATGACCTCGGCCGACGTCCCGTTGGCGCCCCCGATCGTGTGGAACTGAGGGAAGTTCGCCGCCGTCGAGACGAGGCTCGCGGCGAAGGGATGCAGGATTAGGAGCGTGTTACCCGAAGCCACCTCTCACCGCTCCTTGTCGTCTTCCACGGGACTCGGAGCGACCTTCTGGTCTAGCGGCTTCCGCGGCCCGAAGATCTCGTCCCAGCGATCACGGTCCTTCGTGGCGAGCGGCCCGAGCCACGGCTTGCCCTGCCCGTAGGTCACCGCGGTCATCGGGTGACCTCTTCCCAGATAATCTCAGCGATCAGGCCGCTGGAGCCGGAGGCAGTCGACGTCTGGATGCTGACAGCCGTTCCGGGGAGCAGGACCAGCTCGCCGGGGCGGAAGTACCGGCCGTAGATCGGGGTGTTCGGGACCGTGGTGATCGCGCCCGTGAGACCGACGCCAAGGAGCGGCCCGACCACCGGGGTGGCGGGAAGCGTCGCGGCCGTGTAGGCCCGCCCGCGTGCGGCGACCGAGATGCCGAGCCCGAGGGCACGGACGACCGCATCGGTGCCCGAGACGGCCGCTGCTACGACGTTCGTGCTGAGACCGAGGCCGACGATGGCCGCAGCGGCCCAAGCGACGAGCGTCGCGTAGCCTGCCCAGTGGATGACCAAGTTCACGTCACTGCCCGGCGGGTTTGCCAGCGCGAAGACCGTGGTGGCCGAGTAGCCTGCCTGCGTGGTGGCCCCAGCCTGCATGGAGACCCCGAAGAGCCGCCCGCCTACCGCGGCCTCGTATCCGCCGAGAGCAGGGGTGACGACGAGGTTGCCGTCTCGTGTGGCCGTGAGTCCCTTCTGAACACCTTGGTACAAACCCTCTGCGATCATCCCTTGCTCCTCACCGAAGCCCGCTGACCAGCTCGATCAGCGTCCCGAGTTTTCGGTCGATCGACTCCAGGAGCCGTCGGCCCTGGTCCTCTTGCGGCTCCATCGTAACACGGAGCGCCTCGTCCTGGGTCAGCTCCTCGGGCAGCCGAGAGGTCAGCAACCCGAGGAGCCGAGCCTGGACCTGGAGAGCGCGTTGGATCTCTGCCAGGAGGGTGAGGTCCGGGAAGCGGACCTCCGGACGGTCGGCCATGGCCTACTGAGAGGTCCAGATGCCGCTGGTGATACCCACACCCAGCCAACGGGTGCCGTCGCTGACTAGAGTCAGGGAGTCGCCGATGGCGTTCGTGGCCGCCGTGTTCTTGAGCCCAGTATCACAAGAGGCGTCCGTCACGATGGCGGTGTCCGCGTCCGCACCCACGGCCGCGAAGGTCGTGATGACACAGGTACCCGAAGCAGCCATGTTGATGAGGATCTCTCCGTCCGCGTGACCCGCAATGAACTTGATTTGGCACCCAGGCACGTCAGCAACCGCCGGTAGCGTGAAGGTCTGGGCTGCCGAAGTGGCGTTGTCGATGATAGTCCGACCACAGTGAGCGTTCGTCAGCGTCAGATTGCCCGAGGTGTGAACCAGAGCGAGGGGGCGGAACCCGGTCCAGCTTCCAAGCGAGGCATGAGCATCCGCGTTGGCATCACCGATGCTCGTGTTTCCTGTGGTCCCGAAGGTACCCGTGACGGTCGCGTTACCGACCTGGGCCAGGACGCCGGTCACGGTGAGCGTTCCGCCTGCCGGGGTGACGCCGTTCACGGCCGCCGTGGCCGACCAGGCCGGAGCGGTGCCGGTACCGGCGCTGATGAGGACCCGGCCCGCGGCGACGGCCGGGACCGAGAGCAGCTCGGTCTTGCCACCCGAGACGGACAGGGCGAGCAGGTCCCCCGTGGCCTGGTCCGGATGGTAGGGGACCGGTAGGGTCCAGGTTGCGATGGCAGGGGCGGCCAGGACGGCCAGCAGACCCAGGGTTGCGACGATCTTCGTCCAGAGCTTCATCTGTGTTCCTCCGTTGGTTGTGGGTGGGGCCGAGGCCCCGGTTCACCCCATTAGACACCTCAGACCTGTGCCAAATTGGCACGCTTGGGCCAATGGAGAAGTATACCTATAACGTATGACCGTCATACGTATACCCATACCTATACCACTATACCTATACTGTATACAGGGGAATTTTCTCCCCGCCTGAGGTGTCTAATAGTCTGAAGGCGCCTAGGGAGCAGCCAGCCCGCTCCTACACCCGTCACGCTGGAGGCTTGTCCAATGGACGCTGGATCGATGATCGATCGCTGCTTCCGTCATCAGAACTCCAAGCTGTACGGTCGAGTCCCTGTCCCTCCCGACTACCCGAAAGAGAGCCTCCTCGGGGCAGCCGAGACCTGTAGAGCCACCGCCGCGCCCGGGACGCCTGACTTCATCCCGCCTGACCCTACCTACCTCGTCTGCGTCACGGCAGTCCCGACCGCGGAGGATCGGTGAGTCGGTCGGGCGGGCTCGGGTGGGTCGTCCCCTCACTGCTTCTCGTCCTCAGTGCCGCACTCTCTGCACCTACGCCTACGGCAGAGGTGCTACGCGAGCGCCTCCCTGTCTACGGGTACGTCACGGGCGAGTACCTGGCTGGTTTCATCTACTCCTGGGAGTAACCACGCACAGCGCACGGTCGGGACCGGCCACGGCCCAAGCTCGCACGATGATCCATCTGGTAGCTCGATAGGGAAGAGGCTCAGGAGCAGCGCCACCACGTAAGCCCGCGTATTCATTAGGGTCCTCCGTAACGAGATGTCAGTGGCTAGGTGAGTGGGTTCGGACCTACGTTCTGCTGGCCCGATTTTTGCAGCCCCCCGCCCTCCCCCCGCCCTCACCGCCCAGCCTGACCCCCAACACGCCAGCGCTGAGGCTGCCGCGCCCCACCATGCCCCACCGTGGCGCACGATGCTACCCCCCGCCCTCCCGTCGACGCATCCAGTCCGGCAGCACTAGCTTGACGACGGTCGGCCCCGTCGGCGCAGCACGCCTGCTATCCTCCCTCGGTAGTGCAGCCAGCAACGCCTTGCACGCGCTCACTGCCACGTCCGGGTCCGGGTCCGCTACCAGGCGCTGTAGGCGATCCAGCGCAGCACGAATAACGTCAATGTTTAGGCCTGCTTCCGCGAGCATGCGATCGCGTGCGGAGGCCACGGAATTCGCTACCTGACGCTCCTCGCTGTCCCGTGCAACCGGACCCAACGCAGCACGTTGTGCTGCCCTCGCTGCCCTCGCTGCCCTTGTTCTCTCTACTACGCTCCGAGGTTCTGCCACGCCAGGGCGCGGGATCGTGGCGAGCGCATGCCCCGGATGCGCGTCACTTCGCTCTGGGTCAGGAAACGTAGGCGACGCTTCCGGCGCCCGATCAGTAGCAGGCGACTCGGGAACTGGTACCGAATCAGGAATCGCTTCAGGGCGTCCGGTGTCATCCGGCATAGGTCTGCAGCCTCCGCGAGAGTGTAGATCGGCTCCAGGCGTGCTGGCAGCGGCGCGTGCTGGCACGGGCAGACGGTGCTCGCGTCCGAGCCGCTCGCGGCAGCCAGCGCACCGGGCGCGTTCGGTTCGGTGCTCGAATCCAGTGCATTCATGGCACTGAGCGTACCAGACGCACATGGCAGGGCGCAAGGTGTCTACCAGGTAGCACGCGAAAATGGCAGAATGTGTCAGCCCGTTTCACACCCCTGTCAGGTATCTTGCCATATCTCAATGATCGTGCCATAAGGCGAATGCAACGTTGGCGGGCAGATAGCACCCTGGCATCCAGAATGCACTATCCTGGGCGCAGCAAGGCACCGGGAATCGCGCAGCGGTGACTGAAAGTTCGATGGCAAGCGCGAACGGGGAAGCGAACCACGGCGAACGCATGGCCAGATCGTAGCAGTCCCCGGCGGAAGCGAAGCGAGGGAATCGGCGCGGTGTTGCCGCGCCCTTGACGATGGCCCGGAGCAAGGGCCGAAATTCCCGTGGAGGGACAGAAATGGAAAGCGTAGTCTTCGAAGTGAGCGGGCTGGTCTTGAGCATCAAGTTGATGATCGGATTCGTCGTCGCCGTGGCTGTCGCCGTACCGGCGCTGTTGGCGCTGACAGGGGGCTCGCGATGAGCCCCCGTAGCACCGACCGCGCCGTCCGCCGGTTCAACTATTCCCTACAGGTTTGGACCATCAACGGCATCATCCAGCGCTGTGGTCATCCGGACCGCATGCGCACCGTGAGCCGGTCATGCTGCAACGCCTACGAGCTCGCCGGGCGCCACCTCAGCCGGATCGAGATCCCCAGCGACCCGTGCGCGGACGGTTGCCGTTCCGGCTGCGAACACGACCTTACGCCAGAGGCACGGCGTGACGCTGCAGAAGCGCGGATCGATGCAGAGGCGAGGAAACTGTTGGGTTTAGAGTAGGGTTGAACTAGACGATGGGCGAAGCCCCTCGGGGCTTCGTTAAGTCACAGGCCCGGTCCAAAGTCCGGGCGAGGGGAGGAGGTGAGTCTTGATGATGTTCCTGCGAGGCTGGCGGACACGGTTTGACCGGGAGGCCGCGGCAAGGCGGGATAGGATCCGGGAGCGTATCACTCGGATCGAAGTCGAGCGCGAGGTTGACGAACTGCTCTCCACGATGCTTCGACAGTCAAACACCTAACCCCAGGAAGGCAACGCACCATGGCGCATAACATCAGTGAGCGAAACGGCAAGGCACAAATGGCGTACACGGGCGAACAGCCGTGGCACGGTCTCGGCACGCGCGTCGACGGTCTGCAGACGGCCGAATCGATTCTCGTCGCAGCCGGGCTCGATTGGACGGTCAGCACGCGGCCGATGTTCCACGGTACGGTCCCCAACAGGCTGCAGGACGTTCCCGATCACGTCGCGATCGTCCGAGACGGTGACGACACTGTGTTCGGCGTCGCGTCCAAGCGCTACCAAATCGTTCAAAACGCGCAAGTCGGTGATCTCGGGCAAGCTCTGATGAACGAGGGGGCATGCTTCGAAGTGGCTGGCGCGCTCGGCAACGGGAGCAAGCTTTGGCTTCTCGCCAAACTCCCCGGAGAGTTCGAAGTCATCAAAGGCGATATGGTCAAACCGTACTTCCTACTCGCCTGGGGCCATGACGGCAAGCACGGAATCGCCGGCAAGCTGACTCCGGTCCGTGTCGTGTGCCAGAACACGCTGGCAGCGGCAGGGTTCGGCAAGGGGAAATGGTCGCGGTCGGCGGATATCTACATCCGCCACTACGGCAACCCAACCGTGAATCTCAGTAGCGCCCGGGAAGCTCTCGGACTGGTCATGACGCAAGCCGAGCGGACGCGCGACGCTTACCAGGCGATGGCGCAGTACCGAATCACGTCTGGACACGTCGCGGAGTACATCCACAACGTGTTCCCCGAACCTGAAGTGCCCACCGGCACGTCGGACTTGACGGCCATCGAGGCCGCCCTCATGCGGTACGAGAAGTGGGAAACTCTCACCGACGAGGTAATCGGACTGGCGAACCACGGTCGCGGTGCTGACATGGCGCGCGGCACGCTCTGGGGCGCCTACAATGCCGTCACAGAGTACGTGGATCACGTCTATCCGGTGCTGAGCACCGGCAAGGTGTCTGCGGCACGGCAAGAGTCGGCGCTGTTCGGCACCTACGCGGAAGTCAAGACGCGTGCGCTAGACACGGCGCTCGCGATGGTCGGCTAGGCTGCAGGCTAGCGGCCAACGCAGAGAGGCACGGCGAGGATATTCCGGGCAGAGGATCCGGTCCCCTCGCCGTGTTAATGCGGAGGCCCGGTCTCAATCCCGGGCAAGAGGGGGTGACGGTGGGTGACATGCGCGGGAGAGATGCTGATCAGATCAATCGGTATCGGGGCAGCGTGGATCGCGCTCGTGCTGATGACGTTGATGATCCGAGCGCGTTCAGTGAAGTGAACCCGTGGCAGGATGAGGGAGGCGAGGCGTGATTTTCGCAAAAGATCAGAACGGTAACCCTGACATGGTAGCGGAGGCAATCCAGGCGTTCGATTCGGACATCAAGATGATGACCGAACGCGCCAAGCGCGGACGCAGGGGTCGTGCGGTCATCGCGCGCGTGCTGCGCGCCATCAAGGCGCTTCCGAGCGCGAGTCACATCGACAGTGTCTACACGTTTGTCCCATGGACCGGTGACAACGGCGAGGTTCGGCTCGGGCTAAAGTCCGATCAGCGGAATAGTCGAATCCTCCGGGAAATCGTGGGCAAGCTTGGAGTCAGGATCACGAAAGACCAGGGGTACGGTGCCACGTTGAACGCGGAGTTCAACGTCGACAGTGTGTTGTTCATCATCACCGGCTACAAGCCGGACACATGCCGCGTGGTGACAGAGACCGTCGAGACCGAAATCAACACGGCCAATGGGATCATCGAGCGCGATGGTCGTTACTACCGGTCGGAGACGCGCTCGAAGGTCGTCTGTGAAGGTGCCGCCGACGGCGACTCCTAGCATGAGCCACGGCAAGGCGTAGGACAGCGCCTTGCCGGTAAATGCGCAAGTCCGGGTGGCAAGTCCCGGGCAAGAGAGGGGGTAACATGCGTGCCATTGTGTGGGCACTGCAAGTGTTCTACATCATCGCGTGCGGGGCGACCATCTTCTTTGGTACCGCTCTGGCGATCCTGGATCCGTTGTTTCCAGGGTTGTTCCCATGAGCCGCGGCATCAGCCGTCCCTGTGAGAACTGCAGCGAGGTTCGCCGGTGCGTCCTGACGCGGGTCGAAGTCCCCGGCATCGCGGCCGCTGACGAGGGACAGACCGGGCAGCGCGTCCATGTCGCAGAGTATCTCTGCGCGACGTGTCGGCGCGCGTTGGGGTACGCATCCTGATCGGCCCAGGGGAGCGTAGCGTGGCGCTAGCGAGCGCATGCCGGGTACGTGGGTTGCGGCCTGCGATGCCGGAGGCGAGGAAGGTCGCTTCTACGCTCCCCCAGGCCCGCCGCGGGCGACGTCCCTCGACGCTCCCTGGGTCGGGGTCGTCAACCAGCCGCGCGCGCGCGTTGAACCGCAGAGCGTAAACCGCAGAGAAAGGACGGGATAGATGAAAATCGCGGAGGCTAACGCTATCACCGGAGGTCTCAGCAACCCCTCGAAGATGCCCGGGTACGCATTCGGGTTCAGTGCGACGAAGTGCATCACGGGCTCGAAGCTTCGTGCTGTTGCCGGGTCCGTGTGCTCGGACTGCTACGCTTGCAAGGAATGTTACGTCTTTACCAGCGTCAAGCATGCTCACCAGGTTCGCTTCGAGAACCTGACACGCGCGATCGTGGACGTCGAGTACCGGGAGACGTGGGTCGATGCTATGGTCCGGCTGATCGCCCGCCGTCCCTGGTTCCGGTGGCATGACAGCGGCGACCTACAGAGCGTTGACCATCTGGTGCTGATCGCCGAGGTGTGCAAGCGTACGCCAGATGTCCGGCATTGGCTGCCCACACGCGAGTATCGGATGGTGGCTGAGTACCTGGCCACGTTCGTCAAGCCTGAGAACCTGGTAATCCGCGTCTCGGCGCACATGGTGGGCGATCACCGTCCTGCCGCAGCGTTTGCCCAGAAACACGGGGTCGTCGCGAGTGGTGTCAGTGAGAGCGAGGCGGGCAAGACGTGCCCCGCGCGCGATCAGGGGAATGAGTGCGGCGAGTGTCGGGCATGCTGGGATCCTAACGTGCCTCTGGTAATCTACCCACTACACTGAGCAGAGGAGAAGATGACCAACTTCACTACGCTCGCCACCATCGCGCTCGCCGTCGTCTTGACGACGGGCGCCGTGATGTACCACCGCAGAGAGGTATCCGCTGCCCGAACGGATGAGTGGCGGCAAATGTGCTCGGCGCTCAAGTGGGCGCCGTCGTTCTGCCGCGTGAAGTGCACTCCGGACCCAGACGTCCCGGCGGGGACGTG
>Ga0187893_10005153_pt1 | contig 23812 bp, 30 predicted proteins | sample MA1701074metaG_FD_139574 | JGI IMG/M metagenome (GOLD analysis project Ga0187893, IMG submission 139574) | White microbial mat communities from a basaltic lava cave in the Kipuka Kanohina Cave System on the Island of Hawaii, USA - MA170107-4 metaG ...
GAACCGGCGAACCATGGAAACCAACTTGTTTGAGCGACTCACCAAGGCCTGTCTCAACACCACCACGATTACTTACAAGCACTTGACCGCAGAGCCGGAGCAAGCGTGATATTCATTTATCGCAGATAGCGGGACCGCGGTTCCTCAAGGCGCACCAAGTTGTACAGATTGATCGCCGCCAAGTTGAACTTGAAGTACGAGCCATGCGTGTCAAGGGCTTCCAGCGGCAGCTGCGAGAAAGTAAAGGCAGCGAAAAACCTCCGAAATTTCTTGTACTCTCCTTCGAAACGTTCCGGATGGATATGTCTGCCAATCTGCAGGAAGTTCAGTTGTTGCTCAGGCCGGCCAATGAATGTGGTGCTGATGCCTCTTCCCGGACACTCAGGAAGCGCACCGTTGGGCATGACGACGGTCCAAAGATGCTTCAGGAGGAATTCCAGGAGCTGAGTGACTAACGTTCGAGTCGATGCGCGGAAGGCCCCATCGTCAACCAGGTCATACGCGGCTCCAAGTCCAAAGAACACGCCCGAATACTGATCGCGTGAAGTGTTTCCCACCCAAAGGTACTTCTCTCCATTGATGGTTCCACGGCGAATGCCATGGCGGCATTCCTCATTGATCGCCGCAGCGCCAAACTCCCAACTCTCCGGGAATAGACAGCGTGCCAGCAGGCCCGTACCCGTGATCTCTACGAGTGAGCCCAACCCCTCCAGGGTCCGGCGCAGATTCTGGAGCGCCGCGTTGGAAGCGGTTATCTTGTAGCGAAAGGCCTCAGCGGCAAGATAGTGGCCCGTCCAGATCGCCGAATCCCCAGCTCGGGCGTAGCGCCGAAGCACAGTGGAGGTGGGGCTTTCATTCTGTGGATCGAGAATCGTTTTGAACGGCGTGTGCCGCTCCTGGATCCGTTCCGAAATCTCGCTCGCCTTTCGCTCCCAATCCGTTGTGTCCGGCATAGACCTTGCCTCGCCTGACAATGGGTTCCTCAGGAGGCCTACTCCGCAATCGCCGCAGCGGCCAGGGCTTTGAAAGCATTACTTTCGTCGGAGCTGCCACCGCCGCTCCGCTGGATCAGGAACACGCCGATCAGATCCTTCTCCGGATCAACCCAGCCCTGCGTGCCAAAGGCGCCACCATGACCGTAGGTGCCTTGCGACTGAAGCTGCAGTGTGCCCAACGGGTCCCTCACCACCGTCCAGGCCAATCCATAGCCCATGCCAGTGGAATGCCCGGCCGGCTCAATGCTAGCGGTGTGGAGCGTAGTCATCAGGTTGACCGACGCCCGCGACAGGAGGCGCTTGCTGTTGTAACTTCCTCCATTAAGCATCATCTGATAAAGCGCGACCAGGTCCGAAGCGGTTGAGTACATGCCGAACTCAGGCGCCGAATACTTCGAACCCTTACGGTACTGGGACGGATCTCCTCCCAGGATGTCTCCTCCCGAGCGCTGCAGCTTGCCATCCACAAGCTTGTAGACCATCGCAATACGATCAATCTTGTCGGGTGGCACGAACAAGAAGCTGTCTTTCATTCCCAAAGGCTGGAAAATCCTGTCGGAAAGAAACTTCTCAAACGGCTGTCCGGAGGCCACCTCGATGACCCGGCCCAGGGTCGCGATGCCTGGGTTGCTGTACTGCCACTTCGTGCCGGGTTCGAAATCCAGCGGTTGCTGGGAGTAAATAGCCACCGCGTCGGCCAAGGTTAGATGCATCTTCGTATAGAGTTCGCGAATGCCCTCAGGAGGGTTCGCAATCATGCCTGAAGTGTGCGTCAGGAGATCTCGAAGCGTGATCGCACGCGGCGGGCGAACCTGGCGGCGTTCCGTCTCGCCCGGCTTGGACGTGTTCACCCACAGCCCACGAAACTCGGGCAAGTGTCTTTCTACAGGATCGCTGACGGCAACTTTTCCTTCTTCCACCAGCATCATGATGGCGACTGCAACGACTGGCTTCGTCATCGACATGATCTGGAAAATGGAATCGGTCTTCATCGGTTTCTTTGTTTCCAACTCCAGGTAGCCAACTGCGTCCAGGCTGGCGACGGCGCCGTGCCTCGCCACCAGGGTGACGACACCAGCGACTGTCCCCTGGTCGGCAAACGCTTTCATCCGAGCCGGGATTCTCCCCAGTCGCTCCGGATCCATTCCCGCTTTGGCACCGTTGCCGTAAAGCGGCACCCAAGACGAGACTACAACTGCCGCGATCAAAAGAAGAGTTACTGTCCTGTGTCTTTGGGCCGTCATAAATTCACCTCGATTAGGATCGGGGCCTCCACCAACGCTGGGGCGCCAAGGTCCCCGTGATTTTCAGCAGAATGCAGGTTCTGACGAACTCGTGCGGGTCGCACATCCGTCGACAACAGAGGAAATTGCGTGGTCACACAAGCGGCGGGTCAATCGCACGCGACGAAGCCTTGACGTTCAACAGGAAGGATGCGCTCGAAAAGGAGCAGCGGCATCCTGCCGCCACCCATGTTTTCGAAGGCCGTCTAAGCGGTACGGGATTGCTGGAGTTCTGCAAGTGGCTGGAAGGCGCTGCCACTCTGGCCTCAGAAATCACCATGCGTTCACGAGTATCCACGTCCTGAAACTGGCCAGACGGCTACGACCTTCTCTCCGCGCACGCAGAAGAAGCGATCGTAAAGATTTACGTTGGGATCGCAGTGGGGAACGATGAATTCCAGACGATCACCCAGTCGGATTTCGCGGCTCGCATTGTTGAGAAGCAAGGCCCCGTGTTCGTCGCCGTTGAACTGGTACTCGATTCCAGTAACACCCTTGATTTCTGGACCGAACTTGCGATCCGTGGCGAATGCCTTTAACCCGGCGTCGACCGTGGCGCGATCCGTATGGTTCTTGCTGCTCACGGTCGCCAGCACGCTCAGGGCCGGTGCGAAGTCTTCGTACACCGCACCGCTCTTACCTCCAACCCGACGATAGTCAACATCCATGAAAACATAGGAACCCGTCTGCAGTTCGGTCATGCCCTTCAACCCGGTGTCGATGTTGTAGGTTCCGGTGCTGCCTCCAGACATGATCTCCACCGGCATGCCGGCCTTTTGCATTCGAAAGAAGGTTTCCAAAGGCGCCTGCATGACTTTGTGTGAATGCTCTTTTCGCGCTTCAAAGCCGGTGACATGCGAGGATGCACCCGAGTAGGAATGCACGCCCCGGAGCTTGAGCTGCGGCAGCTTCATGATTCTTTCCGCCAGGCCAAAAGCATCGTCTCCAGGCAGGATTCCGGTGCGACGACCGATGGGGTCAATGTCAATGAGAACGTTCAGAGTCAGCTTGGCCGTCGATGCCGCTTCGTTGAGAAGTTCGGCTTGCTGCGCATTGTCCACCACGCTCATCGTTCCAGGTTGCTTGCGCGCCAGCCGCAGTAACCTCTCGACCTTATTCTTGCCCACTAGTTCTGAAGTAATGAGCAGCTCCTTGATTCCCGCAGCTGCCATCACTTCGGCTTCGTGGATCGTTGAAGTGCAAACTCCCAGAGCCCCAGCCTTTAGCTGCAGCCGGGCAATCTCCGGACATTTGTGGGTTTTGGCGTGTGGCCGCAGTTGAATCGAAGACGCTTTCGCGTGCTGACTCATTTTCTCAACATTCGATTCGAGCAGGTCCAGATCCACCAGCAGACTCGGCGTCGGCAGGTCATCTTTGGTCATGCTTTCAATTTCTTTGCCTGAATGCAGCCGCTTCTCTATTTCGCCCAGAGAATATCCAGGTCGCGGCTTGGCACTCGACCAAGTGGGGGTTGTCGCCAGCGAGAGCGTCATACCGATCCAAGACCTCCGTGTAACCTTCATGGCAAGCTCCTCTGTGTCATGCGGTAAATGTGAGATACTAAGCCCACAGGCGCTTGGAAAGCAACAGCGGCTGAAGAGCGCGATTCTTGTGACTTTCCCTCAGGCGAGTTCCCGCACCATCGGCTTGACGGCACGGACGAAGGCGCTCATGAATTTCCCGTCAACCTGCTGCGCCACGGCTTCCGCGTCGACACCTGAACCGGTCAGAAGCGCACCTGCATCCGCTGCCCGATAGACCCGAGTCGGCTCGAGATCAATCGCCTCAAACCCAGCACTGGCCAGTTTCTGCCGATACTCTGACTCCTCCAGCGCACCGGCCACGCAGCCAATCCAAAGCTCGATGTCTCTCCGAAGATCGGCCGGCACGTCGCCCCGAACCACAATGTCTGAGACAGCAAACCGTCCTCCAGGGCGAAGCACTCGAAAAGCTTCAGCAAGCACTCGGTCCTTGTCGGCAGAAAGATTAATTACACAGTTGGAAATGACAACATCGACCGTAGCATCTGGCAGCGGAATCTTCTCAATCTCACCTTTCAGAAATTCGACATTCTGTAGTCCCGACTTCCGCTGATTTTCGCGTGCCAGAGCCAGCATCTCGTCGGTCATGTCCAGGCCGTACGCCTTTCCTGAGACTCCGACTCGCCGGGCTGACAACAAAACATCGATTCCGCCTCCGGAACCCAGGTCCAACACCACCTCACCCGGGCTGAGCTGAACCAGTGCCGTTGGGTTGCCACAGCCCAGAGAAGCGAGTACCGCCTCCTCAGGCAATTCCGATTTCTGAGCTTGCTCATAAAGGCCTGACGTAACGACATCGGTCGATGTAGACGCTGCGTCTCCACCGCAGCAGGTTGGAGCGCAACAGCTGCCAGGCGAGCCCGAAGCAATCCGTCGGGCTGCTTCACCGTATTTACTTTTGATTTCGTCCTTCAAGTCTACTATCTTCATGGTGCCTCCTTTATTTCTATATCTATCGAATTAATGAACGAAGAAAAAGCGACGCTCCATGCAAGCGTCGCTTAGTGGCCCGTCTCAATCGTGACGAGCCGGGAGCTGCGGCTGCAACAATCCTGCCACAGGAAGTTGAACAGCTCCTTCAGCACTTCAAAGTTCACCGAGTAGAAGATCCATTGAGCGTCCTTGCGGGAGTTGATGAGCCCAAACCGTGACAGCGTCTCCAGATGATGGGACAGCGTTGAAGCCGCGCAGCCAATTTCCTTCTGAATATCCGTCACGCAACATCCTGCTTCGCCATGCTGGATCAACAAACGAACCACCTTCAGCCGAGGGTCGGAGCCCAAGGCTTTCAGCATCCCGGCAAAGTACTCGTTTCGTTTGTCAGCAGTCCGTCGCGTCTTCATATTTCGAATATTATAGAAATAGTGATGTTTGTCAAACGAAATTTTCTCGCCCGTGTCACGATGGTATACTGGCGCACCCGGGCCGCGAAGCACATCCTCCCGGATTTTCGACGCCTTCTACGATTCAGATGCGGCACTCCCAGCCACCCGAATGAGAACTCGCTTGCTCCTGTTGTTGACGCTGGCGCTGTGTGCATTCCTGCGCTTCTATCACTTGGACGGCTATGGTCTCTGGTCGGACGAATTCGTGACGCTCCTGATCGTCACTTCGAACTCTTTCAAGGAAGTTGTCCAAACCTGCTTTGATGTCCCACAGCCCATGCCACCTCTCTATTTCCTCGTGAACCACTGGATCTATGGGCTCTTTCCTCCCGGCGAGATTGGCTTGAGGGTTCTGTCTGCCATTGGAAGCCTCCTGGCCGGCATTCTCTTGTTTGCAATCGGTCGAGAGCTCTTCAATGCTGAAGTCGGGATCTGGGGGCTTATGCTGTTCGCGGTGAATTCGACGCAGATTGTCTACGCACAAAACGCTCGCCCCTATGCCGTCTGTCTAATGCTGAGTACAGCGTCCATGTTTTGCTTCCTCAAATGGAAGCACCGTTCCCGGGCCTGGGCTCTGGGTTATGTTGCTTCGACAGCGTTGCTGCTTCACACCCACTACATCTTCTTTCCGCTAGTGCTAGTCCAATGGCTCTTTCTCGCAGTCCGCCAAGAGTGGGCTGGCGCCAGGAACTCGATGCGGTGGAAATCGTGGCTTGGTCTGCAGGCCAGCATTGCGGTGCTGCTGTTGCCGCTAGTCTCGCAACTGTGGCGCATCGTTCACGCACGACACAGTCTGAACTGGGAAAGTAAGTATCCCGCTGCGAAAGATCTGCTCGTCTTTCTTGATGTGCGCCTTCTGTTGTGGGGCGCGGCTGTGTGGCTTGTGCTTGGCATCGCCGCCAGCGTTATGGGGAACGTGCGCTTTCCAGTGCGGAGTGCAGCTCCAAAAGAGAGCCGTTGGAATCCAAGCGGCTCGGTCGTTTTGGGATTGTGGTACCTGGTTCCTGTGGGTTTGTTCTTTGGACTCGCCTACGGAAATGGGCTGAATCTTTTTGTGGAGCGATATCTGATCCTGGCGTCGTTGCCGGTCTTTCTGGCGCTACCTGCGCTTGCTCTGGCGGCGGGACCGAAGTGGGTTGGGAGGGGCGCCCTGTTGATCTACCTGCTTGCCTATGTGTACAGCGTGCCAGCAACGCATTTCGCGCAAAAGGGCCAGTTTTCTCAGGGAGTGCCCGGAGGCAACGAATGGCGCGAGGTACTGGGCAAATTGGATGAACCGAGGTTCCAATCCTCCTTGTTTCTCTTCCAATCACCGTTTATCGAGTCGAACCAACTGAATTTCCTGGATAACCCGGTCTTGGCTCGATATCTGGCCGCCCCTATGTTTAGCTTTTATCTCAAGCATCCGGTCCAGCCCTTCGTGCTTTTGCCGGTGCATTGGTGGATTGAAAACTCCGCCCATCAGCACTTCAAGGCAGATCTGTGTTCCCGCCTGCTCGTCCAGCAGGACTTCACTTTGCTGGCGACCCAAGAGTTCTTCGACCATTTTGAGCCATGGATGGCGGGAAGCTGCAAAGACGGCGAATGGCAGGTTCAGGAGAGTTTTCGTTCTACAGGCGCCCTGAGGTTGAAGCGCTTGCGGTTCGTTCCTCGGCGGGTGCCGTCCTAAATAAAGTTAGGGAGCTGCGTGTCACTTAGCGGTAAACATTTTCCAACGGCAGGACTCAACTTCAGTGCATCGTGTTGATTCTACGCACCCTTGCTCAACGCTCGATGTTGGAATAGAACATGCCAACAAGAAGGCAGCAGGTCAAAGGCGTCTCGCAGCGCCTTCTCTCCTTCGCGTTTACGGGGCCAGCCTTCCGGTGGGTGGCCCCGTGAATGTTTGGCAGTTTGAACAGCCGAATCCAGAACCTCAAACATCCGAGGGACACATCAAGGACTTTTTGAGCTACAATCGCGGCAAAGCTACACGGAGGTGTTCGCATGTCACGGTATGGCAGTCAAAGGGCTGAGCGGGAACCAGAATCTTCTGCGGTGATGATCTCAGGGATCGATATGAAGGGAGAAAGATTCCAGGAAGAATCAAATACCATCAACGTCAGCGAGACTGGCATCGCGTTTTACATGCAGACTTCGGTATGGATGGATGCCCATCTCGAACTGGAAGTCAGGTCAAGCCCTTTCTTGGGGCCTAGGTCCCGTGTGAAAGCAAAGGTGGTTCGCTTCGGAACGCCAATTGGTGGGAAGCGACTTGTTGCTGCCCGCTTTGACTAGGACCAAGCCTGTAGTGGCAGACAACAAGGCTTGCGAGGTGGGTCTGTGGACAATTGGAGATTCAACGCTTCTCCCTTGATTCAACCAAGATTCCGTCCTGGCAAATATAGCCACACGAATGCATGACATCCGCGCTGCACACAACCCGAACGTTCTTCGTGTCGCCACGGAGGTTGGGGGTTTGAGTACCGAAGTCAGGATCATTCGGATCGACAACCCACACAATCTTGCCTGAAAAATTCACGACTACTTCCAGAGCAGCGCCGCACAACTGGCAAACCACCCGGCGTGGGCTGTCGCGTTCCGCGAAAGAATCTGGATTCGGGCGCATCATACCGAGAGTCTATGCCTCCAAGCCGATGCTGGCAATCCCTGCTCGACTGCACTTTGGACGCTGTGTCTCTGTACTCTGGACTTTCCGCTAGCCGCGAAACCATCAGAGCATTATCCGGCAAGCATTGACCCGCCTGGCTGCAGTTATGCTATATTGCCGAATCTTTTCGGCTTTCCATTGGCCGATCTCAAAACCGTGAGCCGAAGAGAGACAACGCTTCCTAAGGAGGGTGGATGCTCCCACTGGACACCATTGCGACGCTGGAAAAATGCGAACCGAAATCTGAGGGAATCGACACACCTCGAAAAAAGAAACCTAAAGAAATTGCGGTGATCACTGAGTGTTGCACCGGCTGTGCGGGTTCCCCGGCCTGCGTCCCGTATTGTCCAGTGTTCGATTGCATGTTTTGGGTTCCGGACGAAGACCACCCGCCGTTTGGGCATATTGAAGTCGATCCCTTTCTCTGCATTGGTTGCAAGAAGTGCACCAGCAAAGGGCCCGATGGCGCATTTCTGGACGGCTGTCCGTGGGACGCGATTGAGATGGTTCCCACTGAAGAGATCGAGGCAGTTGTCGGGAAAATGAAGGTTTAACAGTTCTTCGAACGACAGATTCACCCCTCCAACCCGTTAGACTCTAACTCGCAAAGTCCCTTCCGCCAGCGATTGCAAAAAGCCGGATGAAAACACAGCGTGTCGCGTGACTCGAGGAGAACGTTCATGAAAGCCCGCTTGATCTCCCAATCCAGCCTCGTTGGGCTGGTTGTGTTGATACTTGTCTGCGATGTTTTTCCTCAAGGCCTCGAATACATCAAGGGACACTACACCAAGCACGAGCACACTATCCCAATGCGAGATGGCGTTCGGTTATTCACCGCTATCTATATCCCAAAGGATCGTTCCACGACCTATCCGATCTTACTGAAGCGGACGCCCTATAACGTAGGGCCTTACGGCTCTGACCGCTACGCCGAGAATCTCGGGCCGTCCCCCGTCATCGCCAAGGAGGGCTACATCTTCGTCTACCAGGATGTGCGCGGACGTTGGATGTCGGAGGGTGAATTTGAGCACGTTCGTCCCCATCGTTCGGTGAAGGCGGGCAAAGAGATCGACGAAAGCACCGATACATTCGATACCATCGAATGGCTGCTAGCGAACGTTCCCAACCACAATCGACGGGTGGGTATCTGGGGAATTTCGTATCCTGGCTTTTATGCTGCGGCTGGAGCCATTGACGCGCATCCTGCACTGAAGGCCGTATCGCCTCAAGCTCCAGTGTCTGACTGGTTCTCCTCCGACGACTGGCATCACAACGGTGCCTTTCTGCTCGCCCATGCGTTTGGGTGGTTTTCGGGCGCCGGATGGCCGTTTTCGAAGCCGTCAACAGTGGCTCCTGGCAAGCCGGTCTTGCGCGACCTTGAAGACGGATACGAGTTCTTCCTTCGCCTGGGCCCCATGCGGAACGCCAATGAAAAGTATCTGAAGAACGAGATCCCGTTCTGGAATGAAATGATGAAGCGGGAGGCGCGGGACGATTGGTGGCGAGCACGCAACATCCGCGCTCATTTGAAAAATATTAAACCAGCCATGATGACCGTGGGGGGCTGGTTCGATGCCGAGAATCTCGTTGGAGCACTGGAGGTTTACCGGGCGATTGAAACGCAGAGTTCCAATACTTTCAACATCCTGGTGATTGGACCGTGGGTGCATGGGGGTTGGGAGGGGGAGAAGAAAGGCGACTCGCTGGGTGAAGTTCAGTTTGATGCGCAAACCGGGAATTTCTATCGAGAGCAGATCGAATTGCCGTTCTTCAACTACTTTCTGAAGGAAAAAGGAAAGCAGGAATTGCCCGAGGCCTATCTGTTCGAAACTGGAACCAACCAATGGCGCAAGTTTGAAGTCTGGCCCCCGAAAAGCATTGTCGAACGATCGCTCTATCTGCATCCCGGCGGAAAGCTCGTCTTCGACCAACTTCCGGCCGGCCCAGGCGGATTCGACCAGTACATCAGCGATCCCGCCAAGCCCGTGCCCTCAACCCCGGGCCTGGCTCCCGGAATGGCGCAGCGGTATATGGTTGACGACCAACGCTTCGCCGCCCGCCGTACCGACGTCTTGGTTTACCAAACGCCCGTGCTCGAAGAAGACATCACGGTGGCGGGCCCGATCATTCCCAGCCTGCATGTCTCCACCAGCGGGACCGACTCGGACTGGGTTTGCAAGCTGATCGACGTTTACCCAGACCTCTTTCCCGACCGGAAGGGCGATGTGAAGAACACCCTGGGCAGCTATCAGCAGTTGGTACGGGGCGAAATCATGCGCGGCAAGTTTCGTAACAGCCTCGACCGGCCTGAACCGTTCGTTCCCGGGCAGCCAACTCGCGTCCAGTTTACAGTGCCCGACACGTTCCACACCTTTCGCCGGGGACATCGCATCATGGTGCAAATCCAAAGCAGCTGGTTCCCTGTCATTAACCTCAATCCACACAAGTTCCTTAATATCAACGAGGCAACCGAAGGCGATTTCCAGAAGGCGGAGCAGCGGGTCTATCGCTCACCCTCTCTTCCCTCAGCAATTAAGCTGGGAATCCTGCCACCCTCCCGCATGGAGTAACAGTCCGGCGCCGCCTCGTAGTCCGTTTCATCGGCAACTATCGGCGCGGTTCGATGAGCCTTTCGCAGCCAGAGTGGTTGGCGTTTTGGCCTACGTTCAATCCTTAATTCTCGCCAGCTCGGGACCTTCTGAAAACCTTCCGAGCCACGAATGACGCTTCCCGTGTGGCATTCCAGCCAATTTTCGCCTTGACATTTGTTGTCGTTGGATTTTAGATAGCGGCATCTTTTTACCGATGGTTTCACCGAGTTTCGAAAGCCTATTGGGCTACCGCGACGTCTTGCCGTTCAAATTTTAGAGCGAAAAGGAGGATTTGAGTGTGAATAGTGACGATCCCGACTTTCCAGTTGACCCCGAGGAAACGGATAGCGACGTTCATCAGGATGACGAATCCTTGATGGATGATCTGCCGCTTCCAGAACCAGTCGCAACTCCCGTGGATCCCGTGATTGTTCCCCCCGCTGCTGTGCCGGTAGCCGTGGCTCAGTCACCTGCTCCTGCCAAGAAGTCCAAACCCAAGCCTAAAGCCAAGGCAAAAGCAAAGCCGAAGGCTGCGAAGGTCGGTGCTGCGAAACGCGTGGCCAAGAAGGCCAAGCCCGCCAAGAAAGCGAAACCAGCGAAGAAAGCCAAAGCCGCGAAAAAATCCAAACCAACCAAGAAGAAGGCCAAGGTAAGCTCGAAGGCAAAGACAGCCAAGAAGGCCGCGGGTAAGAAGGCTCCCAAGAAGTCTGGCAAGGGCAAGGCAAAGCCGGCAAAGAAGAAGGCAAAGAAGAAATAATCTGCTCTAGACAACAGACAATTCTCAAAGCCTGCCCGAGAGAAACCGGGCAGGCTTTTGTGTTTGATACAGCCGACAGTCTGCCCCTTGCCGGCTCATGTCTTGGACTTCGCAGAACGCCAGCCCCCATGCGTTGCTTTCTCCCATGACAAATGGTAGTTTGCCCGTCTTTGTCATCTCGACGAGGGGAGACTTGCCATGAAAAAAGTTGTGAAAACCGCCCAGGGCCCTGCGCCGCAGGCGCCGTATTCCCAAGCCATCATTGCCAACGGTTTTGTTTTTGTTTCGGGTCAGGGCCCCATCGATCCGCAGTCTGGCAAGCTGGTTCTCGGGGACATTAAAGGCCAGACACGGCTCGTGCTCGATAACATCAAAGCCATTCTGGAGGCCGCCGGCTCATCGCTCGACAAGGCCGTAAAGTGCAGTGTATTTCTGCGCGACATCAACGATTTCGCTGCCATGAATGAAGTCTATAAGACGTACTTCAAAGAGAACCCGCCCGCCCGTACCACGGTTCAGGCTGGCGATATCTTTGCCGGCATTGGCGTTGAAATCGACTGTATTGCCACCCTGGACTAACGTAACCGCGGGACAACTTCCATGGAGCAACCCATACGTTGGGGACTCGTAGGATGTGGTGATATCGCCGAAAAGCGTGTCGCTCCAGCACTCCAAGAAGCAGCCGGTTCCAAGCTGCTGGCTTGCGCCCGGAAGCAACCCGCGCAGCTCTTGGGGTTTCAGCAGCGCCATGGCATCCCCAAAGGGTATCCGGATCCGGCTGAGATCTTTGCCGATCCTGAAATCGACGCCGTCTATCTGGCAACACCGGTCTTTCTTCATTGCCTTCACACGATTGAAGCGGCCGAACACGGCAAACACGTTCTCTGCGAAAAGCCTATGGCGATGAACGCCGCAGAATGCCAGCGCATGGTGGACGCCTGCCGCAGCCATGGAGTGAAACTCGGAATAGCCTACTACCGCCGGTTCTACCCAGTCGTTCAGAAGATTCAGGAACTGTTGAGTGCGGGGGCATTGGGGAAGGTGGTACTGGCCCGGACAACGCTTGTTTCTTCGACATCCCTGGAGCCCGCCGCTTGGAGGTTCGTGCCTGACCAGGGGGGTGGCGGGTTGCTGATGGACATGGCCAGCCACAGGCTCGATCTCTTGGGCATGCTCTTTGGCAGGCCGCTTTCGGTGTCAGCCTTGACCGCGACGCGGGAGTTGAGCATTCCTGTCGAAGATACTGGCAGTCTCTTGATTGAGTTTGCAGGTGGCGTCCACGCTGCTGTGTTCGCCAGCCACTGCATCCATACCTCCTTGGACGACTTTGAAATCTACGGCACTCGAGGAAGCTTGCGGGCGAGTCCGCTCAATGACAGTGAATTGCAGTTGTTCGGCGATACCCATGAAGTCTTTCAACTTCCCAAAGCTGATAACGTACACCTGCCGCTGATTGAGGACTTCAATCATGCGATTCGCCAGAATCAGGAACCAAGGATTTCAGGGGTCGATGGAATGAAGACTTCGGTTCTTCTCGAAGCCGCCTACCACGCAGCTCGTGAGGGGAAGGTTGTCAAGTTTGCGCCAGGGAGTATCGGATAGGCCGCGGTTTGTTTAGATTCCCGCCTTCACCGGAAGGACGATGCGATCGAACTGAGGCAAGTTCTCCTCGATTTTTCCCATCCTTGGATTTGTGGATTGAATCATGACTGAAATCGGATTTGGCATCATCGGTTGCGGCAATATCTCGACCATTCATGCGAAAGCTATCCAAGCCATTCCAGAAGCCCGGCTGCGAGCGTTCCACAGCCACAGCCAGCCCAAAGCCGAGAAGATGGCCCGGCTGTACGGTGTGGAGTCTGAGCCGAGCCTCGATCGCTTCCTCGAGCGCCCGGATATTCAGGTTGTAAGCATTTGCACGCCAAGTGGGACCCATGCCGAGCTGGGGATCAAAGCTGCCTCTGCGGGCAAACATGTTGTGGTGGAAAAGCCCATCGATGTGACGCTCGAGAACGCCCGGATGCTGATTGAGGCCTGCCACAAGGCTCGTGTGAAACTGGCAGTAATCTTTCAGGCCCGGTTTCTGCCGGCAGTCCAGATCCTCAAGTCAGCCATCGACCGTAACCGGCTCGGACGCATCATCATGGGAGACGCTTATGTGAAATGGTATCGCACGCGCGAATACTATGAGGCCGCCCGATGGCGAGGCACGCTGGCCCTCGATGGAGGCGGCGCGCTGATCAACCAGTCGATCCATACCATTGACCTCCTTCAGTATTTCGCCGGCCCGGTGGCTTCGGTGTTTGGGTTTGCTGAGAAAAGGCTGCACACCTACATCGAAGCTGAAGACACTGCCGTGGCCGTATTGAAATTCAAGAATGGAGCCCTGGGAGTAGTCGAAGGGGCAACTTCTATTGCTCCTGGTTTCTCGCGTCGGGTTGAAATTCACGGGGAGAAAGGCAGTGTGACTCTCGACGGAAACGATATCACGGCATGGCAACTGACTGGGACGGGCAAAGAGGAGGAAGCGCTTTCCCGCCTTAAAGAACGCGACCTCTCAAACGGGGCTTCCGACCCGATGGCTCTGGATATCGGCGGACATCGCCGGCAGATGGAAGATCTCATCGCAGCCGTTCGGGAAGATCGGCCACCCATGATCGATGGCACCGAAGGCTTGAAGGCTTTAGAGCTTGTCTTGGCCATCTATCGCTCAGCGCGAGAGAAGGAACTGGTCGAACTGTAGAACCACAGGAGTGCGGCGCAACCCCCGTTGTCCAGAGGAGACGCTTTGTCGGGACGAGCACGACGACGAGGAGCATTTCCTAACCATCCGCAGGAGCAAACTTCATGCCCAAGACGATCGGATTCATCGGACTTGGCATCATGGGAAAGCCCATGGCCAAGCACCTCATCGCCGCCGGCTATCCGCTGGCGGTGTACAACCGCACGGCAAGCAAGGCTCAGGAATTGGTGGCCCTGGGGGCGCGCCAGGTCAACTCACCGAAAGAAGTTGCCGAGGGTTCCGAGATCATCATCACAATGGTTTCGGATTCGCCCGAAGTTGAGCAGGTGATTCTAGGTCCGGCGGGCGTCATGGAAGGAGCCAAACCGGGCAGCGTCGTTGTGGATATGAGTTCCATTTCACCCATCGTCACGCAACGGGTCGCCGCTGAACTGGCAAAGAAGAACGTTGCCATGCTGGATGCTCCAGTCAGCGGCGGAGAAGTGGGGGCCATTCAAGCCACACTCTCGATTATGGTGGGAGGCGACGAAGCCGTTTTCAACGAGGTGAAGCCCATCTTGGAAAAAATGGGCAAGAGCGTCGTACACGTCGGGGCCGTCGGAGCCGGGGGCTTCACGAAGCTCTCCAACCAGATCATCGTCGCTGCCGCGCTGCAAGCGATTTCGGAAGCTCTGGTGTTGGCTCAAAAAGCTGGAGTCGATCTGTTGCTGGTGTATGAAGCGATCAAAGGGGGAATGGCAGGGGGACGCACGCTAGATATGAAGGCCCCCAAGATAGCCGAGCGCAACTTTGAGCCCGGCTTCAAAATGGATCTCCACATCAAGGACCTGAAGAATGCTCTGCAAGCGGGCAAGGCCCTCGGCGTGCCGCTGCCGTCCACGGGGCTCATTCACGAGTTGTTTGGTGCCTGTAGCGCCCAAGGCAGAGGCCAGAAGGATCACTCCGTCATCTTTACCCTGATCGAACAGATGGCTGGGATCAATCGATAAGGCTCCTGCAGGCATTCTGATTTCACTTCGCAACGACGCGATGGGCGACCTCAATTCCTGGAGAACGACTGAGCGTTTGATACACCACGCAGTAGCGCTCCGTCAGACGAACCAGGCTTGCCAACTGCTCTTCGCCAACGTCGGCCTCCAGCTCAAACTCAAGCCGAATCTTTTGAAACCCAACCGGAACATCTTTCGAAACTCCGAGCGTTCCGCGAAAGTCGAGATCCCCTTCAGCTCGAACCCTTGCGTCTTTCAGTTGAATCCCGAGTGCCGTCGCCACAGCCCGCAAGGTGACACCCGCACACGCCACCAGGGCTTCCAGCAACATATCACCCGAGCAGGCACTGGCTCCGCTGCCTCCGGTTGCGGGATGCAATCCCGCCTCAACGAGCGCTTTTCCTGTCTCCAGTTTGCAAATGACCCCCTCCCCGATCCTTCCCTCTGCTCGGAGCGTGATCATCGCCGTCTCCGGATGCTCCCGATACTGCTGCTTCAGAGGCGCTTGCAGCGATCTGAATTCTTCCGCATTCATCAATTCTTCTCCCTATTTGCAAGAGAACGCCGACCAACAAGACACCTCGTCCTGAAAACGCCAGCACAATCCATCGCAGAAATGCCGAGCCGCGGAGATCCTTGAGACGGTCACCGTCACAATGGTTCCGGTCGGACAAGTCGATAGAGAACGTGCCGTCGCAGTGGGTGTCTTTCTGGAAGTGCCGGATGGTCGAAGTCGTCCGCCGGGTTGTGAGTCATCCCGAGCCTCTCCATGACACGGCGCGAGCGCAGGTTGCCCGACACCGTGAACGATACGATCTCGCTCAGACCCAATTGGCCAAATCCAAAGGAGACGGCCGCCCCCGCGCCTTCGGTGGCGTATCCGCGGCCCCAATACTGGGAAGCCAGCCGCCATCCGATTTCAACGCAAGGAGTGAAGTGGGCCTCGAAGTACGGGATGGCAAGCCCGATGAATCCCGCAAATGGTGCGACCCCAGTAATCTCGACCGCCCAAGCGCCAAATCCGTGTCGTTCGAAGTGGTCCTCGATCCGTGAGGCCAAAGCTTCGCTTTCCTGACGCGACAAGGGCGCCGGAAAGTGCTCCATGACGCGTGGATCGGCGTTCAGTGCGGCAAACGTCTCACGGTCTGTTGATCGCCAGCGGCGAAGATACAACCGCTCTGTTCGCAGCTCGGGTGCTACGTTCATAGAGGTTTGCCCAGCGAACTTCGGTTCCCCTCTCCCCACCGCGGGAGAGGGGTTAGGGGTGAGGGGGACCAACACCTCTCCTCGACTTCAACTGAGTGAAACCCATCGAAGCAAGGAAACTACCAATCAATCCGGCAACGGCTTCACTTTGATGTTCCTGTAAAACACCTTGCTCTTGGGATCGTGCCCCTGGAATGCAAACGTCCCGCGCGCCAACTTCCTTTCGAGATGGTTCGCAGGCGGCCTGAAGTTTTCTGGCTCGGTATAGTCGACGATCAGTTTGTCGTTCACATAAGTTCGGATCCGCTTCCCCTGCACGACGATGCGTTCCGTGAACCACTGGTTGTCGGGAGCTGGAGCCTCTCGAACATCCTGGATGTCGTACAGGCCGGCGGTGCGCTTCCAGTCGGTATGGCTGTTGTTTACCTGAACCTCAAATCCTTTGTCGGGGAACCCAGTTTCCTGATAAGCCGTATGGAAGTAGATCCCCGAGTTCGAGCCCGGTGTCGTCATCACCTCAGCCTGAAACTCAAAGTTCTTGAAGTCGTGGTTTCCGATGGGTCCCACATAGAAAAGGTGTGACCGCGGACCAAAAACCACAATGGCCCCGTCTTTGACACTGAATGTGGGCTGGCCTTCGCTCGCTTTCCATCCATCCAACGACTTCCCGTCAAACAATGAAACCCAATCGGCGGCGGCGCTTTCGTTTCCAAACCCCACGAGAGCGAAAACTCCAATCAAGAACCAAGATCCAAAGCGTTTCATCGATTTTCTCCTGACTGTGAAATTTAGAGGAGCCTTCGAAGCCTCTTCCTGCGGCTGCGCAAACACTATCACGTGGGAATCCGCCACGGCCAGAGCTATGCCAGAGCAACCCCATCAGGCAAGACCGACCGCCAACCAAAAAAAACAGAGGCTCCCAAGAAAGCACGCGTCGGACCATGCTCACGCCTGTTCCAGAGTTGCTGCGTTGCTCCGTCTAAAGTAGAGATGGTAGCTCAACGCACCTCCAACCACGGTGAGCAAACTCCATAGTGCCTCCCAACCCCGGAGTCTCGCAAAATAGACAAACACCCAGGCGTTCATCGACACATACGTTACCGGAATGAGGGGATAGGCGCAGTTCACCCAGCGTGACTGCTTCCATCCAGGCCGCTTGCGGAACTTGAACAGCGCAAGCACCGACAACGCAGTGAAGAGGAACAGTATGAATCCGATGTAGTAACCGAGACTCTCAAAGGTGCCGGTCACAATCAGCACACAACAGCATATGCCTTGTGCGAGGACCGCGATCCACGGACTCTTCCAGCGCGGATGCACCTTTGCGGCCACGGGAAAGAAGGCTCTGTTACGGGCCATGGCGTAGTAGACCCGTGGCCCAATCATACACATCGCGTTAATCGTCGCCAGCAACGAAACCGCCATGGCTCCGCTGAACAGCCCGCCGGCACGATCGCCAAAAAGCGACGTCGCTGCTAACGCGCCAACGGCAACCACGCCTTTCATTTCACCCAGTGAGTTGGCGTAGATGTAGAGCACATTCAAAGCAGCATAGATCGCAGCAACCAGCAGGGTGCCCGCAACCAGTGAAATCGGAACCGTACGCTCAGGGTTTCGAATTTCCTCGGCCACATACACGGCGGCATTCCAGCCGCTATATCCGTAAAAAACGAAGATCAGGCTGACGGCAAACTGTGAGGCTAGAGAACTCGTGGCCGTTCGCTCCGCAGGTTGGCTGAAATGAACCCAGTCACCGCTCCCGAGAGTGAAACCCAGCATCAGGAACGCCGCAATGACGACCAGCTTCGTTGACGTGAGTGCGATCTGCAGTTTCTCGACCTGGGAGACATTGAAGAGATTGACCGCAGTGAAGACCATGACGACAGCACAAGCCACACCCTGGGCGCCTCCCAAACGGAGCTTGGCAAATCCCAGGGACACAACCAGGCCTGCGGGGCTATCCGCTGATAAGAAGGGAAAGAAATGTGCGAGGTAGGCAGAAACCGCTAGAGCGGCTGCTGCGATTGGGGCTGAGAACCCTGCAAAGAAGCTGATCCATCCGTCGATGAAGCCCCACGCCGGTCCCCAGGCCTGGGAGAGATACACGTACTCCCCGCCCGACCGCGGAAAGTTCGCAGCCAACTCGGAATAGCACAGCGCCCCGGCCAGCGCCAATGCCGCTCCGACCAGCCAGATCCCAATCACCAGTTTCGGCTGCGCAAGGTCCCCCGCAAGAAAGCCCGTTGTGGTGAAAATGCCCACACCGACCATGTTGGACACGACCAGCGCTGTCGCACCCAACGTTCCAAGGCGGCGCTCAAGACCGACCTGAGGCGCCGTCACAAAGAATCTCCTTTGAGTTCCACAGGCTACTTGCGGCAGAGAAGCATGGAAGAGTCGCAATTCCCTGCTTCATCGCAGAATTTCGATGCGCCAATTGCAGCCGGGCTAGTTCCAGCGAAATCCTCGCAAGACCTCAAACGCCGCCAATGTGGTCATTGCAATAAGGAGGGAAACAGCCAATAGAATTCCGGAATCCGATCGTTTGAAACGTTCAGTAACAAGACCGATGACCGCCCCAAGCGCTCCCACGGCCGCGATACCGAACGACAGCGTGCCCACTCCGAGGACGGTAAACGCGAACACGTAGGGATCACAGAAATAAGTAACGCCGTAGGCCGCGACGCTCAGTGCGAGCCACGAGATGTAGATGCGACCAGAGAGCCACCATCGCTTCGTTCTCAAGAACGCGACCTCTTCGACATCACTTCCATCCCGGACAAGACCGCGACCAGGGCAATCCTCACGTTGGAACTAAGCCATACCACGCGCCACCTTCAGCTCGCCGGCCAATGCGAGCTGCAAGGTTCCCTGCGGAAGTGCACCCATCCCCTCCAACAGCCCCAGGAAATCCCAGTTGTCCCAAGTCTCGACGATTTGCCTCCCCCGCACTCGGACGAAGGCGCCTCCATTGAACCTAACCGGAGCCTCCTGACCCACCGGCACAAGTCGCACCTCTGCCTGAAACGCGACCAGATCGCCGACTTGTATTTCCCGGACCACGTCCACGTGAAGGTCGCGAAAACTCGAACTGAGCGCCCGGTGGAACTCTCGGAACGCCGCCGGGCCACGTACTGGTTTGGCGTCGAGCCAGTGCGCCACTCCGTCTGGAGCAAAAAGCTCGTCAATTGCATTTGTATCGAGCTGATTCCAGACCCTTCGGAACCATTCTCGTACGACAGATTCGTTGGCTGATTCATTCGTTGTTGATGACATAAACACACCTCGTACCCACCGCCCGCTTGTGAACGCCGTTGCTGGCCTCATTCAGGCTCAGCGACCATGCGTCCCCCACGAACCGTCGCTCCCACCACAATGCCAGCACTGATCAACACCAGATTCTTGATGATGTATTGTCCTTCCAAAGTAGGTGCGTAAGGGACCTTTGCAAACACTTCGTGAGGGAACAAGACGATCGGAGTGAGGGTACCCGCCATCTGCATGTAGAGCAGAAACAAGGTTGCGCGCAATCCACGCCCCCATAGCAGGCCGAGGCCAATCAGACATTCCCATCCCGCCAAGACTGGCAATGACACAGCTGGAGGTAGGGTGCCTCCGGTGAGAACTGAAATTGTGCGAGTGGCAAGTTCTTGAGCCGGGCTCAGGTTGGGGAAAAACTTCAGCACACCAAACCAGAAGAAAACGATCCCCAAGCTCAAACGCAACAGCAGCAATCCATACTGTGCCATCCACTCGGTGATCGTGAGATCCGCACGCCGAAGGGAGGTTGTGAGGTTCTGGATCAATCTGAAAGCCCCCGACAATCGGCTGCTTGGGTGCAGGCTGCAAGATGCCCGCAACCGCGGTCTGGCAGTCACAGCGCTTCAGCCAAGACGGCTCGAACTTCTCCGTCTCCCGCGATCTCCCGCTACTCGTCCTGAAATTGCTCGGCAAGACGCTTGGGCGCCGTGTTGCGCCAGGCAGCCGCCAGAGCACGCCGCAGGATCTGCTGCTTCGCCGCCTGGAGATGTACCTTCGTGCAACCGCGAGCTCCCCATGCGCCATTGAAGGGTTGAAAGACTTTGGGCTCTTCGCGGACGAATTCCCTTTGCTGATCGGGTGTCAGCTTCACCATGCCCCAAGCCTCGTGCGGGCCGAGCGACGCGAAGATTTTTCCGCGAACCCGGAAGTCTGGATGGTCCATATGCGCAGCCTCCAGCGTCGCAGGAAAGCTAAGGGCCAGCATTCTGAAGTCTTGAGCGGTCACGTTTGCTCGACAAGGACGCGATGCTGCGGGTCCTCAATTGAAGGATAAGCCGGACGCGGGGCACCGCGTCCCTACCAAAACCTGAAGGACGACCTAGAAGACCACTGTCGGGCCAAGCTACTACCGCTTGGTCAGATCGCGAATGTAGATATCCTTGAAGCGCATGTTCCCCAACCCGCCGGAATGCAGCTGCAGGGAGATGTAGCCGTCAAACGATTTCGGTGTTGGATCCGTAAAGTCCACCATGGGCACGCCATTCAAGCGGGACACATAGCGGTTTCCCTCAACCTTCAAGAGATACTCATTCCAGTCGTCGGGACGGATCACGAGCTCGTTCTCCGGTGCGGGCCAAACAATCCAGGCTCTGCCGTCTCCGTATAGCCCGCCGCTGTGATGCCCAACCACGCGGTCGATTTCGAACTGAAGTCCCTTGGAGACATCCGCGGTGCCGGGCTTGAAGTCCGAATGAAAAAACACGCCACTATTGCCATCGGCCTCGCATTTGAATCGCAAGGACAAATGAAAGTCCTTGTACGTTTGTTCCGTGCGCAGGTAACCGTACTCCTTGGTAATGCCCTGGCCATGAATCGTCCCATTCTCAACGTCCCATTTTTCGTTACCCACCTTCACCCATCCTGTCAGGTCTTTCCCGTTAAACAGCGACACCCAGTCCTCACCCGGCAGCTTGGGTCGGGGATTCTGAGCCCATGCAACCAGGGTCACCAAGACCAGAAACATCAGAGAGCAAGCTGTTCGCAACATAGTTCCTCCAGAAAGGGATTTGAGTATTTTGAGAGATAATTGCATTTGATGGAAGCACAACACGAAACCCTTCCCTCTAGTTCTAGTTGCCGCAAACGAAATTCAAACTGCGGTCCAGTTCGAGAACTCCCCCTCCCGTTCGTGGGGAGAGGGTGGCTGAAGGCCGGGTGAGGGGTCAACAACCGACGCACAGCGCCTCCCTTAACGGTATGACGTGGCTCGCTATCTACTCATGCTGACCTCGCAACGGCTACTTCCCCATCGTCCACTTCACGCCTTCGATCAAGTGCGTCTGGTAACGCGCGTCTTTCCACACCGGTTCCGGATCGCCGAGCGCCGTGTAGAACACGCGTCCTTTGCCATAAGTCTTCGTCCAGGCGATCGCCATGTCTGGATCCTCGCGTTTCACCTTGGTCATGTCCAGACTTAGCGGGTCCATGCTGAGGAGGACGTGCACCTTCCTGCGATCCCAATTCTTAAAAAGATACAAGTCGTCTTCAATCTCGAATGCGTCACCCAGGTGCTTCGTCGCCGGGTGCCGCCTATCCTCCACTTTCACTCGCACCTTCGCAAGCGGCTTGTCCTTGGTTCGCCAGGGCCGGCTCTCGAAATAGGCCCCAAGCATCTCGCCGAAAGGTGCATAACCCTGAAAGGTGTTTGCCGTGGAATGAATTCCGGTAAATGCGCCGCCATCTCTCACCCACTCGACGAGCGCTTCCTTGTCGGCCGGCGGATTGATGGCGGTGAAGAATACCACGGCGCGATATTGCTTCAGCTTTTCCCGGCTCACTTCCGAGGCATCCTGGGTGGCGGTCACTTCAAAGATGCCGTTCGTTATCGCGACAAAATGTCTCTCCGCCGTTGAGGGCAGATCCGGCTGCGTCCGGCGGACGATGTCGTTGTCCGAACGTTGCGGGTCGGAGTAGAAAAGCACTCTGGGCAAATCCGCAGGCCACGGGACCAGAAAGGCAATGCAGGCCAACATCGCGACAACATGAGACACTGACATGGATTTGCTCCTTGCTCTGGTGGTCCTCCCGCTTGCGAGGGCGTCGAGTGAGCGCGTTGCGCTTGAAAGACACGACGTTCATCCACTGACCTTGCGGCCTTGCGAAACAACGCCTTCGCCTCCGAGTGCTGCCCTTTCTGAAGGCGAATGGTTTGTGACCACTCCGACATCGTGTCACGTGGATCGCTATGGGCCTGGTTTCACCGGAACTGGAACAAACGTCAGCACCAGCACCGCCAGCATGGCCCATGCGAGACGCCAGCTTGCTGAATCAAGAGGCTGGTCCTGTCGCTCAACGGGATGCTGCCGCTTGAGGCGGATCATGGAGAGAGCGGCAAAAACAGCCATGGAAATCCACCCTGGCCAGACCAGTGCCAAGAACGCCAACCAGGCGATGCTCACCCAACTCACAATGAGCGCCGTTTTGTAATCGAACAGAGCATAAACCACGCGCCCCGCGTCCAATCGGCCGGCGGGAAACAAGTGCCAGAGATTGAAGTACAAACCGATGGTTCCCGCAATCCCCAGGGGATGGAGCAGAATCTCCTCACCCGGCTTGATGTCCGCGAAAAGCATCTTCTCAAAAACGAGAGTCAACAAGGAGTCACCGAGGATGAAACTTCCCTCTGGCACTTTAGCCGTGGTCTGCGACAGCGCCATGCCAGTCATCAGAAAGCCGGCTGACACCACGAAACCGGCGACCGGGCCTGCAGTGAAGATCCGAATCAGGGCCCGGCGATCCTCGATGGGCCAACTCAACTTGACGTAGGCGCCCGCCATCCCAGCCATTGTGAGGGCAGGAATGAAATATGGAAAGGACACATCCACGGCGTAGCGACGGGCGACCAGGTAATGCCCAAACGCGTGCGCTCCCATCGACAGCAAGACTGCCGTGGCAAACAGCAACCCACGCCCAAGAGAACGGAGAAAGGAGTGACTGTCTTCGATAAATAGTGCGCCTGCCGTGGTTGTGCTACCGATCGTCAAGAGCAAAAGGATTACGGGCACAACTTGATGAGTGAGGACTCTTTTCCCATTCTTGACCTGCGCTGTCATGTGATAGCTCCGACGAAGCGGCTCAGCGGCCAGCCTGACTTCCTGGTGCCTGCTGATTGGAACCTAAAAATCGCCGGTCGGCAACCTCAGGAGTGGATAACTGCCTCGGATCAGCTCTTGTAGCCGTCCTCTAATCAGAGCATCCGTTTCAGATTCTTACGATTTTCCGGAATTGAGGATTGGATCCCTCCGCCCGACGTTCTTGAAAACAACGCCGTCCTTCATCATCACAAAGACGACTCGCCGAACCGAAGTGATGTCTTTCAACGGATCCCCATCAATCGCAATGATGTCAGCCCGTAGCCCAGGCGCAAGCGAGGCGATCTGATCGGCCATGCCCATCGCTTCCGCATTCAGGGCCAAGGACTCTGTGCCTAGTAGCCAGGACTTGCTCTTGTTGTCTGAAACCCCATCATCACATCAGATATTTGAAAAGATCGTCAACGACCGCTTTTCTTCTAGCAGCCTGTCGGACTTAAGTTCGGCAGCTGCGATGTGTCGGTAGAAGGAGCCGCCGAATCGAAGTAAGCTCGGCACAGCGTCTCGGCGACAAGCAACGTTTCGTTTAGGCAGCTTCA
>Ga0187893_10005154_pt1 | contig 23812 bp, 21 predicted proteins | sample MA1701074metaG_FD_139574 | JGI IMG/M metagenome (GOLD analysis project Ga0187893, IMG submission 139574) | White microbial mat communities from a basaltic lava cave in the Kipuka Kanohina Cave System on the Island of Hawaii, USA - MA170107-4 metaG ...
GTTCACAGTGTCAGGCCCATCAGGATCGCATCTTCGCGCCCGCCGGCGGCCGGGTAATAACCGCGGCGAACACTGATGTCGCAGAATCCGAATTGCGCGTATAAACGCCTCGCGGACGCGTTGGACGGCCGCACTTCCAGGAACATCTGATGCACCTGGCTTTGGCGCCCGATGCGCACGAGATGCTCCAGTAGCGTGCGGCCCAGCCCTCGCCCCTGCCATTGGGGAGCGACGCTCAGATTGAGTAGATGAGCTTCCCTCGCGCCCGTCATAAGCACGCCGTAGCCTGCTATCACGCCGCTGAAATCGATTACCCAGCAGTGATAGCCTACCCGTATCGAATCGTCGAAATTGCCGCGCGTCCACGGATGCGTGTAGATGACCGGCTCGATTTCCATGATCCGATCAAGATCACCGGCATTCATTGGACGCAGTTTCGGCAGACTGTCGAGCAGGGCACTCATGACTGTTCGTGCATCTTACGGGCCACTTTGTCACGCACGTAGAGCGGTACCGCATACTCCGCTGCGACGCCGCGGCCGTCGGCAAACATCGGATACGCCAGCTGTACAATCTCCCGGGCGTGCGGAAAGGCCTGCGACTGCACGCTCGTGAGCTGGCCGCGATAGCGTGCCGCCAGGGCATCGCCGTAGACTGCGAATCCGTTTCCACAGCCCACCCAGCCCGCGCCCTCCAGTTCCGGCGCTGCGCCGGCCCTGCATACGTTGGGGGGCACCGTTTCCCTCCAACCCGCGCCAACTCGCCGGTAGGCCGCATGGTAAATCTCTCCCATGCGCGCATCGAGACAGGTCACCACCCTCGGCGTACCAACCGACTCAGCCAGGGCGAGCAGCGTTCCGACAGGCACAACGCGAAGCCCCGCCCCGAACGCGAGGCCCTGCGCCACCCCACAGGCGATACGCAAACCGGTAAACGATCCCGGGCCGGCGCCGAATGCGATCCCGTACAAATGCGTCAGCTCAAGATTCGATGCGTGCAAGAGCGCGTCGATCATTGACAGGATCACCTCCGAGTGCTTCTGGCCGGCGAGCGCCTCGTTGGACGTGAGCCTGCCTTCGTGCAGCAGAGCGACCGTGCAATATTCCGTCGAAGTGTCGAGGGCGAGGATGTTCAAGGCGAGTCCACCAGCGCTGGAAAAACAGCAAGCAGGCCACGCGAATTCTAGCCGAACCGAATCGCCATAAGTTACTTGTTATAATCGCAGCCTGTCAGCCGTGGCGGGATCGCGACCGTTAGTGGTGGCGGGCGGCGACTGCGCCGTTAAAAAACATAAAGACCCATCCGGAGGATCAGTCATGAATCGCTTCCTGCGCTGCGCCGGCGCGATAATCTCACTTCTATTGCTCGAACTTCTCGGCGGACCGTTGGCGACGGCGCAAGCGCCGCTGAGAATCGGCGTCATCACCTTCCTTTCCGGGCCGGCAGCCGGCCCCTTTGGCGTACCCGCCAAGAACGCGTCGGATCTGCTGGTCGATGCACTCAACAAGGGCGGGCAGATTCCAGGCTATGAAAAGAAAGGCTTTGGCGGAAGGTCTCTCGAGGTGGTCTACGTGGACGAGGCCGGCGGTCCAACCAAAGTCGTGACCGAGTATCGCAATCTTGTGGCCCGGCAGGACGTGGACATGGTGATAGGCGTTATCTCCAGCGGTGACTGCCTGGCGGTTGCACCGGTCGCCGAAGAATTGAAAAAGTTCACGGTGTTATTCGACTGCGCCACCAACCGCATCTTCGAGGAAGCGAGCTACAAGTACGTTTTCCGCACCACCACGATGGCCACCCAGGAAAACGTCGCAGCCGCTCACTACATAGCGGAGAACTTCCCCAACCTCAAGATCTTTTCCGGGATCAATCCGAACTACGCCTGGGGCCAGGATGCCTGGTCCGATTTCACCGAGGCGATGAAAATCATCAGGCCACAGGTCCAGATCGGCACCAACGTCACGCCCAAGCTTGGGGCGGGCCAGTACGGTTCCGAAGTCTCCGCGGTGCTGGGCAGTGGCGCCGAAATCGTGCAGAACTCGCTTTGGGGCGGCGACCTCGAGGCGTTTATCCTGCAGGCGGCACCGCGCGGGCTGCTGGCGCGCATGCCCAACATCATGATTACCGGTGAGACGGTGCTCGAGCGCCTTGGCGACCAGCTACCGGACGGCACGATGATCGGCGCGCGCGGGCCTAACGGACCGTTTGCACCGCCAACCACCCTCAACAAGTGGTTCCAAAAGGCGTTCAAGGAACGATTCAGCGTCGCGCCGGTATACGCTTCGTATCACATGGCGACCGCTTTCCTGGGTGTCAAGGCGGCATTCGAAAAAGCGCAGGCTGTCCACAAAGTGCAGGACCCGACCATCGATCAGGTAATCGGTGCATTGGAATATCTGAAGTTCGAGTCCGTTGCGGGCACCGTGGACATGTCGCTCGGCAAGGGCCATCAGGCGGTGCAGCACGTACCCTACGGCACGGTGAAAAAAGTCGAGGGGAAGATCACGCTTACCAACATCAAGTACTACCCGCCTGCGCAAATCAGCCCGCCGGACGGAATGAAGAGCGTCGACTGGATCCGCTCCGGCTTCAAGCGTTAGAAGCGGTCCAAACTTTTATTTTTGCCACGGCGATCACGGAGAGCACGGAGAAGACCCGGATGGCGCGCAACACGAACGAAACTCGAAGGCGGTCGATGAGCAACCTCCCCGTTCATGGTGTCGTGTGCATTGCGTCAAGCAACGCCGCTAGCTTCTCGTCTTTGTCAGCGATTTTCGAGTTCTCTGTGACCAACATTCTTTAGATGAAAGAATTCAACATAGCGCTGATCCCGGGTGACGGCATAGGCAAGGAGGTCGTCCCTGAAGGCATGCGCGTTCTCGACGCCGCGGCGAAAACGCACGGCGGGCTCAAGTTCAACTACCAAAGCTTCCCCTGGAGCTGCGAGTACTACCAGAAGCACGGACGCATGATGCCCGTCGATGGGCTGGACCAATTGCGTCCTTTCGATTCCATTTTTCTCGGAGCCGTTGGATTTCCGGGCGTGCCCGACCATGTCTCGCTTTGGGAACTGATCGCGCCGATACGTCGTGGGTTTCAGCAATACGCCTGTGTGCGGCCAGTAAAGCTGCTGCCAGGAGTGAAAACACCGCTTGCCGGCCGCGGCCCGCGGGACATCGACTTCGTGGTGGTGCGCGAAAACAACGAAGGCGAGTACTCCAATATGGGAGGCCGCATCTACTCCGGCACGCCCAACGAGGTGGTCAGCCAGATCAACATATTCACCCGCATGGGAACCGAGCGCATCATCCGCTATGCGTTCGAGCTCGCGCGCAGGATCGGCAAGAAAAAAGTCACTTCGGCCACCAAATCCAACGGGATAAATTTCAGCATGCCATTCTGGGACGAGGTGTTCTGGCAAATCGCCAAGGGCTATCAGGATATCGAAAGCGACCAGATGCACATCGACGCGTTATCCGCGCGCTTCGTCACACATCCTCAACGCTTCGGTGTAGTGGTGGGCAGCAATCTGTTCGGTGACATTCTTACCGACCTCGGGGCGGCCATAGCGGGCAGTATCGGCATTGCTGCTTCGGCGAATATCAATCCGGAAAGGAAGTATCCTTCCATGTTCGAGCCGGTGCACGGCTCTGCGCCGGACATTGCCGGCAAGGGCGTCGCCAACCCGCTGGGGCAGATCTGGAGCGGGGCCATGATGCTCGATCACCTGGGCCAGGCCGAACTGGCCACTCGAATTGTGTCGGCAATGTCGGCGGTCATGGAGTCCGGGTTGTGTACGCCGGACCTGGGTGGCAACGCCAATACCAGGCAGGTGACCGACGCCGTCGTTGCCGGCGTTCTCAAGGCTGGCTGAAGCGGTTCGGAGTCGAATCGGCAGCCGGCATGGACACGCTGTTACAGAAACCGGGGGAGGACCCATGAACAGGAAGATCGAGAATGCGTTCGCGCCAGGCCGCCGCAAGTTAATCAAGCAGACCGCCTCGCTGACAGTTGCCGCGGCTGCCTCACAGTTCGGATTCCCGGGCTTGCTGCGCGCGGAATCCGACGTGATCCGCATCGGACACATCACGCCACGCACCGGTTTTCTCGGCCAGGTCGGCGAGTACGGCTACAAGGGCGCCGTGTTGGCGGTCGAAGAAGCCAATGCGGCGGGCGGCGTGCTCGGGCGCAAGATCGAGATGGTCGCCGAAGACAGCGTGAATCCTGCCACCGCCGTGACCAAGGCTAACAAGCTGGTCGAGCGCGACCAGGTCATCTGCCTGATCGGGGAGATCAGTTCGGCCTCCGGCCTCGCCATCGGCGAACAGGCGCAGCGCTACAAGATTCCGTTTTTCAACACCGGCTGCAATTCGGATGCGCTGCGCGGCGCCAACTGCAAACGTTACATGTTCCACATCGAGGGCTGCAACACCATGTACACCAAGACCATCGGCACATGGCAACTGCAGAAAAACCTGATCAAGGGCGCGCGCTGGTGTTTTCTGACGGCGGATTACGCCTTCGGCCACGATCTCTACAAGGTGTCCTCGCGCTTCCTTGAGCAGAACGGCGGCATCATCCTCAATAACGATTTCGTCCCGACCAATACCGCGGACTATAGCGCTTACATTCTCAAGATCCGCCAGCTGAAGCCCGATTTCGTCTACCTCAATCTGGCTGGCGTGGACCAGACGACATTTCTGAAACAGTACAGGGAATACGGCCTGCCGTATCAACTCGCCGGCGGTGTGATGGACACCGCGCCCTTCTGGGCCACCGGTCTGGATGCGCTGTCCGGCCACTGGCAGAGTCTGTGGTATCACGGACTGAACGTCGCCTCGGCCCGGGCCTTCACCGAACGCTTCGTGAAGAGATACGGGCAACCGCCGGAGAACCAGGCGTGGGGTGATTACATCGGCGTGCGTATCGTATTGCAGACCGTTGCCGAAACCAAAAGCACAGACGCATCGAAGATCGTCCAACATCTGGAGAAAGGCGCGGAGTTCGATCTGCTCAAAGCGCGCAAGGGCAAGTTCCGCGAATGGGACCACCAGCTGTTGCAGGAAATGTACGTGGTCAACGTGAAGGACAAGTCGAAATCGAAGGATCAATGGGATATCTTCGACATCGTCGAGACCGTGCCTGGGCCGAAAGAGTCGCTGGAACTTATCCAGCCCACACAGCAAGAGAATCCGTGCACCCTGCCGGCGGCGTAAGCCGCGGCTGAGTTCGTTTCAATCGTGCTTCTTCTCGAGCAGATCGCCAACGGCCTGCTGGTCGGGTCGTACTACATCGTTCTGTCGCTGGGACTTTCGCTGATATTCAGTCTCGGTGGCGTGGTAAACCTCGCGCACGGCGCGTTCTATGCGGTAGGTGCCTATCTCGCCTATGAATTCGAAAGGCGGGTCGGTTTTTTCGGCGCCATGGGACTGTCCCCGGTGGGCGTGGCGCTGATCGGTATCCTGATCGAGCGCTTTGCCCTGCGGCGTCTCTATAACAAGGATCCGATGCTGGGCCTGTTGTTCACCTTTGGCCTGGCGCTTACCGCAGAGCAGAGCCTGCGCATGATCTGGGGCACCACCGGCCTGCCGTTCTCGCTGCCGGATCAGCTTCGCGGCCAGCTGATACTCGGCGATTTCATCTATTCCTATTACCGCCTTTTCGTGCTCGCCGTGGCGATCACAGCGGTGACGGGGTGCTGGCTTCTGCTCAACAGGACTGCATTCGGAATGGTGGTGCGTGCCGGGGTCCGCGACGCGGAAATGGTGCGTGCGCTGGGCATCTCGCTGCGGCCGATCCTGACCGCGGTGTTTGCGCTGGGTGTGGCACTTGCGGGCCTGGCCGGCGTGCTCTCGGCACCGCTCGCCGGTGTTCAACCCGCGATGGGCACCGAAATACTCACCGCGACATTCGTCGTGGTAGTGATCGGTGGCTTGGGAAGCTTCTGGGGCGTGGTGGTCGCCGGTCTTCTGGTCGGCGCCGTGCGCGGCATCACCGTGTATTACTATCCGCCCGCGGCGGAGGCTTCGATGTACCTTCTGATGGTGCTGATCCTGCTGTTCCGCCCGCGCGGATTGATGGGCGAGAAGTTCGAGAAGTTCGAATGAAACCCGGCGCCCTGTTCCGACATCCGCTTTTTGTGGCTGCCGTTGCTCTGCTGGCGCTCCCGCATGTCGTCACCGGCTCCGGTTTTACCTGGGGCATTGCCACCGAAATCGCCATCTTCGCGTTGGTGGGACTGGGTTACAACCTCCTGCTCGGCTACACCGGGCTGTTATCCTTCGGCCACGGCATGTTCTTCGGACTGGCTGCTTATTCGGCTGCGCTGTCGCAAATTCATTGGTTCCAGGCGAGCCTGTGGCTGCCGCTCGGTTTTGCGCTGCTGTTCTCCGCCGCGTTCGGTCTGCTGGTCGGATTTTTCGCGCTGCGTCGCCGAGGCGTGTACTTCTCCCTGCTAACGCTGGCGTTTACCGCGTTGTCCTTCTATATCGTTTACCGCTGGACATCGTTCACCGGCGGCGAAAACGGCCTTTCCGGAATTCACCGAGTGTCGTTTCTCGGGCTCGATCTCGATGACCAGATGGTTTTCTACCACGTCATCGCGGCAATCGCGTTTCTGGTCGCCTGGATCATTTGGCGGGTCGTGCACTCGCCACTCGGGTCAGTGCTCCTGGCCATCCGCGAGAACGAGGGTCGCGCACGCTTCCTTGGCTATCCGGTCCTGCGCTACAAGCTTGCGGCCTTCGTGATCTCCGCCACCATCACCGGCCTCGGCGGCAGCCTGATGGCATTTCTCAAGTTGTTCGTTTCCGCCGACACGGTACACGTGAATTTCTCGGGAGAAATCCTCGCCATGACCATTTTCGGTGGCGTCGGCAGTTTTCTCGGGCCGACCCTGGGCGCACTTTTCTACATCATGTTCCGCGAAGTGCTGACCGGCTACACCTCGGCATGGCAGTTTTGGTTCGGCCTGCTTTTCATGGCTTTCATTCTTTTTTCCCCTTCAGGACTGGTAGGAGTTGCGGCGCGCGTGCTTGCACCCCTGCGCAGGAAGCAGGAAATCCAGGGCGCAATGGCGTCGCGTGTAACCCCAGAGCCGGGTCAGGAAATTCCTGGCTTTCTGCGCGGGCACGCGCCGGTTTCGGGCACGATCCTGCGCTGTGCCAGTGTCGTCAAGCGGTTCGGCGAATTCACCGCGGTCACCGGCGTGGACCTGATGCTCGCCGACCGAAAGCTGCACGCGCTGATCGGACCCAACGGCGCGGGAAAGACCACACTTTTCAACACGATTTCCGGCATGTTCGCGGCCGATGCGGGACGCATTGTGCTGGACGGAACCCCGATTACCGGTCTTCCTGCGGAGCAGGTGGTAAAGCAGGGTCTGGCACGTTCCTTCCAGATCACCAGCCTGTTCCCGGCTTTGTCCGTTTGGGAGAACCTGCGTCTGGCGGTGCAAGCTCGCGATGCACGACGCTTCAATGCCTGGATGCGCAGCGGCGCCCTTGCGCGAGTGAACGCCGAAACGCATGAGCTTGTAAAATTCCTGGGGCTCGAAAATACCGAGGACGCGCCGATCTCCAGCCTTTCCTACGGCGGGCAGAGGCTCGTTGAAATCGGCGTGGCACTGGCGGCAAAGCCGCGTGTCCTCCTGCTGGACGAACCGCTGGCCGGCCTGGCCGCGGCGGAGCGCGAGCGCATCGGCCTGCTGATACGGCGGCTTACCGCGGACATGGCTGTACTGCTGGTCGAGCACGACATCGACCGGGTCTTCGGCATGGCCGACATCGTCACGGTAATGAATGAAGGCAGTGTGCTGGTCGAAGGCGACGCGGAGACCGTACGTGCGCACCCGGAAGTGCAGCGCGTATACATCGGCAGCGGCCACGCGCATCTTGTCGCTCAACGCGCACATGAAGAACCATCCTCGCAGCAAGTCCTGCTCCAACTGGAGGGAATCAATTCCTTCTATGGCAAGAGCCACATATTGCACGATATCAGTCTGGTCGCTCGCGCCAAGGAGGTTGTCGGCCTGCTGGGACGAAATGGCGCCGGCAAGTCGTCCACCTTCAAGAGTATTCTCGGCATCATTCAGCCCGCGTCCGGCACCGTCACTTTCAACGGCCATGTGGTCAGCGGCAAAACGCCGGAACAGATAGCGCGTCTGGGCATCGGCCTCGTGCCGCAGGGGCGCCGGCTGTTTTCCGGCCTGACCGTCGAGGAAAATCTTCGTCTCGGAGCCCTTGCGCGAAAGTCTGGCGACGGCGTCAAGTGGGATCGCGACCGGATCTACAGCCACTTCCCGCGAATCCGCGAAAAGCTCCATACCAAGGCGGACCTGCTTTCCGGCGGCGAACAGCAGATGGTTGCGATTGCCCGCGCTCTTTCCGGCAACGTCAGGCTGCTGTTGATGGACGAACCGTTCGAAGGCTTGTCGCCGGCGATGGTCGAAGAGGTCTTCAAGTCGATCGAGCGCCTTCGTCAGGAAGTCGCCATTTTGATCATCGAACATCATTTGGACCTTGTGCTGTCGCTCGCCGATCGTGCCTACGTTCTCGACCGCGGTCACGTTTCGCACGAAGGACCGGCGCAGCCGCTGCTTTCTGACCTCGAATTCCGCAAGCAGGTTTTGTGGCTTTAAAACTCACTCAACACGAAGGATCACGAAGGAAAGGCACGGACCTGAATGAACTGAAGGATCAGCAGGAGCGGAATTCCGGTGCGCAAAAACAGCGCACCCCGCCCTTTGGCCTGATAATCCGATTCTCCTTCGCGTTCCATTCTTGTCTTTCCTTCGTGTCCTTCGTGTCAAATGCGGTTTGTTTTTGACTTTGAGGAATCATTGAAATGGAAATTTCGGTAAAGGGACAACGAGTCCTGATCACTGCCGGTGCGGGCGGCATTGGCCGGGCAATGACCGATGTGTTTCATAAGGCCGGTGCGCGCGTGCATATTTGCGACGTGGTGCCGGCCTCGATCGAAGAGACGCAGAAGGTCTTCCCCGGCGTGGGCGCCACGTTGGCGGACGTGTCCAGCCTCAAGGATGTGGACCGGCTGTTTGCCGACGTGCGAAAACACCTCGGTGGGCTCGACTGCCTCATCAACAATGCCGGCATCGCCGGGCCGACGGGAAGAATTGAAGACATTGCGGTCGATGAATGGGAACGCTGTATCGCGGTTGATCTGAACGGCATGTTCTACTGCACGCGATTGGCGGTTCCGATGATCAAGCACGCGGGGGGCGGCTCGATCATCAACCTGTCGTCGGCTGCGGGCCGGTTGGGGTTTCCGTTTCGCGCCCCCTACGCCTCTGCCAAGTGGGGTGTGGTAGGGTTCACCAGGAGCTTGTCGATGGAGGTCGGCCCGGACAACATTCGGGTCAATGCGATTCAGCCGGGCGTTGTCGAGGGCGACCGCATAGACCGCGTCATCGAGGCCAAAGCCAAGGCCGTTGGCCTCAGCTTTGAAGAACAGAAGAAAATCTCGCTCGAACGCGTCTCGATGCACCGAATGGTCAGCCCCTACGACATCGCCAACATGGCGCTTTATCTCGCCAGCGATCTCGGCAGAAACGTGACCGGACAGGCGGTGTCGGTCTGCGCAGGCGTCGAAATGCTGGGTTAGATCAGCCACAGGGGATTGTTTTCCTGCGTGACCTTTTTGTGGTGCACGGAGGGCACGGAGAAATAACGCCCTGGATTGCAGGAAAATGGCCTGCGAGATCGATCGCACTGCAAAGCGTCGCTCGCCAAAATACTGAAATTGCAAGTCCCTATCATCGCTGTGGCTCACGCACTTAATCCTGGAGAGAAAATTGGAAAAAATAGCAATCATCGGTGCGGGATTGATCGGGCGCGCCTGGACAATGGTGTTCGCGCGCGCCGGACATCCCGTGAAACTCTACGACACCGATCGCGGCGCGGTCGACAGGGCGATCGGCCTCGTCAGGGAGGGGCTCGAGGAATTGCTGCAGTTCGGGCTGATCAAGGAACCCCCGGAAGTGGTAATGAAGCGCGTGAGTGGCGCCCCAACGTTGGCGGAGGCGGTACGCGACGCGGACTACGTCCAGGAAAACACGTCGGAACGCCTGGAGGTCAAGCGCGAGGTATATCGTCAGCTCGATGAGGCGGCTCCGGCGCACTGTATCCTGGCCAGCTCGACCTCGACCATACAGACGTCGCGCTTCAGCGAGGGGCTGAGGGGCAAGCATCGCTGCATCGTCGCGCACCCCGTCAATCCGCCGCACGTGGTGCCAATCGTCGAAATTTCTCCAGCTTCATGGACAAGCCCCGAAGTCGTCGCCAGGACACGCGCGTTGCACGACAAGGTTGGTCAGGTAGCCATTACCGTGAAGAAAGAAGTCGAGGGATTCATTCTCAATCGCCTGCAGGCCGCGCTCTTGCTGGAATCATGGCGCCTGGTGAAAGAGGATTACGTCACCGTTGAAGACCTCGACAAATGCATCAAGGACGGCCTGGGCCTGCGCTGGTCGTTCATGGGCCCGTTCGAGACTATCGACCTGAACGCGCCAGGCGGCGTGTCCGACTATGCGGCGCGTTACGGTCCAACGCTTTACGGCATGATGAAGGATGTGTCGCACGAACCATGGGACGGCAAGCTGGTCGCCAAGATCGAGGGGGAACGGCGCAAGCTTATGCCGCAGGCCCGGCACGCCGACCGCGAAACGTGGCGCGACCGGCGGCTGATGGCGCTGATCGCCCACAAACGTGAAATGTCAAAGAACGATTGAACAGAAACGCGTTTCGGATTGGATTTGACTGGAGAAACTGAAAATGGCCCAGAAAGTCATCATTACCTGCGCGGTAACGGGCGCGATCCACACGCCCTCGATGTCGCCCTACCTGCCCGTGACACCGGACGAAATCGCCGATGCGGCAGTCGGCGCGGCAAAAGCCGGCGCCGCGATCGTCCACCTCCACGCACGCGAGCCCAAGGACGGCCGCCCGACGCAGGATCCAAAAATGTTTTTGCGCTTCCTGCCGAAGATCAAGGCGGCCTCCGACGTCGTGATCAATCTGACTACTGGCGGCGCGCCGACCATGAGCGTGGAAGAACGGTTACAGCCGGCACTGCAGCTCAAACCCGAAGTGGCTTCGCTCAACATGGGCTCGATGAACTTCGGCCTGTACGAAATGCTGCAGCGATTCACCGAGTTCAAGCACGATTGGGAACAACCTTATCTCGCCGGCTCCGACGAACGCATTTTCAAGAACACCTTCAAGGACATCGCTCACATCCTCGAATCCTGCAGCGACAACGACACGCGCTTCGAGGTAGAGTGCTACGACGTCGGCCATCTTTACACTGCGGCGCACTTTCTCGATCGCGGTCTTGTAAAGCCACCGCTGTTCATCCAGTCGGTTTTCGGAATCCGCGGCGGAATCGGCCCCCACCCCGAGGACGTGCTTCACATGAAGCGAACCGCCGACCGCTTGTTCGGCGATCAGTACCAGTGGTCGGTTCTCGGCGCAGGACGCAATCAGATGTATATCGCCACGCAGTCCGCGGTGATGGGTGGCAACGTGCGCGTCGGCCTGGAGGACAGCCTTTGGATCGGCAAGGGCCAGTTTGCCAAGTCCAACGCCGACCAGGTCTCCAAGATCCGCCGCATTCTCGAGGAACTCGGGCTCGAGGTCGCCACGCCCGATGACGCGCGCAGAATTCTCAAACTCAAGGGAAAGAACGAGGTGAATTTCTAACCGCCGCCAGGAAATCGTTCAGGTCGCGCGGCGCCCTGCGAGCCATCGAGACACTGCCAATACGCGCCTTATTCTGACAATCGGTGTCGCGAACGCATTACATCGCCAACGACCCGTGTCGCGAGCCACGCGCTCTGGCTTGCCACCTGTGTTGCCCGAGACGTGAGAATCACTCAGAATGCCACTGGCACGGGGTTTGCGCGGAAATAACAAGGGCCACTCAATCGAATCAGCACGCGAACCCCCGATCGCGCCGAGAACGGATCCAGAAAAACGACCGAGTCCCATCGAGTGAGTCCTGCCAAAAGTAACCGACGAGCCGCGAACAAGGCAAAACCAGGCAAACGCGCCAGTCCTCGCGGGCGCACTCTCGTCGGGCGCGCGCCGACGCAGCCACCTGACCTTGAAAAGAAGCTCGCCACTACCGAGCAAGTCCTGCAGGAAACCAAAGAGAAGCTCCGCAGCGTTACCGCGGAACTGCTGATATCCTCGGAAAGGTTGCGCGACTCGCAGGCCATCACCCGGAACACCCTCGATGCCCTCAAGGCCAGCCTCGACCGCGAGAAACTCGCTCTCGCGTTCGCGGAGATTGGGACCTGCGAATTTGATGTCCGGAGCCGCATGGTGCGCGCTTCGGAAATGAGCCTGCGACTTTTCGGCATTCGCAGCGACCATCCGAACGTTTCGTTCAAACAGCTGCTCGATTCCATCAATATCGAGGATCGTCCCCGGTTCGCACAGGCCGTTGACGAATGCCTCGGAGGAACCGGCAACCTCGACATCGAGTACCGCGTGTCCTGGCCCGACGGAACCAACCGCTGGCTGCGAACCAAGGGCGACGCCCTCCTGGACCTGGAAGGCGAACCGATCAAGGTACTTTGGGTTACCGAGGACGTCTCCCAGCGCAAAGACATGGACGCACGGGTACGCTTTCTGGCGCATCATGATTTGCTCACCGGCCTGCCTAACCGCACTCTGTTTCAGGATCGAATGCAACAGGCGCTGGCCTCGGCGAAGCGAATGGAAACCAGGGTTGCACTGTTGTTCATCGACCTCGACCGTTTCAAATATGTGAACGATTCGTTCGGCCATCGCGCCGGCGACATCCTGCTGCAGACCGTGGCCGCGCGGCTGCGCGGTTGCGTACGCGAGACCGATACGGTTTGCCGGCATGCTGGCGACGAGTACCTCATCGTCCTGTCAGCATTGCGCGAGCCGGCCGAGGCGGCACTGGTGGCAGGCAAGGTGCTCGCCACGTTCGAGGACCCGTTCCTGCTCGAGACGCAGGAAATCCAGATCTCGGCCAGCGTCGGCATCAGCGTCTATCCCGACGATGGCCAGACCCTGGAGGATCTGATACGTAACGCGGACGCAGCGATGTACTACTCGAAGAAGAGCGGCCGCAACCGCTACGAATTCTTTACACCGGAATTGAATGCTCCTGTGGCCGAGCGCCTGGTCCTCGCCAACCAGTTGCGCCGCGCAGTCGAGCGCAATCAACTCGTGCTTCACTACCAGCCGCAGTTCGACACGGCCGACGGAAGGTTGCTGGGTGCCGAGGCGCTGGTGCGCTGGAACCACGAAGAGCACGGACTGCTCTATCCGGAGAGTTTCATTCCCCTGGCGGAAGAGTCGGACATCATCCATCTCATCGGCGAATGGGTTTTGAACGAGGCCTGCCGCCAGATCAGTGCCTGGCGGATGGAGGGACTGCGGTTGGTCCCCGTGGCCGTAAACTACTCGGCGTTCCAGTTCCGACGCGGCAATCTCGTCGAGGGCGTGGCGGCCGCATTTTCACGCCATAACCTCAAACCGCAACAGCTTGAAATCGAACTCACTGAAAACGCGATCATGCAGGACCCGAAGGAAACCGCCAAAACGCTGGAGATGCTGCATGAAATGGGCGTGAGCCTGTCCATCGACGACTTCGGCACCGGCTACTCCAGCCTGAACTACCTGAAGCGCTTCCCGATCGACAAGCTCAAGATAGACCGCAGCTTCGTCGAGGACCTGCCGCACGACCTGAACGATTCGGCAATCGTGCAGGCAATCATCAACCTGGCAAAGAGCCTGAGAATGACGGTCGTAGCAGAGGGTGTCGAAACCCGGGGGCAGCTCGATTTTCTTCGGGCGCTGGGTTGCGAAGCTTACCAAGGCTACTTTGGCGGTCGGCCGATGGATGCGGATCGTTTCGCAAGCATGCTTGCGTGAACGTATTCACGACGCAATCCGGCCCGTGACGTAGGCCTCGACGGCGGCGCGTCCGGCGGCGTCCATGTGCAGACCGGTCTTGCTGCGCCGCCACAGCACATCTTCCCCCGTGCGTGCCCATTCTTTATCGATGAAGTGATCCACTTCACGCGCGGTCAGACCGGCGCCGAAGTGTGTACCCATGTCGTGAACGTCGTGCACCCCGCCGATCAAATCGACTGCAGCGGCTCCGTGCCGCCGCACGATGCCCTCGACCAACGCGATGGGCAATGCGGCGCAGCGTGTAAGCATTTCCTTCAGAAACGCCACGTAATCGAAAGGAGCGGCCGCGGCTCCGGGCAGCGGCGCGGTCGCGGTCCAGGGACGACCCGGCATATCGAGGGCAAGCGATAGTTTTTCCAGCGCGTGCTCGGCAAGGCGCCGGTAAGTCGTGATCTTCCCGCCAAATACGGACAGGATCGGCGCGCCGCTGCCGGCGTGTTCGAGCTGCAGCACATAGTCGCGCGTGACATCGGTCGGGCTGGCCTTGCCGTCGTCGTGCAGCGCCCGCACTCCCGCGTAACTCCACACGACGTCGCCAGCCTGAATCGGCTTCCTAAGGTAACGGTTTGCCGCATCGCACAGATAGCGCACCTCTTCGTCCGATACCTCCATTGCCGCGGGCGGCTGTGCGAGCACGACCTCGGTAGTGCCGATCAGGGTGAACTTGCGTTCAAACGGCAGGAGAAAAACGACGCGACGATCGTGGTTCTGCAGAATATAGGCATGGTCGCCGGCAATCCTGCTCGGAACGACTATATGACTGCCTTTCACCAGCCGTACGCGGGCGTGCACAGGCAGGCCCGCAATCTCGCGCAACAGATGTTCAACCCAGGGCCCGGCGGCGTTGACAACTGCCCTGGCGGAAACGGATCCCCGACGCCCATCGAGGGCCTCGAGATCGGCGCGCCAACCGCTTTCCGTCGCGGACAGCCCGACGCAAGCAGTGCGCGGCAGAATTGTCGCACCAAGAGCTTGCGCCGAGAGGGCATTAACGACGACCAGGCGAGCGTCGTCCACCCAGCAGTCAAAATAGGAATATCCAATGCCGAAGCGGGGATCCAGATCGCCTTCGAAGGGCGGAGCGTGCAGATTGATCGCGCGGCTTCGCGGAAGAGAGCTGGCACCGCCAAGATGGTCATAGAGCCACAAGCCCGCGCGAATCATCCATTTCCGCCGCATACCCGGGGCATGAGGAAGTACGAAGCGCAATGGCCTCACCAAATGCGGAGCAAGCCGCAACAGCACCTCGCGTTCCGCGAGCGATTCGCGCACCAGCCGCCACTGCCATTGCTCCAGATACCGCAAGCCGCCATGTATCAACTTGCTGCTCGCCATCGACGTCGCGCCGCCCAGATCACCGCGTTCGCACAGCGCAACGCGAATGCCCCTTCCAGCGGCATCGCGGGCCACACCTACCCCGTTTATCCCGCCGCCGATCACGAGAAGGTCGTACGTCCCGTCCAGTGATTCCTTCACGTCGATCGTCTCAGATGTCGCAGTGGATCATCGCAGTTCGGCCAACGCCTCGGTTACCGCCGAGTACGATTCTGCATTGAAGCAGACACAGCGAACCTCCTCGATGCGCGCATCCCGCGAAAGTGTCGCGGCGATCGCCGCGACGGCAATCCCCGCGGCACGGCGCAACGGAAAGCCGTACACACCGGTGCTGATCTGCGGGAAGGCGACGGTTCGTGCATCATGTGCCGCCGCGAGCACGAGGCTACTGCGGTAGCAGCGCGCGAGCAGTTCATCCTCGTTCTCGCCACCACCGCGCCATACCGGGCCGACCGTATGGATGACCCAACGTGCCTGCAGACGAGATCCCGGTGTGATGCGTGCCTCGCCGGTCGCGCAGCCTCCCAGACCTCGGCAAAACTTCAGCAGCTCGGGCCCTGCGGCCCGGTGAATCGCCCCATCCACTCCCCCGCCTCCCAAGAGCGATGTGTTGGCCGCATTGACGATCGCATCCGCCCGCTGGCGCGTAATATCGCCCTGCAGTACCTTTATGCGCTGACTCATGGGATAAGAATAACCTGTTCCCCGCGCTATCATGGGTGGCATCAACAGGCTCATGATTTGCCTGTATGCTGCAGACGTCCCGATCCGTCATGAACGCCGCAATCACCAACATCCTTGTAGTAGACGACGACCAGCGACTGCGCGAGCTCCTGAACCGCTATCTCGCGGAGCAGGGGTTCAGCGTGCATGCTGTTGCCAACGGGACGGCGATGGAGCGGGTCATGGGCAAGGAACCCGTCGATATGATCATCCTCGACCTGATGTTGCCGGGCGAAGACGGCATGAGCATCTGTCGCCGCCTGCGCGCCGGGGGAAGGCGCACCCCGATCATCATGCTCACCGCCAAAGGCGACGAATCAGACCGCATCGCCGGGCTCGATATCGGTGCAGACGATTATCTCCCGAAACCGTTCAACCCGCGCGAACTGGTAGCAAGGATCAACGCAGTCCTGCGCCGTCAGTCGCCGGCATCCGCACTGCCCGGCGCTCCCGACGACAGCAAGGCGCCGGTGCAATTCGGGCCATTCGAAATCAATCTTGCCACGCGCACGCTTACCCGCAACGGCAAGAACGTTGGGCTGACGACCGGCGAGTTCGCCATGCTCAAGGTATTGGTCACGCATCCGCGCACCCCTCTCTCTCGCGACCGTCTGATGGAACTTGCGCGCGGACGCGAGTATGGCGTTTTCGACCGCAGCATCGATGTACAAGTCTCGCGGCTGCGGCGTCTGCTGGAAGAGGACCCGGCCAATCCACGCTACATCCAGACAGTGTGGGGCGTGGGTTACGTCTTCGTTCCAGACGATCCCCGTTAGGCTTGCCGGACCTGCCGTGATCTGGATTCCGCAATCGCTGCTGTCACGCTCGGTGCTGTTGATCTCGGCGCTGCTGCTGGTCAGCCAGTTGATCTGGTTCGGCCTGTACCGGTCATATAACGTGCGCGCCCAATCCGAATATCTCGCCAATGAGATTGCCGGTGTGATCAGCACGGTGAGCGTGGCGCTCGAAACCATGCCACCCGCAGTCCGGCGCAGGTTCAGTGAAAAATTGCCGGCGCAGCACAAAATCAAGCTTCTGCCCGCCACAGCCTGGAACGACGAGGATGTACCGTTGCCGGAGTCGCCGTTGCTGCGCGCTATTGGCGAGGCGTTAAAGCGCGAAGTCGCCGACGATGCACAGGCGCTGGTGCTGCTGGAGGATGCCACCCGGGCCCTGTGGATAAAGATCAAAGTCAAGAATCAGGCCTACTGGGTGGTATTCCCGCCCGACTCGCGCGGCTCCGCCTCGGCGTGGGCGTGGACCGGTTGGAGCGTATTCGGGCTTACGCTCGCAATTGCTGGCGGGCTGTTGTTGATGCTGCGGGTGAATAGGCCGTTGCAGGCACTTGCGGCTGCAGCAGAGCAGATCGGCGCAGGCAAGACACCCCATCGCCTCGACGAAAGCGGCCCCACTGAAATTCGCACGCTTTCCCACGCGTTCAATCAGATGACTTCCAATCTGAAGCAACTGGATAACGATCGCGCGTTACTTCTGGCGGGGATATCACACGATTTGCGCACGCCGCTTTCCAGGCTGCGCCTCGGAATAGAAATGCTCGGCGAAGCTGGAGAACACGGATTGAAGGACGGCATGATCACGGACATCCAGGACATGGACACCATCATCAATCAGTTCCTCGACTTTGCGCGCGAGGGAGGCAACGAAGCGTCCCGCAGCGGCGAGGATCTCAACCAGATCGTCTCCAGCGTATGCGAGCGATTCTCGCGCATGGGCAAGTCTGTGAGCACCAAGCTGGGCGCGCTGCCTCCACTTACACTGAAACCGACCGCGACCCAGCGGATGGTTACGAATCTCGTGGACAACGCGTTGCGCTACGGCGGCGGTGAAGTCGAAGTCAGGACCGAATGCAGCGACGGACACGTAGTTGTGCGTGTCCTTGACCGGGGACCGGGGATTCCACAGGCGCAAGTATCGCGCGTGATGCAACCGTTCACATGGCTGGAGGCGTCGCGCAGCGAGGGCAAGGGCTCGGGACTTGGACTGGCCATCGTCGAGCGCGCAGCACGCATGAACGGCGGCAATGTCAAGCTGCTGCAGCGCGAAGGCGGGGGACTCGAGGCCCGCATCGAATTGCCCGCCGATACCCAGAAGGCGGCCTGAACATTGAACTTGGTTAGCCGCGGGTAATATTTCCTGATTCCACTTTCCTGATGCTTTCGTTCGATACGCCATCGAGTGGTGCGCTCGACCGGTGCCGCTGAACGGGAAAGTCCCGAATTCCTTCGTGATTCGTGGCGTTACCTTCGTGCAGAAACCGCCGTTATTTTCCTCTGCGATCTCCATCGCTCAACAATGCGCGTTCAACAGAGGCCAGCGCCCAACGGTTTCAAAGCGCGCGCCATCGGGCGCCAGCTTCGATCGGACCAGAATAAAGTCCGCAACGTCCCACTGTATTTGCGGCATGGAATCCGGTAACGGCACGCATTTCGCCTTCCTGACCAGCGTGACGTGAGGATCGTAGCGCCGAATTTCCATTTCGAATCCCACGCCACGCAACCAGGCCGCCATTCCTGCGGCCAGTTCGTGCAACTGGGCCGGAGTTCTCGACGGCGCCACCCATGCAATGCCGTTGCGCGGCCAACAACCCCAGCGGTCGAGTGTCAGCGTGAAACGGTCGACCGTCAGTTCTGCCGGCGGCTTCAGCAATTCGGTGAGCCGCGCCTCGTCGACGTCACCGACAAAAGCGAGCGTAAGGTGAATACTCTCTTCGCGGGCGCAGTTCCCGCCGACCGCGCGATGGATGCGTTGCGCCGCCTTGGCAAGAAGAATGTTGACGCGCTTATCCGGCCACAGCGCGTAAAACAACCGCAGTCTCCGCATGCTCAACGGCGCCCGAATTCAGCCGGCGGCCGCAATTCGATCAGGGCAATCGCCTCGGCGGCGATGCCCTCACCGCGGCCAATGAACCCAAGCCTTTCGGTGGTCTTTGCCTTCACGTTCACGCGCTCCTTGGCGATGGCCAGATCAGCGGCGATGTTGGCAATCATCGCTGGTACGTGCATTGCCATTTTCGGCGCCTGGGCGATGATCGTGGTATCTACATTGATCACATTGAAGTGATTTTTCTCGAGCAGGGCCGCGACCTCACGCAAGAGCCAGCGGCTATCGGCGCCGCGATACGCAGGATCGTCATCGGGAAAATGACGGCCGATGTCTCCAAGCGCCGCAGCGCCCAGCAGCGCGTCACAGAGCGCGTGCAATAGCACGTCCGCGTCCGAATGTCCCGCCAAACCCTTCTCGTGGGGAATGGATACGCCACCGATGATCAGCACGCGTCCCGCCACGAGCGCATGTACGTCGAACCCCTGTCCTATTCTCATCTAGTCCCTTTTTTTGCCAGGATTCTCTTCGACACCCTTTTGGGGGCATCGGAAAGAATCTCCGTGGCTCGCGAGTTCTTCAGAATCAACTCGGCAAGCGCCAGATCCTCGGGATAGGTCACCTTGAGGTTAGTGACGTCCGATGCGACCAGACGCGGCTGCATTCCCAGTCTCTCGATCGCCGATGCCTCATCGGTCATGTCCACAAGATCCACGGAACGAAGGGCACGGCTCAACAGGCCATAGCGAAACATCTGAGGGGTCTGCGCCTGCCATAGCCCGTCGCGCGGCTCGGTGGCGACCACGCGCGCATCTGCATTCGCGCGTTTCAGCGTATCGGCAAGCGGCACGGCAAGCAGGCCGCCAGTCTGATCCGTACCGATTTCGCCGATAAGGCGGTCGATCAATGCCGTCGTGATGCATGGACGAACCGCATCGTGCACCAGGATCCAGTCGTCAGCGGCGACCTCCTTTTCAATCCATTGCAAACCATTGCGTACCGTTTCCGCACGCGATCCTCCCCCCGCGTATATGGGAACAAGCTTCGCGGCAAACGGCCTCCAGTCGTATTCATCGAACATCCGATCTGTGGCCGCTAAAACAACATAGACACGCTCCACCAGGGCCTGCGCGCAAAGGTGCGCAATCGAATGGTGAAGAAGCGGCCGATTCAAAATCGGCAGGTACTGCTTTGGCAGGGTCTGCCCCATGCGGCTGCCGGTGCCAGCCGCCGGAATGAGAGCGAGGTATCGGGACATTGGCGAATCGCCTGCATTATCGGCCGCCACGACCGTCCCGGCAATAAAACGCGCGTTCATTCAAGTCTTTGAACATTAGTTTGTGCCGTTCATAATCGATAGGCTTGACATGTAAATAGGACTCAGTATCATTTGCATTCATCAATCACTTTCTCTATTGGATGCCGGTATGACCTTGCGAATCCCCCTCGTCCTAGTGTTGCTCGCTGCATTCGCGGTGGGTTCCGCTCCCGCGTTTGCGCAGGATAGCTACACGATCGTAATCAAGGACCACCGCCTCATTCCTCCGGAGTTGGAGGTTCCTGCCGGAAAGAAAATCAAGCTGGTTGTCGACAACCAGGACCCCACACCCGAAGAGTTCGAGAGCCATTCATTGAACCGGGAAAAAATCATCCCGGGGAACTCGAAAGCGACCATTTTCATCGGTCCACTCAAGCCTGGTACCTACGAAATTTTCGGCGAATTCCATCAGGCGACGGCACAGGGCCGCATCGTCGCAAAATAGGCCAAGCCACAATGTTCGCCACCGCATTGATCGTATTCCGGGAAGTTCTCGAAGCCGCGCTGATCATCGGCATCGTCATGGCGGCCTGTCGAAGCATACCTCACAGGGGCCTGATGGTTTCAGGTGGCATCATCGCCGGGCTCGCGGGTGCGGTCCTTGTCGCGGCCGCCGCCGGCAAGATCGCCGAAGCCGCGTCCGGAATGGGACAGGAAATTCTGAATGCGTCCATCCTCGGTGCCGCAGTGCTGATGCTCGGATGGCACAACATCTGGATGAGTCGACATGGACGTGAAATCGCCGAGCACATGGGGTCCGTTGGCAGGAATATCGCTCACGGCACTGCGCCGCTGTGGATGCTCGGCACCGTCATTGCACTTGCCGTTCTGCGCGAAGGATCCGAAGTCGTGCTGTTCCTGTATGGCGTCGCGGCAGGAGGAACGGATGCGGGACAGATGCTTGTTGGCGGCGCGGCAGGATTGTCGACCGGCGCCATGATCGGTGCCCTCCTTTACTTCGGGCTGCTTGGCATCCCGCTGCGTTATTTTTTTGCAGTCACCAGTGTGATGATCCTGCTGTTAGCAGCGGGACTGGCTTCGCAGGCGGCCAGCATGCTGGTACAGGCCGGCATTCTTCCACCCCTAGGCGAGCCGATCTGGAACACCTCGTCCCTCATTTCGGACGGCTCCATCATCGGCAAGCTGTTGCAAGCTCTGATCGGTTACAGCGCGCGCCCTTCGGGCATCCAGGTCCTTACATACGTATTTACACTTCTTGCCATCGGGGGATTGATGAAAGTCATCGGCCGCACGTCTTCCACGAACGGATCTCACGCGGTTACCGCGCTTGGCGCGGCGGCCGTCGTCGCGATCCTGGCTGTGTCAACGCCGCGTAACACGGAAGCCGCACCATTCAAGGTCTATTCACCGAACGTCGTCAAGGGCGAAAATGAGATCGAATATCGCGGATTCCGCGATTTCGACGACGACTCGTCGCGTGACGGTGCGGAAAAACACAAGTTCGGCATCGGGCGCGGATTTACCGATTTCTGGTTCAGCGAGATCTACAGCGTTTACGAGAAGGCACCCGGCGGTTCCTACAAGCATGACGCGATTGAATGGGAAAATCGTTTCCAGTTGACCGAGCAGGGGAAGTACTGGGCCGATTTCGGGTTGCTGGTCGAGTACGAGGCGACCCGCCACGGAAATCCGGACGAATTCGTCATCGCGCCGATCATCGAGAAAGCCTTCGACCGCTGGGTCGGAACCGCCAATCTTTTTCTTGAACGCCAGGTCGGCGGCGGCAGGTCAACGGGCACCACGATTGCCTACGCAGCGAGGCTGAAGTACTTGCTGAATCCGCGATTCGAACCGGCAATCGAGGCGTGCGGCGAGCCCGGCAAATTCAATCATTTCGGATCCTTCAACGGGCAGGAACACTGGATCGGCCCTGCCGCATACGGCTCGGTCGGGCTGGGCGGTACCCGCAAGCTCGCTTACAGCGCCGCCTTTCTGTTCGGCGAAACGTCGGCGTCGAGCGACAATCGTGCAATACTGCGTCTCGAGTACGAATTTTTCTAGTTTTCGCGGTTTCCAGGCTTCGACGAAAAGATCGCAAAAGAATACGCGGACGGCGTTTGAAGGCTGCGGTTGGTCTTGTTTGCGTCCGTGCTTGTTCCAAAACCGCATTTTCTGCTTCGGCATTCCGGCTTCTGTCCGGCAAGGGCACCTGGCGTCGTGACGGCCCGTTGGGCCGTCTCGATCCTCTATAATCGCGGCTCCCATTCAGGCCGCAACGATGCTTCTGCCTCCGCTGACCCCGCCCCCGGGGTCGCGCGCCACCTTTCCCCCGCTACACGGATCCGCCGACGCACTGGCGCTTGCCGAACTTGCGCGCAGCGCGCGCCCGCTCGCGATCATCACCGAGACTGCGCAGGAAGCGGAGCGGCTGCGCGAGGAAATCGCCTTTTTCGACCCGATGCTGCGAATCTTCCTGCTGCCCGACTGGGAAACACTCCCTTACGACAGTTTTTCGCCGCACCAGGACCTGATTTCCGAGCGTCTCGCGACGCTCTACCAGATCACCCACGATGCCTTTGACGTTGCCGTGGTGCCGATCACCACGGCGCTTTACCGACTGCCACCCGCGTCGTATCTCGCGGCGTACACGTTCTTCCTGAATCAGGGCGAAAAACTCGATCCCAACTCGCTGCGTCGCCAGATGATTCTGGCCGGTTACTCGCACGTCACGCAGGTCGTTGCGCCGGGAGAATTCAGCTTTCGCGGCGGTGTCATCGACCTGTTCCCGATGGGCAGCCCGCTGCCCTACCGCATCGACCTCTTCGATGACGAAATCGACAGTATCCGATCCTTCGATGTAGATACGCAGCGCAGTATCTACAAAGTCCGGGAGGTGCGGCTGCTGCCGGCGCGCGAATTCCCCACCGACGACGCTGCGCGCACGACTTTTCGCCAGCGCTTTCGGGAAACGTTCGAAGGCGACCCTTCCAAAAGCCGACTGTACAAGGACATGAGCCAGGGTCTCGTCCCCGCCGGCATCGAGTACTACCTGCCGCTGTTTTTCGAGGCGACCGCAACGCTAGCGGATTACCTTCCTGGTCAAGCGCTGATGTTCGTGCATCAGAACGTCGCAAACGCCATACGCCGGTTCTGGCAGGACACTCAATCACGGTACGACCTGCTGCGCGGAGACCCGGACAGGCCGCTGCTGCCCCCGGCGGAGCTATTTCTGCGCGAGGACGAATTCTTCGGCAGCCTGCAGCCGTTCGCCCGAATCGAAACCGTTTCCGTGGCGGGCAACGCGGATGCGGGGACGGCGGGCCCTACGCAGCCATTACCGGCGGTGGCTGTCGACCGTCGCGCGAACAACCCGCTTGCAGCCTTGTCCGCGCTTTACGACAACTATGACGGCCGTATCCTGCTGCTTGCGGAAAGCATGGGGCGACGGGAGACGTTGCTCGGGCTGCTGAACGAGTACCAAATGCGCCCGACAGTCTGTGACAGCTGGAGTGCATTCAACGATTCGACCGAGCGGCTGATGCTGACCGTAGGTCCGTTACATGCAGGCTTCGTGGACTTTTTTTATGCGGTTACGCCGGTCACCGAGAACGAACTCTACCCGTCACAGGTTCGCGCGCGGGTCTCGCGCGAGCGCCGCGTCGCA
>Ga0187893_10005156_pt1 | contig 23803 bp, 22 predicted proteins | sample MA1701074metaG_FD_139574 | JGI IMG/M metagenome (GOLD analysis project Ga0187893, IMG submission 139574) | White microbial mat communities from a basaltic lava cave in the Kipuka Kanohina Cave System on the Island of Hawaii, USA - MA170107-4 metaG ...
CTGCGCTCCTAACTGCTGAAGTTGGGCTAGCCCGAAGGATTCACGAGTCTCGCGGTTCTGGGCGGTCCATCCGGCCGATCTCTGCGTCGCTCCTCCTCGCAGGCTCCTCTGGAGCCAGCTGCGTCGTCGCTCCATGATCTCGCCCGGCTCTCCTCGCCCAGAACGCATCCCGGTGGTTCGTGACGCTCTCTGTTTCGTTGAACGGCAGCGGGCCGCGCGGCCGACCACTCCCGTAGGTCGCGATCCTCAGGAATCTTGCGGGCTAGGGACAGGCGGCGACGCCCCTACCCCGGCAGACTCATCAGGAACTCGGCGTTGGAGCCGGTCTTTTCGAGCCGGCTCTTCAGGAGCGACATCGCCTCGGGAAGCTGCATGTCGTTCAGGAGCTTTCTGAGCCGGTAGATGCGGTCCAGTTCGTCGGGGTGCAGGAGCAGCTCTTCTTTGCGCGTGCCCGAGCGCTGGATGTCCATGGCGGGCCAGATGCGGCGGTCGGCGAGACGGCGGTCCAGCACCAGCTCCATGTTGCCCGTGCCCTTGAACTCCTCGAAGATCACCTCGTCCATGCGCGAGCCGGTGTCGATGAGCGCGGTGGCCATGATGGTGAGGCTCCCGCCCTCCTCGATCTTGCGCGCCGCGCCGAAGAACCGCTTCGGCTTCTGGAGCGCCGCGGCGTCGATGCCGCCGGTGAGGATGCGGCCGGAGTGGGGCGCCTCGGCGTTGTAGGCGCGCCCCATGCGGGTGATCGAGTCCAGCAGGATCACCACATCCTTGCCGCACTCCACCATGCGCCGCGCCTTCTCGATGACCATTTCGGCCACGGTGCAGTGGCGCGCGGGGGGCTCGTCGAAGGTGGAGGAGATCACCTCCGCCTTGGTGTTGCGCTCCATGTCGGTCACCTCCTCGGGCCGCTCGTCGATGAGGAGGATGATCAGCTCGCACTCGGGATGGTTGGCGCTGATCGCGTTGGCGATCATCTGGAGAATGATCGTCTTGCCCGCGCGCGGCGGCGAGACGATGAGCCCGCGCTGCCCCTTCCCGATGGGCGAGAGCATGTCCATGATGCGGGTCTCGACGCGCTCCTGCGCCGTCTCGAGGATGAACCGTTCCACCGGGTAGATGGGCGTGAGGTCCTCGAAAACGGGACGGTTCGCCAAGAGTTCCGGCGCCTCCCCGTTCACCTGCTCCACCTTGAGCAGGGCGAAATAGCGCTCGCCCTCCTTGGGCGGACGGATCTGCCCGGTGAGGTAGCTGCCGCCCCGCAGACCCAGGCGCCGGATCTGGGAGGGGGAGACGTAGATGTCGTCGGGGGAGGCGGTGTAGGAGTAGACCGGGGAGCGCAAGAACCCGAACCCGTCGGGCAGGATTTCCAAGACCCCCTCCCCGTTGAGGATCCCGCTCCCGTCGACGCGGTCGCGGAGCAGCCGGAAGATGAGCTCCTGCTTCTTGAGGTTGGAGAATTCGGCGAGGCGCTCCCGCTCCGCGAGGAGATGCAGGTCCGGGAGGCTGAGGGCGTGGAGTTCGCTGATCTGCAGCTCCCCCCGCTTCACCTTCTCGAAGAGTTCCGCCACCTCCGCCGCCGCCGCCGTGGTGGGACGGGACTCCGGGGGGGGGGCGGGGGGGGCTTCGGGCACGTTCCCTGCGGGCGCGGCCTCCTCCTCCTTTTTTCGGGTCCGCGGACGCTTGGGAGCGGCCTCTTCCTTCTTTGTTCCCATCGCTACCTCGCTCGTGTCGCGCGCCGGCTCCTGGCCAGCCGCCTTATCGCCGCGGCCGCGCGGGCCACGTCACGCTTCAGTTTCGTTTCATTCCCCGCGTTCTCCACCACCAGGTGGGAACGCGCCCGCTTGCGCCGGCAGCTCCACTGCCGCGCCTCCCGCGCGCGGTGCTCTGCCCCGCTCCACCCTCGCGCACGCATCGAGCGGCGCCTCCGCACCCGCGCCGGGCAGGCCACGTAGACCACCCGGTCGCAGAGGCTGTCCGCCCCCGTCTCCTGGAGGAGCGGGGCGTCGAGGAGGACGAACCGCCCCCTGGCGCGGGAAATCGCCCGCTCGAGGGCACGCCGCACCAGGGGATGAAGGATCGCTTCGAGCCGGGACAACGCCGGGGGATCTCCAAAGACCAGCCGCGCCAGCCCCTCCCGGTCGAGGGTTCCATCCCCTCGCACGACTCCCGGAAAGGCGCGGGCCACGCGGGCGCGGACGGCCGGCAGGGCCAGGACCCGCCGGGCGACCGCGTCTGCGTCCAGATGCACCGCGGGGATCCGCCGGGCGAGCAGGGCCGCCACCGTACTCTTGCCGGACGCGACCCCGCCCGACAGGCCGACCACCGCCAAGGCCATGGGGGAAAAGCCTCCGGGTCCAAGGGGGTGGGGACGGCGCGAAGTCGGGGGATATCGCGGCGCGGCGCCGGGGCGCACCTGGAACCTCGGGACGGTAGCAGGCCCCTCCTGGGGCGTCAAGGGCCCCGGGGGGCGCGTTTTTCGAGCGCCCGGCGCGGTCCGCGGTTGACTCCGATCCCGGGGCTCGGGTAAGGTTGGCGCCTCAACCGCATCGGCACAAGCAGAAAGTCACGCTGCGGAGCGGCGGGAACTGGCCCGCCCCCGGCAGGAGGTATTCATGGGCACGGGCATTCGGGAACGGGGTATCGGCAATACGGCCTTCGCGCTGGTCCTGGTCGTCCTGATCATCGCCATTGCTGCGTTCGTCGTTCAGAAAAACGACAACGACGGCTTGGTCAAGGAGGCGCGGAAGTGGCGTGATTCGGCCAACGCCGCCGCCCTCAAGCAGGCCTCCGCCGAGCGCGCCTACGACATGGTCGTGGAAGTGGTCGGCGAGACCTCCATCGAGCGCACCGCCCTGGAGAAGGGCCTCGAGGATGCGGACGCGATCCGCACCAAGTTGCGCACCTGGTTGCACGCCATGGCCACCGAACTCGAGACCGCGGGCCAGTTCACGATGCGGGTCGAGGGGTTCCAGGTGAACGCCCCGGCCGGGATCGTGGTCAAGACGGAGGGGAGCAACACCACCGTCCGGCTCTACAACAATCCCGACGCCGCGGAGACGATCAAGGCCTCCACGTTCCTGCGGACGCTGAAGGACTCCTTGGCCCACTGCGGCAAGTACATCCGCGAGACCGGCGAGCGCGCCGATGCGTCGGAAAAGAAGAACGCGGAGGAGGTGAGCAAGCTCAAGGCCGCCATCGCCGACGCGCAGACCAAGTTCGCCGCCGCGATCTCCCAGGTGCAGTCCAATTCCGAGAACATCGACACCCAGCGCCGTCGCGCCGAGGACGACCGCCAGGCTCTCACCGGCGAGGTGGACAAGCTGCGTTCCGAGGTCGCCCAGGTCAAAGCGGACTCCACCAAGACCGAGCGCAAGCTCATCCAGGATCTCCGCGCCCAGAAGGACGCGCTGATCAACGAGAAGGAGCGCAAGAAGGTCGCCCTCGCCGAGGACCCCGAGGACGGGGAAGTCGTCGAGGTGGGCGAGACGCTCGGGACCCTCTGGGTGAACCTGGGCCGCCGCCACAAGCTCAGCTCCGGCACGAAGTTCAAGGTCTGGCGCCGGGGCAAGGGCAACGTGCGCGAGTACGTCGCCGTGGTGAAGGTGATCAAGGTGAACGAGAGCATCAGCGAGTGCCGCGTCCTCGAGCGGCTCGACTCCCGCATCCCGGTCACGAAGGGCATGTACGTCTCCAACCCCTTCTATGACCCGCGCGCACCGCTGCGCGTCCACATCTACGGAGACCTCCAGCGCTACACCTCCGATGTGGCCTACGCGCGCCTCCGCGCCGCGGGCTGCGAGGTGGTGCGCACCCTGGACGACACCGTCCAGATCATCGTCCTCGGCGAGCCCGGCGTGGCCACCGAGGAGGTGACCGACGAGACCGAGGCGGCCGCCGCCGAGCGCCGCGCCGCGGTGGAGCGCGACCGGCGCCTCAACGCGGTGATGGAGAAGGCGGCGTCCATCGGCGCCGTCGTCGTGACGGAGGGCGTCCTCTCCAGCTTCATCGACTACTAAGTCCCCTCGATCCAAGCGGGACAGGGGCCGCCCGGGGTTCGGGCGGCCCTTGTCCGTTCATGCGCGGTCCCTCCCCATCGCCGTATACTTCCCCGCGATGGAACCCGAAGGCGGGAAGCGCATGACGCTCGGGGAGCACCTCGAGGAGTTGCGCACGCGCATCGTCCGCATGCTCCTCGCGGTGGCCGCCGGGTTCGCCTTGGCCTTCTGGCGCATCCACGACGTCATGCACTTCATCCGCCGCCCCCTCGACCGGATCGCCGCCGCCTACGGCGACGACTGGGTCGTGCTCACCCAGCAGAAGGCCTACGACGCGTTCGCGGGCTCCATGAAGGCCGCCTTCTTCGCCGGCTGCGTCGTCTCCGCCCCGGTGATCGTCCACCAGCTTTGGGCGTTCGTCGGGGCGGGCCTCTACCCGCGCGAGCGCCGTTCGGTGAAGTACTACGCCCTGCCCGGCTTCCTGCTCTTCTTCGCCGGCGCCGCGCTGGCCTACTTCTACGTCATGCCCTTCGCCCTCGACTTCCTCGTCTGGTGGTCGAAGGAGAAGATGGGCGCGAAATCGTGGCTCAACCTCAACGACTACGTCTCGCTCATCGCCTTCTCGATGTTCGTGTTCGGGCTCGTCTTCCAGGTCCCTCTCATCATGGTCTTCCTCATGCGCATCGGTGTGGTCCTGCCGGCCACCTTCCGCCGCTACCGGCGCCACGCCATGGTGACGATCTTCGTCATGGCGGCGATCCTCACGCCTCCCGACGTCTTGTCGCAGTTGGTGCTCGCCGCCTGCCTCGTCGCGCTCTACGAGGGCGCGATCCTCGTCGGGGCGCGGGTCTCGAGGCCCCGCAAGAAGGAAGCGTGAGATGAAGATCGCCGTCGTCGGCCTTCCCGGGGGGGGCAAGACCTCCCTCTACAACGCGCTCGCCGACACGCCGGTGGAGCTCCTTCCCGGCGTGGCCGGGGCGCCGCCCCATCTGGTCACCGTGCCGGTGCGCGACGAGCGGCTGGAGTGGCTCAGAGACCTCTACAAGCCCAAGAAGTACACCCCCGCCTCCCTCGTCCTGGAGGACCACCCCGGCATCCCCGCCGGCGCCGCCAAGGCGGACCGGCGCGGCGAGCTCTTCGCGCGCATGCGCAACGCCGAAGGCCTCGCCGTGGTGCTTCGTGCGTTTTCCAGCGACCGCTACAGCTACGCCGACCCCGCCCCCGACCCCGCGCGGGACCTGGATCTCATCGCCCTCGAGTTTCTGACCGCCGATCTCGAGATCTGCGAGCGCCGCCTGGAGCGGCTCGCGGAGGAGTGGAAAAAGCCCCAGGAGCGGGAACGGGTGGAGCGCGAGAGAGCCGCGGTGGAGCGGATGCGGGCGCACCTGCTCGAGGGGCGCGGGGCGTTCGCCGCCGAGTTGCGGCCCGACGAGAGCAAACTCGTGAAGGGGTTCCAGCTCCTCACCTCCAAGCCGGTCGTCCTCGTCGTCAACCTCCCGGAGGGGGGCCGCGCTGCGGAGCCCGCGACTCCGGCGCTCGACATCGCTGCCCGCTTCAGCTCCTGCATCGCCCTGGAGGCGGACCTGGCCCGGCTCGAGGGGGAGGAGCTGGCCATGTTCCAGGAGAGCTACGGGTTGACCGAGCCGCTGCGCGACCGCTTCGTGATGGCCTCCTACCGCGGCCTCGGTCTCCAGCCCTTTTTCACCGTGGGCGAGGACGAGGTGCGCGCCTGGACCATCCAGACCGGGGAGACGGCGGTGGAGGCGGCGGGCAAGATCCACACCGATCTCGCCAAGGGGTTCATCAAGGGCGAGGTGACCGCCTACCAGGACATGCGGGACGCGGGCACGCTGCGCGAATTGAAGGCGCGCGGCAAGCAGCGGCTCGAATCGAAGGATTACGTTTTGAAGGACGGGGACATCTTCCACGTAAGATCCAGCCTATGAAGCTGCCCAGAACCGCCATCCTCTCCGTCGGGGACGAGCTCCTCGGGGGACGGATCATCAACACCAACGCCGCCTTCATCGCCACGCGGCTCACCGAGGCGGGCTTCCTCGTCTCGTCCACCGAGACCGTGGGGGACGACGAATTCTCCATCGCGGACGGGGTGAAGGGGCTGTGCGGGCGCGCGGAGGCGGTCATCGTGGTGGGGGGGCTGGGCCCGACGCCGGACGACGTGACCCGCGAGGCGATCGCCGGGGCGGCGGGGAAGCTCGTCGTGGTGGACCGCGGCCTCAAGCGCGCCATCGCCGAGCGCACCAAGGGCCGTTCGGCCGCCAAGAACGCGCGCATGGCGCGCATCCCGGAGGGGGCGCGCACCTTCCCCAACGAGATCGGCGTCGCGGCGGGGCTCCGGGTGGACGTGGGCGGGACGCCGGTCTACGCCCTGCCCGGCGTTCCGATCGAGATGGAGGCGATGTTCGAGAGCCATGTCGTCCCCGATCTCATCGCCACCTTCGCGAACGCGGCGCCCATCCCGATGCGGATCCTCAAGGTCTTCGGCCTGCGCGAGGCGGAGGTCGCGGAGCAGTTGGGGGATCTGCTTGACCGGAGCGGCGAACCCGCCGTGGGCGTGACCGTGAAGGACGGCGTCATCACCGCCACGGTGGTGGGCGACGGCGCGGACGAGCGCGCCGAGGCGATCGCCGCCAAGCTGGGCGACGACCTCTTCGGCGAAGGCACCGACACGCTCTCCTCGGTGGTCTACGGCCTCTTGGAGGAGCGCGGCCTCGGCTTCGGCACCGCGGAGTCGGTCACCGGCGGCATGGTGGCGAGCCTCTTCGTGGAGGTGCCCAGCGCGTCCGCCGTCCTGCGCGGCGGCATCGTCGCCTACACCAACGATCTGAAGCATGCGCTCCTGGGCATCCCCAAGACCGTCCTGAAGCGCGAAGGGGCGGTCTCGGCGGAGGTCGCCCTGCGCATGGCGCGCGGCGCGCGCAAGGCGCTCGACGCCGATGTGGCCGTCGCCACCACGGGCGCGGCGGGCCCCACCCCCGACCCCCACGGGGCGCCGGTGGGCCGCATCCACCTCGCTGTTTCGGGACCGGGGAAGGGCAAGCGCTCCGAGAGCGTGGTGAAAGTGGAGTACACCGGCACGCGGAACGCGATCCGCCGCCGGGCCGCCTACGCCGCCCTGGACGCGGTTCGTCGCCACCTCCAGGCGCGTTGATCCCCGGGAGCGGGTAGGCTGTGGGGCCCGTCTACCCGGTGGTGTAATCGGTAGCACAGGAGACTTTGAATCTCTTAGTCCAGGTTCGAGTCCTGGCCGGGTAGCCAGAACGTGCGATGACACAACGACCCCTCGCCGCCATCGTCCTCGCCGCGGGCAAGGGCAAGCGCATGCGCTCGCCGCTCCCGAAGGTCCTGCTCGAGGCGTGCGGGCGCCCCATGGTGATCCACGTCCTGGAAGCGCTCCGTTCGCTGCAGGCGCGCCCCACGGTCCTCGTGCACGGGCACGGAGGGGCGCTGGTCCAGGAGGCGCTCAAGGACCGGGAACTGGCATTCGCGCACCAGGAGGAGCAACTCGGCACCGGCCACGCCGTGCAGTGCGCGCTCCCCGCGCTCCAGGGGTTTGTGGGCGATGTGGTGGTGCTCTGCGGCGACACGCCGCTCCTCACTGCCGAGGTGCTGACCGCCTTGGTCGCCGACCACCGGGAGAACCGTCGCGCGCTGACCGTGCTCTCCGCCGAGCTCGCCGACCCGGGCTCGCTGGGACGCATCGTGAGGGGGGTGGGGGGCGCCTTGGAGCGCATCGTGGAGTTCAAGGACGCGGCGCGCGAGCCTGCGATCCGGGCGATCCGGGAGATCAACACCGGCGTGATGGTGATCGACGCCGCGCTCTTGCCCGGCGCGCTTGCCCGCCTCTCCTCCGACAACGCCCAGCGCGAGTACTACCTCACCGACGTGCCGGGGCTGCTCCTCGCCGACGGTCGGCGCGCGGATGTCTTCCGCACCGCGGACACCGGCGCGGCCCTCGGCGTGAACACCCCTGGCGAGCTGGCGCATGCGGCGCGGCTTCTGCGCCGGCGCACGCTGGCGGGGCTCATGGAAGCCGGCGTCGCCGTGGAAGACCCGGAGACCACCCTGGTCGACGCCGGCGTGGAGGTGGGCGAAGGGACGGTCCTCTTGCCCTTCACCTACTTGGCCACGGGGGTGCGCATCGGGCGCAACTGCCGCATCGGGCCGTTCGCCTGCGTGGGCGAGGGGGCGGTCCTCGGCGAGCGGGCGGTGGTCGGCCCCTTCGTGGATGCGCGGCGCTGCCTGCTTGGGCCCGGTGCGGGAGTCGTGGGCCACGCCTTCCTGCGCGATCTGGCGCTCGGGGCGGGGGCGAGCCTCGGGGCCGGGGCGATGGCCCCCGGGCCCGATGCGGGGGGCGGCCGCGTGGTGGTGGGAGAGGGCGCCCGGATCGGGGCTGGCGCGATCCTGGAGGCGCCCGTTACCGTAGGCGAGCGGGCCGTTCTTCCTCCCGGCGCGGTGCCGGGGCGGGAGGGGGAGGGCCCGCCCGGAGAACGCACCCATGGCTGACGCCGCGATGAAGATCTTCTCGGGCTCCTCCAACCGCCCGCTCTCCGAGCGGATCTGCAGCCACCTCAACACGAGGCTGGGCGAGGCGCGCGTCGAGCGGTTCGCCGACGGCGAGATCCGCATCAAGATCGAGGAGGATGTGCGGGGGACCGACGCCTTCGTCGTGCAGTCCACCTGCCCTCCGGTCAATGAGCACCTGATGGAACTGCTCTTGATGATCGATGCGTTGAAGCGCGCGTCGGCGGACCGGATCACCGCGGTGATCCCCTACTTCGGCTACGCCCGCCAGGACCGCAAGGACGAGGGGCGCGTGCCCATCTCGGCCAAGCTGGTGGCCAACATGCTGACGGTCGCCGGGGTCAACCGCGTCCTGGCCATCGATCTCCACGCCGCCCAGCTCCAGGGGTTCTTCGACCTCCCGGTGGACCATCTCTACGCCTCCCCGGTCTTCACGCGCCACATCCGCACCATGAGGATCCCCGATCTGACGGTGGTGGCCCCCGACGTCGGCTCGAGCAAGTTGGCGCGCGGCTACTCCAAGCGGCTGGGGGCGGGTCTGGCGATCGTGGACAAGCGGCGCGTCGACGACAAGGATACCGAGGTGCTCTCGGTCATCGGCGACGTGAAAGGGTGCAACGTCTTGCTCATCGACGACATGATCTCCACGGGGGGCTCCATTTCGAAGGCGGCGGCCGCCGTCCACGAGATGGGGGCGAAGGGCATCGTCCTCGCCGCCACCCACGCCGTCATGACCGGCCCCGCCATGGCGCGGCTGGACGAGGCCCCGGTCCAGAAGGTGCTGATCACCGACACCATCCCGCTCCGCGAGGAGAACCGGCGCAAGTACCTGGAGGTCCTGAGCATCTCCCGGGTGCTCGGCGAGGCGATCCTGCGCATCCATCACTCCGAGTCGGTCTCCCGCCTCTTCGACGCCGACGCGGAGTACTAGCCCTCCCGGGCGTGTCGCAAGGGCGGGGCAACGCGAATCTCAGTTGAGTTCGCGTGGACGCTCTCCTGCACGTGGACCGGCCTAACGCTCGATGGACGGCGACAGACGACGATTCGGCGCCACCCGCGGGGGGCGACGCCGGTCGTTCACGCGCGGCGCGGACAGCTCGCGGCCAGACGGATATCGGACGGCGAACGCGACGGACGCGCGGATGCGCCCGCAGTCTGGTCGCATGGGTCGTGAGCGCTGTTGCGCGGAAGGGTGCGAGGCGCAGGAGGGGGCCGTGGTCGGCATCGAGAACGCGCCTGCTCGGCGCATGGCCATCCTCCAGATTGCTTGTGGGCCCCAGAGCCATGATCTCCTCGCGCGCATGATTCATGAGGATCGCGACTTACGGGAGTCGTCGGCCGCGCCGGCCGCTGCCGCTCAACGAAACCGAGGGCGTCACGAACCTCCGGGATCTGCCCTGGGCGAGGGGGAGCGACGCAGGGATCGGCCGGATGGACCGCCCTGAAACGCGCGCCTCATGATCCGATCGGGTTAGACGGCCCAACGCATGCGAGGCCCGCGGCGGGCCGCTCCACACCGGCCCGCGGAGCCGCCGAGGCGGGAGCGGGCCGATCCCGGCGACGGCAGTCCCCCCGCCCCCCTCTCCGCGCTTTCCCCCCTGGCAGTGGTTGGTATACTGCCGGGCTTTCCCGGAACCAACCATGAAGATCCTGGATCTCCCCGTCGCAGTGCGCGAAAAGCTCGGCTCGGCCTCGTCGCGCCGCTACCGCCGCACCGCCCGCATCCCCTGCGTCCTCTACGGCAACCGCCAGACCACGGTGCCGCTCACCGTCGCGAGCGACGACGTGGCGCGGGTGCTCAAGGAGCACGCGCGCCTGGTGCGGCTGAAGCTGGGTGGAGACGAGCAGACCGCGCTTGTGCGCGAGGTGGCGTGGGACGTTTTCGGCGAACGCGTCGAACACATCGACTTCGTGCGGGTCGAGATGACCGACCAGGTGACGGTGTTCGTCCCGATCCAGTACTTCGGCATCCCGATCGGTCTCTCCCAGGGCGGCGTCTTGGAGCCGATCCTCTCCGACCTCGAGGTGCGCTGCGCTGTAAGCGCGATCCCCGAGGCGATCCGCGTGGATGTCAGCACCCTCGAGTTGCACAAGGGCTTCCACCTCGAGGAGATCGCCCTCCCCGAGGGGGTGGTGGCCACGCGCAGCCCCAAGGACCTGCTCGTCCACGTGGTCGAGCCGCGCAAGATCGAGGTCGCGGCCCCCGCGGAGGCGGAGGGCGCGGCCGCGGAGGCCGTTGCCGGCGAGCCCGCGGCTGCAGGCGCCCCGGGCGCGGCGGGCGCGGCGGGCGGTGCGGCTGCCCCTGCTGCGGACAAGGGCAAGGAGGCGGGCAAGGAGAAGGAGTCAGGCAAGGGCGGCAAAGAGAAGGACGCCGGCAAGGGCAAGGGCAAGTAGCCGTCTGCCGCACATCGTCTTCGGCATCGGCAATCCTGGCGCGCGCTACCGCCGCACGCGCCACAACGTCGGGTTTCGGGTCATCGACCGGCTGGCGGAGCGCGCCGCGATCCGGCTCGGGGAGATCTCCGGGCTCGATGCGGAGGGGGGCGTGGGGCGGGTGGCGGGTCGCCCCGTCCTCTTGGTGAAGCCGACCTCCTTCGTCAATCTCTGTGGCCCCGTGCTGGCGGCCCTCTGCCTGCGCGAGGCGACGCCCCTTGCCGACGCGCTGGTAGTGGTGGACGACTTCCATCTGCCCCTGGGCCGCCTCCGGCTCCGATCCTCGGGGGGCGCGGGGGGGCACAACGGGATGGCCTCCATCCTCGAGAGCCTCGCGTCGGCCGCCCTCCCCCGGCTGCGCATCGGCATCGGCGATCCGGGACCGATGCCGGCCGAGCGCTACGTCCTGGAGCCGTTCGCCGCCGGGGAAGAGCCGCTGGTGGAACGGGCCGTCGAGGCGGCCGCCGGGGCGGTGGAGGCGTGGCTCTCCGCCGGGATCGGGCGGGCCATGGGGGAGGTGAATCGCGGCGATCTTGACGGGGCGGAGGGCGAGACGTAGCATGACGCGTTTTCCACCGGAGCATCGATGTATCCGTACGAGGGCATGTTCCTGCTCGATCCCGTGGCGCACGCCGCGAGTCCCGAGACCGTCGAAAAGGCGGTGCAGGGGCTCCTGGAGAAGCACGGGGCCAAGATCCATCGCCTGGAGCGCTGGGACGAGCGCAAGCTCGCCTACTCCATCAAGGGTCACAAGCGCGGGGTCTACCTCCTCGCCTACTTCGACCTGCCCGGCGACAAGGTGAGCCCTTTGCGCCAGGAGTGCCGGATCACCGAGGTGATCCTGCGCCAACTGCTCCTCCGGCTGGAGGAAGAGGTGCCCGCCTACCTGGAGCGGCTGGCGAAGTACTACGACAAGATCAAGGAGGACGCGGAGTTGCGGCGCAACGACCGCGATCGCTCCTCGCGCCGCGACCGGGAAGAGGGCGACGACGGGGGCGGCCATTCCTCGGGCGACTCCTTGGACAGCGGGGATGGCATGGACCGGGAGGAGGATCGCGACCGATGAGGCGCACCAGGAGCGAGCCCCGCGAGGGCGGGAATGCCACGAAACACGCGAAGAACAAGAAGCCCCCGCGCTTCAAACGGTTCCGGGACCGCCGGGGACGTTTCGAGCGGTTGGGCATCGTGATGATCGACTGGAAGGATGTACCCACGCTCCAGCGGCTCTGCACGGGGCAGGGCAAGCTCTTGAGCCGGAAGCGCGCGTTCAATAGCGCGCGGTCCCAGCGCCTCGCCAAGCTCGCGGTGAAGCGGGCGCGGTTCATGGCCCTCTTGCCCTACGTCGGGAGTTGATCGTGAAGATCCGGCGCAACGTGAAGGTCCTGCTCCTGCAGGACGACGAGAGCCTCGGGAGGGTCGGCGAGATCGTCGATGTCCGCCGGGGATTCGCCCGCAACTATCTCATCCCCCTGGCGAAGGCGACGAAGCCCACCAAGGAGGCGCTCCTGCGCGTGGAAGGGCAGAAGCGGAAGGCGGTCGCGGTTCGCGCCGAGAAGGCGCGCCAGCTCGATGAGCTGGCGAAGGTGGTCGCGGGGCTGAGCCTCACCATCGAGGAGCGCGCCAGCGAGGAGGGGCACCTTTTCGGATCCGTGGGGGCCGCCGAGATCGCGACGGCGCTCCGCGCCAAAGGGATCGAGGTCGAGGCGAAGCAGGTGGAGTTGGAGCGTCCCATCAAGGAGCTGGGCATCTTCAACGTGCCGGTCCGCCTCGATGCCGAACGGAGAGCGGACGTGCGGGTCTGGATCATCGAGCCCGCCACCGACTGACGGTGCCGTTCCGCTCCCGCCCGCGGGCCGGCCGACGTGCCGGCCCGCGCGCGTTTTCGCGCCACGCTCTCCCGCGCTCTCCACGGGTTGTGAACCCGCCCTCCACAATTTTCGTCCCCCGCCCGTTTAGGCTCATGGGGAGATTGAATCCCCATGGCCCGGCCCGCTACCCTGCGGACCGGTGCACTCCCGTGGAACAGACCCAGCGAACCATCACCCGCCTTCCGCCCCACAGCGAGGATGCGGAGAAATCGCTCCTCGGGGCGATCCTCCTCGACGGGGACATGCTCGGCACGGTCCTGGCGCTCGTGCGCCCGGAGGATTTCTACGCCACCGCGCATCAGCGGATCTACGAGGCGTGCGAGACGCTCTACCAGCGGGGCTCCCGCGTCGACGCGGTGCTCATCAAGGAGGAGTTGCGGCGGACCGGCGGGTTCGATGCGGTCGGCGGGGAGACCTACCTCGCGCACCTGGTGGAGTACGTGCCCTCCTCGGCGGGGGCGCAGGACTACGCGCGCATCGTGAGCGAGAAGGCGGTCTCCCGCAACCTCATCCACCTCTGCACCGGCATCCAGGCGGCGGCCTACGAGGGGAGCGTGCCGGGGGACGAGCTGCTCGATTCGGCGGAGCACCAGATCTTCGGCCTCAGCCGCGGCGCGGCGGATTCCAGCACGGCGGGCATCCGCGAGATCTTGAACGAGACCTTCAGCGACATCGAAATCCTGCTCAAGAGCGGCGGGGCGATCACCGGGCTGGCGACGGGGTTTCTGGAGCTGGACGAGATGACCGCGGGGCTGCAGCCGGGGGATCTGGCCATCGTCGCGGGCCGGCCCTCCATGGGCAAGACCACCTTCACGAACTGCGTCGTGGACCACGTGGGCCTCCTGGAGCGGAAGGGGGTGGTGGTCTTCAGCCTCGAGGTGTCGCGCAAGAACCTCGTCCGCAACATGCTCTGCGCGCGCTCGCGCGTCGATCTCCAGAAGGTGCGGCGCGGCAACCTCGACAAGACCGACCTCGATCGACTCACCCACGCCGCCGGCGAGCTGATGGAGGCGCCCATCTTCATCGACGATTCGCCGGTGACCAATCCGATCACGCTGCGCGCCAAGGCGCGGCGTCTCAAGCAGAAGCACGGCCTGGGTCTGGTGGTGGTCGACTACCTCCAGCTCATGGAGACCGGCAAGGCGGAGAACCGCCAGCAGGAGATCGCGCAGATCAGCCGCCAGCTCAAGGGGATGGCGCGGGAGCTGGAGGTGCCGGTGATCGCCATCTCCCAGCTCAATCGGAGCGTGGACAGCCGCGAGGACCGGAGGCCGCGCATGAGCGACCTGCGGGAATCCGGGGCGCTGGAGCAGGACGCCGATCTGATCCTCTTCCTCTTCCGCGAGGAGGTCTACCGCCAGACCGAAGAGAACCGCGGTCTGGCCGAGCTCATCATCGCCAAGCAGCGCAACGGCCCGATCGGGTCGGTCCCGCTCCTCTTTTTCGGCAACGTCCTCCGGTTCGAGAACGCGGCCTTCCGCGACGACGGGGGCCGCTGAGAACCCCCTTCCCGCCGCCCTCCTCTGCCCCCGCATTCCGCGCGCGCCGCGCACGGGGCCCTTGCGTATAATCCCCGCCTTCCCCGTGCGACGCACCGCGACGTTCCTCCTCCCGGCTCTCGGGATCCTGCTCCTGGCCGGGCTCGCCCAGGGCGCCGACGAGCGGAGGGTGGGGAAGATCCGCTTCGAGGGGAACCGGCGGTACACCGGGGAGTTCCTCCAGGAGCAGATCTCCACCAAGGTGGGGGAGCCGCTCGATGCCGCGCTGCTCGCCCGGGACGAGCGGACGCTCCGGGAGTACTTCTCCGCCGTGCTCGAGATCGAGGAGATCACGACGGACGGGGGCGTCGAGGTGGTGTTCCATGTCGTGGACAAGTCGGTCATCGGCGCCGTGGAGGTGCTGGGGCTCGCCCGCGTCCGCAAGGAGGACTACGAGGCGCTCCTCCTCACGCGCCGCGGCCGGCCGCTCCAGGAGTTCGCGCTGCGGAGCGACAAGGACCTGCTGGAACGCCTGCACCGCGAGAAGGGCTACGCGTTCGCGGACGTGCAGTGGTACCGGCGGCGCACCGACCAGCCCGACGTCGAGGACATCATCTTCCAGGTGTTCCCGGAACGGCGGGTCAAGGTGCGCGAGGTGCTCCTCGATGGGGCGGCCTCCCTCCTGCCTTCCAAGATCCTCCAGGGCGCCACCAACAGCGACCGCTACCGGAGCCAGCTCTTCGGCTTCCTCTCCCCCTCCTGGTTCGACCGGGCGGCCCTCGACGAGGATCGCCGCAGGATCGAGCTCATCTACCATTCCGAGGGGTTCCTCGATGCCCGCGTGGTGCTGGTCGAGGTGCGCTTCGACGACGCCCGGCGCTACGCCACCATCCGCTACCAGGTGGCGGAGGGTCCGCGCTACACCCTCGAGGGGGTGCGCCTGGAGTGGGGCACCGAACCGGACGCCCAGCCGGCGGAGGCGGATCGCGAGTTCCTCTCCTCGGCGGCGGCGGAGCGGATCGTGGCGCCCTTCGTGGGGGAGGCCTACCGCGAAGAGAGCCTGGCGCGCGCCTACCGCGAGATCGAGCTCCGGTTCTTCTCCCGCGCCTATGCCGACGTGACCCTGAACCTCTTCCCGCAGCCCGACCCGGGGAAGCACACGGTGCTCCTCCGCCTCACCGTGCGCGCGGGGCCCAAGGTGCGTCTGGGACGCATCCGGGTGGTGGGCAACCAGTGGACCAGAGACAACGTCTTGCGCCGCGAATTCCGCGAGGGCGCGATGCCCGGGGAGCTCCTCGACGTGGAGGCGCTGGAGCAGGGGCTCAGCCGCATCCAGGCCCTCAACTACTTCTCCGTGGCGCGCTTCTGGCCGCCCCGCTACGGCCTCTCCAAGAGCGCCAACCTCGACCGGCCCGACGAGTTCGACGTGGAATTGGAGGTGGAGGAGACCGACACGCGGCAGTTCAACGTGGGTGCGGGGGTCTCGAGCGACGGCGGCGTGTTCGGCAACTTCACCGTCACCTGGCGCAATTTCGACTACGGCAAGCCACCGTCGCGTCTCTGGGCGATCTTCGACCAGGACGCATTTCGCGGGGCGGGGCAGTTCTTCGAGTTGAGCGCCGCCCCGGGCTCGACCTTCAGCAGCTTCCGCCTCACCTTCGCCGATCCGGCGGTCAACGACTCCCGCTGGTCCTTCGGGTTCAGCCTCTTCCGCAACCTGGCCTTCCTCGAGGACTACGACCAGGCGAGCGCCGGCGGCTACATCCGGGTGGGGCGGTTCCTCGACGAGCGGATGCGCTGGCAACTCACCTTCGAGTGGATGCTCCGCGAGGTGACCCTGGACAATCCCGAGGCGCCGGCGCCGGTCAACGCGCTCGATGCCCAGGGCCACAACGCCGTGCACGGCATCGCGGCCACGCTCCGCTACGACCGCCGGACCGAGGTGGGCCGCCACCTGACCGGTCACCAGTCCTCGATACGCGTCGACCTCCTGGGCGGGCTCTTCGGCGGCGACACCCACATCGTCAAGTTGGCCCTGGACCACAGCCGCGGTTGGCGCATGCTGCAGTTGCGTTCGGGGAACTACCACCGCGTGACGCTCCACGTCTCCCTCGACTGGGCCGGCGCTTACGGCGACTCGCCGGAGGTGCCGATCTTCGAGCGCTTCTTCGCGGGCGGCCGGACCCTGCGCGGTTTCGAGTTCCGGGAGGTGGGCCCGCGCAGCAACGCACGGCCCACGGGAGGGGAGTTCCTGGCGCTCATCACGCTCAACTATTTCATCCCGCTCACGCCGCCGGAGGGGCAATTCGGCCTCGACCTGGTCTTCTTCCTCGACCAGGGGACGCTCAACACCACCCTGGACGAGTTCGAGGCGGAGGACTGGCGCATTTCGGTCGGCTTCGGCGTCGCCATCGCCTTCGGCGGGCCGACGCAGCCGCCGCTGCAGATCGACTTCGGCTTCCCCCTGAGCCGGGGCGCCGGCGACCGCAAGCAGGCGGTCTCCTTCAGCTTCAGCCGCAACTTCTAGCCCACGGTCCTCCCCGCCCCCCTGTCCCCCCTTCCCTGCACGCTTGGGGCCAAGTCTATAATCCGCCCTCGAACGGTTCTCGTGGTGAAGCAGCGACCCCAACGGACCCTCGCATCGGAGGTGGTGTTTTCCGGCGCCGGTCTCCATTCCGGCGCCCAGGCGCGGCTCGCGCTGCTCCCTGCCGAGCCGGGAGTCGGCGTGCTCTTCCGCAGGGTGGATCTCCCCGGCAAGCCGGAGGTGCCGGCGCGCATCGACTTCGCCGACCGGCGCCCGCGCTGCAGCTTCCTCCGCAACGGGGCGGCGGAGGTCTCCACCATCGAGCACCTGCTGGCCGGCCTCGCGGCGCTGCAGGTGGACAATGTCCTGGCGGAGATCGCCGGGCCCGAAGTGCCCGGCCTGGACGGCTCGAGCCGTCCCTTCCTCCAGGGGATGACCGGGGTGGGGGTGGTGGAGCAGAAAGGCGTCTGCGCCCCCTACCGGATCGACGAGGCGATCTCGGTCCAGGAGGGGGACGCCGCCATCGTCGCCTTCCCGCGCGAGGAGGGGCTGCGCATCTCCTACACCCTGGGGTTCGACCGGCCGCGCACGGTGCGGCAGACCTTCACCGTCGATGTCACCCCGGAGCGGTTCGCCTCGGAGATCGCGCCGGCCCGCACCTTCGTGCTGAGCGAGGACGTGGAGAAGCTTCGCGCGGCGGGCCTCGGGCGCGGCGCGACCGACGAGAACACCCTCGTCATCGGCGAGAATGCCGAGGAGGACGCGCGCAGCCTCCGCTTCCCCGACGAGTACGTGCGCCACAAGGTGCTCGACCTGATCGGCGACCTCTGGCTCCTGGGCCAGCCGATCCACGCGCACATCGTCGCCCACCGCACCGGCCACGCCGCCAACCGCGCGCTGGTGGAGCGGATCGCCCTCGAGGTGCACCGCCGCGAGGAGATGGGGTACGTTCGCCGCGGCACCGGCTTCGACATCCACGAGATCATGCGGGTGCTCCCGCACCGCTATCCGTTCCTCCTGGTCGACCGGGTCGTGGAGGTGGAGGGGTTCAAGCGGGCCGTGGGGCTCAAGAACGTCTCCGCCAACGAGCCCTTTTTCCAGGGGCACTACCCGGGCAATCCGATCATGCCGGCGGTACTCACCCTGGAGGCGCTGGCGCAGCTGGCGGGGATCCTGCTCCTCCGCAAGCTCGACTATTCGGGCAAGGTTGCGGTCTTTCTCGGCATGGACCGGGTGCGGCTCCGCCGCGCCGTCATCCCCGGCGACCAGCTCCGGCTCATCGTGGAGACGCTGCACCTGGGCCGCCGGGGGGGGAAGGTGCGCGCCCGGGCGACGGTGCGCGACACCCTGGTCGCGGAGGCGGAGATGAAGTTCATGCTGGTCGATTCCCCGAGCAACGTGGAGGATCTGGAGCTTTGAGCCGCTCCGCCGTCCACCCCACCGCCATCCTTGAAGAGGGGGCGGAACTTGCCGCCGGCGTGACCGTCGGGCCCTACGCGGTGATCGGCCCCCACGTGCGCATCGGGCCCGGCTGCGCCATCCACGCCCATGCCGTCCTGCTGGGCAGGACGGTGCTGGGGGAGGGGAACAGCATCCACTCCCACGCCGTGGTCGGGGGCGAGCCGCAAGACCTCAAGTACCGCGGCGAAGAGACGCTCCTGCGCATCGGCGATCGCAACCAGATCCGCGAAGGGGTGACGATCAACCGCGGCACGCTCCAGGGCGGCGGCGAAACCGTGCTCGGCAACGACAACCTCCTCATGGCGAACTGCCATGTCGCCCACGACTGCCGCATCGGCAACAAGGTCATCTTGGCCAACGCGGTCATGCTCGCCGGGCACGTGCACATCCACGACCAGGCCAACATCGGGGGCGGGGCGGGCATCCACCACTTCGCCACCGTGGGCCGGTTCGCCTACGTCGGCGGGCTGGCGCGGGTCACCTCCGACATCCCCCCCTTCACCGTGGTGGAGGGCCACCCCGGGCGCCCCCGGGCCATCAACGTGGTCGGGCTGCGCCGCGCGGGCTATTCCGACGACCGGATCGCGCAGGTGAAGGAGGCGTTCAAGCAGCTCTTCCGCGCCGACGCGCCCATGCAGGACTCCTGGGCGCAGCTCGAGGCGCAGTACCGCGGCAGCGAGGAGGTCTTGGAACTGGTGCGCTTCCTGCGCGCGTGCGGCGGGGGCCGCCACGGGCGCCAGCAGGAGAAGCCCGGGCGCCGGCACACCCCCGGGACACCCCATGGGGGCTAGGGAGTTGCGCGTCGCGGTGGTGGGTGTGGGCCACTTCGGGCGCAACCACGCGCGGGTCTACGCCGGCATGCCCGGCGTGCGGCTCGTCGCGGTGGCGGACCCCGACGCCGAGCGGCGCGAGGCGGCGGCGGAGCAGTACGGGGCGCGCGGCGTGGCGAGCCACGCCGAGGTGGGGGAGGTGGACGCGGTCTCCGTCGCGGTCCCCACCCGCTCCCACGAGGAGGTCGCCTCCTGGTTCCTGGAGCGGGGCATCCCGGTACTCGTCGAGAAGCCCCTGGCCGACTCCGTGGAGGCGGCGGAGCGTATCGTCGAGATCGCCCGCCGGGAGAAGACCTTCGTCGGCGTCGGCCACGTCGAGCGGTTCAACCCCGTGGTCGAGGCGGCCTGCGCCCTGGGCATCGACCCCCTCTTCATCGAGTGCCACCGGCTCAACCCCTTCTCCTTCCGCGCCACCGACGTCGGCGTGGTCTTGGACCTGATGATCCACGACCTCGACGTGATCCTGCACCTGGTGCAGTCGGAGGTGGAGCGGGTGGACGCCGTGGGGGTCGAGATCCTGTCCCAGAGCGAAGACATCGCCAACGCCCGCATCGCCTTCAAGAACGGCGCCGTGGCCAACGTCACCGCGAGCCGCGTGGCGGTGAAGCCGATGCGCAAGATCCGCGTCTTTTCCCGCGACTCCTACATCTCCCTCGACTACGGCCGGCGGGAGGGCTCCATCTTCCGCAAATCCCCCAAGCTCACCCTCGACGTCGTGCGCCGCATCAGCGAGGACCCCGCCTCCCTCACCGATCTCAAGGGTCGCGAATCGGTGTTCGGCGAACTGCTGCAGCACGAGACGATCCCGATGCCGGATCACGACCCGCTCGGCAAAGAGCTGGCCAATTTCGTGGAGAGCGTGCGCACGAAGAGCAGGCCGGCGGTGACCGGCGAGCATGGCCTGGCGGTGCTGCGCATCGCCGACGCCGTGCTCCACTCCATCCGCCGCTCCCAGGCCGCCGCGCTGCCGTGATCGCGGTCTGCGGCCCCGCGCTCGCGCACCTGGGCGGATCCCGCGGGGATCTCTTGAGCCTCGCGCGGGACCGCGAGGGGCTCCGCCCGGTGGCCGAGTTGGGCTGGGATGCGAGCGCCCAGGTGACGCCGCAGCGCCGGATGGTCCTGACCCCGGAAGCGCTCTTCGTCCTGGAGCCGGTCTCCGGCCCGCTCCTCGCGCCCCCCCTGCGGGTGCGCCGGTTCGATCCGCGCACCGGCGCCGAGACGGGGAGGGAGGAGGGGCGCGGGGAGGAGGGGGAGGCGGCCGAGCACTTCTGCCTCGAGCGGGGGGCGAAGCAGACGATCCGCGCGCTCCGGTGCGGCATCGACGCCGGCTCCGGCCGCCCGCTCTCCTGGGAGGGGATCCTGCCGGATCTGGGGCAGCTCCGGCGCGAACCCCATTGCTCCGGCACGCCGCTTTTCTGCGGCGGGGCGTGGTGGTATCCGATGCGCGTGGAGGGGCTGCTGCGCATCGGAGGCCGCGGGGACGCCTTCTGGCGCGGCGACGCCGGCCCTCCCCTCGCGCTCCATGGCAAAGCGGTGGTGGTGGGGGTGCGCCGCGGCCGCTCCGGCCTCTGGGAGGACGGAGCCTGGCGCCGTTTCCCCGCCGGCACGCCCCGGCTCTTTCCCCGCTACCGCGCCCCGTTGTCGGGCGCGGCGGCACCCTTCGCCGGAGGGGTGGTGGCGCTGGTGCGGCGGGGCGGGCCCCTGCCCGTCCTCGATGCCCCCGCACCCCCTCCCCGCCTCCCCCCGGGTCGCTACGCCGGGCTGGCGGCGCTCCCCTCGGGCCTGGTGGCCGTGGCGGACGGCGACTCGCCGACCCTGGTGCCGGTCGTTTTGACAGCGTAGCGGGATGCCGGTACCTTTGAGGGTTTCCCCTCCCCCGGATGCCGGCCGGGGGCGGAGCCCGACCCCCGCGCGGGGGGCGGGTCCCTATTCCCGGCGGAGAACTTCGTGTCCATCGTTTCGGTCAGGGAACTCCTCGACGCGGGGGTGCACTTCGGGCATTCGACCCAGGTGTGGAACCCTCGCATGGAGCCCTACATCCACGGCAAGCGCAACGGCATCCACATCATCGACCTCAAGGGGACGGTGCGCGGGCTCCTGCGCGCGTGCAACTTCCTCCAAAGGCTCTGCGGCGACGGCAAGGCGGTGCTCTTCGTCGGCACCAAGCGGCAGGCGAAAAACACCATCATCGCGGAGGCGCGGCGGTGCGGGCAGCCCTATGTCGGCGAGCGCTGGCTCGGCGGCATGCTCACCAACTTCTACACCATTCGCCAGCGGCTCAAGCGGCTGGTCGAGCTGGAGCAGTCCGAGGCGGAGGTCGCGGCCGGCACGGTGAAGATGAGCAAGCGGGACCTCTCACGCATGGTGCGCGTGCGCAAGAAGATCCAGAAAAACCTCGATGGCGTGCGCATGCTCGAAAAGCTCCCCGGCGCGGTGGTGGTGATCGACCCGCAGGTGGAGACGATCGCCGTGACCGAGGCCCACAAGCTCGGCATCCCGGTCATCGCGCTCTTGGACACCGACTGCGACCCGAGCCGGGTGGAAATCCCGATCCCGGGCAACGACGACGCCATGCGCGCCATCCAGATCGTGCTGGCGCGGCTGGCCGACTCGGTGCTGAACGGCGTGAAGGACTGGAAGGTGAAGGAGGCGATCCTCCGCAAGCAGGAGGACGACCGCCGCCGTGCCGAGGAGAAGCGTCGCGAGGAGATCCGCAACCGGCAGCGTGCCGAAGCGGCCGCGCGCAAGCGGCGCGAAGAGGCGGAGCGCAAGGCGCGCGAGGCGGCCGCCCGCAGCGCGGCGGGCCTCGATGGCGAAGGGGCCGGGGCGGCGGCGGCGGATGCCGCCGCGGGCGACGAGGCCTCCGCCGAGGCGGAAACGGGCCAGGAGTGAGCATGGAGATCGATGCCAAGACCGTGGCCGAATTGCGCCGGCGCACCGGGCTTCCCATGATGAAGTGCAAGCAGGCTCTGGTGGAGAGCAAGGGCGACCTCGAGGGGGCCGAGGACCACTTGCGCAAGCTCGGCATGAAGACGGTGGACAAGGTGAAGGACCGCACCCTCAAGGAGGGGCTCGTCTTCACCTCCGGCGACGCGGGCGGCAAGGCGGCCGTGGCCGTGCGCTGCGAGACCGACTTCGTGGCGCGCTCCGCCGACTTCGTCGCCTTCGGGAAGGCGCTCGCGGCCGGACTCCTGGCCAAGGCGCCCAAGGACGCGGGGGTCGGCGCCGACCTGGCCGAGTTCCCTCTCGCCGGTGGCGGGAAGGTGGGCGACACGTTGCGCGGGCTCATCGCGAAGTTGGGGGAGAACCTGGCCGTGGGGGCGTTCGCGCGCTTCCGTTCCGGGGAGGGGCTGGTCGCCTCCTACGTCCACCACAACGAGAAGGTGGCGACGCTGGTCGATCTGGCGGGCAAGGGGATTGCGGGGCGCGAGGAGGTCAAGACGCTCGGCACCGAACTCTGCATGCACCTCGCCTTCCACAGCGATGCCCTCGCGCTCCGTCGCGAGGACCTCGATGCGGCCTGGGTCGCCAAGGAGCGCGAGATCTTCGTGGCGCAGGCGCAGGAGATGCCGGAGAACAAGCGCGCCGCCATCGCGGAGGGCAAGCTCTCCAAGCGGCTCAAAGAGGTCGTCTTCTTGGAGCAGCCCTTCATCAAGGACGAGAAGCGGAGCGTGAAGGAGCAGGTGGACGCGGTCGGCAAGCAGATCGGCGCGCCCCTGGAGATCCGGCGGTTCGCGCGCATCTCCGCCGGGGCGTGAGCCGGCGCAAGGAGGCCACTTTGGAGTACGACGCGATCCTGGCCGAGGCGGGAGAGAAGATGGACAAGGCGGTGGAGCATTTCGCGCACGAGTTGCGCGGGGTCCGCTCCGGGCGCGCCACGCCCGCCTTGGTGGACGGCATCCGCGTCGACTACTACGGCACGCAGACGCCGATCGGCCAGATGGCTCAGATCTCGACGCCGGAGCCGCGCCAGATCCTCATCAAGCCCTTCGACGCCACCCAGGTGAAGGAGGTCGCCAAGGCGATCCAGGCGAGCGACCTCGGGGTGACCCCCGCCATCGACGGCAAGCTCATCCGGCTCAACCTGCCGCCGCTCAGCGAGGAGCGCCGCAAGAAGCTGGTGGGGCTCGTGAAGGAGAAGGCGGAGCTGGCGAAGGTGGCGGTGCGCGGCACGCGGCGCGACGCCATCAAGAACGCAGAGACCGCCCAGAAAGAAGGCGACCTCACCGAGGACGACCTGCACGACTGCAAGGAGGAGATCCAAAAGCAGACGAAGGCCGCCGAGGAGAAGGTCGACGAACACCTGAAAAAGAAGATCGACGAATTGATGGCGGTGTGATCCGCCCCAGGGAACCGTCCTCCTCGTCGCATCACGGGGGCGTAGCTCAGTGGTAGAGCAACGGCCTTTTAAGCCGATGGTCGGGGGTTCGATCCCCTCCGCCCCTATCTCCTTTCTCTTTCTCGGTCCACCCCTCCCTTGCGTGACGGTCAGTCCCCTGCGATGCCGTAATTCGTTGCAAGCAAACGACTTGCGCCATAGCGCTGCGGAAGCTGGAGTTTCGCGGTTTCACGCGGCGACGAGCCCCAGTTCTAGGAGGTTTTCGGCGATTTGGTGGAGGCGCTTGGGGAGGCGCATCCGTCGAAAACACTCTTGGCCAATCTTGCGGCGACA
>Ga0187893_10005157_pt1 | contig 23802 bp, 28 predicted proteins | sample MA1701074metaG_FD_139574 | JGI IMG/M metagenome (GOLD analysis project Ga0187893, IMG submission 139574) | White microbial mat communities from a basaltic lava cave in the Kipuka Kanohina Cave System on the Island of Hawaii, USA - MA170107-4 metaG ...
CAGTCCGCTCAGCCTGGCCGCCGTCGAGCAGCGCCAGGACCGCTTCGACGTGCTCCAGCCCGATTTCTCGGCCGTCGGCCGTCCGCCGCATTGCCTCGAGGAGCACCCGGCGGCGGATGGGAGACGGCGTCTGTGTCAAACCGTGCACATCAAGTTCAAGACCGCTCTCGCGCTCGGACACAACGGCGGCGAAGCGCTGCTGGGCGAGCTCGTCGAGCCACTGGGCGTCTTCGCGGATGAGCCCGGCCGCGCGCGCGATCGCGGGGCGTGTGGCACCGCCGGCGGCACGATCGAGCTCTGCCAGCACGCGATGCCGGACGCGGTTGCGTGGAATGGCGAGATCCTCGTTGCTCTCATCCTCGACCCAACGCTCGCCGAGCCGTTCCAGATAGACGCGCAGGTCGGTGCGCGCGACCTCGAGCACCGGCCGAACGATGCGGGCCCGCCGTGGGTAGATCCCACCGAGTCCCGTCAATCCGGCCCCCCGCATGAGCTTGAGGAGAAACGTCTCCGCTTGATCGTCTTGCGTGTGGCCGACCGCAATGCACGTCGCCTCGAGAGTCGTTGCGGTGTTTTCGAGAAAGGCGTAGCGCAGACGCCGCGCGGCATCCTCCGTCGAGAAGCTATGCGCCGCCGCATAGGCCGCGACGTCGGCCCGCTCGACGACGATCGGCAGACCGACGCGCTTGGCGAACTCGAGGCAGAACGCCTCATCGCGATCGGCGGACGCACGCAGCGCGTGATTCAGATGCGCGAGGCCAACGACGGTGAACTCGCCGCGCTCGGCGAGATCGAGCAGGAGCCGCGTGAGCGCCACCGAGTCCGATCCGCCGGAGAGGCCGACGAGCACCCGCGCGCCGGGCGGGATCAGGCCGTGGCGACGGATCGTGCGGCGGACGTGCTGATGGAGAGCACTCACATCAAGTCACAAGGCACAAGTCACAAAGCACAAGTCATAACCGTCATGTGGGCTTTGTGACTTGAGCCTTGTGACTTGTGACTTGAATGGTGCCGGAGGGCGGACTCGAACCGCCGACCCCGCGCTTATGAGACGCGTGCTCTAACCGGCTGAGCTACTCCGGCTCGAAACTCTCATCTTAGCAGGCCCCAGGCCTCAGGCCCCAGGCCTCAGGGCGCTGTCTGAGACCTCAGGTCGATGACTGATTGCTTATCTCAGAATCCTGTTTCCTGAAACAGCCCTGAGGCCTGAGGCCTGGGGCCTACTGTGTGCGTGTAGGCATCCAGTTCTGGAGCAGCGTCAGCGACGCGGAGGCCGCGCCTTCTTTCACGGAGGGAACGATGAGCAGGAACCGCCCGTCTGCGGCAACCGCGTACTGAGGTCTGACGATCCCGGTCACGAAGTTCAGGAGCGTCTCAAACAGCATGACCGGCGGCGAGGCCTCGAAGGAGACTCCCGATGCCTTGATGACCACCGCCTTCATTTGCCTGTCCGGACCCACAAAGAACAACTCCTTGCCGTTGCGGCTCCACCGCGGCCACATGCCGCCGGTGGTTGACACTTGCCACTTGCCGCTGCCGGCAGGAAACGGCACGACATAGATCTCCATCTGACCAGTCTCGTCTGCGCTATACGCGATCCATTTCCCATCGGGTGAGAACTGGCCGTTCAGTTCGTTGAAGGGTGAGTTGGCGACGGGCACCGGCTTTCGATCGCCCTGCATCGGCAGCGACCACAGGTCGGAGGAGGTCTGGGGAACATTCTCGCCATACAACAGGAAGCGGCCGTCGGGAGACCAGCCATAAGGAATCTCAGAGTTCGGAGAGTCGAGTAGCAGTTGTTCGACCCCCGCTCCGCTAGCCGGCTTCGTATACAGGTCGAAGGCACCCCCGGTTCCGCTCCGTCGATTCGAGCTGAAGACGATCCGCGTGCCGTCGAGCGACCAGGGTTGGATGACGATCGATGGCCGGATCAAAGGTGAACCGAGTGCTGCCCCCGCGCAGGAGATCGAGCAGCCATACGTCGAGATTAATCTGCACCGCCCGTTGAACTGCAACGCGGCGTCCATCCGGAGACAGTTCAGGATCTCCGTCTATGTCCTCATCAGGCTCACCTACCGTTCCCATCGCCTTTCCTGTTCGGTCGAACCAGGCCAATTGACGGCGCCCGCGCGGTCCCTGGCGATACAGCAACAGGCCCGTCTCCGACGCAGAAAAGACACCGACTCGACCGCTCGCAAGCAGTGTCTGGACGCCTTCAGCCAATGGAACGGCTTCACCCATCGTCGCGAGGCGTTCGGCGTCGAACGGTTGCGCCATCAGCGTGCCGCCTTCGCGGAGGAACACGAGATGACCCGCGGCATACATGGCATTTGACCCGGATCCCACGACTCTGCTGTCACCGCCCTCCAAGGATCCAACTCGAAACCGCACCTCCGCCGCGTTCGCCCCGGCCGCCTGATCCTGAAACAGGAAGTGCTCCCCGTCGGGGAGGAACCAGGGAAAACTGCCTGACTCGGCGGTGGTGATGGGACTCGCGGCGCCACCGGCCGAGGAGACACGCCGGAGGCCCGGATTGTTGCTGGGCGCAAAGATGATCGCGCCGGTCCGGCTCCAGCTCCCGCCGCGGCCGATGGGCGCATCCGCGAGCGTCAGCACTGCACCGCCGGCGGCATCGATCTTCTTCAGCTTGCCGTCGGCGAAAAACGCGATCGACCGGCCGTCGGGCGACCAGAAGGGAAACATCGCGCCGTCGGTGCCCGCCAGCGGCTGTGCCGTCAATCCGTCGAGCGCGCGTACCCACAGCGGCCGCCTGCCGTCCGCCGACCGCGCGCCAAACACGATGCGGCGGCCATCGGGTGAGAGCGCCGGCAGGCCAGCGCCGTTGGTGAAGTCCAGCGTGGTGTCTTCCGGCGCGAGGATTGTCGTTCGAATGGGTGCAACTTCCCGCGGCGTCTCACGGAGGTGCATGACGGCCGGAATCGCCAGCGCCGCGGCCGCGACCGTCGCGGCCGCCGCCGCGGACCACGCCAGTCGTTCCCGGCGTAAGTAGGCCGGGTCGTGCTTTGGAGACCCGACATCCGCTACGGCCGTTTCCGCGCTCGCGGCCACGATTTCCAGCTCGACGCGGAGATCGCCCGCGGCCTGCCACCGCCGTTTCGGGTTCTTGTCGAGACAGCGTCGAAGCAGATCGACGACACGCGGGTTGAGGTTGGGCGGCAGCGCGGCGAAATCGGGGTCGCGAATCAGGACAGAGGCGAGGATCTCGGCCGCAGTGTCGCCTCTGAACGGCGCGCGGCCCGTCAGCATCTCGTAGAGCACGCTGCCGAAGGAGAAAAGGTCGCTGCGGTGGTCGACCCCGGCGCCCTTGGCCTGCTCGGGCGACATGTAAGCCGCTGTGCCGAGTATGACGCCAGCCTGCGTGGCCATGACGCTCAGCGTCGGCGAGTGCGTCAGGTCCGCCTGAAGGCGGACGCTACGATCCCCTCCTCTGGGTGCATGGTGTCCGGCTTCAGCCGGACCCAGGGCCTTCGCGAGCCCGAAGTCGAGCACCTTTACCTCGCCGTCCGGCGTGATCTTCACGTTGGCCGGCTTCAGATCGCGGTGGATGACGCTCTTCTCGTGCGCCGCCTCGATTGCCTCCGCGATCTGCGTGGCAATCCGAAGTGCCTCGCGCAACGGCAGCGGCCCATGGCGCAGCCGCTCCGCAAGCGTTTCGCCTTCCACCAGCTCCATGACGAGAAAGCGGACAGCGGCCGCCCCGGCACCCGCATCCTCCATCCCGTACAGCGCAGCGATATGTGGATGATTGAGCGAGGCGAGTACTTTGGCTTCGCGCTCGAACCGGGCTAGGCGATCGGGATCCGACGCCCACGCGTCGGGCAGCACCTTGATCGCCACGTCGCGTCCGAGCTTCGTGTCGTGCGCGCGGTAGACCTCGCCCATGCCACCCGTGCCGAGCAGTCCCCGCACCTCGTAGGAACCGAGCTGCGCGCCGATGGCAATGGACATGGACCGGCGGAGTATACCGTTATTCGTCGGCGGCCCGGCCGACTGCCGCGATGTCGATGTCCAGCGCAGCGACCAGTGCGCGATCGAGCGCCGCGAGCTTGGCGCCGGACAGCCGGCCGACGAAGTGAGTCAGGGCGGATTTCGGCAGGCTCACGAGCTCGTCGCAATGAATGCTGCTGTCGTGCCGGAGACCCTCGTCGGGACCCACGGCCACTTGGGTCGAGAACCCATGATGCGCCGAGTAGACGGGCGCACACACGACACTCGAGAACTTCGAGTCAATCAGGACCTGACGGCTGGCCACGACGAACACACGAAACCGCTTCGGGTCGCGGGCCGACGGCTTCGCAACGCGGTACAGATCACCGCGGTTCACAATTTCACTTGATACGTCAACACGTCTTCGGCTTCGGCATTCAGTTCCTCGGCGTGCTCGTTGATCGCGGCCAGCTCGCGCCGGTCGGCCTCGACGCGCTTTCGCCTCTCGAGCCCCTCCCGCAGGAGCCGCTCGATCGTCTGCGACCGGCTCTCGCCTTTGCGCGTGACGCGGTCGAGCTGCTTCGCAATGTCCTCCGAAAGGGTGACTGATGTCTTCACCTTCATACTACTAATATACTCCAGCGAGTACCCGTCTTATCCTTCCTCGATGAGAGCGGCGGCGAGCAACGGAATCAGAATTTCGTGATGCCCCACGAGTGAGATCCCTGTGCCTCCGGTGCCCGCAACGGGTCGCGTCACGACGTTCGTGTGCGGCCGGTACATCCGCAGGAAGTCGATGTTCACGGTGGTCAACCCCTTGAGCGAGGTCCCCTGATTGCGGACGAGGGCGACGGCCTTCAGGAACACTTCGGGCAGGACAACCGCCGATCCGCAATTCAGATACACGCCGCCGGTCAGCCGTCCGACGCAGGAGGTGAAGTAGCGGAAGTCGCGGAGGCTGGCGTCACCGATCGCCGCGCCCGACGCGGCCGGGTGCATGTGCGTGATGTCGGTGCCGAGTGCGACGTGAACGGTGAGAGGAATGCCGAACCGATGCGCGGCGACCGCCAGGCTGCGATCCGCATGCGGCGGGTTGCGCTCGGCGAGAAACGCCGCGACCCCCTGCCCCAGACCCTGGCCGCGCTCGCTGCCACGCCGAATGACCTGATTGAGGAGCTCGCCGGTCTCGCTCGCCATGCCGAAGCGTCCCGGGCCGAGTGACTCGTCGACGTCCTCAGATGTGGCGCCCGACAGGGCGATCTCGAAGTCGTGAATGATCCCCGCGCCGTTCATCGCGACCGCCGACACCCATCCGCGCTGCATCAGATCGACGAGTACCGCCGACACGCCGGTCCTCACCACATGCGCGCCCAGTCCCCAGACGATGCCGCTTCCGCGCGCGCGTGCGTCGACCATCGCGCGGACGGCGCGGCGCAGGTCTGCGCCCCCGAGGATCGCCGGCAGCGAGTCGAACCACGCCCTGAACGTTCCGCCGCGGGCGACGGGGCGCGCGAAATCCTCGACGCGCGCTTTGCTCGCCCGGGACGCGAGCGGGTACGTCCGCACGCCGGACAGGTCGAACTCTTCGTAGGGAAATGGCATGGGGCGACGGTACCACAGGGGGCAAGGGGGCAAGGGGATAGGGAGGACCTTACTTGCGTAGCAGGGAGCCCACGAGAGCCTGCAGCATCCGACCGACCTCCGCGGCGTCCCCGATCATGGCTGCTGCGTCCTCCTCGCCGATGATCTCGAGCCGCGATCCGAGTTCCACCTGCGTCTGCAATTCGTTGTTCGACCCGTTCGAGTAGCGAAGATGATGCACGTATTCTGCTGTGTGGTGTCGACCGAATCCCTCGGCAATGTTCGGCGGCCATGGGCGCATGCTATTTCTGCGCCGCGCCAGTCGTACGCGTCACGTGAAGCGCAACGTCAAGCGGTGGCGCAGCGGGCAGATGATGCTGCGCTGGGTGGCCGCCGGTGTCTGGGAGGCCGTGAAGGGCTTCCGTCGTGTGAAGGGATATGCTGACATGCCGATGCTCGTCGCTGCGCTGCGTGCAGCGACCGACAGCTCGGTCTCAGCGTCGCTCAGGAGGAGCGACAGATCGCCTAGTCGTCGACTGAGCCCCCGCTGAATTTCAACAGCCGGAGGGACATCCCCTCGCGAATGACCGAATCACTGAAGCTCCACTCCCTGTCCGCCGCGCACGCACCAGACGTAGAAGATGTTGTTCCTCTCCGTGGCAAACGCCCCGCCGTTGGAGAAGTCCACGTACCACGCAGATTCGGGATGTTGGAAGAGCCTGCCAGTAGCCGACCAGTAGGGCGCTCCCTGCACACTGCTAAAGGGGTGGCCGAGAGGCAGCCTGGGACTGCTAGTATTCGCTGGAGTGGCGTCGACTAGGCTCACCAACTCCTGGAGTGTCGGAACCCGCCAGCCTTTACGGTTTCCGACAGACTTTTGATTGCAAAAAGTTTCAGTAACGTTCCAGTTGGCAGGCGGGCTTGTCGGCGACTTCTCCCAGACTAGCCCGGTCTCACGGTCCAGGACGGCGTCGCTATTCATATTCGACAGGACGATAAACCGAGGACAGTTGGCAAGTGTGGTACAGGCCAGCGTTTGGTCCCAAGAGGGCGTCGCGTAGTACGGTCCCGCGGCCACGGTCTGTGCTCCAGCGGGGCTCGCGAGCGCCGCCATCACCAACAACACCAGCCCTGATATGTAGCACCGCGTGCGTCCCATGCGTCTCTCCTCACTCGGGGGCTCCCCGGTCTTCGTCATGTGTCTATCAGGAATCAAAACCGCGCCAGCGCCTCCTCGAACAACTCCTGCGCTCGGGCACGCACGCGCTCGTCCGGATCCACGAGCGCGGAGGTCACGGGGTCCAGGCTCTCTCCGGGATCTCGCCGCCAGGCTTCGAGCGCGTTGAGTCGCCCCTCGGGATCCGGATCGCTGCCAGCGTCCGGGACTGCCCCGGCCGATCCAGCGAGCTCAATCCCAGCGGTCACAACGGTTGCCGCTGCGAGTGTCTGGCTCAACCCGAGAATCAGAATCCGATCGAACTGTGAGCCGTCCGACACGTCCACAGGCCGTCGCCGCGCGACGAAGCCGGCCGCTGAACGCAGCAGCACCTCCAGCGCGTGGTGTTCGGGGACGCCGACGAGCTGCAGCGTTAGCGGATCGCTGGAAAGGCGATCGGCGTTCAGGATCCGCGTCTGACCGACGCGGGCCCACTCGGCGAGGACTTGCCCGGCCGTTGCCTCCGTTGCGACGAGCCACACACGGCCGCCGCTGATCGTCAACTGGATGATTCCGTCCGCACGAGACGGCAGCTCGAGGAATACGGCCACGACCAGCGTTGCGATCAGCGTCCGCATGTCGGATAGTGCTGCTCTGCCGCTCAGCGCTCGCTTCTGCGCTTGATAAGCCGTCTCCCGCGCAGAAGGGACAGCCCGGTGGTGAGCAACATCAGAGAGGCCGGTTCGGGAACGGATTCGGTCGTGGACGGGTTTTCCACCGTTATCGGCGACCTTCCGGTGCCGATCGTGACGAATTCGACGTACGCAAGAACGCCGTCACCCGAGGGCGCTGGCGGGAAGCCGCCATATTCCCCGTGAACGCCGAACAGGTGCCCGGTCTGCGCGAACGTGAAGGGATCAAGATCGATGAACCCCGGAATCAACAGGTTGAACGGGACACCGCTCGAAAAAAAACCGCCCTCGGTCACAGGACCAGTGATGAAGCCGCAATAGGGATCGCTGAAGAAGTCGCAGCCGGTGTTGACCTGCACGTCGCTCGCATCGTACGACAAGTCAAACTGCCAACCGGTCAATTGCACGGCATCCACAATTTCGATGGGAAGCACAAACGTCGTCAGCGAGAGAGGGATAGCGGTACCAACCGAGATCGTGGAGGCACTGACTTGCCCGACCCCGGCAAACGAGAGCGCGAAGGCGATCGTGGCACAACTCACGTTCCGAGTGATCATCATGTCCACTCCCGGTGGGGCCCTCTTCTCTTGGTGCGGATGTTTGCGAAGGCCCGGCAGCCGCGCCGGCCGGGGCGTGCAATGCCGATGCCACGTAGACACATCAAGAACGGTCCGATTAGAGCCTGAAACCTACTCTCTGCATTGAGGTCGGTCGCAGCCTCGCTCTGATAGCCGACGAATGTCTGCCCGAAGAGAGAAACAGGCGTCAACGAGCCGTCGTGGGGCAACGCGAACCTCCACGACGCAGGCGAGATCCGTAAGCGCCACATCGAGGCGCTCAAGGCGATGGATAATCGGGCGCGACCCTCCCGGCACAGCCAGCTTCATTGATTTCTGCCAGACAAGCAGATCGCGAAATGAGGTGATTCCTGGCACGTCCTGCCCCCTTGCCCCCCGGGCCCCTCGCCCCCTTGCCCGCCTCAGACGATCAGCATCGCATCCCCGTAGCTGTAGAACCGATACCGCTCGGCGACGGCTTCGCGATAGGCCTCGAGGATACGCTCGCGGCCGGCGAAGGCCGCGACGAGAACCAGGAGCGACGACCGCGGGAGGTGGAAGTTGGTGACGAGGCCATCGACGAGCCGGAACGTGTGACCCGGTCGGATGAAGAGCGTCGCCTCACCGCCCGACTCCGGCACCGCCCCATCGTCGCCGACCTCCAGAGACTCGAGCACCCGGCAGGTCGTCGTTCCGACCGCGATCACGCGGCGATGCTCCCGTCGCGCCCGCGTCAGGGCGTCGGCCGCCGCGCGCCGCACAACGTACCGCTCGGGGTCGACGAGGTGATCTTCGATGCGTGCGACGCGTATCGGCTTGAATGTGCCGTAGCCAACGTGGAGCGTGACCTCGGCGCGCTCGATCCCTCGTGAGGCCAGCTCGTCGAGCAGCGCAGGCGTGAAGTGCAGGCCCGCGGTGGGCGCCGCCACCGATCCCCGGTCACGGGCATACACGGTCTGGTACCGGTCGCGATCGTTGGCAGTGTCGTCGCGCTTGATGTACGGCGGAAGCGGCACGTGTCCGATCCGCTCGATGGCGTCCATGAGATCGACGGCGGCGTCGGTCCAAAGCCGGACGACGCGCCGGCCGTGAAAGTGGTGCGAGACGATCTCACCGTGCACCTGTATGCCGACGCCTTCGAACACCATACCGGCGCCGGGTTTGAGCTTCTGACCTGGATGGACCAACGCTTCCCACTCGGCAGAACTCCCAACTCCCAGATTCCCAACTCCGAACCCCGATTGCAGCAGGTGTCCATTCACGGGGGGAGTTTCGGAGTTGGGAGTTGGGTTGGGAATCGGGAGTCGACGCAGTAACAGACATTCCACCGTCCCGCCACTCGGCACCCGACGGCCGAGCAGACGAGCTGGAAAAACCTTTGTATTGTTCAGCACGAGCAGATCGCCAGCGCGGAGGGACTCGCCGAGCCGCGCAAACTGCGTGTGCTCGATCTGCCCCGAGTCCCGCCGCAGAACGAGAAGGCGCGACGCGCCGCGGACCGGCGGCGGCTCCTGGGCGACGAGCTCAGGCGGAAGATCGAAGTCGAACCGCGAGACGTCCATCGGCTGCGAGCCTATCCGACTGGCCGCGCCCTTGCACATCCAGCCGAGGTGTACGACACGGTCATCGTGGGTGGCGGTCCAGCGGGGGCGCGCACCGGCGTGCCGGGGCTCTACGTCGCCGGCGACGCCTCCGGCGACGTGCAGTTCGCGATTGTCGCCGCGGCGGAAGGCGCGAAAGCCGCGGTTGCCATCAACAGGGCGCTGCAGGAGCAGACCGGACTTGCGGTCACATGATGCCTCGCTGATCGTGCTCGCGGTCTGCGCCGCGATGGCGGTGCTCTACTGGGCGCAGGAAGCGTTCATTCCAATCGTGCTCAGCATCCTGATCAGTTACGCGCTCGAGCCGGTCGTCCGCTGGCTCGTCGCGCTCCGGCTCCCGCGCGCCGCGGCCTCAGCGCTCGTCGTGATCACACTGACCGGGGGACTCGTCGGGTCGGGATATCTGCTGGCCGACGATGCCGCGGCGATCGTGGCGGACTTGCCGAGGGCCGCGGCGCAGCTGCGTGGGGCCATCCCGCGCAGCCTGGGGCAGAAGGGCGCGATTGAACAGGTGCAGCGGGCCGCCGAGGAGCTCCAGCGTACGGCCGAGGAGGCCACCGGCACCGCGGGGCCGCCCCGCGGCGTACAGCGTGTCCGGGTGGAAACGCCGCCGATCAACATCCGCGAGTACATCATGTGGGGCTCGGCGAACGCGCTCGCGTTCTCTGGGCAGGCGCTGCTCGTCGTCTTCTTCGTCTTCTTCCTCCTCGCGTCCGGCGATCTGTTCAAACGCAAGCTGGCGCGGCTGCCGGGGTGGTCCGCCGAACGGCGGGGGGTGGCGATGAAAATCCTCAGTGACATCAATACCCAGATCGAGCGATTTCTGATCGTTCACGTGACCGCGAGCGCGGTGGTTGGGGTGGCGACGTGGATCGCGTTGCGCCTGATCGGCCTCGAGCAGGCGGGCCTCTGGGGGATTGCCGCCGGCGTGCTCAACAGCATTCCCTACTTTGGTCCAGTCATCGTGTCGGCCGGCGCTGCGGTAGTGGCGTTTCTCCAGTTCGGCACCCTCGGGATGGCGCTCCTGGTGGCTGGCACTGCGCTCGCGATCACGAGCCTGGAGGGATGGCTGCTCATGCCGGTGCTGACGAGCAGGGTCGTCCGCATCAACGAGGTGGCAATATTCGTCGCACTGATTGTCTGGAGCTTCATCTGGGGAGTCTGGGGGACGGTCCTCGCGGTCCCGATGCTCGTCGTCATCAAGGCGTGCTGCGATCACATCGACCGTCTCAAGCCCGTCGGCGAGCTGTTGGGAAAGTGATGTTAGGTCACCCTTGACTTTTGACTTCTGACCTTTGACCTTTGACCGAGAAACGTTTGGAGATCGGTCCGGCCTCTCGTCGCGAGGAGCGGCTTCCAGAGGTCACCGATGTCCGCGACACGTGTGGGAACGTTGTCGATGCGGAAGTCCTCGGTGCGGGCGCCTCGGACCACCTCGGCCCAGGTGAGCGGAGTCGAGACGGTGGCCAGGGGGGTTGGCCGTACGGAATAAACGCTCGCGAGCGTGCTTCCCCACCGGTTCTGGTTGTAATCGAGGAGTACGCGCGCCGCGGGCCGCTTGGCGACCTTGTAGGTCGATGTCATCAGATTCGGATGACGAAAGGCCAACTCCACGGCCAACGCCTTCGCAAACGTCCAGACCGCCTTCTGGACCGGGCCCCGGACGATCGGCACGTAGACGTGCATCCCCTTCGACCCGCTCGTCTTCACGAGCGGTTTCATCCGGAGCGACTCCAGCGCGCTGCGGACAATGAGCGCACACTCACGGACCTGATCGAAGGTTGCGCCCTTGCCCGGATCGAGGTCGAAGTGGACGTAGTCGGGACGGTCGATGTCGTCGCACGTGGCGTACCACTGGTTCAGATCGATGCAGCCGAGATTGATCACCCACAGCAGCGACGGGAGATCATCGATGACGGCGAAGTCGATCACGTTGCCCGAGTCGTGCTCGATGGCGCACGTGCGAATCCACGCGGGACGCGGCGTCGGCGCGCGCTTCATGAAGAAGAACGCGCCGGCGGCGCCATGTGGGTAGCGTTTCATGACCATGGCGCGATTGCGGATGTGCGGCAGCAGCACGGGCGCGACGTCGGCGTAGTACTGAATGAGCGCACCCTTGGTGACGCCGAGCTCGGGCCAGAACGGCTTGCGCAGGTTCGTCAACCGCACCTCGCGGCCTTCGACGATCAGCGTGATGTTGTCAGTGTCCCTGGGGATTCGCATGGTGCGAGGCATAGTGTCGAGAGCACGAAGACGATGAAGACGATGTTGCCACGAAGGACACAATGGCCATCATCGTGATCTTCGTGTCCTTGGTGGCTGGTCCGTCTTCGTGCCCCTGGCGGGAAGCGGTTCGAGCTTGGGGGGACGAGGCCCGTGGCGCACGGCGCCGGTCATCGGCGCGTACTCGAGCTCGAGGCCGGCGGTCACGCACCGCAGCATCAGCCCGCCGCGGCTCATATCGCCGCGGCCGATGAAGTGCGGGGGAAACATCAATTGGCTGCCGAAAACCGGCAGGAGCAGGTCGACGTACTTGCCCGAGGCGATGCTCCCGAGCAGAACCACCTCGCAGTCCTCCCCAATTGCTGCGCGCAGCGCCCGCGCGCCGCGCTCGAGCGGCCGCCGGTACGCGGGATTGGCGACGTCGATCTCGACCGCGGCGAACGCGCGAAATGACGTGAGCGTGACCCGGGTGTCGGCGGCGCGCAGCCCGGCGTTCGGTGTAATCACGAGGACGCCGCCCGCCGTCAGCGCATCGGCCGGATCGGGCGGGCGTGCAAACCGCCGGGCGTAGGCGAGCTTGCCGCGAAAGTAGAGGCCGCTCACGAAGCTGAACACCTCGCCGAGCGGCGCGCCCCGCCGGCTCTGCAGCCGCTGCGCGAGCTCGAAACGTGCCGTCGGCGCAAGCAGGATCTCCGCGCGCCGTCCCGAGCAGTTGGCTGGCGACAACAGAAAGATGCGAAAGGGGTCGGGAGTCATTTTTCGAGGACGGTTCGGCATGGCGCTAGATTTCGCCGAACTGTCCTCGAAAAATGACTCCCGACCCCATTTACCCGACGACGGCAACCAGCCATCCGAGTATGACGAACGGGACGAAGGCGATCGCCACGACGACCAGTGTCAGAACGGCTACGAACAGCCAGTCGCCGGCCGCCGCGCGCGCCCCCCCGGCATGCCGCTCGAGCAGCGCCAGGTTGCGGAGGTTGGCCTTCCATGCGAAATCGAAGAGATCCCCGACAACCGGTACCACCCCGAGCAGGGCATCGATCGCCACATTGAACATCATCCGCACCTGGACGACCCGCGGCACGCGGAGATCGCGGGCCTGCCAGAGGATTGCGACAGCGAACAGGGGCGACACGGCGTCGCCCAGGCCCGGTATCAGGCCAAGGATTGGATCCAGGCCGATGCGATACGAGGTGCCCGGCACCACGTAGGCCGCATCGAGCAGTTCGGCGATTTTCCGCAGCGCCGCGACGCGCTGCGGCTGCGACGGCCGCTGCACACGTCCATTATCCCCAGCGCAGAAGCACGGCGCCGACGGTGAACCCCGCGCCAACCGCCGCCAGCAGGACGAGGTCACCGCGCTTGAGGCGCCGCTGGTCGACGGCGTCACTGAGCGCCAGCGGAATGGTCGCTGCTGTGGTGTTGCCGAACCGCTCGATGTTGATCATCACCTTCTCGCGCGGCAGGCCGAGCTTCTCCGCCGCCGAGAGGATAATCCGGCTGTTGGCCTGATGCGGGACGAAGAGGTCCACCTGGCACGGTTTCAGACCGTTGCGATCGAGAAGGGTGCGGCACGCTTCTTCGAAGTTCCTGACGGCGTACTTGAAGACCGCCTGGCCTTCCTGCTTGACGAAATGCAGCCGCTTCTCCACCGTCTCGCGCGACGCTGGCATCAGGCTGCCCCCCGCCGGCATGCAGAGCGCAAGGCCACCGCTCCCGTCCAGATAGTGCTCGAAATCGAGGATCCCAATGCCGTCGTCTCCCGCGGGCTCGAGCACGACCGCGCCGGCGCCGTCGCCAAACAGCACGCACGTGGCGCGGTCGGTGTAGTCGATGATGCTCGACATGACGTCGGCGCCGACGACGAGGGCCCGCCTGCTCATTCCCGAAGTAATCATCGCCGCGGCGGATGTCACGGCATAGGCGAAGCCCGAGCAGGCCGCGCCGAGGTCATAGCCCCACGCCCGCGGCGCGCCGATCTTCGACTGCAGCAGGCACGCCGTGCTCGGAAACAGCATGTCCGGTGTCGTCGTTGCCACGAGGATCAGGTCGATCTCGGCCGCGGTGACACCCGCGCGATCGAGCGCCTTGACCGCCGCTTCCTTGGCGAGGTCCGACGTCGCGACGCCGGGATCGACGACGTGACGCTCGCGGATGCCGACGCGCTTCATGATCCACTCGTCGGTCGTGTCGACCATCTTCTCGAGATCGGCGTTCGTGAGCACGCGCGGCGGCACGTACGTCGCGAGGCTCGCGATGCGCGCGCAGCGGCCAGTTGGTTTCACCACAAACGAGAGTCCTTCCCCGGGGCAGTCAGCCCGAAGTATTGGTAGGCACGGGCCGTGGCCACACGGCCGCGCGGCGTGCGATCGAGAAAGCCCGCCTGAATCAGAAACGGTTCGTAGATGTCCTCGATCGCGTCGCGTTCCTCCGAAATGGCGGCGGCGAGGCTGTTGACGCCGACCGGGCCGCCGCTGAACTTGTCGATGATCGTCCGCAGGAGCTTCCGGTCGACCTCGTCGAATCCCTGATCGTCGACCTCGAGGAGCTCGAGCGCGGCCTTCGCCACTTCGGTGGTCACCCGGCCGTCCGCTCGGACCTGCGCGTAGTCGCGCACCCGTCGGAGCAGGCGGTTCGCGATGCGCGGCGTCCCGCGCGATCGACGCGCGATCTCGCGTCCGGCCGTCTCCTCGATCGGGACGCCGAGAATCCGCGCCGAGCGGCGCACGATCTCCTCGACGTCGCGCTCCTCGTAGAAATCGAGCCGGTGCACGATGCCGAAACGCGCGCGCAGTGGGCCAGTGAGCAGTCCCGCGCGGGTGGTGGCACCAATGAGCGTGAACTTCGGCAGCGGAACTTTCACCGAGCGCGCACTCGGCCCCTGGCCGATGACGATGTCGAGCTCGTAGTCCTCCATCGCCGGATAGAGGATTTCCTCGATGTTCGGCGCCATGCGGTGGATCTCGTCGACGAAGAGCATCTCGTGCCGCTGGAGGTTCGTCAGCATGGCCGCAAGGTCGCCCGGCCTTTCGATCACCGGTCCCGCCGTCGCCCTCACCGCCACGCCCATCTCATGACCGATCACGTACGCGAGGGTCGTCTTGCCGAGGCCGGGCGGGCCGTACAGCAGAACGTGATCGAGCGCTTCGCCGCGGCCGCGCGCGGCGGCAATCGACACCTCAAGGTTGCTGCGGATGCGATCCTGGCCGATGTACTCGCCGAGCGATCGGGGACGGAGGCCGACTTCATACTGCGCCTCGTCATCGACGCGGCCACCGGCCACTACGCGCGTGTTCACCGCATCAGCTCCCGCAGCGCGGCCTTGAGCGCCCCCTCGAACGTCGGCACACCGTTCGTCTTCAGGGTGGCGTCGACAGCTTGTTCGGCAATGGGCCGATGATAGCCCAGGTTCACGAGCGCCGAGAGCAGGTCGTCGCGCAGCCGCTCACCCGTGGGCACGCCGGCGGGCGCGACATCCATCGGCACGACGAGGTGCGCGAGTCGATCCTTCAGCTCGAGCACGATCCGCTCGGCAGTCTTCCGCCCGATGCCTGGAATCCCGGTCAGTCGGGCGACGTCGGCGCGCTGCACGGCGGCAACGAGCTCGCCTGGCTCGATACCTGAAAGCACGGCGATGGCGAGCTTGGGACCGATGCCGCTCGTGGCAATCAGCCGCTCGAAGAGCTGCTGCTCGAGTGCCGTGAGAAACCCATAGAGCTGCAGCGCATCCTCGCGCACGTGCATGTGGATGCGCAGCGAGACGTCCGCCCCGGCGTCGCCGACCTCGTAGAACGTCGAGAGCGGCACGTGCACTTCGTATCCCACACCCTGCACGTCGATGACGATTCGGTTCGGCTGCTTGTCGAGGACGCGGCCGCGCAGAAACGCGATCATCCCACGGTCGGAGGCCGATACTGGCGCCAGGTACGCGGGACCCGGGATCCGGGATCCGGGATCCGGGATCCGGACGCAATGCGCGCACCCGCGGGCGAGGACGAGTGCAGGTGGCAGATGGCAACCGCGAGCGCATCGGCCGCATCGTGGGGCGACGGCGGCGTCGACAACCCGAGCAGCAGCCTGATCATCTGCTGTACCTGGTGCTTCTCGGCGCGGCCATAGCCGACCACCGCACGCTTCACCTCGGCGGGCGTGTACTCGACGACCGGGCAGCCTGCCTCGACGGCGGCGAGCACGGCAACGCCGCGGGCATGTCCGAGCTTGAGGGCGCTGCGGACGTTCGCCGCGTGAAAGAGCGTCTCAATCGCGACGCAGTCGGGCGCGCAACCGGCGAGGAGCGTCGTCAGCTCGCGGTGGATGTGCGCGAGGCGCTGGGGGAATGCGTGGGCCCGCGGCACCGAGATGGCGCCGCACCGGACGAGGCGAGCGACGCGGCCGTCCGTCTCCACGCAGCCATAGCCGGTCCGCTCGGAGCCCGGATCGATGCCGAAGATTCTCACGCCAGGGAGGCCTCGATCTCCTTCTCCTCGACGTCGAAGTTGGCCCACACGTGCTGGACGTCGTCGTGATCCTCGATGGCTTCCATCAGCTTCAGCATCTGCTGCGCTTCCTTGCCGACGAGCTTCACGTAGTTCTGCGGAATCATCGCGATCTGCGCGCTCGCGGGTGCCACGCCAAGCGCCTTGACGGCGTCGCGCACGCCGTCGAACTGGTCTGGTGCGCAGACAATCTGCCACGCGCTGCCATCATCGTTGAGGTCGTCGGCGCCGGCGTCGAGCGCCGCGGACAACAGCTTGTCTTCGTCGATCGTCCCCTTCTCCACGACGATTTCGCCCTTGCGGGTAAAGAGCCACGCAACGCTGTTCTCGGCCGCGAGGTTGCCCGCGTGCTTGTCGAGGAGGTGCCGGATCTCGCCGACCGTCCGCTTTTTGTTGTCAGTGAGCGTCTGGATCAACAGCGCCACGCCGCCAGGGCCGTAGCCCTCGTACGTGACCTCTTCGTACACGACGCCCGGCTCTTCACCCGTGCCGCGGCGAATGGCGCGCTCGATGTTCTCGCGCGGCATGTTGTTCGCCTTGGCTTCAGCGATGATCGTGCGAAGACGCGGATTACTGTCCGGATCTTTCCCGCCGTTGCGGGCGGCAACGGTCAGTTCCTTGATGATCCGCGTGAAAACCTTGCCGCGTTTGGCGTCTGCGGCACCCTTCTTGTGCTTGATGGTGTGCCACTTGGAATGGCCAGACATGTGACAGCTCCCCGGAAGTGACGACGAATTCTAACAGGTCAGGAGCGCTTTGCGAGGATCACCCAGACATCCGCCCGCGGGTCCCATCGGCCGCCCTGATAATCACCCAGCAGAGCCGTGACGGTGAAGCCGGCCTTGTCGAGCCGGCGCGCCATCTGCGGCACCGAGAGCGTACGGAACGCCAGGACAAAGCGGCGCGTGTGGCGCCGCCGCCCGCGCCGTTCGACGAACTCCTGATCGAAGATCGTCAGCCCGCGGGCGCGGTCCTGGCGGACGGTCTCGACGAGCGTGACGCGCGATCCACCCGGCCGTCCGCGCCAGCCTTTCAGGCTGACGCGCCGACGGTACTCCTCCCACGCGGGGAGATCCGCCACGAGCTCCAGCCCGAACGTGCCGCCCGGCTCGAGCACGCCGTGGACCGATGCGAGCGCCGCCGCAAGATCACGTTCGCGCAGGAGCGACTGCAGCACGCCGTAGGGCGCGAGCACCGTGGAAAAGCTGGAGACGGGAAAAGGAAGATGCCGGATGTCGCCGCGGATCAGTGGCACGCGGCGCGTAAAACCCGCCCGCGCCACGCGGTGGCGCGCACGCGCGAGCATCGCGGCGGAGCGGTCGACGCCGACCAGAGTGACGCCGGCCCGCGCCAGGGGGACCGCAATCCGGCCGGTGCCGCACCCGAGCTCCAGAACGGGGCCGCGCGCGCCGCGCGCCACGGTGCGCCAGAAGGGGACGTCGCGTCGACCCAGCGTCCGCGCGTTCTCCCAGTCGTAGAACGGCGCGTAATCGTCCCAGCCCTCGAAGCCTTCCATGCCACTCAACACTCACACACCACACTCAAAGACCCGCCTCCTGTTGAGTGTTGAGTGTTGCGTTATGCATCCTTCTGCCCCAGCGTGGCGAACAGCATCGTGTTCTGAATTTCGACAAACGTCGATCCGGCCTGCTGCGCCTCGCGCGCGTAGGCGTCGAGCGTGTCGAGGTATTCCCGACCGATCGCGCGGATGGCCTGCGTCGGCGCCTCCTCGACCGCCTGCTCGACAGCGGCGCGCCGGCGTGCCCAGAAATCGACCGGCGGGGCACCCAGCTGCGTCTTCGACACGGGGAATAGCCGGACCGACATCGGCTCGATGCCGTGCTTCCCAAAGAGCACCGGGAGCGTCGGGCCGACTGCCCCGGCCGCCGCATCGCCGCGCGCGCCGACGAGCTCCGCGAAAAAGCGCGCCGACAGCGCGAAGGCGCGTTGCCCGGCGGGCGTCGAGGCGTAGCCGTACCGCGCCGTGTTGTCCGGCTCGACCGCCAGCACGCGCCCGCCCGGCATCGTCACGCGCGCGAACTCGCGCACGGCAGCATCGACGTCGCCAACGTGCTGGAGCACCGCGACACAAAACGTCGAATCGAACGCTCGATCCCGAAACGGGAGCGCACAGGCATCGGCCGTGGCGAAGCCGACGCGCTGATTGTGCGCCGCCGCCTGGCGGCGCGCGATCAGCACGCGCTCCACCATCAGATCGATCCCGACGAGTCGGAGCTGCGACACATGCAGGCGGCCGATGTGCACCTCGGCCAGCCCCTCGCCGCAGCCGACGTCGAGAATGCGGTTGCCCGCCCGCGGCCGCAGCGTCTCGGCGAGAAATGCCGTGAACGCGTCGTCCCACCAGCGCTCGCGCAGGTACTTGAGCGTAGGTGAGGTGAGGATGTCTATATCGCTAATCACTAACCGCTAGCTCTCCGGGTACGATCGGACGCGTGCGCGGCAGCATCCCGAGGCGCGCGAGAACACCCACACCCGCAAGAATGGCGACGAACACCGTCAGCTTCACGAGGTCTGCGACGCGCGTCGCCGGGAGCATCCGCCACAGCACCCACAGCCCCGGCTGCGCGATCGCGACCGCCCAGACCGAGCCGTAGAAGTAGCGCCGCTCGTGCCCCTCGCCCTGCGTGGAACGCTTGACGCGCGGCAGCCGCCCAGCGGCGCCGAGCGCCCAGACGACGCCCGCAATCGGGAAATACGCAACGTCGTACATCTGCCGCAGCCGCCACTCGCCGGTCGCGACCGCATAGGCCAGGCCAGCCGCATTCAGCAGCGCAAACGCCACCACCTCGCCCCACGCGGTCGTGTAACAGATGCGGCGATACCACGGATTCGGTCGGTTCTCGGTGAACCGGATGATGTACGGCCGTGGCTCGCACCCCGGCAACCGCCCGCGCAGACCCGCGACGGCCGTGACGACGAGCACGATGGACAGCCACGCCGCCATGCGGGCATCGAAGCCGCGGTCGAAGAGGTCGGACGTCAGCGGTCCCGGTGCGATGAAGAACACGAAGATCCAGATCGGCCAGTGCAGAACGCGGTAATAGAGCTTGTTGCGGTAGCGAATCTGTCGCTCGGTATCGAACTCGACGTAGCGCGCATCCGCGCGAACGGTCACCTCCGCCATCGACGCGCGATCATTCTAAAGCACCGCCGCGGAGGGTCACCGTCCGGCTGCCGCACGCCCTGACGAATTCGCCGTCATGCGTAGCAATGACGATCGTGCGGCCATCGGTCGCGAGGCGACGGAGGGTGGCGGCGAGGTCGGTGCGGCGCGCGGCGTCGAGGGATGCCGTCGGCTCGTCCATCAGGAGCACGGCCGGCTCAACCGCGAGCGCGCGCGCAATCGCGACACGCTGCGCCTCCCCACCTGACAGCTCGTGCGGATGCGCGCCGGCGCGGCCGCCGACACCGAGCGCCTCCAGAAGCTCGCGCGCTCGTCGCTCGGCCTCGGCGCGCGACTGCCCCAGCACGTGGACCGGCGCCAGCCAGACGTTGTCGAGGGCAGTGCGGTGCGCGAACAAATGATGGAACTGGAACACGACGCCCACCGATCGATGAAGAGCACGGGCGAGCGGGCCGCGGGCCGTTCGACCGGGTCCGAGACACACGCCCGCCACCTGAATCTCGCCCGCCGCGATCGGGTCGAGGCCGGCAATCGCGCGGAGCACGCTCGTCTTGCCGGTGCCCGATTCGCCCATGAGCGCCACCAGCTCGCCGCGCGCCGCCGAGAACCGCAGCCCCTCGAGGATGATGCGCTCGCCCCGACGGATCGCCACATCATGGACGTCGAGGGTTGGCTCGCCCTGAGCCTGTCGAAGGGTCACCCTCGTTTCCACCCTTTCTCGAGGCGGCGGGCCAGCCGCGCCAGCGGTAGCGACATCGCCAGGTAGAGCGCTCCGCAGAGGGCTCCGGGCACCAGCCAGCTGCCGATGTTCGCCGCGAAGATCGTCGTCTGACGCGTCAGCTCGACGACGGTGATGAGCGAGACGAGAGAGCTGTCCTTGAGGAGCGCCACGAAGTCGTTCGTCATCGGCGCAAGCGCGAGGCGGAAGGCCTGCGGACCGCGGACGAGTGCGAGCGTCTGCGCGTCGGTGAAGCCAAGTGCCCGCGCCGCGTCGAGCTGCCCCTGTGGCACCGCTTCGAGGGCACCGCGGTAGATCTCGCTCTCGTACGCGGCGTAGTTGAGCCCCAGGCCGACGAATGCCGCAACGAACGCCGGCAGCTGGATGACCGACGCCAACCCGAAGTAGAGCACCAGCAGCTGCAGCAGGAGCGGTGTCCCCCGCATCAGTTCGACATAGCCCGTCAGCGCTGCCCGAAGCGGACGAGCACCGTAGACGCGGCCGCTGGCAATCAGCACACCGAGCACGACGGCAAGCACCATCGCCGCACACGACAGCACGATCGTGATGAGCGCGGCCTGGAGCAGCGCGGGGAAGTATCGCCGGGTGGCCTCCCAGGGGCCTGGCGCCACAGCGGCGGCAGACGTGGGCACCATCTCGCCGGTGGGGCTCGCCAGCACGCGCGCGTAGAGCCGAGGCTGATCCTCGTTCCACATGTTCCAGCGCCGGAAGGTCGCCTCCAGACGACCGTCGCGCATGGCCTGTCTCAGGATGTCGTCGATCCGATCGCGCAGCGCCGCCTGCCCGGGTGCGAGGATGCCCACGTAGTAGCCGACGCCGAGATCGGCATCCTGGTTCACGAGGCCGGCATTGCGCCGGACACCCCGCGCGGCGAGCACCTCGTCGAGCAGGACCGCGTCAACCCGTCCGAGCGCCAGGTCGCTGTACGGATGCACGTCGTCTTCGTACGTGACCGGGATGACACCATGCTCGGTCTGTGCCGCCGCGAGCATGTCGAAGGCCAGCGTGGCGCCGAGCGTGGCGACACGGCGGCCGCGCAAATCGGCCAGCGTGCGAAAGCGGCCGCGGTCCGCCTCTCGAACGGTGAGTATCTCGCGGAACTCGTAGTACGGCACCGTGACCGCGAGGCGCGCACGGCGAGCGGGGGTATCCTCGATCCCGCTCAGGCCGATGTCGAAATCGCCTCGCGCGGCCGACGCCTCGAGTGTCGTGAACGACACCTGAACGAAGCGGGGAACGCGACCCAGCTCACGTGCGAGAAGCGCCGCGATTTCGACATCGAAGCCGACGAGTTTCGTCGGATCCTGCGGATCGGCTTCTACAAAGGGCGCGCCGCCTTCAGAGTCGCCGCCCCAACGGAGCTCCGGTGTCTGTGCGCGCGCGCCGACCGACCATGCAACCGCCGCGACGATGGCGACGACACGCGCTATGGCCGGCGGGACCAGTACAAGGGACGACGTCAATGCCGCCCCATCATACGGGAGACTCGGGCTCACCCTCGTGATCGGCGGCGCTCGAGCTCCTCGAGCGTGCGCGGCCAGTCTTCACGAAGCAGGCGCGAGAGGGATCGATCGGCCAGGAGACGGCCGCCAGTTTGACAGTTCGCGCAGTAGTTCGCCTCGTTCGCGGCGTAGACCACGCGCTGCACCGGCGCGCCGCAGTCGGGACATGGCTTCCCGTAGCGGCCATGCACGGCCATTCCCTCGCGAAACGCGGTGACCTTCTCCGGAAACACATCGCCGGCTTCCTCCTGTAGACGACGCATCCATTCCGTCAGCGTGGCGCGCGTCGCATCGAACAGGCGCCGCACCTCCTCGTCCGTCAGCGCCTGCGTTTGCTTGAACGGCGACAGCCTGGCCGCGTGCAGAATCTCATCCGAGTAGGCGTTGCCGATGCCGCTGAACAGATGCGGATCGGTCAGCGCGCGCTTCAGCGTGTGGTTGTCCCGGCGCAGCACGCGCTCGAACACGGCGAGATCCGCGTCGAGCACCTCGACTCCGCCCGGATCGTGTTGCGCCAGCGCCGTACGCCCGGCCACCACGTGGAGCGACGCCTGCCGCGTGCTGCCCGCCTCGGTCAGCACGAGGGTGCCGTGCTCGAAATCGAGCGCCAGTAGACCGACCTTGCCCGGGATGGGCGCGCGCGGCGGCTTCCACCGGAAGCGGCCCGCGATCATCAGATGAAAGACGAGAAACAGCTCGCCCTCCGCTTCGACCACGATGCGCTTGCCGAGGCGCTGGAGGCTGACGATGCGACGACCGCGGACGGCGTCGAGAGGCGGGACGATCGAGCGGAGCAGGAAGGGACTGGCTAGCCGAACATCCTCCACGCGACAGCCGGCGATGCGCGGCTCGAGCGCATGAAGGTAGAGCGCGATATCAGGCAGTTCCGGCATCTGGTACGATCACGCCAGGCCCAGGCCCCAGAGGCACCAGGTTCAGTATGTTCGCGGTTCTGGCCGGATTCGTCATCCTCGTGCACCTCGCGTTCGTCGCGTTCGCAGCGTCGGGAGCGTTGCTGGCGCTCCGATGGCGCTGGATTCCATGGGTCCACGTGCCAGCGGCCGCATGGGCGGCCTTGATCGAGTTCTCCGGCGGGACCTGTCCGCTCACACCGCTCGAGAATGACTTGCGCGCCAGGGCTGGCCTCGATGCTTACAGCGGCGACTTTATCGCGCGGTTTCTGTTTCCGGTGCTCTATCCAACTGGGCTGACACGCGAGGCGCAGTTCGTCATCGGTGCGGTCGTCCTGGTCGTGAACGTGGCGCTCTACGGCTGGCTGTGGCAGCGCGGTCTGAATCCTTTCCGGGCCGCCGTGCGTATGGACAAGTGAGGGCAAGAGCTATGACATGCAGCCGTTGTGCCAGGGATATCGAGGCCGATTCGACCTTCTGCCGCTATTGCGGGGCGCCCGTGCAGACGTCTGAGCCCGCAGCGCCGCGGCGGCTGACGCGGCGGCCGGCCGAGGGGAAGCTCGGCGGCGTCTGCGCCGGCATTGCCGCGTATCTCAACACGGATCCGACGGTGGTCCGGCTGCTTTGGGTCATCCTTTCCGTGGTCCCCGGCGTCATCATCGGGGGAGTCATCGCCTACGTGGTCGCCTGGATCCTGGTGCCGGCCGAGGCCGCCGACGTCCCGCGGTCTGCGACTGTTCAGCGACTCCAGCGTTCGGTGACGGATCGCAAGATCGCAGGCGTGTGCGGCGGACTGGCGGCGTACTTCGGCGTCGATTCGACGCTCGTGCGGATCGCCGCTATCGTCCTGGCGATTTACCCGGGCGCCGTCATCTGCGGCGTGCTGATGTACGTGCTCGCCTGGTTCGTCATGCCGTCGGCAGGATCGGAGCGGCTCGAGCCGTCGCCGTCCACGCCGTGACGGCACGTCCGGCTGAAGCCGGACACTACGTGCCTTCTTCGGTGATGTCCGCGGCGATCTCGATTGGGATGCAGCCGCGGACGCTCGTTGCCGCCGGGCACTTGTCCGCGCGTGTCGCCACGGCGCGCTCGGCCGCCTCGCGCGTTCCCTTCGGAATGCTGATGCGGTAACGGACGCGCATCCGCGCGATCCGGAGCACACGATCCACCGCCTCGACGTCTCCTTCGACATCGGCCGACACCTTGTTGGGTTCCACCGGTATCTGGCGCACTGCCAGTGCGCCGGCA
>Ga0187893_10005158_pt1 | contig 23802 bp, 21 predicted proteins | sample MA1701074metaG_FD_139574 | JGI IMG/M metagenome (GOLD analysis project Ga0187893, IMG submission 139574) | White microbial mat communities from a basaltic lava cave in the Kipuka Kanohina Cave System on the Island of Hawaii, USA - MA170107-4 metaG ...
CAACGGTCTTCTCGACTCGCTCCGCGCCCGCGATTATATCCCAAAGAGCGACACACCCTTTACGTTTCATCCTCATATTTGCCTGTAGCCGGGCAGAAAAACTACGGTGCAACGCAAAGTTAGGCTGGGCGCGGTGCGTCACCGCTTCATCATTCAGCCGCTTGCCCGCTCCGGTTGATCGTTACGCCATCGTGCGCTGCTCTCACCATCAGGAGTCGTGCGTTTATTGCTTCGGTCTCATCCGTCAAAGATCGTGCCGTTGCTGTCCGTCTCCGGCAGTAAACTCTTGAGCGCCGGGGTCTAACATGATATAGACAGCGCGGCTGTGCATATACTATGCGATGCCTGCATCCACATCTATATGCCTTCGATCAAACTGGCATATAGAACTAGAGGCTTCTCAGGTCTCTACATTATATGCCTCCTTCACTGCCACTCTTTCAGCGATGTCTGGTTCCATTGGCCTGAGCCAACCTGAGATTAAAACTAATCGATCAGCCTCTTCGTTCAAAGTCGTGTGTTCATGAAAACCGCGCAATAATACGCCTGAGCGTGTGCAAAATCAATTCAGATTTTTCTCACTATGCGCGTGTCACAAACAACACCGCTCGAACTGTTTTGACGAAACCCGCTTGAGCAAGCGAATGCGCTGTTGGGTTTTATGTTTGGTAGTCAGGAAAAGGTGAGGCTCAAGTCTGTAGGAAAAGCCTGGGAGCGCAGGCGGCTCGCCTGCCAGTCTCACGCATTCGCGCGGCTGCAAGTGCGAATACCCATCTGTTTTTTCTTTCCTCAATGTTCGATATTGCAAGTCAAGCGGGCGGGCCGCCCGCGCTCCCAGGTTTGCGCGCTTCTCTCACAATATCTATAAACTGACGCGCTCTTTCCGTGATCAAATCGGCTCGACCTTCGCGAAGAGCTTTGATATCGACGAGGTCTGTTCCGACTCCTAATGCGCTCGCTCCGGCTCGGATGAAATCAGCCGCCGTCTTGAGCGAAACGCCCCCCGTCGGCACAAGCTCTATCTGAGGGAGAGGAGCTTTGAGCGACTTGATATAACTCGCGCCGCCGAGATTGCCCGCCGGGAAAATCTTCACGAAGTCAGCGCCCGCTTTCCACGCCTGAACCACTTCTGTAGGAGTCAACGCTCCGGGCATAACCGTTATTCCGTAACGGCGACAACAAGCGATCATATCGAGGTCGAGCGCGGGGCTGACGACGAATTGCGCGCCCGCCAGTATGCAGGCCCGCGCCGTTTCCGAATCAAGCACCGTCCCCGCGCCTACCAAAACGTCAGAGCCGAAACGCAAAGCGACCTCTTCGATCACCCGCACGGCTCCCGGAACGGTCATCGTGATTTCAAGAATTGAAATGCCGCCTTCTCTGATGGCATCGATTGCGCGCATCGCTTCGTCAGCAGAAGCCGCGCGCACGACAGGTATCAATCCCGTCTCGGTGATCCATCGAATGACTTCTGATTTGTTCATCAACCCTCCGATCAGGCAGCAGGCGAAACTTTTGCCTTTGCAACTACTCAGCCCCGTCAGGGGCGACCTGTCTATAGAATGTGGTGCGCTGTTTCTTCCTTAGCTCCGTAGGAGCGACCTGTTCCCAATCTTTCATCAAAGGTCGCTCCTACGGAGCTACTGCTTTATGTCGCATCGCCTTTCTATAAACAGGTCGCTCCTATGGAGCTAAACCAATACACAAGCAGGCAATAGAATGAGGCTTCCGCAATTCAGCCAGCAGCCTGAGTCGATACTTTTGCCTTTTGCCTTCCTCATCACCTTGCCACTCGTGCTGTGCCGCCTTTCATCGCGCGCTCGACTTCCGCAAGCGTCGCCATAGTCGTATCTCCCGGCGTCGTCATCGCAAGCGCGCCGTGAGCCGCGCCGCATTCAACGGCCCACCCGGGGCCGCGTCCCTCGATCAATCCGTAAATCAACCCTGAAGCGAATGAATCTCCCCCGCCCACGCGGTCGAATATTTCCAGATTCTCGCGCATCGCAGCCTGATAAAACTCGCCCGCGAAATAGCAGATCGCGCCCCAATCGTTGATCGTCGCAGTACGAGCATTTCGCAAAGTCGTGGCGACTACTTTGAAGTTCGGGAACTCTTTTATTGCGCGCTCCATCATTCGTTTGAAACTTTCCGTTTCGAGTTTCGAATGATGCTCATCGAGTCCTTCGACCTCGAAGCCTAGCGCGGCAGTGAAATCTTCTTCATTGCCTATCATCACATCGACGAGAGGCGCTAACTCGCTATTGACTTCTCTTGCGCGCGACGGGCCGCCTATTCCCTTCCACAGCGAATCGCGATAATTGAGATCATAAGAGACAATCGCGCCGTGACGTTTGGCTGCTTGCATCGCTTCTCTTGCGACTGCGGGCGTCGTTTCGGACAACGCGGCGAATATGCCTCCGGTGTGAAACCATCGCGCGCCCTCGCGACCAAAAATTTCTTCCCAATCGATATCGCCCGGTCGAAGTTGCGAGACGGCTGTGTGTCCGCGGTCGGAGCAACCAAGCGCGGCGCGAATCCCAAACCCGCGCTCGGTGAAATTCAATCCGTTGCGCACTGCGCGGCCAACTCCGTCATACTTCACCCATCTGATGTGCGATTGATCGACGCCGCCCTGATAGATCAAATCTTCGATGAGTCGCCCGACCGGATTATCAGCAATCGCTGTCACGATGGCAGTATCCAGGCGAAAGCATCGTTTGAGTCCGCGAGCGACGTTGTACTCGCCGCCGCCTTCCCACACCTGAAAAGCGCGAGCAGTATGAATACGGCCTTCGCCGGGATCGAGGCGCAGCATCACTTCGCCGAGGCTCACAAAATCCCAGCGACAATGTTCTTTCGATTTTATGTCGAGCGGTTCTGTCATCTTATCAACCCGCGACGTTTTCAAGATTGACGGGATCGAGTCGCGGCGCGAGCAGATGAATTATCAGCAATGCGACCAGATAAGCCGAGCCTGCGATGATAAAGATCGGCACATAGCTCCCCGTTCTTTCGAGTATCTCGCCGACGAGCCTTGCGATCATCATACCGCCTATCGCGCCAGCCATCCCGCCGATGCCGACGACTGAGCCTACGGCCTGTCGCGGGAATGTGTCCGAGGCTATCGTGAAAATATTTGCAGACCAGCCCTGATGAGCCGCCGCCGCCAGTCCTATCAAAATCACCGCGACCCAGAGGTTCGAAGTCTGAGACGCGAACATTATCGGCACGACACAAAGAGCGCATATGAGCATCGCCGTTTTGCGCCCGCGGTTGACGCTCCATCCTCGATGGATGAGCGCGGAAGACAACCAGCCGCCGCCGATGCTGCCCACGTCGGCAATGAGATAAATTACGACGAGCGGCAGTCCGAAATCCTTGAGACCCAATCCGTGTTGCTTGTGCAGAAAGTCGGGCAGCCAGAAAAGATAAAGCCACCAGATAGGGTCTGTCATGAATTTCCCTATGGCGAAGGCCCACGTCTGGCGATGAGGAAAGAGTTTCGCCCACGGAGTTTTACCCGGCGGATCAGGCGGGTCGCTTTGAATATAATACAGTTCCGCTTTCGTCAGCTTAGGATGCTCTTCGGGCCTGCGATAAAACGCCAGCCAGAATATGAGCCATACGAAACCGATCAGGCCCGTGAGGATGAATGCCCATCTCCATCCCAGCGCGAGCGTGATCCACGGCACGACGAGCGGAGTCACGAGCGCGCCTACGTTCGTGCCTGCATTGAAAACGCCTGTAGCAAGCGCGCGCTCTTTTTTTGGAAACCATTCGGCGACCGTCTTGATCGAAGCCGGAAAATTTCCGGCCTCGCCGAGACCGAGCAGGAAGCGCGCAAGGCTGAATCCCATGACAGATCGCGCCAAGGCGTGCCCCATCGCCGCGAGGCTCCAGAAAACTATCGCTATCGAAAATCCCTTGCGCGTCCCTATCCAATCCATCAAACGACCGACGACGAGCAGGCCAATCGCATAGGCTGTCTGAAAAGAGAAAACTATCCAACTGTATTCAACTTCAGTCCATCCGATCTCGCCTTGAAGAGTCGGTTTGAGGATGCCTATGACTTGTCGGTCGATGTAGTTGATCGTCGCCGCAAAAAATAATAACGCGCATATCACCCAGCGATAATGCCCGATGCGAGCGGATACTCGCGTGACGACCGGTTCACCGCTCTCGGATTTCGGGAGCGTCGCTTCTTCGGCGATCAGATTTTTCATAGGTTGACCCCGCTGGCGAGAAAGCCTCCATCGACGACGAGTACTTCGCCCGTGACGAAACTGGCCGCGTCGGAAGCGAGAAAGATCGCCGCCCCTGCCAGTTCTTCGACTCTGCCGAATCTCTTCATCGGCGTGCGCGTGATGAACTCGCGCCCGCGAGCCGTATCATCGAGCAGATGATGATTGAGAGCCGTGCGAAAAACTCCCGGAGCGATTGCGTTGACCGAGACTCCATATTCGGCCCACTCGATAGCAAGCGATTTCGTAAGTGATGCCACAGCCGCTTTGCTGGCCGAGTAAGCCGCTACTTCGTAGAGCGCGACGAATGTCGATAGCGAAGCGATGTTGATGATGCGCCCGTAGCGTCGCTCTATCATGTGTCGCCCGAAGACCTGACAGGCTCTTAGGGTGCCGGTCACATTGGTATCGATGATGTCGTTCCAGTCTTCTTCAGAATAGTCAACGGTCGGCGCGCGTTTGGTTCGACCGGCAGAGTTGACCAGAATATCGACCTGTCCGAACGCTTTGACCGAGTGTTCGAGTACACTTTGCAAAGAGGCTCGGTCGGATACGTCTGACGTGAGGCGGAGCGTTTTTCGCCCGCGCTCTTCGATTTCTTTCGCCGCCTCTTCGACCTGCTCCCTGCGGCGGGAAGTCGGTATGACATCCGCGCCAGCCTCGGCCAGCCCGTGCGCTATCGCGCGGCCAATGCCTGAAGTGCCGCCCATTACAACTGCAACCTTGCCATTTAATTCCAATCCTGCGTAAGCCATGATCGCCTTCTCTCAGTCGAATTTCTGTCGCTGGTCGAATTCGACTTCGACCGTAAAGGTCATACCAATAACATTCTGAAGGGACACTGTGTAACACCACCGGCTGATCATTGTCAAGCGCTTTTTCCTATGGCTCAAACCTTTTTTGAGCGGGCGAAATTGTTTGAAAGTCAGGCTCAGGTTGATTTGGTGGTTGAGAATTATCTTGCCTTCTCGATGCTTGTGTGGTTAAATGACTTTCTTTCAATTTGAAAATGGTTTAACCATTTTCTCGAATCACTCTTAACAGGGAGAAAAAGGATTGTCCGCTCCTGGCCGATCAAAGATAGTTCGTCGAGAGGTTGGCGCAAACGTCTGGCTCGGTTTTGATGGGTCGGAGTTGCTCGTCGGGCCTTCGCAAAAACTTTGCTTCGAAATACTGGAAACGGAAGAGGCAGTCGGGCGAGCGATGTTCGAGGAGATAGAAGAGGCGGCGAGCGTCAAACGGGGCGATCTTGTAATAATTCTTCTCGGCGGGCGAGGAGCGCAGGCGCTTCATCGCCTGCTTGGAAGGATGGCTCAAAGAGGAGAGGGGGACGCTCTGCTCGGACGACTTCAGGTATTCACCCAGGATGCGCTCGCGCCTATGAGAATGGATAACCAATTGAGCTTCGTCCGCGATTTCGAGCGTCTGCTCGGAGATGCTTTCTTCGAGAAGGTGAAAAGTTTCACTCCCATCTGGACAAACACAGGCGATCTGGAAGGCGAGATGGCGCGCTATGTTGAAAAGCTCGAATCGCTCGGCGGCATAGATATTTTCTTTCTCGGACACGGACCGGAATCTGAAGCGGCATCGCATCTGGCTTACATCAAGCCCGAGTCGGGCGCGACGGCGAACGATTTTGCGGGGGTGATACCGATTTCTTCGAGCATACTTGAGCATCACATCGCCAAATTCAAAGCAGGAGGAAGCTCTGTCACTGAAGAAGACGAAAGAGAGTGCCGTCTTGCCTCGCACATTCTGACTCTTGGGCCAGCCGCGATCCTCGGCGCAAAGAGAGTGGTGCAATCCGTCGTAGATGCCAGCACCGCTCCCGCCAAGCGCGCAAGCTATAGTCGCGTACTTGAGACGGAGATTTCTGAAGACGTGGAAGAGCGTGCAAAGCAGATGGATGCAAACCCCGGCCTGTGGATACGTTTGCATTCAAACGTCAGGTCATTGATTCTGCCGGATGTTCTGCAAAGCTGAAATCCGGCAAGGTGAAGCTGAACGATTATGTCAACCTTCGACATCGCACAGGTTGCTTTGATCAGCGAATACGCGATCATCGTTGATCCGAGAGACAATCTGGCTGTAGTCAAGAAAGAGACATCTCCGGGTCTCGAAGTTGCGCTGCCCGATGGTCGCATCATCGGCGTGAAGGCAACTGTGCGTCCGGGGCATCGCTTCGCCACGCGCAGGATCGAGTCGGGTCACTTCGTTCTGCAATTCGGCCATCCCATCGGAACCTCGCTCGGCATAGAAGAAGGCCATCTCATCTCGCACGATAATATGTCGAATGCAGTTCCTCACGTGCGCGATCTGCCTGAAAATCTTTTCACGCCGCCTCCCACATACATTCCCGAACCTGAGCGCGCGACTTTTCAGGGATTCCGCCGCGCGGACGGGCGCGTGGGAACGCGCAATTATGTTTTGATAGTGCCGACAAGCATGTGCGCGAGCCACGAGGCGCAGCAAATATCGATGATTTCAGAATTTCTGCTCTACAAGCGCGAGAAGTTTCCCAATGTAGATGGCGTGGTGGCCATACCTCATAACAAAGGCTGCGGATGTCAGGACGGTTCGAATATCGAGGTTATGCTCCGCACGCTTGCCAACTACGCGGATCATCCGAACGTCGGCGCGGTCATCCTGATGGATCTGGGCTGTGAGAAAACGAATCTGGCGAAGGTCGAAAAATATCTGCTCCGCCGCGAGCAGTCCTTCAACAAGCCTGTTGCGAGGATAGGCATTCAGGACGAAGGCGGCACGATGGCTGCCATCGAGCGCGGGATGAAAGAGGTCGAATGGATGCTCGCGGAAGTCAACCGCGCTGTGCGTGAAGAAGCGTCCGTGAGTGAGCTTGTTTTAGGCGTCAAGTGCGGCGGGTCGGATGGCTTTTCGGGCATCTCTGCCAACCCTGCGCTTGGTCGCGCTTCAGACCTGCTCGTCCGTTCAGGCGGCACGGTGTTGATAACGGAAGTGCCGGAATTTTGCGGCGCGGAGCATATACTCGCCAATCGCGCAAAGGACTCAGAGACGGGCCGCGCAGTCTATCGAATGGTCGATTGGTACAAAGAGTTCGCGGCTAAATTCGGCGCGGTGCTCGATCAGAATCCGAGTCCCGGCAACGTCGCGGGCGGCCTTCTCAACATCACCATCAAGTCGCTCGGCGCGATTGCCAAAGCCGGAACCACGCGCATCGAAGGCGTCACAGAGTATGCCGAAACGCCTCGCAGCCGCGGCGTCAATTTGATGCAGGGGCCGGGCTATGATCAGGAATCCACTCCGGGACTTGTCGCTGCCGGAGCTACGATCATAGTATTTACGACGGGGCGAGGCACGACAATAGGAAATGCCATCGCGCCTGTCGTCAAGCTGGCATCGAACACTTCAGTCTTCGAGCGCATGTCGCGCGATTTGGATCTATCGGCGGGCGGCATCATCGATGGAACTGAAACGATTGATGAAGTCGGAGCGCGCATCTTCGAACACGCCCGCCGCGTAGCGAGCGGAGAGATCATGGCGAAGGCTGAAATGCTCAAGCACCGTGAATTTCAATTCTGGGGAGAACAGGCAGTATCGCTTTAGTAAAAGGAAATTCTTTGGAGTGCTGTGACTTGTCGCAGCTTTTCTTCTGCATTACGCCAAACTAAAGCGGGGACAAGTCCCCGCACTCCAAAGGCGAGATTAAAAGCGGCCATCATAGGCGCGCGCTTCATTATCGATGAATATAACAGCGCGAAAGGATCAACCCATGGAAGAGTTGACTCTCAACCCAATCACGCCAGAGACCTGCTTCGTATCAGCCACGCACAAAGGCAAGGGCCGCCGCACGGCTGTCGCTCCGGGCGTGACCGCTGCGCGCTTTTTGCACTACGGGCGCATAACGATTGAATCAGGTGACGCGCCTGTCAGTTTCAACAATGAAGATCATGAAACCGGACTGGTGTGTTTGAAAGGCGAGGCGCGGGTTTCGACCGATGGGCAGACCTTCGCGCTTGCGCTCTACGACGCGCTTTACATATCGCGCGATTCCGGTATCGAAGTCAGCGCAGGCGATCAAGGATGCGACCTTGCAGAAATCTCCGCGCCGGTCGCCAGTCGGTATCCGATCAAGTATGTCGCGTTTTCCGAAGTGCGCCAAGATCCCAAACTCCACACCATCGCGGGCAAGCCGCCTGCCGAACGCGACCTCAACGTATTGATAGGCAGCAACGTCGAGGCAGGGCGCATTATGGCGGGCGTGACATTCTCAAGACCGGGCAACTGGACATCGTGGCCGCCGCACGAACACGCGCGCCTGCTCGAAGAAGCATATCTTTTTATTGACATGCCTGAGCCTTCCTTCGGCGTACAGTTCGTTTACACCGATCCGAAAAAACCGGAACTGGTTCAGGTCGTTCGCGAAGGCGATTGCGTATTGATGCCGAGAGGCTATCACCCGAATGTCGCTGCGCCTGGAGGACAGATAAATTTTTTGTGGATGATGGCAGCGATGCGCGAAGGCGAAGATCGATTGTTCGGAGTCGTCAATGTTCAACCTGAATTCGCTTCTTCAGGGTCAGGGCTTGAAGCCGTACAGGGAAAATGAGGCGGCTGTATATGCATCACAACCGGGACAGTGTGATACTGTAATTGCCGAGCTTATAGCGACCGGTTAATTTGACAATGTACAGACCGTCGAGTTGTGGCGTAAATGCTTCCTGCTTCCCTTTCCTGCTTCTGGGACTCGTGCCAAATGGCCCGACTGTAAAGCTCTTCACGCTCTTGCCATGCGGATCATAGATTTCCACTGATATAGCCAAATGCGGAGTCACTTCGAAAGCGAAAAGCAGCGGGGTATTAGCCGAGGATTTGACCCCGTACTTCCTTATCTGATCCGGGGCTAGTGGTTCTGTCTTGCTCTTGCCGACCTGGATAATCTCGATGTCTTTAGGCAGATCAGGAGATTCAAGTTCTTTTATTTTGCGGATCGCTAATTCTCTGAACTCTCCGTCCTCGAACATGGACAGGTATTTTTTGAAATCGTCGCTGTTCGTGCTGTTCTCTATCCGCCGCCACTCAAGTCGATCCATCTGTCGGATTTTTCTTCTTGCCTCTTCCATATACTTCCCGTTCGGGTATTTCACCAGATAGGTTCGATAATTTTCCACAGAATCGCTGTCTTTTATTTCATTCCAGTAACTATCTTCAGGCGAAGGAGTGACAGGTGGCGCAGCGATCCTTCCCTTATTGTTACCTGCCTTCTTAAACACGAAATCGCCGCTATCATGGCCGGAGTTGCGAATCACTCCATATTCAGGCGTCTGCCTGGCCTTGCCCGCCACCTGTTCGAGTATGTAGCGATTGAATAATTCCGAAGCGGTGAACTCGTCGCTCTCGATTTGCCGCAAGCCTCGCAACAAAGCACCGGCAAAGACTGAATGCCCGCCCCCGCCGCCGTCATCAACAGGCTCGTTGCCGCCGCTTGCGATCAGAATGCGAGAGCGGCCTTCGCGCATCTTGTCGAGAAACCGTCGCCGCTCCGCAGGCATGATGCCCACCAGATCATCTCGCCCCAGCATTCCTGAATAGCAACTGTCGGATATGACCAGAACGTGCGGGGCCGCTACGCCCTTGATGTTTCTGGTCACATCATCGGCGCTGATCCATAGCGTGTCGCTGTCGGGTCGCGCATCTACGGGCTGCCAGTAGGCCGCGCCTACGCTCCTGTCATAAAAGCCATGACCGGCATAGTAGATGAGCAGATAAGATTGCTCATCCAGCGTTCGTCTGTACTCGTTGAGCGCGTTGACTATCTGCTCGCGCCCTGCGTCAGTGAGCAGCTTCGTCTGAAAGCCGTAGCTTTCGCGCAGCGCGCGCTCAAGCGCGACTGCATCGTTGATGGCGGTATTCAATCGCTTCAGATATCGATAGCTGTTGTTGCCTATGATGAGGGCGAAATACCTCGGCGGCCCGACGTTCATCTCTCTTCGATTGCCGGTCTGCCCGCGCTGGGCGAACCCGGAGACAGAATCGAATATAAGCAACATCAGCATGAAGAACACGAGCAGCAAGGCTTTGGCTCGTTGCCGCAGGATGGGATTCAACCTGTCTTTCATCGTAATCCTCCACATCGAAAGAGCGATTCGCCTGAGCGATCACTTGTCGAGCTTCCTGGCTTCGACTACGACGCTTGCAGTTTGCCACTTCATCATATCCAGAGTCGGTGATGCCGTCTGCCCTTTCCCTGATTGTCCTCTGGTCAACGTCTCGACCTGTTCGCTGAACCGTTTGCTCTTGAGCAGATCGAATACTTCCGCCCACTTATAGTTTTCTTTTTCGTATCCGTTCTCCTGACCGAAATTCAGTTTCGAAGAGCAAAGCAGAGCGATGACCACATCTCTGCCCGCAGGCTCAGTGACCAAAAATCCTTCTCGCGTCACAGGGTCTCGAAATATTTTGTGTGCGCCTTTCTCTACACGGTTATCTTTCTGATCAGCGTTCGGAAATATGCGCGTCGCCACATCATCATCAGTGTCAACCGGGTCGCCTGTGCTGAAAACGATCAGGTAAAGGTATCCCGGCTCGCTGGTCTGAACCTCGTAAGAGACGCTTTCGTTATAGGGTTTCCCGCCGACGGTGCCGAAGTAGTATATGTTTTCTTTTTTTCCTTCCAGTGTGCGTATGGTCAGGGTGATAGTCGAAACCGGGTTCGACAGCGCGACAGCGGGCGCTGTCAGCGTTTCGCCGAACAGCGGTTGATTTTCGAGCGGAACGGGGAAGAACTCGAAATAAGGATACTGCTGCTGATCGGGCCTGAGCATCTTTTTACGATAAAGCCCCTCCATTCCGCTGACGAGCGACGATTTCAAATCCCTCAGAGTCGTTCGAGAGTTTTCCATGTACTGATCGAGCAGGTATGAAAATGCGCCTCTGTAATAGTCCGGTCTCACAGGAATCGAATATGCCAACTGGTGTGGCTGTGCGGCGGAGAAGATGACGACGCCGGTAGTCTTAATCGCTTCTTTATCGACTACCGTCAGTCCCCGCGATCCCGAAGAGGGCGAGATGCGGTAGTCGTCAGCGATGCCTTTGCCGCCGGATCGTGTCACGAGACTTTTCATGTCTTCCAAAGGGGGCAGGTATCTGGCGATTGCCTGCGAGCCGTCAGCAGCCTTATCTCTTGAACCGCGAGAAACAGTTCCCGAAAAACAGGAATCGAAGACCAGCACAGACATGCGCCCCGACAGTTGATTGATCAACAAGCTGAGTTCATCATCTATGATCACGCTGTCGGAAGATTCGCCCACGTCATAAGGGGCGAGCGATTCATCTCTCGTATCTCCCGGCGTATTTTTCGCTTCGTCGCCGTCAGCATCATTTACGTTCGTGCCGTGACCGGAATAGAGAAAGAACACTCGATCTCCGGGTCTGGTTTCTTTTATCAACCAGCTTTTGAACGCCTCTCTGATATTATGCGCCGTCGCCTCGTCTCTTAGCAGAGTGCGGATTTCCGTCTCTCGAAATCCGTATTTCTCTATCAGTATCTTTCTGGTTTCGCGCACATCTTCTTCCGCGCCGGGAGTCGGATTCTCAGGAAAGTTTTTGTAGACATCCGTGCCGACGAGCAGCGCGCGCCTTGCCGGTCGAGCGCCCTGCGTTTGGCTGGCCGGAGCGAAGAGGAAAATCATAGAAAGAACGGTGAGCAGATAGAGAGCGATGCGATTTATCATGTCTTTTCTCTTTCTTGAATTATCGGTGGTGGTAAAAAAGTAAGGCTCGACTATTTGAGTGAAATCCACCACAGAGTCGAGGAGGACACAGAGCGGGCGCAGAGATTTTCTCTGCGTTGTTTCAGCGTTCTCTGCGACTCTGCGGTAAAAGAAAACTTCATAGCAGACCCATTCAATTCCAGCTTTACCATTTCCTCACTACCGCAAATCTTTTTCCCGGTTCTTCTGTTGTTGATGTCAAAACAAAGAGATTCAGAAATGAACCCGGTGCAACGAGAGGACGATAAGATTATCACGAAGATTCGTGAATCGTAAATCACAAAACATGGCTGTGTGAGTATTGAGTTGTCAGGATGGTTTTCACAGGCGGGATCAGAATAGAACGCGGATGACGCGGATCAAACGGATTTACGCTGATCTGATCCGCGACGATCCGCTCAATCCGTTTGATCCGCGTTCTATTTCCGAGAATAAAATGACCCGAAAGAATTCATCGCTGAATTATAGTCGCTCACGAAGCCCGCGCCGCTACGACCATGATCTCCACTTTGAACTGCGGCCCTGCCAGTCGGCTCTCGACTGTAGCGCGAGCGGGCGGCTGTCCCGGCGTCACCCATTCATCCCACACCGAGTTCATCTCCTTGAAGGTCGAGATGTCAGCGAGCCATACATTGGCGGATAGAATTTTCGATTTGTCAGTGCCAGCCTCTGCCAGAAGGCCATCTATTTTGGCCAGTATCTGTCGAGTCTGACCGGCGACATCCGCTTCGGGGTCGTCGGCCACCTGACCCGCCAGATACACAGTGTCATTATGGATCACAGCCTGACTCATGCGCGGGCCTGCCTTGATGCGTTCGATTGCCATTCTCTCGATTCCTCCTGTCTCTCGATTGCAGATGTCTTTTATCTTAGCTGTTGAAGTCGACGGCCACCGTGTTGCCGCCGCTGATGAGTATGCCGACGCGCTCTCGCGGTCGAATCTGATATCGACCGGACAGGAGCGCCGCCATCGCCGCCGCCCCGCCCGGTTCGGCAACGATTCTCATAACTTTCCAAAGAGTTTCCTGCGCTTTGCGAATCGCATCATCGGTGACCAGTACAACCTCTCTCACATATTTTCTGGCAATCGGAAATACCAGTTCACCGATGCGCCGGGGGGCGAGCGAGTCCGCCGCGATGCCGTCCGCTTCAGCATCGACAGGGTGTCCGGCCTCAAATGCCTTCGATAATGTCGGAGATAATTCAGGCTCGACGCCGATGATATTGATATTGCCAGCATACCAGGCCGCGATGCCTCCGATGAGTCCCCCGCCGCCGACGGCGACAAGCAGGGTGTCGAGGTCAGGCGTCTGATCTTCAAGCTCAAGACCGACTGTTCCCTGCCCTAACAACGTCTCTGTTTGATCGAACGCATGTATGGGCAATGCTCCTGACTCGGCGGCCCACAGTTCACTTGCGCCCAGCGCGTCTGCATACCGCTCGCCTGCCACAACGAGATCGGCCCCATATCCGCGGATACGCTCCATCTTTGCAGGCGATGAGATACCGGGGACGAATATCCTCGCAGGCACGCCGAGCCGTCGGGCTGCGTAGGCGACCGCCACGCCGTGATTGCCGCCTGTGGCTGCGACGACGCCCGCGTGCGGAATTTGCCGTGTCAGGAGATTCGTGAACGCCCCGCGCACTTTGAATGAGCCGGAGTGTTGAAGCAGTTCTAATTTGAAACTCAGGAGAGCGGGGCCGAGACTGAAATCAGCCGCATCGACATTGATCGCAGGTGTGCGACGTATGTAGGGCCGAATCTTTTGCTCGACCTCGGATATTTGATCGCGGCTAATTACCTTATCGAGTGTTATGACCATGAATTCTCCGTATCGATCAGCAAACATTCCGGTTTGGCAAGCCCTGTTGCTTGCCCGACGATTGCGTTTCGTAGTATAAGTGAAATTAGAGAATTAGGCAATTAGGGAATTAACTAATTATGGATAAAGATATCGCCTCTGCAATTCAGGCGCTCGCCAACGAGCGCAGGCTCCAGATAATGGAATGGCTGAAAGACCCCGCGTCCCACTTTCCGCCGCAGGTTTACGGAGATCTGGTCAAGGACGGAGTCTGCGGGGTGTTCATTGCAGAGAAACTCGGCGTCAGCCAGCCGACGGCGAGCGTGCATCTCAAAATTCTATGTCGCGCAGGGCTTATTCATTCAAAGCGAATCAAGCAATGGATATTTTATAAGCGCGATGAAGGCCGTATAAAAGAAATCAAGAAAGCCATATCAGTCAGCATTTAATCCCGCGCATTCAAAGCACCGAGGAAACATCGCTGCTGATTCCCGCCCGGCTTCATCAACTGAGGTTCGATCAGTTTATTCATGCGCCTGTCGAGGTAAAATTATTCGCCCAGCCTATGGCGCGTCGCTCATCAACAAACTGATGTTGTGAGTGAGTCATAAAACTCTTAAACTGATGAGCATCGATGAGTCGGGCTACTACAAAAGAATTCGTCGCTGAAGGCACTCTGATAGCGCACTATCGAGTGATCGAACCAATAGGCGCGGGCGGCATGGGCGCGGTCTACAAAGCGAGGGACGAGCGTCTCAACCGCATAGTCGCGGTGAAAGTCCTTCCGCCCGATATGGTCGCTCACGAAGATCGCCGACGCCGATTCCTTCAGGAAGCCCGCGCTGCCTCCGCGCTCAATCATCCGCATATCCTCACCGTCTATGAAATCGGCGAGAGTGAAGGCAAGCCTTTCATAGCCATGGAGTACATCGAAGGCGAAACTCTGAGAGAGAAAATCAAGTCGCGCACTCTCGCAATCGGTGACGCTTTGGACATCGCCAGTCAAATCGCTCAGGGACTCTCGAAAGCGCACGAACACGGAATCGTTCATCGCGATCTAAAGCCTGAAAATCTCATGATCAGCCGCGACGGTTACGCTAAGATTCTGGACTTCGGCCTTGCCAAACTCGTCGAGCGCAAGCGCGCATCTCAGGCCAACAGCAGCGAAAAAACCATTCTTCAGGTGACGACTCGTTCAGGCGTGATTTTCGGAACCATCAAATATATGTCGCCCGAACAACTCCTCGGTCGGAGAGTCGATCTGAGAAGCGACATCTTCTCTTTCGGAGTGGTGATCTACGAAATGCTCACTGGCCTGTGTCCTTTCGCCAATGAAAACGATATCGATACGATGCACTCCATTCTGCACGATGAACCCAAGCCGCCGCACGTCGTCAAATCCACCTTGCCGCGCGCCCTTCATCCGGTACTGGCGAAAGCTCTGGCGAAAGAACCTCGCGAGCGTTATCAAACCATTCGTGAATTCGCCTCGGCTATCAGATCGCTCAAGCGCGATATCGAATCGGGCAAGACTTCCCTTCCGGTCAAAACCAAACTGGTGCTCAAACCTGCGAGCGCGGCGAGTCGCGCTCCGCGAATCGATTATGAGAGAGAGCTTAACCCGGCTCAGTACGAAGCAGTGACGACGACAGACGGCCCGCTTCTGATCGTCGCGGGCGCGGGAACGGGCAAAACCCGAACGCTGGTCTTTCGCGTAGCGCGACTCATCGAAACAGGCGTCAGGCCCGAATCCGTTCTGCTTCTGACTTTCACGCGGCGCGCGGCTCAGAGCATGCTCTCGCGCGCCGCAGCGCTTGCCGATGAACGATGCCAGCGAGTATCGGGCGGCACATTTCATTCGATGGCTCACTCCACCCTGCGGCGTCACTCTGATTTAACCTCGGTTCATCGCTTATTCACCGTCTTCGATCAGAGCGACACCGAAGATTTGATAGACCTCGTGCGCCGCCAATCGGGGCTTACGACCAGAGACCGCAACTTCCCCCGCAAGCGCACCATCGGCGCGATCTTCAGCATGTCGGCCAACAAACTGCTTTCAATCGAAGAAGTCATCAGGAATCATTATCCACAGTTTTTTCATGCGACCGGCGATCTTGAAAAATTGCACAAGGCATTCGAGCAGTACAAGCGCGAGCGGCATCTGCTGACTTATGACGACCTGCTCACTCGACTCTGCGAGGCTTTGGAATCGAGCGAAGAACTTCGAGTGAAACTATCGAATCAGTATCGCTACATCATGGTCGATGAGTATCAGGACACCAACCGGCTTCAGGCGCAGATCGTGCGGCTCATTGCCTCGTCGCACGACAATGTGGCCGTGGTCGGAGATGAGTGCCAATCGATCTATTCGTTCCGGGGCGCGAGCTTCAGAAACATGCTTGAGTTCCCTGAGCTATTCCCCGCGGCGAGGGTGATAAAGCTGGAAGAAAATTTTCGCAGCACTCAGCCGATACTCGATGTGGCTAATACGATCATCAGCGAAGCGAGCGAAAGTTATGCGAAGCAGTTATTCTCGCGCACAAGCGAGGGGACGCCCCCCGTGCTTGTCCAAGCGAGCGACGAAAACGAGCAGTCGCGTTTCGTCGTGCAGCGCATAGAGGAATTGCGCGAAGAAGGCGTTCCCATTCAGGAGATGGCCGTATTGTTTCGGGCCGGGTCTCATTCGTTCGATCTCGAAATAGAAATGGGCCGTCACGGGATTCCATTTCGCAAGTTCGGCGGGATCAAGTTCGCAGAATCTGCGCACATCAAAGATACGCTCTCTTTCCTGCGGGTCGTAGTCAATCCATCGGATACCGTTTCGTGGTTCCGAATGCTGAAACTCCTCGACCAGATCGGCGATGCTACAGTTGAGCAGATTCTCGATTATCTCGAAGTGGAGAAGAAAGAATTCCGCACTCCGCGCGCTCGCGCCGGGTTGTTCAAGAAGTTGAAGCAGTTCCCGGCAAAGGCGAGTTACAAGGATCAACTCGTCCGTCTGGCTCATATGCTTGGGAACGTGATCGAACACAAGACCGTTCGCGCGCAGATGGCAGCCGTCGAGCGTTTTTATAGACCGATCCTTCAGGCCGCTTATGACGATCATCCGCGAAGGCAGCGCGAGATGGAGCATCTCGTCTCGATTGCGAAGCGGTACAAAAGCACCGAGGAGTTGCTCTCCGATGTCGCGCTCGATCCCATAGAGACTGCGCTGGCGGAATCGCAGGCGCGCGGCCAGGGGTTCGTCACGCTCTCGACAGTGCATTCGGCCAAAGGACTCGAATGGAACGCGCTGTTTGTGATCTGGATGGCTGACGGCTGGTTTCCGTCATCGCGAGCCTACGATGCGTTCGAGGATTTAGAGGAAGAAAGGCGATTGCTTTATGTCGCGGCGACGCGGGCCAAAGAGCATCTTTATTTCATAAGCCCTATGAGTTCTTACGACAGTGTTGAAGGAGGCTCGACGGGAGGCGTCTCGCGGTTCCTCGATGCGATACCGGCAACGGTGCTGCGTCGAGCCACGCTTGCGGGAGAATAGATAGAGGTCTAATGCTATACGTCGCAGGCCGACGGCTCTCGATTGTGCGCAGGGAGGATGGGCGACTGACGATAGAAGCAAGGATGATGAGAAACAGAGGCTTCTACTGTCGGATCGAGGCATTCACTACCTGATCCGAAAAATTAACTGCCGGGCAGGGATTCGAACCCCGATAAGCAATTCCAGAGACTGATTAAGCCCCTTGATCCCACCATTTTCGGGCGACCTCCGCCCGCAGAATCCGCAACTTACCTATCGCCGAATCTGATTTCATCACGATTCGTCACGCGCTACCAAGCGCAGTTGTCACACTGACAGTCACACTTCGAAGGATGATTGAGAGCAACACAGGCTTATGGCCACACTCGCACGCACAACACAGCCGACCTTGACCCGGAGCGAATCGCGCTACTTAGCGAAGCTCTCGGCTCTCACTCGTCAGCCTGATCCTCTGCGCTTCATCTGGCAGGTGATCAATTCGCGCCCCGCGGTCGATGGTGACGATCCTCAGCGTTGGCGCGTTCCGTCGGCAAGCCGAGACGAAGTGAGCTACCAGGTCGACATCGATTCGCGCACTTGCACATGCAACGGTTTTCATTTTCGTCGCCACTGCCCTCATCTTCGAGTCGCAGACTTCGCGGCTCGACTTCGACTCGAATTGATCAACGCGGGCGCATACAGCCCCTTACTCCCTGCGCCCGAAGCGCGGGCATCAACCAACTGGAGGAACCTATGAAACGACTTTCGCTCGTTTTGATTCTCTTGCTGGCAGCCGTCGCGCTGGGCGACGGGTCAGGTCCGGTCAGCCCTGGCACGATCGTCGAAGATCAATCGTCAGGCTCGACCGCCTGGGCGAATCCTGAAAACGTGGCCGCCATGCCCCGGCGCGATATCCGATGGCCGGATGAGATCGGCTCGCTGCGACGATGAGGATCGGCGAGCCGGTCTACAGGCAGACGCGCACGGTTTCGCTGAGACGTGCCGCGTAGTAGTTGCGATTCAAATTCACGACGAGGAGGAAACGATGCCCAACCCGGAAGTTTATTTGCTGGCGAAAGACGAGGAAGACCGCCGCCGCGAGGAGGCGAGACTTTCTCTTGAGGAGAAGAGCCGCGCGCAGGTGAAAGAGCGACTGAGGCAATCGATTGCTGAGATAGGCGAGCAGCTTCAATCCGTTGAGACGGAATCCGGCAAGCTCATCAAGCTGATCAATGAACGGCAGCAGGAAATCGAGAGCCTTCAATGGCAGATCGATCAGGGCGGGGTGAGCGTCGATCAGATGATCGGGTTCATCACTCGTCGCGACGCGCTCAGAGCATTGTTGCTTGCCGACAGGAAAAATCACTCGATTGCCCAGACGAATCACGCTCGGTTAGCGAACGAACAGGCGCGACTCTACACCCTGATGAGTCAAATCAATTTCTTGTCGGATACTGCACCCGTCGAAGAGATACTTAGAAGACAAGGAGCTTTATGATGAAACTCTACACCAAACAGGAATGGGCGGACATCGAAGCCGCAGCAGCAATAGCACCAGGCATGCGCAAAGGGCTTGCCGAGGTTGCAAAACTAGACTTCCGCATGCTCTCACCTTCGCAGCTTGCAGCCGTCGAAGAGCTTTGCACAATCACCGAACAGGTCACAGAGCTTGAGTTGCTCGTTCGCGCCATCAAGCGCGAAGACCCGACACTGAAAAACACTGTTCAGCAAGACACGCCGGTTTCAACTCAGCCGGTGAAGCGGCAGCAAAAGCCGGTCCGACCTCAGCCATTGCCAAAGGGGGCGTCTCTTGAGTTGAAGCGTGGAGTCTTGCCGTTCGAGGCTTCGGCGCTTTCAAGTCTGCCCATCCCTCGGCAACTACTCTGGGCAGCGGGCTGGATCGATTGACGAGTTTTCAGCCCTTGCCTCGCCTGTCGAAGTGGCCTTCTGGCCTCACTTGGCTTCGCGGGCTTACTGGCGGGGGCTTCCGCTTCGGAACTTCAGCCCCGAAGCGGCCCCGCCCGCCGGTGAGGACGACGCCGGCGAGCGGGTTTTTCACAAGCCGCGCTCGCGTGCGGTTGGAGGGATGATCATGCCAGACAAGGTTGAGCCATCGTTTCTGCACTCTGAGCTTGTCAGATGCGAGTGGCTACAGCTTGCAAATATCGCGTGGCGCGGCCATCTCACGGATGAGCGCGGCGTTGTGTTCGTTGATTTCCTCACCGTCGAGGCGCGCGAAAACGGGCTTGAGTTGCGAGTCTCGTTTATCGCAGCGGCTGCCGAAGATGAACTTCTTCAACGTGGCGATGACTGGAACATGCCAGCGATCTTCTTCGCTGATCTCTACCGCGATGCGCTCAGATATGACCCTTCGCGCGCAATCGTCGTGTGCGTGCGTCATCCGTCGGGCGAAGTCACTTATGAGGTGGTTGAGCGCGAACCCGCGCCGCCTGATGCTTTTCTTCAACACGAGCGACCGAGCAGTGTTGTTGAAGCCGTTGTTACAAATTGAGGAGCAACTATGTCGACCAGCAAATATGAAATCATCGCTCAATTCAAAGGCAGCGCCGCGATACTCGCGCAGTTTCGGCACATCCAGGCGGAAGCCCGCCGAACCTCGCGCACCATGATCGAAGGCTCGCGGGCCGAGCAACGGGCCGCGACCGAGGCCCGCCGTCGGGAAGCTCAGGCCACGCGCGAAGCGGATCGCGCTGTCCGGGAAGCTCATCGCGCACAGCAACGGATGTTTCGAGAGCGCGAGAGATTGCGCCGCGAAGACCTCGCCGCGCAGCGTCGTTACCTTCACTCGATTGAAAAAGAGCGAAACGACATTGAAAAGAAGCGGCGAGAAAATCTCGGTCGCGCGGGAGTCGGCATCGCGGGGCTTGGAGTGACTGCTGGCGGGATCAAGGTGGCCGCTGATTTCGAATCGAGCATGACGGAGTTGCGTCTCGCAATCGCTCGTGCGAAGGATGGAGCAGTTGACATGGGGATGCTCAACGCTCAGATGGCCGACCTCGAAAAACTCGCGGTCAAACTCGGAAACACACTACCTGGCACGACGGGCGATTTCGTCAATTTGTTCGTTGCCTTAAAGCAGGGCGGTATGGCTACCGAAGACATTCTCGGCGGCGCAGGTGAAGCGATAGCGGAACTGGCCGTGCTAACGCACTCGGAACCGGCTGCACTCGGAAAGCAATTTGCGCAGATGGGCCAGATGTTCAAACTCAAGCCCGAAGAGTACGGGGCGGCAGTCGAGCAGTTCCACGCGCTCTACAGGATGGGAGTCGATCCGACAGAGTTGATTGAATCCTCAAAGTTCTTTGCGCCTCGCGCGGGCGCGCCGCTCGGCATGACAGGGATCGAAGGAATGACTCAGGCCGGAACCTTGCTCGGATTGTTGAACCGCTCAGGGCTTGGCGGCGGGATCGGCGGGCGCGATGTCTCGACGATGATGCAGCACATGACGATGAGTACGAAGGCGCAACAAAAGATGATGGCGGAGTTAAAGGGCAAGGGGATCGATCTTCAGTTCTTCGACAAGAAAGGCAAGTTCATGGGCCTCGAAAACATGGTGATTCAACTTGAAAAGCTCAAGAAGCTTTCGCCTGAAGATCAGCTTGATGCCACAAAAGCGTTGTTCACCGAGACGGGCGCGACTGCTGCGGGCAACCTGATTCAAGTCGGCGTTGAGGGTCTAAGGAAGTATGTCGAAGAGCAGGGGCAGATTATATCTCGACAGGAAGCCATCAATCGACTTCAACAGGATTTCAACCAGCAGTGGGAAGCTCTCAAAGGTACGGGCGTGAATGTCCTCGTTCGACTCTTTACTCCCGCGATGACCGCGCTCAAGCCCTTGCTCACGGCAACAAATGAATTGCTCGGTTATCTGGAAGGGCTGGCGAAGACCAATCCCGGACTTGCCAGATTCCTTACTACGTTTGTCGGGTTGGGATCCGTGGCGATGATCGCGAAAGGCGGCATCGGCGCGCTCACCGCATCGACGCAGATATGGCGAATGACGGCGAAGCTCGCGGCGTTGGAGAATGCGACTCTTGCGACGACGACGGCGACCGTAGGCACGGCGGCGACTGTGGCGGGTAATAAGGTCAAGTGGTATGACAAACAAATAAAAGGCGTTGGCGGAATGGTGCTAACCACTTTTGCGATTGCCGGACTCTGGGAGCTTTTCCGCTACGTCAAAGGATTGTGGGATGATGCGCAGGCGGCATGGGCTGAAGCAAGAGCCTCGGCGTCTCAGGGCAAGCGGTCTACTGAAAGGCTTCTCTCTGAGCCGAAGGTGAGCGTAGCGAAAACCAGAGACATTTTCGAAGCGCAGATGCCAGGTCAGATGGCGAACTTCCTCAAGTCGTTCAGAGAAAGTTACGAAACTGAGTATGACTGGATTTTCCAGTCATCAGTCGGTAAGCACCTGAAAGACTACGCGCCTGAGCTTGACCTACCGTCTCAGTTCGCGCTCTTCATGCAGCAGATTCCTCGAAGCTCTTCTCTGAGCGCATACGAAAAGAAGATGACGACGGAAGAAGCGCAGAAGGCTTTTCCTCAAGCATTCGCGGCATACTCGAAAGCTCTCGAAGAGGCAGGCGGCGATGTGAATCGCGCCGTCGATGCTCTGATCGCAGCGGATAAGAAGGAAGCCGAAGCGAAGGCGAAAGCCGCAGGTGCGCTCGATGGTGTGGCGACTTCGGCAACATCAGCAGCCGATGAGTTGAAAAAGATCAAAGCGCCCGGAGGCGCGCCTGTAATTCCCGAAGTAGAACAGAGGGCCAGTGGCGGGCGTGTGCTGAGAAGCGGACTTGTGGGAGTGCATCGCGGCGAGGATATAGTCCCAGCGCACGTCACACGGCAATACAACGTCGAGCGCGCATCGTCGAGCGCAGTCAACATCAGCATGCCAATCAATGTGGATGCTCGCGGCAGCACGGCTGATCCGGCAGCGATCCGCGCGGCAGTGTTGAGCGCGGGCGATGAGTTGAAGCAAGCCATCATTCGCATGATTGATCAAGAGTACAAAGACAGAGGGCTTTCGATATGATCTCGATTCTCGGCTCGCGCTGCGTAGGGCGAACCGGAGCGGCTCTGAGAGCGGTTGATTGCTCCATGACTTTGAAAGAGCTACCGCGGCGCTGATGCCTGCTGTCGGCGCGCAAGGGTGAGAGGAAGATAAGATGCCACCACGGCCACAGACAAAGCGTAATTTGTATGCCACGCTGGACGGCATACAACGAAAAGTAGACGGCTACACCGGAGGGGGTCTCAAGAGGATCGAGCCGCCGAAGAAGATTCCGCAAGCCGGATCAACACGGCCCTATGTGCTGCATGAGCCGGTGCGAGAAGTCGAAGAAATAACGGGCTGGTTCGTTTGCGAGAGAGACGATCCCTTCATCTCCCAACTGTATGAACTGTTCGAGCGGCAGATGGAGAATCCGGCCAGCGCGGGGTATTTTCTGCTTTCGAGTCACGAGGATGATTTGACGCTACTTGGTTCTATAATCTACACAAGGGCAGTCCTTCAAAGCGTGAAGCCGCCCGAAGGTGATAGAAACGCTCACGACTGGGTGAAGATCGAATTTACCTGCCAGCCGGAAGAGGCGATTCTCGATGTGCAGTCTTACGCGCGGAGCCTGCTGGAGCGTTGAGCGGGGCAGTTGCAAAGTTGTAGCACAACCGGAAACTGAAGACCGATGGCCATAGAAGAACGAAAAGGCAAGCTCTATGTTTACCACAAGCGGCGTGAAGGCTCGCGCGTCGTCGTTGAAGCAGGCCATCATTCGCATGATTGATCAAGAGTACAAAGACAGAGGGCTTTCGATATGATCTCGATTCTCGGCTCGCGCTGCCCGGAAACACTTCGACGGCTTCTAATATTCTTCCCGTCGAAGGCATTGGCCGCGCATTCCGCGAGCCGAGTTCTTCATATGGAGGTGTGAAATGGAACTGAAGGAAATGCGCCAGCAGGTTGAAAAGCTTCAAAAGGGGTTGGATGAATCGGGGCGAAGCGAAGGGCCGCGTATGAGAAAACTCCTGCTCAGGCTTGACGCCGTGCTTGAACAGTTGCAACCGCTTCAGGAAGGCATCGCCGGGGCAAGGAGTGGCTTCCATTCGACGGGAACCTATGAGACGCGCAACGGCGCAAAGAAACGAGGGTTGACGTTATGACACTGATGGAGAAAATCGAAGCAAAGGCAAAAAAACTGGATCGAATGTTGCCGGAGCCGGTCAAGGCTGAAAAGCTCATTCCTTTCGTCATCCCATGGCCGGAAGATGACGGCGGCGACATAGTGATAATGGCGACTCCTGAGCATCACGCCGAGATGGCCGCGATGCTCGATAAAATCTACGGCGATCAGCAATTCCCGGTTGAGAGAAAAGAGCAATAAAATCGGCGAGTTGTGAAAAATGAAATTGCGAAGTTCAAGTGAGGCATTGGGTTGGCAAGAGATGAAACAACAGGCAATCTCTAGCCATGA
>Ga0187893_10005159_pt1 | contig 23800 bp, 19 predicted proteins | sample MA1701074metaG_FD_139574 | JGI IMG/M metagenome (GOLD analysis project Ga0187893, IMG submission 139574) | White microbial mat communities from a basaltic lava cave in the Kipuka Kanohina Cave System on the Island of Hawaii, USA - MA170107-4 metaG ...
AACGACTGGACCTGGCAGCTCCGGAACCGGCTGCGCCGCCTCGACGACGTGGCGCGCGTGCTCGTGCTGGCCGAGGACGAGCGCAAGACCATCGAGCGCATCGGCGGGCGGCTCCCACTCGGCGTGACGCCCTACTACGCCTCGCTGATGGACCCGCTCGAGCCGCACGACCCGATCCGGCGCACCATGATCCCGGTCGGCGGCGAGCTGGCCCGCGGCCTCGGCGAGGCGGACGACCCGCTCGGGGAGGACGCCGACAGCCCGGTGCCGGGCCTGGTCCACCGCTACCCGGACCGGGTGCTCTTCCTGGTCACGAACTTCTGCGCCACGTACTGCCGCTACTGCACGCGCGCGCGCCTGGTCGGCCACACGGGCGAGCACCACTTCAACGGGGCGCAGTTCCAGCAGGGCCTCGACTACATCGCTGCCCACCGCGAGATCCGGGACGTGCTGCTCTCGGGCGGCGACCCGCTCACGATGCGGGACCAGCGCCTCGACTGGCTGCTCTCCCGGCTGCGCGCCATCCCGCACGTCGAGTTCGTGCGTCTCGGGAGCAAGGTGCCGGCCGTGCTGCCGCAGCGCATCACGCCGGAGCTCGTCGCCATGCTGCGGCGCCACAAGGCCTGGCTCTCCATCCACTTCATGCACCCGGACGAGCTCACCCCCGAGGTCGAGCAGGCCTGCGACCGGATCGCCGACGCCGGGGTCCCGACCGGCAGCCAGACCGTGCTGATCCGCGGCGTGAACGACGACGTGGACACCATGCGCCGGCTCGCGCACGGGCTCCTCCGGCTCCGCGTGCGGCCCTACTACCTCTATCAGTGCGACCCGATCTCGGGCTCCGAGCACCTGCGCACGCGCGTCGAGCGCGGGCTCGAGATCGTCGCCGGGCTCCAGGGCCACACCACGGGCTACGCCGTCCCCACGTTCGTGGTGGACGGCCCGGGCGGCGCCGGCAAGATCCCGCTGCTCCCGAACGCCGTGGTGGGCCGCGACGGCGACTTCCTCGTGCTGCGGAACTACGCCGGCGAGCTGGCGGCCTACCCCGACCCGAAGCCTCGCCGCAGCGACGACGACTGAGTGAAGGTCGGTCTCACCTACGACCTGCGCGGCGACTACCGCGCGCTCGGCTTCGCGGAGGAGGAGACGGCGGAGTTCGACTTCGCCGCGACCATCGACGCGATCGAGGCCGCGCTCCGCGCGCTCGGCCACGAGACCGAGCGCATCGGCAACGTGCGGGCGCTCGCGCGCCGGCTCGCCGACGAAGCTCGCTTCGACCTCGTGTTCAACACCGCCGAGGGCGTACGGGGCTTCGGGCGCGAGGCGCAGGTGCCCGCGCTGCTCGAGGCCTTCGAGATCGCCTACACCTTCGCGGATCCGCTGGTCGCCGCCCTCACGCTCCACAAGGGGATGGCGAAGCGCGTGCTGCGCGATGCCGGCGTGCCGACGGCGCCCTTCCACGTGGTCGCCGACGAAGCCGACCTCGCCGCGGTCGACCTCCCCTTCCCGCTCTTCGTGAAGCCGGTCGCCGAGGGCACCGCGAAGGGCATCGACGCGGGCTCCCGCGTGGAAGACTTCGCTTCGCTCACCGCCCGCTGCCGTCTCGTGCTCGAGCGCTACGCGCAGCCCGCGCTGGTCGAGCCCTTCCTCCCGGGCCGCGAGTTCACGGTCGGGATCCTCGGCAATGGGCGCGACGCGCACGCGATCGGAACCCTCGAGCTCCACCTCCGGCCCGGCGCCGAGCCGGACGTCTACAGCTATCGGAACAAGGAGCGGAGCGAGGACCTCGTGGACCTCCCGCTCGCGGACGCCGCCGCGCGCGCGCTCGTCGAGCCGGTCGCGCTCGCCGCGTGGCGGGCGCTCGGCGGCCGCGACGCCGGGCGCATCGACCTGCGCCTCGACGCGGCGGGGCGCGCCCTCGTGCTCGAGCTGAATCCGCTCCCCGGGCTCCATCCGACGCACTCGGACCTCCCCATCCTCTGGGCGGCGCTCGGGCGGCCGTACCTCGAGCTGATCGCGGCGATCGTGGACGCGGCCGCGGCGCGGCGCCGCGAGGGAGCCGCCTCCGGCCCCGCGCGCGGGCGACGCCGCGCCGCCGCGCTCGCGTCCGCCCTGTCGTGAGGACGGCATGAAGGTCGCGATCGTCCACGACGCGATCGCCGCCAGCGGACGCGTGGACGAACGCGACGCGCTGATCCAGGCCGAGCTCGTGGCGGAGCTCCTCGGCGAGCTCGGCGCCACGTGCGAGCGGATCGAGGCGACGTCGGACCTCGAAGCGCTCGCCACCCGCCTCCGGGCGTTCGCGCCGGAGCTGGTCGTGAACCTGGTCGAGAGCCTCGACGGCGTGGCCGAGCGCATCCACTGGGTGCCGCGCTGGCTCGAGGCGCTCGGGCTCCCCTTCACGGGCGGCGGCAGCGCCGCGATCCGCGCGACCTCGGACAAGCTCGCGGCGAAGCGGCGGCTCCGGGCCGCCGGCCTCGCGACGCCGGACTGGGTCGAGCCCGGCGCGGCGGCGCCCGCGACGCCGCGGCGCTGGCTGCTGAAGCCGATCTACGAGGATGCGGGCATCGCGATCGACGACGCGGCGGTCGTGTACGCGGGCGGCGCGAAGCTCGAGGAGCTTCTCCTCGAGCGAGCCAAACAGGTCGGCCGCCCGCTCTTCGCCGAGGCCTACCTCGACGGGCGCGACTTCAACGTCGGGCTCCTCGCGAAGGGCGGCGGCTTCGAGGCACTGCCGCCCGCCGAGGTCGTGTTCGAGCGCTGGCCCGAGGGCAAGCCCAAGCTCTACGGCTTCGCGGCGAAGTGGGACCCGGCCTCGCTCGAGTGGGACCGCACGCCCACCGAGTTCGGCCTCGCGGAGCGCGAGCCCGCGCTCGCGGCGCGGCTCGCGGCGCTGGCGCTCCGCTGCGCCGAGCTCTTCGGCCTCTCGGGCTATGCGCGGATCGACCTGCGCGTGGACGCGGACGGCTCCCCCTTCGTGCTCGAGGTGAACTCGAACCCCTGCCTCTCGCCGGAGTCGGGTTACCTCGAGGCGGCCGCGCTCATGAACCTGTCTCCGCGCGAGGTGCTCGCGCGCATCGTGGACGCGGCGCGCCTCCGGAGCGAGGAGGCAGCGGCCCGCGGCCCGCTCGTGCTCCGCGAAGCCGTCGAGCCGGGCGACCTTGCCGCGGTCGAGGGGCTCGTGCGCGAGGCGGGCGTGTTCTCCGAGGCCGAGATCGCGCTCGCCGTCTCGCTCGCCGAGGACGCCCTCGCGCACGGCGCCGAGGCGAGCGGCCACCACTTCCTGTTTGCCTGCCGCGGCGAGCGCACGCTCGGCTACAGCTGCTTCGGGCCGATCGACGGCACGGCGGACAGCTTCGACCTCTACTGGATCGTGGTGGGCGCCGCGGGCCAGGGCCGGGGCCTCGGCCGGCGCCTGCTCGCCGAGACGGAGGCGCGGATCCGGGCGCGCGGCGGGCGCTGCGTCTGGGTCGAGACCTCGAGCCGGCGCGACTACGCGCCGACGCGCGCCTTCTACGAACGGGCCGGCTACGCCGTGGCAGCGCGCCTCGCGGACTTCTACGCGCCCGGCGACGACAAGTGGATCTACGCGAAGACGCTCGCTGACTCGCGCTGACCCCCGTCTACCTCACGTGGACGGGCTGGCTCTTCTTGCCCTGCTGCCCGGCGCCGTCCGTCACGGTGAGCATCACCTTGAAGTTCCCCCGGCGCCGGTAGAGGTGCGTGGCGACGGGGCCCTTCTGCACGGTGTCCGGCGTGCCGTCGCCCCACGCGAAGCGGTAACTCACGATGCCGACGTCGTCCGTAGAGGCCTTCCCGGTTGCCGTCACCCGCTGGCCCACGAGGAGGTGCCTCGGCGTAGCCTGGAGCCGTGCGACGGGGGCTGCGTCCTTCGCCTCGAGCGCGCCGCGGTCGGCGTAGTTCGGCACGCCCGCGCCCGTGTTCGGGACGCCGACCAGGTCGATCGGCTTCTTGCCGTCGAAGTCGAGCAGCAGGAAGCCGCTCGCGCTCGCATCGGCGGAGTCGATTGCCGCACCCACGCGCGGGTGGAGGTTGCCGGCACCCGGATTCGCGAAGCTCGGGCTGCCGCTGCTGCCATGCGCCTCGTGGCCGGTGGCCGCCGCGAAGGCGGCGACGTTCGCATACGCGGCGCCGCCGTACTCGATCGTGTCGGGGCTCGCGACCGAGCGGTGGATCAGATCGTAGTCGGAGCTGAAGCCGACCGTGGAGCTGGCGTCGACCCAGAGCTCGTTGCCGCCTGTGAGCAGGCCGTTGTCGGAGGCGATGTTGTTCCGCAGGTAGGCGTTCGTGACGTTGCCCTCGATCGAGTAGCCGTCGTTCGCGTTCGCCCACGAGGTGTTCGACACCAGGCGCGAGCCGTCGCACTCGCGCACGTCGAAGCCGTGGTCGCCGTTCCCGTAGCTGATGTTGCGAGCCAGCACGTTGGCATCGGCGCCGTCGCTCACCTGGAAGCCCGTGTCCTGGTTGCCGTACGCGAGGTTCCTCTCGACGCGGTTGCCGTCCGAGTCGCCCGCGAGCAGGAGCCCCGTCGTGGAGGCGCCACCCGGGCGCGCGTTCGTGTGGAGCACGTTGCCGCTGAAGACACTCGCGGTCGTGTTCGAGACCGAGATGCCGTGATTCAGGTTGTGATGGGAGCGGTTCCCGGTGACCGTCGCCTGCGTGACGTTCGTGCGGAGCCGCAGCCCCGCGTCGCCGTTCTGGAACATCTCGTTCCCCGAGATCTCGACGGGCCCCGTCGTGGTCGGCGTGGCCGTGCCGTCCGCCACGATGCCGAACGAGGCAGCCTGCGAGACGCGGTTCTTGCGCACCGCGACGTTCGACGAGCTCCGAACGCGGATCCCGTTCGTGTTGTGGCCCGAGATCTCGAAGCCCTCGATCACGAGGTGCGACTTCCCTTCGACGGCGAAGCCGAAGCTCCTCGCGCCGGCCTCGACGGTGTGGAGGCCCGGGTTGTCGCCGCCGAGGTTCACGTAGAGCACGTCGGCCGCTGCGTCGTAGAAGAAGGCGCCCACCGGCACGGCGGCGGGTCCCGCCGCCGAAGCCGCGAGCGCGACGCCGTCCACGAAGACCTGCGCGGGGTTGGTGGTCGGGCTGTACGGGGTCGAGAAGGTCGTGCCGCTCGAGAGCGTCCAGAGCGCCGCGCCGGCGAGGTTGTTCGTGCCGAGGATCCGCGCGCCGGCGGCGCCGCGGTACGTGATCGGGAGCCCCGAGGCGCCCGAGGCGGGCGGCGTCACCTGCTCGCGATAGACGCCGGCGGCGACCTGGACGACGTCGCCCGGCGCCGCGACGGCGGCGGCGCTCGCCATCGCGCAGTACGGCGCTGCTGCCGTGCCGGAGCCCGGGCACGCCGCGGACGCGCTCACGTGGTAGACGACTGCCCCTGCCGGGCCCGCGAGCCCGCTCAGCACTGCACCCAGAAGCCACACCCGTCCTGCATTCGACATACCGCCTCCACGTCCGCCAGAGCCACTGCTGCACGAGCTCGCAGCCCATACTACGCCGCGACGCGAGTCAGGAGCGCGACGGGAAGCGCTCGCATTCGTGCCGGGGCGCGTCGGGCAACAGCCTCGCAGGCTTGCCAGCGCCGGCTGCCTCCCGGGTGCCCCTCTGCCGCTCGTCTACGAGCCCGCGCTCGCCCTACTAGCGGATCTGGAGCGTCCTGGTGAGGGAGCTCGTCTGCCCGACCGTGTCGGTGACCGTGAGCCGGAGCGTGCGCGTGCCGCGCGAGCGGTAGATGTGCGTCGCCACCGGGCCGGCCTGGGTCGTCGAGCTGCCGTCGCCCCACTCGAAGCGGTACTGCACGATGCCCTTGTCGTCGGTCGAGGTCGAAGCGTTCGCGGTGACCGTCCGATTCACCTGGATGAAGGTCGGGCTCACCACGATGCGCGCCACCGGCGGCGCGTCGGTGTTCTCGAGCGCGCCGCGGTCGGCGTAGTTGGGGACGCCGCTGCCCGTGTTCGACACCGAGGACCGGTCGACCGGCGCCTGCCCGTCGAAGTCGAGCAGGGCAAAGCCCGAGGCGCTCGCATCCGCCGAGTCGATCGCCGGTCCGCCCATCGGATGGAAGTCGAGCGCCACCGGGTTCGTGAGCTGCGGGTTCGAGCCCGAGCCTTGCTGCTCGTGGCCCGTGGCGTTCCGGAACGCGGTGAGCGTGTCGTAGACCCCGCCGTTGTACTCGATCGTGTTCGTGTTGGTCGAGCGCCAGAACACGTCATGGTTCGAGCTGAAGCCCGTGGCGGAGCTCGAGTCCACCCAGAGCTCGTTGCCGCCGGTCGTGACGCCGTTCTCGGCGGCGATGTTGTTCCGCAGGTAGGCGTTCGTGACATCGCCCTCGATCGAGTAGCCGTCGTTCGTGTTCCCGTACGACGTGTTCGAGACGAGGCGCGTCGCGTCGCCCTCACGGATGTCGAAGCCGTGGTCGCCGTTCTGGTAGCTGATGTTCCGCACGATCAGGTTCCCGTCCGCGCCGCCGCTCAGCTGGAAGCCCGAGTCCTGATTCCCGTAAGCGAGATTGCGCTCGATGCTGTTGCCGTCGGAGTCCTCCATCAGGAAGCCCGTCGTCGAGACGCCGCCCGGCCTCGCGTTCGCGTAGAAGGTATTTCCGGCAAACGTGCTCGCCGTCGTGCCGGTGATCGAGAAGCCGTGGTTCCGGTTGTGATGCGAGAGGTTGTCCCGGACCGTCGCTTGGGTCACGTTCGTGCGCAGGCGCAGGCCCGCGTCGCCGTTTTCGAGCAGCTCGTTGTTCGAGATCTCGACGGGGCCGGTCGTGGTCGGCGCCGTCGTGCCGTCCGCCACCAGGCCGAAGGAGCGCGCGTGCAGCACGCGGTTGCCGCGCACCACGACGTTCGACGAGCTCCGCACGCGGATCCCGTTCGTGTTCTGACCGCGCACCTCGAAGCCCTCGATCACGAGCCAGGACTTCGCATCGACGCTGAAGCCGAAGCTCCGCGCGCCGGCCTCGATCTCGTGGAGGCCAGGGTCGTGGTCTTCGAAGCCGAAGTTCACGTACAGGGTCTCCTCGGCGTTGTCGTAGTAGAAGGCGTTCACGGACAGGCCGTCGGGGCCTGCGGTCGTCTCGGTCAGCGCGATGCCGTCCACCCACACCTGGCGCGGGTTCGTCGGCGGGTCGTACGAGATGGAGAACGTCGTCCCCGTCGCGTGCATCCAGCGCTTGATCCCCGAGAGGTCGTCGGTGCCGTAGACCTTCGCGCCGGGCGCGCCGTGATACGTGATGGGGAGGCCCGGGGCGCCGGAGGCCGCCGGGGTCACCTGCTCGCGGTAGCTGCCAGCGGCGACGTTCACCACGTCGCCGGGCGCTGCCGCCGCGGCCGCGCTCGAGATCGCGCAGTACGGGGCCGCCGCGGTGCCCGAGCCGGGACACTCCTCGGCTGCCGCGTCCACCTGCCAGATCGTCGCGAACGCCGGGCTCGCGAGCCCGAGCCAGAGCGCCGCCACCACGAACACGCGTGCCGTGCTCGACATGCTCTCACCTCCGCATCCGCATCCGCATGCGCCGGATCCGCGGTTGCTCCGCGCCCATCGCGCGAAGTCTCCGCAGTAGGTGGCCGCGCCGCCCCCGGGCGGCTCGAATGGCGCGGCGCGGCGCGGCTCGCTTTCCGGGGCGTTCTGGTTCACCTCGGCACCACGCCACATTGCACCGCGCACTTGCCTCCATTGTGCCCCGCCGCTTCCGGTGCTTGAATGAACCGAGGAGGTGATCCCATGCGGGAACCGTCCTCCTCTCCGTTCGCGACTCCGATCGCGAGGCTCGAACGTCCTCTCGCCGCCTGGGCCGCGCGGCGCTTCCTGGCCGCGCTCCCGCACGCGCCGCTCGCCATCGCGCTGCCGGGAATCCGCATCGGCCCGGAGCGCGGCGCCCTCGCCACGCTCCGGCTCGCCGATGCCCGCGCGCTGTTCGAGCTGTGCCTCGACCCCGAGCTCGCCTTCGGCGACCTCTACAGCGAGGGCCGGCTCGAGATCGAGGGTGAGCTCGTGCCGCTGCTCGAGGCCTCCTTCCGCGGCCGGCTGGCCGTCGGCCTCCGCGACCGTCTGCCGCGCTGGCTGCGCGAGCGCACCCTCCACCAGGAGCTCGGCCGCGCCGCGACGAACGCGCGCCGCCACTACGACGTCGGCAACGAGTTCTACTCACTCTGGCTGGACGAGCGGATGGTCTACACCTGCGCGTACTTCCCCACGCCGGACGCCACGCTCGAGGACGCGCAGCTCGCGAAGCTCGACCACGTCTGCCGGAAGGTCGGGCTGCGCCCGGGGATGGAGGTGATCGAGCTGGGTTCGGGCTGGGGCGCGCTCGCGCTCCACATGGCCCGCCGCTACGGCGTGCGCGTGCGCGCCTGGAACGTGTCGGTCGAGCAGGTGGCGTACGCGCGCGAGCAGGCCGAGAAGCAGCAGCTCACGGAGCGCGTCGAGTTCGTGCTCGACGACTGGCGCAACGCCTCGGGCCGCTGCGATGCGCTCGTCTCCGTGGGCATGCTGGAGCACGTGGGCCCCGCTCACTACGCCGACCTCGGCGCTCTCGCCGCGCGCCTGCTGGCGCCGGAGGGGCTCGCGCTCGTGCACACGATCGGGCGCGCGGCGCCCCAGCGCCTGAACCGCTGGATTGCGGAGCGCGTCTTCCCGAACGCGCACCCTCCGGCCCTGTCGGAGATGATGCGCATCACCGAGCCGAACGGCTTCGCCGCGCTCGACGTGGAGAACCTGCGCCGCCACTATGCGCTCACGGCGAGCCACTGGCTCGCGCGCTACGAGGCGAACGCGCGGCGCATCGAGGAGCTCGTGGGCCGCGCCACCGCGCGCGCCTGGCGCCTCTACCTGGCCGGAACCGTGGCGTCGTTCCGGAGCGCCTCGCTCCACCTCTACCAGCTCGTGTTCACGCGCGCCGAGAACGACACGATCCCGTGGACCCGCGCAGACTGGTACGCGGGCGCCTGAATGGAGCGCTTCGACGTGCTCGTGGTCGGAGGCGGGCCCGCGGGCTCGTCCGCCGCGCGCGGCCTCGCCGACGCAGGCGCCGCCGTCTGCGTGCTCGACCGCGCGGTCTTCCCGCGCGGCAAGACGTGCGCCGGCTGGATCACGCCGCCGGTCTTCGCCGCGCTCGCCGTCGACCCGGCGGAGTATGCGGAGGGGCGCACGCTCCAGCCGATCCAGGGCTTCCGCGTCCGGCGAATCGGCGATCCCGAGAGCCGGGCCGCGTTCGGCGAGACCGTGAGCTACGGGATCCGCCGTTGCGAGCTCGACCACTTCCTGCTCGCGCGCTCGAAGGCGACCCTCCGCACGGGTACGAAGCTCGGCTCGCTCGAGCGCGTGGACGGCGTCTGGCGCGTGAACGGCGCGCTCGAAGCGCCGCTCCTCGTCGGCGCGGGCGGGCACTTCTGCCCGGTGGCGCGGCGCCTCACCGGAGACGCCCCCGGCGCTCCCGTGATCGCAGCGCAGGAGCTCGAGTTCCCGGTGGCCGAGGGCGAGGACGCCTTCGACGTGGAGCCGGCGCTCCCCGAGCTCTACTTCTCGCCGGACCTCCAGGGCTACGGCTGGGTGTTCCGCAAGGGCCGCTACCTGAACGTGGGTCTCGGCCGCCGCGCGCCGCAGAAGCTCGGTGCGGAGCTGCGCGCGTTCCTCGCCTGGCTCGCGCGCGAGGGCAAGCTCCCGCCGACGCTGCCCGCCGGCGTGCACGGCCACGCGTACCTGCTGCGCGGCGAGTCGGAACGTCCGCTCGTCGCGGACGGCGTCGCGTTGGTGGGCGACGCCGCGGGTCTCGCGTGGCCGAAGAGCGGCGAGGGCATCCGGCCGGCCGTCGAGTCCGGTCTGCTCCTCGCCGAGGCGCTCCGGCGCGCGCGCGCGCCGGCCGACCCCGCCGCGCTCGACGCCTACGCGAGCGCGGTGCGCGCGCGCTTCGGGCCGGACGTGGCGGCGCGCGCGCTCGAGGAGGGGCTCCCGGCAGCGTGGCGCCACTGGCTCGCGGGCCGGCTCTTCGCCTGGCCCTGGTTCGCCCGCGAGGTCGTGGTGAAGCGCTGGTTCCTCCACGCGGAGCTTCCGCCGCTCACGCCGCCGAGCCACTGATCCGGGCGAGGAGGCGCGGAATCGCTGCGCGCCAGTCCGGCGCGTCGGTCGCGAGCTCGAGGCAGGTCTCGCGCGGCCATTCCGTGACGGGCTCGAACTCGCGCCGGCTCGGGCCGACGCGCTCCGGCCCGGCGTCGGAGGGATCCGTGCCACGCGCCGCGCGGCCGGCCACCCGCTCGCACGCGGTCGCCTCCGCGCAGTCCACGCGCACGAACCAGGCGGCCGCGGCGAGCCGGCGCGCGAGCGCGCGCGCGGCATCACGCTGTGCGCGCCGCGACCAGGTCGCGTCGAGCACGACGAGCCGCCCCGAGGCGAGCGCCGGCTCCGCGCGCTCGAGGAGCGCCCGATACGTGCGCTCGCTCCACGCCGGCGCGTAGAGGCCGGCCCCGGGCTCGGCGGGCGCGTGCGCCTCCGGCGCGAGGCCCGCGAGCGCCTTCCGCACGCGGTCGGAAGCGAGCACCACCGCGGGCGTCGCCTCGGCGAGCGCGCTCGCCACGCTGCTCTTCCCCGTGCCGACGCTCCCGCCCACCAGGACGAGGCGCCCGGGCGCGCGGGGCTTGAGCAGGCGCTTTGCCAGCGCGAGGTGGCGCGCAGCGCTCGCGGCGGCGGCCTCGCGCTGCGCGGCTTCGATCTCGCGGTCGGCCGCGGCGAGGGCGGCGACCTTCGCGCGCACCGCCGCGCGGTACGCGGCGTAGAGATCGACGACCGCGTAGAGGCCGGGATCGTCCGCCGCCTCGGCGTAGCGGGAGAGGAAGAGCTCGCCGAGCGCCTCGTGGCCGCGGTAGGCGAGATCCATGGCGAGGAACGCGACGTCCGCCGCGGCGTCGCCGCGCCGAAGCTCGTCCGAGAACTCGATGCAGTCGATGAAGAGCGGTGCGTCCGGGCCCGCCTCGAACCAGAGGTGCGCGAGGTGGAGGTCGCCGTGCCCGTCGACCGCGCGCCCCGCGGCGCGCCGCGCCTCGAGCGGCGCTGCCGACCGGGCGAGCGCCTGCGCCCACGCCGCACCGAGCGCCTCGATCGCGGCGGGCGCGAGCGCGGCCGCGTCGCGCGCGAGGCCGCGGAGGTTGTCCTGCATCGGGTGGTCGATCCGCGCGAGCCACGCCGCGGGCGTCCACGGCGCCGGCGCGCCGAGGCCCCCCGCGCGATGGAAGGCGGCGATCCGCGCCGCAGCGGCGCGGACGTGCGCGGGACCGAGCGTGCCCCGCGCGAGGAGCGAGAGCGCATCGCCGCCGTCGGGGAGGCGCCGCATCACGACGACGTGCTCGGCTGCGGCGCGCGGCGCGTCACCGATGCCGCCGACCCGGTAGCCCACACCGTCGCGCTCGAGCGGCGCCACGCCGAGGTACACGTCCGGCGCGAGGCGCCGGTTGAGGCGCACCTCCCGCTCGCAGTCGGCGTTCCGCGCCGCGCGCGTGCCGAAGTCGAGGAAGCCGGGCGCGACGGCCTTCCGGAGCTTGTAGACGCGCTCGGCCGTGAGGAAGACGTGCGAGATGTGGGTCTGCACGTGGGCCACGCCGCGGCCCGCGCTCGCATCCGAGGGGTACGCGGCCGGCCCGGCGAGCGCGCCCACCAGGCCTTCGGGCAGCGGCTCCGTCACCGCGCGTGCCTAGGGCTCACCACCCTCGGCCTCGCGGTCGCGCACGAGCGGCACGAAGCGGACGCCGAAGATCGTGCGCTCCTCGATGCCGCGCGGCGTCCGCTCGTAGACGCGCAGATCCTGGTCCCACTCGCCGACGGGGATCACGAGGCGGGCGCCGGGCGCGAGCTGGTCGAGCAGCGCCTGCGGGACCTCGGGTGGCGCCGCCGCGACGAGGATCCCGTCGTACGGCGCGCGCTCCGGGAGCCCCTTCCAGCCGTCGCCCTCGAGCACCTCGACGTTCGCGTAGCCGAGCGCCGCGAGGCGCGCGCGGGCCTCCGCGGCGAGCGCGGGCACGATCTCGATCGAGTAGACCTGCTTCACGAGCTTGCCGAGGACCGCCGCCTGGTAGCCGGAGCCCGTGCCGACGTCGAGCACTACGTCGGAGGGCTCGGGCGCGAGCAGCTCCGTCATCACCGCCACGATGTAGGGCTGCGAGATCGTCTGGCCGTGGCCGATCGGGAGCGGGCCGTCGTCGTACGCCGAGCTCTGGAGGTGCTCGGGAACGAAGCGATGGCGCGGGACCTCGCGGAGCGCCTCGAGCACGCGGGGGTCGTGCACGCCGCGCCCCTCGATCTGCGCGCGGACCATGCGCTCGCGCTCCTCCCGGAGCTCGAGCCCGGATCCGTTGCAGGACGCGACCGCCATGAACGCCCCCAGCGCGACGACGAGTACGGACTCTCGGCCCACCCCGCGAAGTGTGCCACCTGCGCTCGTGCGTGCGGTGAGGAAGTTCGCCCCGCCGCCTCCTACTCGACCTCGACCGTACCGTCGATCGCGATCCGGAGCGTGCTCTTGCCCGACTCGAGGGCGGGCGCCGAGGCGTCCGCCGCCATCGTCATGGCCTCCCGCTGGCGCAGGTAGGGCACGGGCGGCGGCATGCCCGAGTCGCCGATCGTGAGGCTCATCAGGTTCCAGCCGCGCCGGCCGAGCCCGCGCGCAATCATCCCGGCGCGCTCGCGGAAGGCGGAGAGCGCCTCGACGATCAATTCCTCCTCGATGCGCTTCCGGGTCTCGGGCGCGACGCTGAACGTGACGCCGCGGAGCAGCAGACCCTGCGCCTGGAGCCGGCCCACGTGCTCGGTGAGCTGCGCGACTTCCGCGCCTTCGACGACGAGGTCCTGGCTCGCGCGCCAGCGCACGATGCGGTTCCGGTCATAGACGGGCTGCGTGGTGTAGGCGCCGCTCGCGACCTGGAGCTCCGCCTGCTGCTTCGAGAGATCGAGCGCCGCCGCCATGCGCTTGTTGACGCGCGCCGCGAGCTCGGCGGCGTCGGTGCCCTCTTCGTCCACGCCGAGCGTCGCAGCCAGCCAGTCGTTCGGAACCTCGCGCTTGGCCTCGACCCGGAAGCTCACCTGGTCCCGCGGCGGCGGCGCATTCTGTGCTGCGGCGGCGGGCAAGGCCGCGGCAAGCGAGAGCACGAACGCGAGGAGACCCGATCGGAACATCACACACCCCCCGGAGAGCTTGACTTCTTGTCGAACGTCCCCGCTTCGCCCGCTAGCGGGCGGCCTGCAGCTCCGCGGCCGCGTCGAGGACGGCGCGCACGATCTTGTCGTAGCCGGTGCAACGGCAGAGGTTGCCCGCGAGCCCGAAGCGCACCTCGCGCTCGCTCGGCGCGGGGTTCTTCTCGAGCAGCGCCTTCGCGGCCACCACGATGCCCGGCGTGCAGACGCCGCACTGGAGCCCCGCGTGCTCGAGGAGCTTCTGCTGGACCGGGTGGAGGGCGCCGGGCCGCGCGATTCCTTCGACCGTCTCGACGGAGCGCCCCTCGGCCTCCGCCGCGAGCACGAGGCACGCGCAGACGAGCCGCCCCTCGAACAGCACGGAGCAGGCGCCGCAGTCGCCGGTGCCGCAGCCCTCCTTCGCGCCGGTGAGCCCCACCGTGTTGCGGAGCGCGTCGAGGAGCGTCTGGTGCGGATCGCAGAGGAACTCGGCCGGCTCGCCGTTGATGCACGCCTGCACGTGGAGCTTCGGCATCGCTAGCGCCCTTCCCGTGCGCGCGCGGCGGCTCGTTCGGCGGCCCGCCGCGCGAGGACGCCGGCCACCTGGCGGCGATAGGCCGCCGTGCCGCGCTTGTCGTCGATCGGGCGCGCGGCGGCGCTCGCCGCCTCGGCGAGGCGCTCGAGCGCGGCGGCGTCGAGGCGCGTGCCGACGAGCGCGGCCTCGGCGGCCGGCACGCGGAGCGCAGTCGGCGCCACGGCGCCGAGCGCCACGCGCGCGTCTTTGCACGTCCCGTCGGGCGCGAGCGTCACGCGCACCGCCGCCCCGACCACCGCGATGTCCATCTCGCTGCGCGGGATGAGGCGCAGGTAGGCGTCGGCCGTGCGCGGCGGCGGCGCGGGGAGGTGGAGCGCCACGAGGAGCTCGCCCGGGCGAAGCGCCGTCTGGCCGGGCCCCGTCGCGAGCTCCCCGACCGGGATGCGCCGCCGCCCGCCCGGCCCGGCCAGTTCTGCCTCGGCGTCGTTCACGAGGAGGGCCGGCGTGGTGTCGGCCGCCGGCGAGGCGTTGCAGAGGTTCCCGCCGAGGCTCGCGCGCCCCTGGATCTGCTCGCTCCCGATCAGCGCCGCCGCCTCGGCGAGCCCGGGGAACCAGCGCCGGAGCGTCGCGTCCGCGCGCACCACCACGGCCGGCGCCGCCGCGCCGATCGCGAGGTGATCCGCCGTGGCGCGCACCTCGACGAGCTCGGGGATCCGCTTCAGGTCGACCAGCACCGCCGGCCGGCGGAGCCCGCTCCGCAGCTGCGCGAGGAGATCCGTGCCGCCCGCGAGCACGCGCGCGGCGGCGCCGTGCTTCGCGAGCGTCGCGACCGCATCCTCGACGCGGCGCGGCGCCTCGAAGACCTGTGCGAGGGACTCGCTCATGCGCCCCCCGAGACTGGCGGCAGGAAGTGGAGCTCGCTCCCGGTCGGCACCGGCTCGAGCCACGGGTCCTGCACGATCTCGCCGTCGATCGCGACGGCGAAACGCGGGCCGAGCCGCTCGGCGAAGCCCGGGTAGCGCTCGTCGAGCTCCTTCACGATGCCGCGCACGTCGCGCGCCGCGAGCGCTACGCGCTCGGCGCCGCCCGCGAGAGCGCGCAACCCGCTCGGGATCACGACCTGGATCACGCGGGGGCGCCTCGGCCCCGGGCGTCTCGTTCCCCGAGCGCCGCGAGCAGGCGCGGCGGCGAGATCGGCAGGCTCTCCATGCGGACGCCGGTGGCGTGCGCCACGGCGTTCGCCACCGCGGCGAGCGGCGGCACGATCGGGGTCTCGCCGACACCGCGCACGCCGTAGGGATGGTTCGGGTTCGGCACCTCGACCACGACGGTGTCGATCATCGGCAGGTCGCTCGCGACCGGCATGCGGTAGTCGAGGAAGCCCGCGTTCTGGAGCACGCCCTCCGCGTCGAACACGTACTCCTCGTTCAGTGCCCAGCCGACGCCCTGCGCCACGCCGCCCTGCATCTGCCCCTCGACGTAGCTCGGATGGATCGCGCGCCCGGCGTCCTGCACCGCGGTGTAGCGGATCACGTCCACACGGCCGGTCTCGGGGTCCACCTCGACGTCACAGACGTGTGTCGCGAAGCCGGGGCCGGCGCCGCGCGCGGTGAGCTGCGCCTGGCCGCTGATCGGGCCGCCGGTCGTGCCGAGCCTCTTCGCGATCTCGGCCACGGTGAGCGGAGCGTGCTCGAGGCCCGAGCCCTCCGCGGGCACGAGCCGGCCGTCGACGAACGCGACCTGCGCCGGATCGCAGCTCCAGAGCTTGGCGGCGCGCTCGCGCAGCTGGCGGACCACGTCGCGCGTCGCCTCGATCACCGCCATGCCGGTGGCGAACGTGACGCGGCTCCCGCCCGTCATGTCCGTGTAGCCGACGGACTCGGTGTCGCCGACCACGGGCCGCACCTTCGCGACGTCGATGCCGAGCTCCTCGGCCGCGAGGATCGCGAGCGAGGCGCGCGAGCCGCCGATGTCGGGGTTCCCGCTCGCCACGACCGCGGTGCCCTCCTCGGTGAGGTGCACCTCGGCGGACGAGCTCATGCCGCCGTTGAACCAGAAGCCGACGGCCACGCCGCGGCCCTGGTTCGGGCCGAGCTTCGCCTGGTAGTGCGGGTGGGAGCGCGCGGCCTCGAGCGTCTCGACGAGACCGATCCGCTTGAATTTCGGCCCGTAGGGCGCCTGCGTGCCCTCGCGCGCGGCGTTCGCGAGGCGGAGCGCGATCGCGTCGAGGCCGAGGCGCAGGCCGAGCTCATCGAGCAGGGACTCCACCGCGAAGGCCGCCTGCGGCGCGCCGGGCGCGCGGTAGGCGGCGGTCTTCGCCTTGTTCACGACGACGTCGAAGCCCTCGATCGAGAAGTTCTCGATGGCATAGGGCGCGAGGATCGTCATCGCGGCGGCCATCACGGGCGAGCCCGGGAAGGCCCCGGCCTCGTACCACATGCGTGCGGTCGCGGCGGTGAGGCGGCCGTCCCGCGTGGCGCCGAACTTCACCGTGAGCGTGGTCGCGGCGGCCGGGCCCGTCGCGCGGAACACTTCCTCGCGCGACATCACCATCTTCACCGGGCGGCCGGCCTTGCGGGAGAGGAGGATCGCGAGCGGCTCGACGTAGACCGTGGTCTTGCCGCCGAAGCCGCCGCCGATCTCGCTCGGGACCACCTTGATCTGCGAGACCTCGAGGCCGAGCACCGCGGCCGAGTAGGCGCGCACCATGAACGGGCCCTGCGTGCAGCACCACACCACCGACTGCCCGTCGGCGTTCGTGCGCGCGACCACCGCGTGCGGCTCGATGTAGCCCTGGTGCACGGTCTCGGTGCGGAAGGTCCGCTCCACCACGACGTCGGCGGCTTCGAAGCCCTTCGCGACGTCGCCGCGGTCGAACACGATGCGCGCGGCGACGTTCGGCAGGTTCTTCTCGGAGCCGCGCGTGACGAGGTCCTCGTGGAGCAGCGGCGCGCCCTTCGCGAGCGCGGCGTCGATCGACAGCACGGGCGGAAGCGGCTCGTACTCCACCTCGATCGCCGCGAGCGCCTGCTCCGCGCCCTCGGGCGTAGTGGCCGCGACGGCCGCGACCGCATGGCCGTGGTAGAGCACCTTGTCGCGGGCCAGGACGTTGCACGAGAGGTCGCGGAAGTTCGTGGCGCCCTCGCCGCCGGCCGCCTCCTGCGACTGCAGCTCGGGAAGGTCCGCCGCGGTCGCGACGGCCTTCACGCCCGGCAGCGCGAGCGCCTTCGCGACGTCGATCCGGCGGATCCGCGCGTGGGCGTGCGGGCTCCGCAGCACGCGGCCCCAGAGCATGTCCGGGAACGCGAGGTCCGCGCCGAAGTTCGCCCGGCCCGTGACCTTGTCGACGCCGTCGTGCCGGATCGGCCGCGTGCCGACCCAGCGGAACTTCCGGCCGCCGTTGCCCTCGCCGCTCATGCCCGCCTCCTCCGACGCGGGCAGATTATCTCCTTGTTAGAGCGGTCGCCGGAGGGCGGAGCAGGAACTGCCCTCCGGCGGCAGAATCGACCGGCTAGAGCCCGAGCTCGCCGCGCTCGTGGAGGGCGAGGAAGGCGTCGACCAGCGCGGGGTCGAACTGGGTCTCGCGGCCGCGCGCGACCTCCTCGGCGATCTCCGGCAACGTGAGCGGAGCCGCGCGCTTCAGCTTCGGGCGGCGCATCGCGTCGATGGCATCGGCGAGCGAGACGATGCGGGCCTCGAGCGGGATCGCCTGGCCCGCCTTGCCCTCGGGATAGCCCGAGCCGTCCCACCACTCGTGGTGGTGGAGGACGATCGGCGCGATCGGCTCCCAGAGGCGGATCCGCGCGAGCATGCGCGCGCCGACGGCCGGATGGAGCCGCAGCGCCTTCGGGTCGCGGTGGCGCGCCTGCTCGAACTTGAGCAGCCCGATGTCGTGGAGCATCGCCGCGAAGTGGAGGCGCTCGATGCGGTCGGGCGGCAGGCCGAGTGCGTGGCCGAGGCGGTTGGCGATGCGGGCCACGCCCATCGCATGCCCCTCGCGCTCGACCACGTGGGCGTCGAGCGCGCTCACGAGGAGGTCCGTCACGTGGGCGAAGAAGTTTCGCTGCGCGTCCTCGAGGTCGCCGCGCCGGAGCGCGGCCACCGCCATGCCCGCCACGGTCGAGATCGCGTCGAGCACGTCGGGCGCGAGCGCGTCCGCGCTTCCCGCGAGCGTGATCACGCCCTGCCCCGCCCCGCTCCCGCCGATGGGCACGGAGAGGAGTGCGCGCCCGTCGGCAGCTCCCGCCGCGTGGGCGCCGCTGGTGAGCGCCTCACCCGCGAGCTCGCGGAGCACTTCGATCTTCTCGTCCCACCAGCCGCCGTCGAGCGGGCCGGCCGTCTGCTTCAGCTCGAGCGGCTTCCCCGCGTCGCGAGAGAAGAGCACCGCGAGGCCCGCGTCCGGCGCGAGACCGCTCGCGTGGCTCGCCATGCGGCCGAGCGTCGCTTCGACGTGCGACTCGGCCGCGAGCTCGCGCGAGGCGGCGAGCAGCACCGAGAGCCGGCGATTGTCCGCGGTCATGCGCGAGAGCGCGCGGCGCGTGATCACGCGGAGCGCGAGGAACACGCCGAGCGAGAGCACCGCGAGCGAGATGCACGCGCCCACCCAGCTCGCCCAGGCGAAGCCCTGCGGCGCGTGGAAGGGCAGCACGTAGCGGTGGACCACCCACGCGAAGGCGGCCACCGGCGCGATGCCGCCCACGAAGTAGCTCCCGAACACGGCCCGATCGAGCCGCTGCGAGAACAGCGAGTGTCGCGAGCCCAAGGCGCCTCCCGGTTGTCCGGGCCCTTTTCGACCGCCGGGAGGCGGGGCTTGATGCGGCTCCTGCCGGTCAGGCCCCCCGCGGGGGCCCTATTCTCTACGCGGCCAGCAAGCAGGCGGGTCCACCACGGCCGGGCGGGAGGGTGAAGCACTTCATACCGGCGGGGCTCCCGCGCCCGATACGTTGGTCATGTCCGAAGGAGGGTTCCCGATGAAACCGCTGGCGTTCGTGCTGATCGTCGTCGCGCTGCACGTGGGCGTGGCTTCCGTGGCGGCCTCGCGCCACCTGCTCCGGGGCGAGGTCTCGGTCGCACTGGTCTCCGAGCCGGGCCGCTAGCGCCGCGGTGATCGCTCGCCGGAGCGGTCACGCGCGGCGCCGCCGAGCGTGCGCACGGCGTAGCGGAAGGCCTCGACCCCCGCGCTCCAGCTCTCGATCCCGGCCTTGCGCTCGAGCGCGCGCACGAACTCGTGCGGGTCGGTGAGCGACGTCCAGACCTCGGGCAGGAACGTCGCACCGCGCACGCCCTGCCGGAGGATCAGCCCGTCGCGGCCGCGCTGGAGCACGGCCGCGAGCTCCTCGGCCGAGGCGACCTCGATCCGCTCGGGCAGGCCCAGGATCGCGATCGAGAACTCGAGGGCGGTGAGCTCGTCCCGTGCGACCGGCGCGAAGCGCGGATCGCGGAACGCGGCGCGGAATGCGTTCTCGGCGACGTCCGCCGCGAGCGCACGCTCGGCCTCGAGCGAGCCGACGCAGCCGCGGAGCTCCGCCCGCGCCGTGCGCAGCGTGACGAAGCTCGCACCCGGCTCACGCAGGGCGGGCGCCTCCGCCGCGGGGTCGAGCGGGAGCGCGCGCCCGCGCTGGAGCCCGTGCGCGACCGAAGCGCGCGCGATCTCGAGCAGCCGCACCTCGTCGGCGGCGACGAGCGGGCTCAAGCGGGCGCCGCGAACGACCAGGCGCCGTAGCCGACGACGCGGTCGCGTCCGCCGGCGGTGTCCCCCGAGTTGCGGAGGTCGAGCGTACGCGCGACGAGCCCGAAGCGGCGCGCCGCGCGCAGGAGCCCGCGGAGCGGCACCGCGCCGCACGCAGACTCGCGCCCGAGCCCGCCGGGCTCGAGCGCCTCGATGGCGCGGCGGCTCTCGGCGTCCATCCTCCGCGCGGTGGCGTAGTCGTGGTAGTGGGAGAGGTCGGTGCTCACCAGCACGAGCGTCTCCGGCCCGCCCCAAAGCCGCTCGATCACCTCCTCGACCTCCTCGTCGCTCGCGTCTCCGACGACGAGGGGCAAGAGCCGGACCTCACCCAGGACGACCTTCAGGAACGGCAGCTGCACCTCGAGGCTGTGCTCGCCCGCGTGCGGGCCGTCGCTCACCGAGACCTGCGGGAGGTCGATCAGGGCGTCGAGAGCCTTGCGCTCGATCGGGACGACACCGAGCGGTGTCGCGAAGGCGTCGGCGCGCGGCGCGGCGAGCCCGCGCAGGAAGGCGCGGTGCGCCGGGCCGAGCAGCACGACGCGTGAGACACGCCCTGCGAGCCGGGCCGCGCGCTGATAGGCCGTGGCCGCGACGGGGCCCGAGTAGACGTAGCCGGCGTGGGGCACGACGAGCGCCTTCGGCGCCGGCTCCGCGGGCGGCGGCACCGCCGCCTCGGCGAGGCAGCGCGCCACGACGGCCCGCAACTCGGCGGGGTCCGCCGGGTAGAAGGAGCCTGCGACCGCCGGGGCGCGCACGCGCATCCTGCTCTCTCCACCGACGCTCCATGCTTCGCGCAGGCTGGCGCCCCGGTCAAGGAGTCGGCGTGCCGGTGCTCGGCGGCCACCGCGGCGAGTTGCCGGGCGGCGCACAGGCACGAGACTCCCGGCGTGTCCGCGCCCGATCCGAGCGTCGTCCCGGCCCGCCACTGGCACCGCCTCCCCGACGGAGACGTGCAGTGCGACGTCTGCCCCCGACACTGCCGGCTGTCGGACGGCCAGCGCGGCCTCTGCTTCGTGCGCGCGCGCCAGGGCGACGGCCTCGTGCTGACGAGCTGGGGCCGCTCGAGCGGCTATTGCATCGACCCGATCGAGAAGAAGCCGCTGAACCACTTCCTGCCGGGCACGCCCGTGCTCTCGTTCGGCACGGCCGGCTGCAACCTCGCCTGCCGCTTCTGCCAGAACTGGGACATCTCGAAGAGCCGCGAGCTCGACACGCTCGCGGACGCGGCGCCGCCCGAGCGCATCGCCGCCGCCGCGCGCGCCCTCGGCTGCCGGAGCGTCGCCTACACGTACAACGACCCGGTGATCTTCCTCGAGTACGCGATCGACACCGCACGCGCCTGTCGCTCCGCGGGCGTGCGGAACGTGGCGGTGACCGCCGGCTACGTGGATCCCGCGCCGCGCGCCGAGCTCTTCGCCGAGATGGACGCTGCGAACGTCGATCTCAAGGCCTTCACGGAGTCGTTCTACCGGAAGGTCTGCGCCGGGAACCTCGCGCCCGTGCTCGAGACGCTCGCCTATCTCCGCCACGAGACGTCCGTCTGGCTCGAGGTGACGACGCTCCTGATCCCGGGTGAGAACGACGGCGACGCCGAGCTCCACGCCGCGAGCGCCTGGTTCCGGGAGACGCTCGGGCCCGACGTGCCCTGGCACTTCACGGCCTTCCATCCCGACTACCGCATGCTCGACAAGCCGCGGACTCCGGCCGCGACGCTCGTGCGCGCGCGCGCGATCGCGCGCTCCTACGGGCTCCGCCACGTCTACGTCGGCAACGTGCGCGACGAGGACGGCGGCAGCACGTACTGCCACGGCTGCGGCGAGCGGGTGATCGGGCGCGACGGGTACGAGATCACGCGCTTCCGCCTCGACGGGACGGGCGCCTGTCTCGGCTGCGGCACGCGCTGCGCGGGTGTCTTCGAGGCCGCGCCCGGCGCCTGGGGCGCGCGCCGCGAGCCGGTCCGCCTCGCCGACTTCTGACTCGCGCCGCGCCCCGCGCTCAGGCGTGGTTCCGGAGCATCAGCTCCTTCGGGTGCGGCTCCAGGTAGACCTGGCCCGCGAGGTATACGACGCCGAGGCGCTCGACGTAGTGGCGGAGCAGCGTGACGGGCACCACGAGCGGCACGAGGCCCGCCCGGTAGTCCGCGATCGCGAGGGCGAGGGCCGCACGCGCGCCCGAATCGAGGCGCCCGCGGAAGTAGCCCAGGCAGTGCTCCAGCACGTTCACGTGCCGCCGCGGCGTCGCGCGCGAGGCGAGCGCCGCCATGAAGCCGCGCGTGTAGCGCTCGCGGAGCTCGCTCCGCGGCAGGCCCTTCGCGCCGGCCACGAGGCGGCCGAGGCTCCGGTAGGCCGCGGGCGCGTGGGCGAGGAGCTGGAGCTTGTGCGCGGTGTGGAACGCCACGAGCCGGCTGAGCGAGAAACGCCCGGCGAAGAGCGAGCGGAGCCGCCGGTACGCGAACACGCGCTCGACGAAGCTCTCGCGGAGCGCCGGGTCGTGGAGGCGGCCCTCCTCCTCGACGGGCAGCGCCGGATCCGACGCGAGCAGCGCCGCCGCGAAGAGCCCGCGCCCGTCGCGCCGCACGAGACCGCCGGGCCCGCGGAGCCGCACGCGCTCGAGCCCGCAGCTCGGCGAGTCCTTCTTCAGCACGTAGCCGCAGAGCTCGAGCTTCGCGAGCGCGTGGGCTCGCCGGGCCGCGAAACGCTCCATCGCGTCGGTCCAGTCGCGGCCGCTCTTCGCTCCGACCATGCGCACGCGCCCGCCCGCGCGCACGAGCTGGACCGCCTCGCGCGGGATCCCCATGCCGAGCTCCGCCTCGGGGCAGACGGGCACGAACTCGACGAAGCGGGCGAGCTCCTCGGTGAGGAAGCGGTCGCGCTTGTGGCCGCCGTCGTAGCGCACGGCCTCGCCTAGGAGACAGCTCGAGACGCCGACGCGGAGCTTCCCGTCGTCGCGCCAGAGCGGAGCCGGCGGGCTCACGCCCGTGCCTCCTCGAAGCGGCGGATGGCGAGGCGGCGCCGCTCGGCATGGTCCACGATCGGCGCGGGATAGCCCGGGCAGAGCGCGGGCGCCTCCCAGGGCCGGTGCACGAGCCGGTCCGGGACGTCGCGCAGCTCGGGCACGAAGCGGCGCACGTAGGCGCCCTCCGGGTCGAAGCGCTCGCCCTGGGCGACGGGCGAGAAGATCCGGAACCAGGGCTGGGCGTCGGTGCCCGTCGAGGCGGACCATTGCCAGCCGCCGTTGTTCGAGGCGGGGTCGCCATCGACGAGGTGGCGCATGAAGAACGCCTCGCCGCGCCGCCAGTCGAGCAGGAGGTCCTTCACGAGGAAGCTCGCGGCGAGCATGCGCGCGCGGTTGTGCATCCAGCCCGTGCTCGTGAGCTGGCGCATGCCGGCATCGACGATGGGGTGCCCGGTGCGGCCCTCGCACCAGGCTGCGAAGCCCGCCTCGTCCTCGTTCCAGCGCACGCGCTCGAACTCGGGCCGGAAGGCGTGGCCGAGGACGCGCGGGTGCTCCTCCAGGATCGCGGCGTAGAACTCCCGCCAGACGAGCTCGTCGAGCCACTTCGCGACGCCTGCGCGCAGCTTCGGCTCGCGCGCCGCGGCCTCGCGGCCCGCGGCGAAGCAGGCGCGGGGCGAGAGCGTGCCGAAGCGGAGCTGGGGCGAGAGGCGCGAGGTGCCGTCGACGCCGGGCAGGTCGCGCGCCCGCGCGTAGTCGGCGACTGCGCCGTCGAGGAAGCGCGCGAGCCGCCGGCGCGCGGCGGCCTCCCCCGCGGCGGGGAGCTCCGGGCCCGCGCCGTCGAGGCCGAGCGCCGCGAGATCCGGGAGCGCGTCCGCCGCCTCCGACGGGACGGGCGCCGGGAGCCGGAGCGGGGCCGGCTCCGGCGGCGGCGCCGCCTCGAAGCGGCGCCACCAGGCGTTCCGGAACGGCGTGAACACGCGGAAGGCCTGGCCCGCGCCCGTGCGGAGCTCGCCGCTCTCGAAGACCACGCGGTCCTTCGCCTCGAGCACGCGCACGCCGGCCCGTTCGAGCGCGCCCCGCACCGCGGCGTCGCGGCGGCGCGCGTAGGGCGAGGTGTCGCGGTTCCAGCTCACGAGCTCCGCGCCGAGCTCGCGTGCAAGCCGCGGCACCTCGCGGCGCGGGTCGCCGCGGCGCACGCGGAGGCGTTGGCCGCGGCGCGCGAGCTCGCCGTCGAGCGCCGCCAGGCACGCGTGGAGGAAGCGAAGCCGCGGCCGCCCGCTCCGGGCGAGCAGGTGTTCGTCGAGCACGAAGAGGCAGCCGAGCGAGTCTGCGCGCGCGGCGGCCGCCGCGAGCGCCGTGTTGTCAGCGAGGCGGAGATCCGCCCGGAACCAGTGGAGGGCGCGCAT